>OHQA01000109.1_pt1 | contig 100243 bp, 120 predicted proteins | sample 1577921 | NCBI WGS metagenome assembly OHQA01 (sample SAMEA3879570, study PRJEB24766) | human gut metagenome | biome: human-associated habitat; feature: feces | place: USA | collected 1985/1987 | reverse complement strand
TGACCAGGATCGGCAGAAATTCCAGATGGAAAGCTATCTTATCCGTTTGTTTATTCCCCAGCTCCAGCGCCATAGCGATGCTGGTAGCCAGATACAAACAAATTATGTCGCCTATGATCAAAACTATCTTTCGCAGCAAAGAATTATATCCCACTAGAATTCACCTATAATCAATACTTTTGTATTTTTTGTTTATGCTAAAATATTTCACCTATAATTCATAATTATTGTACCACGGTTGTACCCCCCTGCAAGACATAAGCACGTTTTATTTTATATTTCAGTCTCATTTTTGCTCTTACTTATATTTTCATCGTACTTGTGCGGCAATATTTACAATCCCACTTGCCAGCACCTGATCTACAACAACAAAAAGCCTGACTCTATTCCCATAGAGCCAGGCAAAAAAATATTCCCCTCTCAACTTCCGTTGAGAGGGGAATATTTTTTATCTTCTATCTTACAATCATTATCTGCTTAAATCAAACAAAATTTTCATTAAAATGCGGGTACAACCGCGCCTTTATACTTTTCTTCAATGAATTTCTTTACTTCAGGACTGGTCAAAGCTTTGTCCAGTTTTTGCAGTTCCGGACGCTTATCGTCGCCCTTACGTATTGCTAAGATATTGGCATACGGAGAATCCTTCGGTTCAGTAAAGAGAGAATCTTTGACTGGATTCAGCTGTGCTTCCATAGCAAAATTGGAATTGATAACAGACAGATCAACATCATCCATGGAACGCGGCAGCAAAGCTGCTTCTATTTCCACGATCTGCAGATTTTTAGGATTATCAACAATATCGCCAGGCGTACCGGAAATGCCTACACCGTCACGCAGCTTGAGCAGCTTGGCGCTTTGCAGCAATGCCAGAGCACGGCCGCCGTTAGTAGGATCATTCGGGATTGCAACTTTGGCTCCGCTTGGAACATTATTTAAGTCTTTTAATTTTTTTGAATAAACCCCCATTGGTTCGATATGTACCTTGGTATAAGCAACCAGAGGCAGATTCCTTTCGGAAGCAAATTTCTCGAGATACGGAGTGTGCTGGAAGAAGTTGGCGTCTAATTCTTTATCAGCCAAAGACAAATTTGGTTTAACATAATCGCTGAATTCAATGATCTGCAGATCAACACCTTCTTTAGCCAGCTGCGGTTTGATCAGATTCAAAATTTCGGCATGCGGTACAGGCGTTGCGCCTACTTTCAGCACCACCTTTTTATCGCCGCTGTTAGCGGCTGGTTTGCTGTCGCCGCCACAGCCGGCAACGACTAATGCAATGCTGAACACTGCCAGCAAAGCCAGAAATAACTTTTTCATAAACAATCTCTCCTTTAAAATGAATTTAACACAGTACCTATCTTAGCTCGGTCGGACTAACAAAAAAGCTCTTTCCGAGGAAAGAGCGCTTGCTTCTGCTTTCCTCTCATCTATCAAGAATGTTCTTGCAGGATTTAGCACCATAGCTAGGCTTGGTTGCCGGGTTTCACAGGGCCTGTCCCTCCACCGCTCTCGATAAGAGTGTGTTATTCGATTGGCATTATGATAGCTCAACTAAATAAGCTTGTCAAGACCTTTGCAAAAAATAAGGAACTGCTTCTGCAGTTCCTTAAAGATTTGTTAAATTTGTTACTCTTTACTGTATTTGGCAATGCCAACTTTATAAAAATCGTTGCCTTCGCTGTCGACACAAACGATAGCAGGAAAATCTTTAACTTCATAACGGCGAATAGCTTCAGGCCCTAAATCTTCATAGGCAATCATTTCTTCGCCTTTGATAGATTTTGCAATAACTGCTGCCGCTCCGCCAATAGCAGCAAAATAAACAGCGCCATGCTCCACGCAGGCATCAATAACCTCCTGTGAGCGCAGTCCTTTACCGATCATCCCACGCATACCCTGTTCGATCATCGTCGGGGTATATTTGTCCATACGCCCACTGGTCGTCGGTCCGGCACTGCCAACTACTTCACCGGGTTTAGTAGGGCTTGGACCTACGTAATAAATCACCTGATCCCTTACATCGAATGGCAATTGCTCTCCCTTGGCCAGCGCTTCTGTCATACGCTTATGTGCCGCATCACGGGCAGTATAGATGTAACCGCTGATACGTACTACATCACCTGCATGCAGGTCTTTGATCGTAGCTTCGCTTAACGGCGCATTTATATATTTGATAATCGCTTCACTCATCTCAGGCCCCTCCTTACAATACCATTTCTGCACGGCGTGCAGCATGGCAGTTCAGATTAACGGCAATCGGCAGGCCGCCGATATGGGTCGGTGCATATTCAATATTAACAGCTACGGCAGTAGTGCTGCCGCCTAGTCCGGAAGGACCTACGCCAGTCATATTGACACGTTTCAGCAGTTCTTTTTCAAGTTCTGCATACTGAGGATTAGGATTGTGCTCCCCTACCTTACGAGTAAGAGAATACTTTGCCAAAAGTGCAGCTTTTTCCATATTACCGCCAATACCGACACCTACGGTAACAGGCGGACATGGATTAGGGCCGGCACTGCGCACGGTGTCGACAACGAATTTGATAACGCCTTCAACGCCGTCAGCCGGTTTAAGCATTTTTAGTGCGCCCATGTTTTCACTGCCGCAGCCTTTAGGCGATACGGTTATTTTGACCTGTTCACCGGGCACTATCGTTGTATGAATGATCGCCGGCGTATTATCACCGGTATTTTTACGTACAAATAAAGGATCATCAACAGAAGATTTACGCAGATAACCGCCAACATAACCATCGGCGATACCGACGTTGACCGCTTCATAAAGATCTCCGCCTACAAAATGTACTTCCTGTCCGATTTCCATAAAGACAACTGTCAAACCGGTATCCTGACAAATCGGCACGTCTTTGGCTTTTGCTAGTTCGGCATTCTCAACGATAGTCGTCAATATTTCCTGCCCCAAAGGAGATTCTTCGGTGGCGATAGATGCTTTTAATTTTTCCAGCAGCTCTTCCGGCAGGTAATAGCAGGAATCTTTACAAAGCTTACTGACAGCAGCAGTTATCTCCTGAACTTTTATCTCGCGCATGATAGCCTCCTTATCTGCCGACACGTTTCATAGTGTTGGCACGCACTTCTTCTGGATCGACTTTAATGCGGGCAATGCCTGTTTCAATAGCAACACGGGCCACCGCGGCCGCAACTGCCGGCGCAACACGCGGATCAAACGCATCCGGAACAACATAATCGGCACGCAGGTCTTTCTCGTCGATCAGTTCGGAAATTGCATAAACAGCAGCTACTTTCATTTCTTCGGTGATTGCTTTAGCGCGTACATCAATAGCGCCGCGGAACACACCCGGGAATACAGTGACGTTGTTGACCTGATTCGGACTGTCACTGCGGCCGGTACCTGCAACAGCAGCACCAGCTTCGATAGCGTCAGCATAAGAAGTTTCCGGAACCGGATTGGCAAGTGCAAAAACTATAGCTTTATCTGCCATGCTGGCGATGATTTCTTTCGTAAAGACGTTAGGAGCGGAAACACCGATCAAAACGTCAGCGCCTTTGGCGATATCCGCCAAAGTGCCTTTTTTATGTTCTTTATTAGTGACTGTCGCTAGATAAGACTGGATGCGGTCAAGATTAGCGTCAATGCCTTCATACAAAGCGCCGAAACGATCAACCATGGTTACATTTTCAGCACCCATGCTGATAAGCAGACGGCCGATAGCAGAGCCTGCTGCGCCGCAGCCGTTAACAACAAATTTAGCTGTTTTCATATCTTTTTTCACGAAGCGCAAAGCACCGATAACTGCTGCCAGACAGGCAATTGCAGTACCGTGCTGATCGTCATGGAAAACAGGGATATCGCAGATTTTCTTCAATTCGCATTCGATATCATAGCATTTAGGAGAGGAAATATCTTCCAAATTGATACCGGCAAAGCTGGGCTGCAGGAAACGTACAGTTTCAATAATTTTAGCAGGATCTTTAGTATCGATACAGATAGGTACAGCATCTACATCGCCAAAGGTTTTAAATAGTGCTGCCTTGCCTTCCATTACCGGCATTGCTGCTTCCGGTCCGATATCTCCCAGGCCTAGTACACGGGTACCGTCGCTGACGATAGCGACCATATTGCCGCGGCAGGTATATTCAAAGGACAAGTCTTTATTTTCTTTGATTTCTTTACATGGTTCAGCAACACCAGGGGTGTATGCCAAGGCCAAATCTTCGCGGGTTTTAATGGGAACCTTGCTCACAACAGCAAGCTTGCCATGGTTTTCTAAGTGGAGTTTCAAAGCATCGTCACGTAATGTCATACATTATTACCCCCGTAATTTCAATTTAGTATATACTAAATATTGTAAATGAATTATACTGCTTTTTCAAGTAGCAAGCGTCAGAATTTTAAGTTTTTTTACAAATTAAAAGCTTACCTGACACGATGGCACTATAATTTGTAAAGCTCAGCTTCCGGGCGTTCTCCTTCTTTAACAGTTAATACAGCAAACGTAGCTCCCATTTCGCTGCGCGGTAAAACAGGGCTGCCGGGATTAACAAGCAGTACATCACCGAACCATTTTACCAAAGGTACGTGTGTATGTCCGAAAACCACAATATCAGCTTCCAGCTTACGTGCCCACCAGGCCAGTTCGGATACCTGATACCCATGCAGATAACGATGTCCATGCGTCAGCCAGATACGCTGCCCCGCCAACGTAATAAATTCGTCTACATTTGCTTTCCCTTCGCCGGGATCTGTATTGCCGCATACTGCCAGTAACGGCAGCTTGGTTTCGGCAACTAAAAAACGTCCATCCTGACTGTAATCTCCGGTATGAAACCAATATTCAACAGGCGGCACAGCATGCAGAACCTGCCTGATGGCTTGTTTGCTGCCGTGAGTATCGCCGGTAATACCGATTTTCACTTCATTTTCCCCCAATTCGCAACAAGTTTTTTAATAGCTTTGCCGCGATGGCTGATTTTATTTTTCTCCTGCATCGTAGCTTCGCCCATACCCTTATGCAGTTCTGTTGACCAAAACAGAGGATCATAACCAAATCCCTCTGTCCCTAACGGCTCATGCAGCAGCATACCGTCACAAATGCCGTCGCTTTCCAATAAAATTTTTCCGTTAGGAGCTGCCACGGCTAATGCACAACGGAAACGGCAAGTACGTTTTACCTGAAATTTCATCGTCTGCAGCAGCAGTTTGTTGTTTTCTTCGTCCGTAGCTTCCTCGCCGGCATAACGCGCACTGCGCACACCTGGAGCCCCCTCCAGCGCCAGTACTTCTAATCCTGAATCATCGGCGATACATGGCAGCCCTGTTTCTTTAGCATAATAAACAGCCTTCAGTCGGGCATTGGCCATAAAAGTTTTCCCTGTTTCTTCTGGTTCAGGTACATTCGGCCATTCTTCCAATGAACGTAATTCCACCTCCAAATCTTTCATCAATACTTTGAATTCTTCAAGTTTACCGGGATTACGTGTTGCAATAACAATTTCTTTCATTAGTTTTCTTTACTCCGTTTCCTAATCTTTGAAGGCATCAGCCTATTTTAATTACAAACTTTCTATTTCACCATCAGCTATGTGCTGCACTAAAACATACTGCCATTTGCCATTACGTTTTTCCAGCTGTGCTTCGTCATAAGCAGTTTGCCGGCATTCACTGCAGGTATCGCGTTTCAACGAAATGATAAACGCGCTCTGATCTCCGAAACGTGTTCCCGCAGCCGCAGTCCTGATCGTAAGATAACCGCTGCATTGCCTGCAATAATGAGCGGTCTCGATCTGTTCTTCTCTGATCCCTTCTTCATCATAATAAATGCTTTTCTTCCTGCTCCAGCTATTACCGCATTTTGCCAGCAGCTCTTTTCTGGTGCTAAACCGACTGCGCCACAATTCACCTGTTTCAGCAATCAGCTGATCGACACGTTTATTACAGCGCTCATCCTGCTGCCGCAAATCGCTTTGGTCAGGTTCTACCACCTTGCTGTAGTCAATATCCGCCATTGCCAAAATGATACCTGTATTAACATAGGGCAGCGCAGCCTCTACAGAATAGCCGCCCTCCAGTACTGCAATATCAGCCTGCAATTTATCGGCTAATTTGGCATATCCCTGCGCTGTTACAGCCATTGAAGCCAGAGGATCACTGAAATGATTATCCTGACCTGCTGAATTAATGATCAGCTCCGGCTCAAAATCATCAAGAATATGCTGGATCAGACCATCATATAATCTGTGCAGTCCCTCATCACCTGTGCCCGGCAGCAACGGCAGGTTGATATTTGTACCCCAGGCTGCCGGACTGCCGGCTTCATCAGGAAAACCCGTACCGGGATACAAGGTCCTGCCGTCCTGATGAAAAGAAATATATAAAGTATCAGGATCATGATAAAAAATATCCTGCGAACCATCACCATGATGTACGTCAGTATCGACAACAGCGATTTTTTTGATTCCATAAACACTGCGCAGATACTCCACCATCACCGCTTCGATATTAACAGTGCAAAAACCGCGGATTCCGTGAACTACGCGCATTGCATGATGCCCAGGCGGCCTGACTAAAGCAAAAGCCCGCTTTACTTCACCTGACATTACTGCATCAGCTGCGGCTAAACAACCGCCTGCAGAAGTAAGGTGCGCCGGTGTGATAAGACGTGCAATGGACGGCACGCCGATATGTGCACGCTGCAAATCATTGATTTCTGCCAAACGGGGGCGGTATTCTCTGATCTGCGGCAAATCAAAAAGCCCCTCTTCCAGCAGTTGATCACGCGTATATAACAAACGCTCCTGCCGCTCCGGGTGTGTAGGCGATATCATCCAGTCAAAAGCCGGAAAAAATATCAAGCCAAGCTTCGATTTCAAAATGCCACCTCCCTGCCAATGACAGTTTGCAGGATACCAGGCTTCAACTGCATCCTCAGTGAAATAATTTCACCACTGTCGTAATAGCCATGGATAGTTCTGAAAAACTCTTTACTGATCACTTCAGCTTCCTGCCCCGGCAGCTGCCAGGCTTTAGCCTGCTCATGCAGCCATGCTGCCAAAAGTTCTTCCGCCATTTTCATACTGAAGCCACTGGGCAGCCGTTCACGCTGTCCGCTCTCCGGGATCAGATAATATCCTTCCGTAGTATCGGCCCGCAGACTGGCAGCTAAAGTCGGCCGGGCCAGTGCCGCTCCGACTGCATTAGCAACAGTTGCGCCAGCCGGTATTTCCACAGGCAGTCCCATCCGTTCTCCCAAAGCCATAATCAAACCTGCTGCGCCACCGCCGACTCCTACAAGCAGCTCCGGCTCAAATTCAGTCCCTTTAATAACATCGTTGACAGTGTAAACAGGCTGAATACTCCATTCATGCAGCATTTCATTAATCGTAGCTTCAATAACAGACACTGCCGCTTCGACAACCTGCATGGCAACCTCAGCTGCTGTCTCACCCATCAGGCACAGCTGCTGCATCCCCTTATGAGCCGCCGCCTTATCACCAAAACCAACACGCCCAGCTACTATCAAAGCATCTGACAAAGTCGGTTCACAGCCTCCCACTGCCATCGCCGGACCAATACGTTCAGGGCCAACCTCAAAACCGGTTTCTGTCCGACGGATACGGCTATCACCGCCAATGCCAACGCTTCGCATATGGAACGAACGTACAGCTGTCGGATAGCCGGCAACTTTAGCTCCATGTCTGGCTAGCAAAGGCAGTCCATTTTCCCAAAAAGCAATATCAGTAGTCGTCCCACCTACATCCAGCGAAATACTTTTCACCTGCGGTGCGCCCAGGGCCTCTATACCCAAAACGCTGGCTGCCGGTCCTGTAAAAATAGTTTCCACAGGCTGTTTCAGCGCTATATCTAACGGCAAAGTTCCCCCGTCAGCCTTTAACACATGTACCGGTGCAGTAATATTGCGTTCCTTCAGGCTGTCTTGTACCTGACGGCAAAAATTTTTAAAGGTTTTATAAACAGCAGCTGCAAAATAAGCAGAATTAGTACGCCGCACAAAATTCAATTCGCCTGATAACTCCGAACCGAGAAAAATTTTCTCATAACCGCAATCTTTCAGTTCCCCTGCAAGTGCATATTCATTTTCAGGATTACGTACCGAAAATTTTCCGGACACAGCCGCCATTTTGTTTTTTGCCTTAGACAGTAAGCCCTGATGCTTCTGCCAGTCAATACGAGCTGTTATTTTACCGCGATGATCGACATAGCCGCTCACATAATAAGGCTCTACAGGAAAGCTCTTACTAACATTCATTCCCGGTCCTGTCATCACAGCCAAAAATACCGGATCAGTTCGGCCTTCTGTTAAAGCGTTAGTTACGATTGTGCTGGAAATCACTACCCGTTCAATATTATAAACTTCCTGCTCCTGCAAAACCTCATCCAGAGCTTCTAAAATACCTTGCAATACTGCTTCATGTGTTGTTCTGCGTTTAGCCTGCGCTATTATTGTACCTCTCCCTATCAGCACGGCATCTGTAAATGTCCCGCCGACGTCAATTCCCAGTAGCATATCCTCACCCCGCTTTTCCGTACATTCATTAACATTTTATAATTCCATATCCATACTGAAAAAACCTGCCAAAAAGAAAAATTATTCCAAAAAGAAAAACCGCCTTCCGGCGGTTTTAATTGAATTTTTATATTATGCCAGCAAAGCCTGCAGCTCATCTTTATGCAAAGTAATAATTTTTTTGACAGTATAGAGCGCAGTTCGTCCACGGCAATCCAGAAACAGCGCAATGTCCACATCCGGCATGCCTTCGACAGCCTGCTTCAAAGTAACGCCATGTTCCGGCACCAGCTCAAATTTTACAACCATCGTCTTCTTTACACCAGGTCCAAGCAGCATTGCTTCGAAATAATCATCTTCACGCGGCGCTTCTTTTAAATTGACGCGTCCGCGCAGCTGGGCATCAGCATATTGTTCCTGCGGCAGATACACACGGATAAATGCATCCAAGATAATGCCTTCTTCTTTGCCATCGTTATGCATCGGCAGCTCAACTTCAAACTCCAGCTTATTTTCGCTGCGTTTAATCAGTCTGGCTTTAGTACGCTGAGTAACTTCAAAAAACATTTCTTCCTTGCCCTGAAGCAAGATATATATTCCGATTACAACAACTGCCAATAAAATCAGTGCTGCAATAACTTTTAAAATGAAAAGCATTTTTTAGCCTCCTTAACGTGCTCTGCGATAGTTTTTTATAACAACGACCGGTGTTTTCTGACTGCCATTACCAAAAGGATTATCAATCAAAATCTGTGCTACTTCATCAGCATTAACACCCTTGGAAACCCCCAGAACACAGGAACGCTTCAAATCGTTAACATCCGCTACTGCCGCTCCAAAAGCACCTGTGCCGCTGGTAATTTCCTCGGCTACTTTACTGGGGTTATGCGGTCCGTAAACAATATGCTTGTCATATGGAGGCATCGTACCCGTAACGTCATCGATCAAACGTGCCTGTTCTCCTGCCATACGATAAAATACACCGGAAACACCCACGCATTTTGCCGCAAAGCCACAGATAACAGCAATCAAAACCCTCATTCCGCCTTCAGCATCGATCAGAGCCTGCATACTATGCCAGCCAGAGATACTGCCCTTGGACGGAAATAAACGGCACAAAACCTTTGCCAGCAAACCTGGCTTAAAATCCTCACTGCGTTTGGCCCCGCCCTGTGTAATAGCCACAACGCTTTCAGCAACACAAACTACATCATCAGGTCCTATCTTGTCTCCGCCATATTCAACAATGGCTTCTACGATATCGTCGTGATGGGTCAGGATACGTGTCGGAACCGGCACGATTTCAAATTTTGTTTCCATCTTCTCACTCCTTGGCTGTTTCCTGCTGAAACAGCGCATTGATTTTATCAAAATAACAGGCATCTAAACGAATAATCTTTCCCTGTTGGTTGGTAAATAAATTACGGGTCCTGCCTTCAACCAGCACCACGCCATCAGCAAGCCGTATCACCTTGTAAGCAAAATCCATTTTAGCCCGGCTGAATTCAGTCATTATCGTCTGTACTTCAAACTCATCATCAAAAGTACAGGAATTTTTATATTTCACATGCACTTCTGTAATCGGAAAAATAACACCGTGTGCCATTAAATCCAGTAATTCAACACCTGCGGCACGCAGATAAGCCACACGACCCATTTCAAACCAGCGCAGATAATTGGCATGATGCACCACGCCCATCATATCTGTTTCTACAAAACGCACCCGGTCACGGATAGCAATCATTTCGGCTTTCTCCTTTACTTACTTTCTTCAAATAAAACTAATTTATATTATACCACTTTTTACCATCAGGCTTCAACCAAAGTCAAAATTCTGCTTACAGCCTCTTTCACTAACGAAGCCAGTGACTTAGGCTCCACGCCAACTATTTCAAAATGATTTTGGCTCACGGGCAAAAGAACTTTTTTAGCAGCAGCGCTGCCGACTGCTTCCGCAATACGTGGAGTGATTTCACCCATCATAGCATTGGGTATGATGATGCCGATAGGGCCGACGATCAAATCTGCTGCAGCCGCTGAAATACAGATCGCATTTTCTCCTGTGGCTCCGCGTTTGACTCCTGCTTTGAGCATTGCTGCCGTTGCCAAAGCATTAGTTCCCAACCCGATAAGCTCAACCTGTTCCGGAAGCTTGCCGGTCAATTGGCTTACGACCTGTGCGGCAAGTCCGCCGCCCATTCCATCTATCACAGCGATACGCATAATCTTCTCCTCACTTACGTCTTATATTTGCTTAATATTATAACAAAATATCTCTTTAATGAAAAATTTTCATAAATTTTACTTTGAAACACGAATTTCATCAGCTGAAAACATTGAAATTATTACTTTAATAGTCGATAATTATAATATAAGATTAAATTTTTCATTATTAAGGAAGTGAACATCATAGATACTTTACAGGAACTTTATGCTAAAAAGGGCTTTATCTGCGATATGGACGGCGTCATCTATCACGGAAACCGTTTACTGCCCGGAGTAAAAGAATTTGTCGACTGGCTTTATAAAGAAGAAAAAGAATTCCTATTCCTGACGAACTCCAGTGAGCGTTCTCCCAAAGAATTGCAGCAAAAATTAGCGCGAATGGGACTTGACGTTGATGAAAGCCATTTTTATACCAGCGCTTTGGCTACTGCTAAATTTCTGGCAAGCCAGTCTCCAAAATGCAGTGTTTATGTTATTGGCGCACCAGGACTTGTCAATGCTCTTTATGATGCCGGTATCACGATGAACGATACTAATCCTGACTACGTAGTTGTCGGCGAAACCCGCGCTTATAATTATGATATGATTTTAAAAGCTGTAAGCCTCCTACAAAAAGGTGCACGTTTAGTAGCTACAAACTCTGATCTGACGGGTCCCACTGAGACCGGTATCATTCCCGCCTGCCGTGCTTTGGTTGCTCCTATCGAACTTGCTACAGGAAAACAGGCGTACTTTGTAGGCAAGCCCAATCCTCTGATGATGCGTACCGGTCTGAGAATGCTTGGCGTCCATTCAGATGAAGCTGCCATGATAGGCGATCGTATGGACACAGATATAGTTGCAGGAATGGAAAGCGGCCTGACTACGGTCCTGGTACTTTCAGGTGTTACTGACCTTGAAAATATGCAGGTTTTTGCTTATCGTCCCCGTTATATTTTAAATGGTGTTGGTGATATCGTCCCCAAATAATATAGTAAAAGAAAAAGCTCCTGCAAATCAGGAGCTTTTTTTATTGATTGACACGCTTTTGAAAATTACCAACAACAAAAACATTTTCTTCTATAATTATAAAAACTTCAGGATCGGCAGCCAAAAGCAGACGCCGCAGCTGCAGAAATTCACTTTTGGAAACTACGGTCATCAGAATTTCTCTTTCTTCATTTCTATATGCACCATAAGCATTCCATTTTGTAACGCCACGATTGACTTTTTCGAAGATTATCTTTTCCAATCCTTGCTTTTTCGTAATGATCAGCATCGTCAGCATTATATTCTGGAAATGTACCTTATCCAGCACATAATAAACGATACCCGTAAACAAAACTGAATAAATTGCCTGGGAAATACTGAAAATTACCGCACATGTCCCAAAAATAAAAATATTCAGCATCGCTGAAACCTTACCGACACTCAAATTTGAATGCTTCTGCATCAGTAAAAGTCCCAAAATTTCTTCACCGCCGCCGCTGCCGCCAGAAAGCAAAGTCATCCCGGCACCAATACCGCAGATCACACCGCCTGCTACACAGGCCGTCAAATGTTCGTCGACCAGTAAATGATCTGCAATCGGCACTACAGTCAAAAACAAGCTGTACCAGCAAACACAGTAAATGGTTTTAGCAAGAAATTCCTTCCCAAAACGTTTCACGGAAACCGCCAGCAACGGTATATTCAAAATAAAATATAAAATACCGGCGATATTGGTATTGCCAAAACTGATACCGAACCAGCTTTCCATGAAGTGTCGTATGAGCTGGGCAATACCTAAAAATCCCCCATTATACAGACCAACAGGCACTATAAACTGATTCAAACCTACAGAATAAATCAAAGAACCGATAACAATCAATAACGTCATTCGCGGCGTCAATAACAATCTGCAGTAGCTCATAAAGCTTTCCTCCGCCAATATTATCTAATGATTTGATTATATATAAAACGCAGAACTAAGTAAATCCCTTAGAAAAAATTTAATATTTATTTTACTGCACTTCCTGCTTCTTTATTATATTTTTTATTTCATCAACCCAGTATAAAACTTGCAAGAAGCTTGCCGTTATGCTATAATTCGCTATGGTGCATTGTGCACCAAACACTATGCGCCCGTAGCTCAGTGGATAGAGCATCGGCCTCCGGAGCCGTGTGCGGTGGTTCGATTCCACTCGGGCGTACCAATAAAAAACTACCGTCAAAGCCTAGTTTTCAAGGGCTTTGACGGTTTTTATTTTTTGTGAATCATATTTTTGATAGTGCCGTAAGAAGTCGTGAAATGGCATTAAAAAACACTAAAGTGCGACCAAAACTGCGACCACTTTTGACATATTAATGATGATGTTTCCCCGCTCTCCACAGATAAAAAACTTTACCTGCTCCAGCATCAGGATCGTTGATGTATGCCTTGGCAAATTTTACATATTGCGCAACATCTTCTCCCCAGAGATTCGAATAATCGCTATGCAGCATATTCATTAAATAATACCAGTCGTACTTATTGGCATGTACACCGTTCTGATCCATAACACGGGTAGTTTCTTCTACTGTCCAATGTTCTCCGGTAGTACCGTCAACATTTTTCATTTCCGAAACTGCCTTTTTAGCAAGGTGTTCATCAAAGTGCGGACCATAAGCTATACAATGAATTTTCATCATTATAGCTTCGTAATCTTCCTCATCGATGACTTTGATTTTTTCTAATGCACAGCAAACAATATCGTCAACCTGTTCTTCTTTTAATTTGTCACCGTCAATATGCTCTGCATAATGATCGTACTTATGCATTATCTTCACCATCCTTCTTTTTAGGTTTTTCCGAAAGATTTTCAAGCACTTTCTTTGCAACCTTTTTAGCTATTTCCTGACCTTCTCTACTTGAAAGAAAGGCTATTGTAAAGCCAATCAATAAATTGCCCATTGCCAACGCCTCATTTCTTTAAAGTAACAGAAGATGGAGTAACTGTAGGCGGTGTAATTTGTGGCCATACAAAAGCTGTGCAGCAAAGATTATTACTGCGAACCACTGCTAAGGGCGGTTCTGTCATCACACGCAAATTATAAATTTTTCTGCTGCGGATTTGATCTGCTCTTACTCCATCACCACAACGGTTAATCATTTGAATTACTGTCCCGCCTGTGCCATTTAAAATAACTACCGGCAGTGTGTCAGCACCTGCAGGGATTGCCTGGGCAATTAACAAACAAATCTTTTCATTATTATTTATTGTCATCGCCGGAATTGTAATTTGCAATTCATTAGCAGCAACTGCCACCTCAGTACTGGCAACTAAATTAGGACATACTTTACATCCATTATTTCCACACATATTATCATCTCCTATAAAAAATAGGGCGGATCTCTCCGCCCTGTATCACGTCTTACGACGGAGCCTTACTTTTAAACTCCTTTAAGCCATGTTGCAACCGCCGTTCAGGCTATTAATGCCCAAACCATTGATAATGCCGGCATTCGGGCAAACTGCGCCGATACCAGTAACCTCAGGTTTCGGAAGCATACGGCAAGAGATAGAAGCCAGTTGAGCTTCTACAGCGTTGAATTTAGCATCACTGTATACGCGGTTTTCCAGAACGACATTTTTCGTACGTTCCTGAGCAAGTTGATCACGCAGGTTTTGATACTCATAAAAGTCAATCTTCGTACCGAGTGCAGAGAAGCCAGCCATAGTTTGCTCTTGGGTTTGACGAGCAGTATTCTCAATCAAATATTGAGTACGCGCGCTGTCGATGATTCCCTGTTTTTCTACCTGGCAATTAGATACAGCATTGCAACCATATGCAGGAGCAGCACCGTTATTGTTCCAACCACCACGATTGCCTAAAAAAGCAGCAAACAGGATAATCAAGAAGATAGCAATCCCCCAAGTGTTAAAACCGCCATAATATTTTTCGTCCATCTGCAAACAACTCCTTTCTTGATATTTTATTTATCACATCAGCGTTTAAGCTGTTGTAACCCTGCACGTAACCTTGCTAAATTATCATTTGGCTGTTGCCCTTGATTAATATCAGGCTGAACAGTTCCGCCGGTTCCCTGTAAATCACCGACTATATTTTTTACTTTGTTAAGATCTACACCAGCAGCCTTAGCAATAAATCCAGCCATAGGATTATTTAAATATCCATTGACCTTAGTAACAATGTCTGAACTAACACCATTCTTAGCCAAAGCGTTTAGCGCATCACCCTTACTATTAACCTTGTTCGCTACATTCATCGCCGTCGCCCATGCTTCCGCAAGGCGGTTCGTGTCCTGCTGGTTTAGTCTCAGCATTTGTGCTACAGCTTGTGGATTGATCATTTTTAAGCACCTCGATTTCACGCTTCATATTCTGCATTTCTTTCAGCATATCTGCCATAAGTTCCGTTTGCTCCTGCATCTGCTGTTCTGGTGTTTTAGGTTGGGTAATTACTTTAAGTTCAACAAGCTTGTTATAATATTCATTACTGATTTTTTCTAACTCATCATACGCATTTTGAGTAACTCCAATCTTCTGCCTGTTCCCATAAAAATCAACCTGAATAATATTTGTTCCATCTACAATGCAAGTCATCGTTTGTGGATATGTAGTAAGTACAGAACTGCTTGTAATTCCTAAATTCATATTGCCACTCATAGTCTTGCCTCCGTTCATTTATCTTAACTATATTATCCGTTAAATCAGCTCTTATAATCCGTCAACATTCCCTCATAATTCCCTAATATAGGCATAAAAAATAAGGCAGCCACAACTATTATGTGACTGCCTTTAATGCTCTCTTAACTGAATTATACGCCTGCTGCAGATCTCTTTCGACCGTTTGCACTGACGTATCTATTTTCATTGCTATTTGATAGTTTTTAAGATCGTGAATAAATTTGAGTTCTATAATTTCTATTTGCCGCGGCGTTAGTTTGGCTTCTGAAATGATTGCTTCAAATTCCTTTCGTGTGGACTGCGAAAGCCAATCTCTTGCCTGCAAACGGCAAGTATCCATATAATCACCTGCTCGCTGCTATAGCTCCTACTAATACCCCTCCTGCAAATCCCCAAAAGGCCTTCTGCCTCTGCTTTAATTCACTTCTGGACTTCTCCTGTTTCATTTGAACGCTCAACGTCTGCAAGGATTTGTTTTGCTCTGCTATTGTTTTTTTGGAGTTCGACAATGATTCCTGCGCAAGCATTAGCTCGCTCCTTATCTTCTGATAAGATAAACGCTGCTCTTCGATTAGCTTCTTCAGCTCGTTCGAGTTCATCTGCTGCAGTTCCAACGTGTTCGATAGCTCTATCAACAGATTTTCCTGTCTGTTTATTATCGTCTGCAATTCGTTGAACTGTTCCCTGGACATCGTTATTGTTTCCGGAAGTTCCTCCGCAAAACAATTTAAAGAAAATGATAAGCACAGCAATAAGGGCAAAACTAATAACAAGATACTTGCTATACCTGATTTGTTTTTCTTCATTCACTTTCTGCCCTTCTTTCAAATTAAATTTTATTTCATTATCATTAAGATAGTTCTATTTTCAATATAATCAACCTGTGCGCCGTTTTCTATACTCCTACTTATATTTCCTAGTGTTTTGGAGATAAAACAACGCACAGGCTAATTCTGTGGCTGGCTTTTATCTTACAGATTGTAATAAGTAATGCACCCTACCAAAATCGCAAGAGCAATACCAGCCCAAATCAAAATACGCTGTTTTTCCATATTAGTCACCTCCTTCCAAATATTTATTCCTGATCGTCCCAAAGATATACACCGGTAGAATTACCATTGTCACGCATATCCACATGCACAAACTCCTGACCGTAATACTCCCCAACACCGTCAAAAATCTGTTTGCAAATATTCGCCAGTTCCCATACACCCATACCATCAACATAGATATCCGCTGCAGTTCCATGTACGTGCTGGCTATTTGATACACCACCTACAGCAGCATTATGCTCTGGACAACGATATGCATTAGTTACATATATAGGTTTACCCACAATAGTACGCAATCTTTCCAACCCATCAAGCAGAACTCCACTAATACCACCAGCAGGAAGTTGTCCACAGTGGTGACAGCTCATTTCACTTTCACTAAAATGTTCACTCAGCATTTTTATCTCCTACTTTCTTTTCAAACTTATCAGGGACACCGTCCCCGTTTTTATCTACTAAACTCGTAGCTATGAAAGTGACAAATGCAACCATAGCCGGTCCTATAACCTCTCTTATCAGTGCTAGAAGATCAGACATAACAATCTTATCCAACCACAACCACATATACATCCACGCAGCGTAATAGGTCAGTACCAGCAAAACGACTGCAATAAAATAGCCTACAATGACAGCCATTATTTTTGGCGACATTGAGGCTACGTTATTTCTGGCACTCACTATTAAGTTTTTTATTTTCTCAAACATAAATATCACTTATCCTTACATGAACAGTTATTACATTTGTTTTCTACCAGTAATAGCCGTTCGCCAACTTCATCAATCCTGTTATGTGCAGATTTTGCCCTCTGATCAATCTCAGCAAATTTTATTTTTAAATCTGTTGTACGTTCTTGCTCCCTATTAATAGTCTTAGCTAAAGCGTCAACAGTCTTTTGGAGGTTCTCTATTGCTGTAGACAAAGGATTTATTATCCAAATCTTAAATACAAAACCTACTATGCCAAATAAAAAGCTAAAGATTGTTATTGAGGCCATTGCCATTTCAACCATCTTTGCACCGCCTAATCTAATATAATAGCGTCCAAATCCTCTTTGCTTAACGCTGCCTCTACTTGTGCCTGTTTAATCCATCCTTGCTGCTTACAAGCACCTATATGAGACGATAAATCAGCACACCAGGTATATACCTGAGCAGCGTTAAGATACTGTATTGTTTTTTCAGTTTCTCCTTCTTTATAGCCCCGGACTGGACATCCCAAAGGATATTCGTTTGCAAAACGTTCTGTGCTGACATTCAGTGCAATTCCCTGCATCGTAAGCTGAGTATCTTTATCGCTATCATACCTCACAAGTTTACCGGTGCATTGAGAAATAAAACCGCCAGTAATTTTATCTGCTGTCCATGCATCAACAAGTTTAAGCTTTTGGGCTTTTAATTCTTCTAACGTAAGTTCTGGTTCCGGCTCCGGATCAGGCATTTTTTCCAGTTCCCATGTCTTCCCATTAAATTTTATAATGTGTCCATCTGCGCTTGATGGTGGCTCAATAGTTGTTGCGTGCGGTGGTATAAGCCACACTTCTTTCCCTTGCAGTTCTGTTTCAAGCGGGTCTAAAAACGCTTCTGACATTGCACGATAATATCCGTTCTCGTCATAATAATATAATTTCATCTTTGTTCTCCCCTTAATATTTAATGCAGTAAATTACAGTCATAGCAGGCGGCTGCACAGTAGTACTTGCACCGTAAATGCTATTGCTACGAGAAGCATCAAAACTGGTAGATACTGCATATTCATCTTCGTTATCATTCCAACCATCGTATCTGTTAGTATTGTTACTTCCTACAAACGCACCACTAATACTAGATTTAAATGCTGAAATATTACCAGTAATATTAGGCAGCCCAGCTTCGTAGTAAGTTCCGGCACCTATGCCGCCCTCTAGGAATCTAGCTACAGTATTTGGCAAATTAAATGTAGTACTACCATCGCCGGCACCGTAAGTTGTACCGATTTTATTAAATAGATTAACATAAGTAGTTCTGTTAACTGCTGCACCATTGCAGTGCATATATCCTTCCGGCACCCCTGTATATGCCACGGCGATTATTGTTCCCACTGGGTTGGAGTCTACAATTATATCTTTCGTTCCGTCGAAAGCCACGCCGTTTATTGTGCGGGCGGTTTTTAGTTTCGTAGCTGTATTTGCATTGCCCAGCCATTTCGCAACGCCTGCATGAGTTACCGTTGCGAAAGCTTTATTATTACTTATTAAAGCCATCTGTGAGGTGCCATCACGTATGCTAAGCACATCGTTGTTAGTTCCAACTCTGAATACGTGCGGCTGATTGGTACTAGTATTATAAAACAATCCACCTAATGTATCTGTTCCAATTCTTGCTTGTACTGTTTCACCTGTCGGAGAAACACCAAAACTTACACTACCACTGCTACCTGCCTTTGTCCCATTCGATACAGCAATGTTTGCTCTGAAAGTATTTAAAGCTGTAAAAACATTAGTACCTTGCTCTATAGCCTCTTTCGTCTTTAACGGCGTCATTGCTTTGTTATCAACTACACCAGCAATGGCTTCCTCTGTTGTCGCTATACCAGTAATACCAGCTAAACCTTCTAAGCTATCAGCAATATCCTTCGCTCTATCTGCCTGCCTTGTAGCTGTAGTTGCTGAAGATGCTGCTGATTCAGCACTGCTTTCTGCACTTGTCTTACTCGCAGAAGCTGAATTTGCTGATGCTGCAGCTAACGTTTTAGATTCTAATGCAGATTCAGCACTACTAGAAGCCGCACTAGCGGAATCTGAAGCACTTTTTTTACTATTTTCTGCAGCAGTTTCAGCAGCCTTAGCATTTTCTTCACTTTTTGCAGATTTGGTTTCACTAGCTTTCGCATTATTCTCACTTGTTAATGCTGCATTTTTACTTGCTAATGCTGCATTAGCACTGCTAGAAGCTGATTCTGCCGAAGCCTGGGCTGTTTCTGCACTGGTAGCAGCAGACGACTGTGATGCAGCCGCAGCATTTTTACTTGCTAATGCTGATTCAGCAGAAGAAACAGCTACACTTTTTGCGTTTTCTGCGGCAGCCACTTTTTCATCAAGTAACGTTTGAACGTTATTAACAGCATCTTCTGCCGCAGTAGCCGCAGCTCCAACAGCGGTATTTTTAGCAGCAACAGCTTCGTCCTTTATTTCCGTAGTCTCATTTACTGCAGCATCTTTTATAGCGGTCAGCTCTTCGATTGCAGTATTTTTAATATTTGTTGTTTCGTTAACGGCGCTCTCTTTGACCTGTTTCGTTTGCTCTAATACATCTTTAGCTAAAGGTAACACCCTCGCAGGGTCCTCCGTCAGCACAAGCCCATCACCAGCATCGTTGATTCTAAAACTCATTCCAGCCTTTACAGGAAAAGTATTATTAAAATTACTTACATCAATACCAGCAGATAATGTTCTATTCAATTTTTCATTTAATTGCTGACATATAAAAGTTAGATCGTCAAAAGACAATTCAATATTCTCTGCAAAAAACGGACCTTGATTAACCAGGTTCATTAGCTGATACAATGGCAGCTCACGATAAATAGTTATTTTATGACCATCAGGCAGCGGATCGCCATTAGCTGGATAAGTAACTGTTTTAGCTCCAAGATCAACAGAAAAATTCTCCGTTTCTACGGCAACGCTATCATCACCTGTAATATATACTTTTATATATTCAGGATGATCCGTCATCTGAAATGTTATTGGGAATTTCGTTGTCGCTCCATTACCAACATAAATATCTTTAACTGTCGTATTCTGTACCGTCATATTCTCACCACCCTTAAACCTTTACTGCGGCCGGAGCATCTTTAACCACAGTGGCATTTAGCATACTGGCTATGGTTGATGCTATCTTTAACTTCTCGTCCAAAGATGCAGCCTTCTTCTGCTCCTCCAACAGTAAATTTATTTGGTCTTGTATGATAGCCTCTTTATCCATAATTTCTCTCCTTCCAAATAAAAAAGCGCCTACCGAAGTAAGCGCTTTCTATTAAGTTCTAACTAACTTTATGATACTATTTTAACTCATTTTTATAGTGGTTTTGTCGGATACATTTTTTATTTTTTACATCGCCTCTGCTCTCATATCCAATAACCTTACATTACTATTTTAACTCTTGTTAAAGGGCATTTTGTCGGAAACTTTTTAAAATTTTAAATACCCAACAGGAAGGGAGTAGCTTTAACCGACACCCTCGGCAGGAATTAAACTAAGCTTTGTATTGATTACATCAAGTGCATCACACGATATTTTTATACCTATGTCTTTTATTGTTGTGGCGAAGCATTGCGATTTTTCAGGCGTGTTACAGTAGTTATAAAGTTTTAATACTTCATGCAAAGCAATCAGCTTGCCTTCTAAATCCTTTATCTTCTTCTGCAGCTCTATATTCATAGGCGCATTAACAAGCATAGGTCTTTGTGGCTCACACGACGATTTCACCGGGAACAATTCAGCAGGTGTAAATTTTCGATTTCTCGCTTCGTATATCTTTCTAACTCCACTTTCGGTAAGTACTATTAAGGCAGCGATTGTAGACTTGATTTTATTCTCTCTGCGGTACTCGAATAAGTCATTTCCACGCAAGAAGTAAAAATCTACATTCTCTGTCATAAACCACGGTCTACGAATATAATTTTGAATCGACGACGCATCAACATTTAAAATCATAGCTACGTCTAACTTAGTTAACACCGGTACGCCTTTCCAATATTTTACCGTAGGCTTATAAGGTTCTTCAATAAGTGTTTGCTGCAAAGGCTTTTTGCTTAGCTGTGCTTCCATTTCGTGAAAACGGTTGATATAAGATGCGGTAAACGACGATCCTTTGCGACCGGTTTGCTTATGAGCTAAAAACTCACAGCCTTTCTTGGTTATTTGATATTTCTTTAATGTGCGACCAGTAATGTCTTTATATGTGGATTCTTGGAAAAAATCACTGAGTCCAATTTTGGTCTCAGTAAGATATTTGGCGTAAACACTTATATCCCTTAATAAATGATTATGTTCTTTTTCTAACATTACTGCTACTTCACGACTGTCCAAGGTTAAACGGTTGATGTTATTCATATTGACTACTCCTTTCACTTGAAAGAAGTCGCCCTCTATGATAGACTATTTCACAGAGGGAAACCTCTGGTGTAATAGACTGATTGTTTTGCTTGCGAGGCGGCAATCAGTCTATTTATTTTTTAGGCCCTTAATCCCTTTTCGAATTGCCTCTGCGCGTTTTTCTCCAGTTTTTTGGCAATAATTATTTAAAATTTCTATGCTCTCTTGATCTAACCGAACAGTAACACGCTCTTCTTTAGGATTATTAGTAGGGCGACCAATTTTTGCAGCCATTTCTTCACCTCACTTTTGTCTGCCGTAATTATATTACATTATTGTCTGCCGAAAGTCAAGAATAAAAATAGAAGTAACCTAATATTATTAAAAAGTACGTCTTATCTGATTTAATCATATAACAAACTTTCATCAAATTCTTTATCAAAAATTTCTAATTTTTTATACATTTTTATTTTATGTTCTTCTATAAACTTTGTCGTCAAGTATTTTTTTCGTTCGCCATCATATAAAAAGTAAAAAAAGAAAAATATCCGTCCTTTTATTCTAATATCTAAGCTCCTATCTATAGCAACTAAATCCCGAAGGATACTATCATATAATTCCTCAACAGATGACATATATATAATTGTCATATATTTTTCAAAAGTATACTCTGAATTTTTAGGAAAACGCAATTTTCCTAATTTATTATAAACATTTTCATATATCACAAACATCATTGCTGGAGTATACGTTGGAGATGTAGCATACATTTTAAAAACTTTATCTGTATAATCTAATAAAGATAAAGTTATTTTATCTTCTATAAACTCTTTTTTCATTTTTGATGATAAAAATTTTGCATATGAAGTAAATCTATTAAATTCCATATAAGCGACCTCCTAAAAATTGGCTTTTCAGTTTTCAACACGATTATACCATACAATTTATAATTATGTTATAATTGTGAAAAAGATGAAAGAAGGGTTATTGTGAAAAAAATATTGCTAATACTATTTATTTTATTTTCTTTTACTAATATCGTTCTAGCTAATGAATCACTGTATTTTACAAATCAAGACGTTAATACAAGTATAAAAATAGCGTTTAAATCACTCAACTACAATATGGATTCTAAAACGACTTATTTTGATAACGAATGGGTCATGCCAATAACATTTTTAGATAATTTACATACAGAAGCATTACTCATGAAAGTAGCTATAAAAAATGCTGAACTCACACCATCTACATCTATCAAAGATAAGATATTATGTGAGCATATCCTTCAACAAACTCAAGAATTAGTTTTAGCAAGAGTAAAAGCTAGAATTTTATCTTATTCATTATCCAAATTACCAGCACAATATCCGAACGACGGTTTTACAAATAAAATATTAGAAGATACTGCTAATGACATAGCAAGAATAAAATCAAACCTAGAAAAAAGTTTAAAAAGTTTGTGTACCTAAAAAATACCCCCTCAAATTTGAGGGGGTGTTTTTATTTTACCGTTCTTTTTTCGGACGACGTCTAAAGATGTCGCCAACTTCCGGCTCCATATCATTGAACAAGATATCATATCCGTTAAAGAATAATTTGTTTAATTGTGCAGGCACGCCTAATGCTGTCCCAACAAATGTAGCAGTAGGCTCAACCAATTCGTCATAATCTGCTTTGTCCTGGTAAACCTTTTGCACCTTACCGGCAGCACGTTCCATTTGCTCTATCGTGCCTTGTACTGCGGTCATTCTATACCCGTAAGTCTGCATGCCTAAAGCTCTACTCCAAATAGCATTACCAACCTGCCCAACCGGTCCGGCTAAACTCATAGGGTAAGTAAGCAGTTCTTTTGATATCTTTTGATATTCATCCTTATCTTCTTCAAATGGATCTTCGGCCGACAACATCAAGTTTATAAAAGCAAACATTACAAACTTAGCTCCCACAAACGAAGTAAGACGCATTATGTCTTTTTCTTTTAAGAAGATGTTATACTCTCTGGCCCACTGATTATATTGTGTATTGAAGAAGCCTTGGAAGGTAGTAAACAGTTTAAGCATAGGTCCGCCACGCAAAAGCGGTGCAACCTCCGTAACTCTGCTGCTGCCAAGTGTACGTCTAATAACCGTATTGGCAAAGTCCACAGCTTCTGCTTCGCTTGCACCAGCCCTTATTTTTTTGCCATACGCCTGCATCCATACCGGAATAGCAGAAAGATTATCAGTAGCGACCAGCAATCTTGTGCCAAATTCAACAGCTTTCTTTTCTATAGGATTCAGGCTTTCCATTTCTTTCATATCCCGCAGGGAAATATCAGGGAGCACAGACCTTTCTTTCATCCAAGGAGCTTTGCTGTAAACAAATTCCTTAGCCGATTTATATCCCTCTGCAAGCTGCATATTCATACTGTAGTTACTCACAGCGGCAACGACATCACTATATCCAAAACCATCTACAGCATTACCATAAAGCAAGGGATTACCCAAGTTCTGAACGGCAGTTTTAAGATTAAGCATAATAGCAGCATTTACAGTACGAGCCCTAAGCCAGTTAGCAACACTGCCCATCCAGCTTTCACCAACAGAACCGCTGTTAGTACCTTGAGGATTTGCCGCACGTTCAAGATATTCTTTAAAGGCGGAGAAATCGGCCAGGCCTAATTTTTCTTTAATCAGAGTATACATTTCCTGATCGTTCATAATTTTGCGGAAATCGCCCATAACCTCACGGAAACACAGATCATGTATCGCATCCATAGCAACATTAAACTCTGCTCCACGTTTTAGATTAACAGGATATTTAGCCTTAACACGTTCTTTTAAATGGCCTCGTCTGGTGCTCATTGTTCTAATATTGCGGCCCTGTCTGGGGTCAGTATCAGAAATAACTTCTTGCCCAGCGTGTTTAGAACCAGTATCACCATCACGCATCAGCGGGAAATAACCGCCACGCATAACAACAGTCTTGCCGTCTGATAACGTCAGCTCTACAGGCGACGCTTCTACTTTCTTAGGACTAAACCCTGTCCAACGAGTTTCAAGAGCTTCCATTTCAGACCAGTACATCTCTGCAATGTCTATCTTAACCTGTGCATATTTTATATCCGCTTCAGTAAGATTGCGCCCTAAGAAATCAAGCAAATTGATTTTAGTCTGCACGATATCGCCATCTACCCACAAAGCAGAACTTTCAAAACCTACCGGTCTAGTGCTGCACAATACTCTGGCACTGCTCTCGTTTCCTAAATTCATAAGCATTTTTACTAAAACGTGCTTATCTACAGAAGTACCTAGCTCGTCATATTTTTCCTGATAATCGGCCGCCTTTTCTGCAGCTTTATCCGGCAGCCATTCCCTGTAAGCCTGCGCTGTTTTTTCCTCATATTCTAAAATTTTTCTTGTTTCATTATCGGCCGCTTCTCGAATAGCTGCGCCAAAATGTTTGCTGAAAAATCCATACTGCCAGTCATCCATCATTTCAAAAAGATTGTCCGTACTGCGTAAAGATGCTTTTAGCTTCTCCATTACTGTAGGCTGCTGTGCAACGCCAACCTGCGGTTTCCAGATAGTTTTCAGCTTATTAAGTGTTTCCTGTGCTTCAGCTTTAAATTCAGCATAGGTAGCACCTTTCTGTAAAGCATTGATACTCATTTCCTGTTTAGCGATCGCTTTGATATTTTTAAGCGCATTTACTACATCTTCAAGCTGGCTTGCCGTCATACTTTCACGAGGATTTGTAATGCTAACATCCTCATCCATTATCCAATCGGCAACTGCAACATTGTCATAAAGATCATCCATATCATTCAGATAGTCTGATAAAGTTTCTGTCTTTTCAAAATCAGAATAATCTTTACGCTTATAACCGAACCTTTCCATAATTGCTGCTGCTTGAATAAAGTTTCTTTCATTACCCCACGTTTCCCTTTTAGCTTTAGCCTGCTTCCTGAAATAATTCTGCCACTTAGCATACTGATTACGCAGTCTTACGCTTTCAACTACACAAGCATGATTAAACGCCTGGACGTTTTTATATCGGACCGCAGCAGAATAATCATCATTTTCCAATGCCACAGCAGCTTTAGCCGCAGCGTTTCGTTCGGCAGTAATATACTTTTGGGTATTCAAAGCCTCCTTTAATTTCACTCTGTTCTGCAGGTCCATCTGTGCCTGGATTTTAGCCGTTTGCCTGCGTGCAACAGCAAGTTTTCTAAGAGTTTCAGCATCACGCTGACCCTTTAACAAGCCTTGTGCTTTATCCTCAATAAGCTGTGCTTCTGTATTTATCAAAAGACCGCTCTCGTCATTATACATAGCATCACGTGCAGCTTCTTCAGCAAGCCCTCTCTCTTTGTAAATATCAGGGAAGGCGTCTTGCACCATTTCATCAATATGTCTGTTAACCGCACCATTAAAAGATGGTTCTGATATAATCGTTTTAGCCAGCTCGTCACCGGAAGTAAAACCATTAGCTTCAGCGATCATATCAAAAGTTGCCATTTTACTTTCATCAAAATTGCCTTCTAAATATCTGTTAGCTACGCCCTTCGCTGTTTTTAAATCAGATGCAATATCAAGTATCTGCTCCGAAGCCATATATAACGGCTGTTTTGCAATCGCTTCTTTGACCTGCGGCTCTACATCTTCACGATATTTTTGAATCCGGTCTTTACGCTCCTGATTGAAATTAACAAGGCTTTCTTTTGTTAATAACTGTACTGCCTTATTGTGAGCTTTAGCAGCAAAATTACGCAGCATTTGCTTACGTGGTTCTGAAAGTGCATCTAACACAACATCTGGCAAAGCAGAAAAATAACCGTCAATACGCTCCATTTCTGATATTTGCTCTTCACTGGCCAGCATCCTGTCAAAAACCTGCCTTACTTCATCGTTGATTGGAACAGCATTTTTACTGCGCTTATCCGAAAAAACGGCGTTATAAACAGCAAGCAGCCATTTTTTGAACCTGTTAAATACCGGCTGCAGCTCTTTTGAGGGCGCCTTGCCTTCAAGCATATAAGTTTCTGCGGCCTCTGCCCAGCGTTCATGTGCTGCTGTTTTTTCTTCCTGCGACAAGCTATCCCAGTCTTTAGTGACACCGGCATAATCAAGCATAGTCTGACGGTCTTTTTTCATCTGCTCTGTAGCATTAGTGAGTGCTCCTTCACGCATGAGGTTCTCAATAAAGTAATGTCCGACAGCTTCATGAATAACAGTGCTCATATCAGCACCTTCAAACAGGCTGATAATTGCTTTACCTTCTTCGTCCCAGGTGATAGAACCTTTCTTATCGTTATTAACTTTTTGATTATACTTGTTAAGAATCTTTATGGATTTATCATCAAATACTACAAAAGCACGCCCATCAAGATCACCGTAATAAGTAATGCCTTTAATTCCTGCCTTATTTAAAGCAATCGATGCTTCTTTCGCTCCACCCAAAACTTCTGATAATGCTGCATAAAAATTATCTCCTGTAATAGCATTACTGTTAAAAAGACCTGCTCCTCTAGATTTCTCTATAGTTTCTAACTCTTTATTATAGGCCTCTTGGATGGTCTGTTCTTCTGCCGCAATAGCCGCTTGTAATTCTTTTTGTTCTGCTTGGAGAGAATTTACGATACTATCATAATATTGTTGATCTGTTTTCAGCCGTCCAATATCATATCCTTCTCCTTTTAATTCCGACATTGACAACTCTTTTGCTCTTTGTATAAATTTTGGTGCTGTATCTGGCAACGGCTTAAGAATTTTATTTAATCTTGATAAAGTTGAATCTATCTTTCTCGTTTTATTAATTTTTTCTGAATATTCCTCGCTGGTTTCATTTTTTCGCACTGACTGTTTTAATTGTTCTTTTACTGCACTTCTTTGTTCGCTTCTTAATGATTTATAAAAATTTTTAAGCAGATTTTTTACATTCTCATCCTGTTTGGCAAGTGTTTTTTGTTCATCCAGCAAAACATTATTCTCTGGGATGTCTACTTCGATAAGCGATCCTTTTATTCTTAACCGTGGTTTAATTTCTCTCTTAAACCATTTTACCGCTGCAGGAGAAAAATTTTCTTCGTTAATATCAACAGTCGATCCCTTATATTCTATATCTTCAATCAGTGCCATCTTATCATAATATTTCTGGGCTTCAGCATTATCTGAAATAGTACCGGCCTGACGTTCTAAGGAATCATATAATTCCATAATCGGCCTGCCACCAAAAGTTACAGAATTATCAGCTGCTTTTCCTATAAATCTATATCTATTCCCTGCTACACTACGATCTTTAGCAAAATACAGTCCCCAGCCGTGAGACTGAGCACCTTCACCTGTTCCGATATTTTCTAAATTAAACTTATTAAATTTATGTGGGCTTCCGTGAAAAGCTGTCTGGTAGTATCCCTGCATTTCTTCTCGTCTCTTGCGGAGTGCATTTTCATCTGGTATACTATTATTAATAAGACTGTCAAGGTCGGTTATTCTGCTAGCGGAATCGCTGCTAGGAGAAGGTAGCCACTTGGCAGTCTTTTCTTTATTTATATATGATACTCTACCTTTTTTTAGATTGTGTTCTATAAACCAGTTATAATCTGTACCACTTTCTCCGCCTTTACCGTACGCACTCGTAATTGCATTAACTTTATACCAACTACGCTCTACATCAAGTTCTAAAGGAACAATAATGGTAGATCCTTGCTTGTCCTTTAAATCAAGCACTACAATTTTACGACCAGAATAAGAATCTAATACCATCATTGGGTCAGCCATTGCGCGAGGAATTTGTTTCAACAGCTCCGGTGTCATACCATCAGAATGTCCGTCAAAAATATGTTTAATCTTACTTCCGTCAATAGTCACAGGCAAAATTTTACCGCCCGCAAGTCCCAATGCAAGAGGTGTCGTCATAACATTATAGGTTTTAGTATCATTTATTTTCCCAGCAGTATATTCATCTACGATACCAGAAAAGTTATTTTCATCCTCAAGCAATTTTTCGTTAGCACTTTTAGTTTGCATATACCGGCCATTAGGAGTGCTGATAACTCGTTTGAAGCTTAAAGGGTTATCTCTGAAATACTGCATAGGGTCATCAGGATTAGCAATCATTGCACGGCTGGTTAAAATAGCCAGGACGTCACCTGTTTCCTTTTGATTTAGTCCCGCTTCGGTCAATTCATTTCTAAAAGTATCAACTGCAGTTCTAAATTTCTCGTCGTTCTCCAACGCTTTTTTATAAGCGCTTTGGAGAGCTTTTTTATTTCTGGCGCGTTCTTCTGTATAACCACCCTGTTCAAAAGCTACGTTATTGATTACAGCCTGGAAAAAGCCAGGATTTTGAGCCTCTGCCGCACAATACGTACCCATTGGCATTTCAATATCCTCACCACGAACAGCAGCAGCCTGCAGTTCAGAAACCTCTATACCAAAGGTATCTTTTACATCCAGGTTAGGATTTGCCTGCGCATATGTAAAAAGGGTTTCAGCATCTACATAAGCCTTTTCTTCTGTCGTTTGGTTCAGTACTAGTTTGCTGGCGGTAATATCTACGTCCTTACTGTTTTTCATCGTTTCCGCAGTACGTACAGCCTGCTCCTGCATAACTCTATTTGCATTACGGTCTACGGCAATGCTTACCGAACCTCCAAGACCACCAAACACCGCACCAATAGCACCGGAATAAGCGCCTCTTTTAGTGATTTCTCCAAATTCCTGATAAAATTTAAGTATTTGCTCTTGAGTGGAAAGATTCGCATTTTTAGCCCATATTTCAGCAGCAGCATCCGGGTATTCCTGAATCCATTCAGTAATGCCTTCTGTCAATGCAGTTTTAAAAACTTCTTTGGCCTTACCGCCCATAGTTACGATTTTAGCGGCTCTTGCTCCTGCTCCCATGACTTTGCCCAAGCCCACTTTTTCAAGAGCAGACTGTGCAACAGCGTTTAAAGACGCCGCAGCTCTGGCTCTGTCATTAGATACCCCAGCTTCAGTAAGATCTAAATATTGGCCGCCTGCAATCTGACTGCCCATAAAAGCAGCAGCACTCCAGCCGCCTGTACTGATTGCAACGCCGACCTGTGCCGCTAATTGTGGTGCATTCTGCAGTAAGTCATAATAAAACTGGCCTGCCGCAGTTTCAGCCTTTACTTCTTCCGGCTTAAATATTTCACCGCCACCAATGCGTTTAGCTTCAGTACCAATAGTTTTTAGCTTATCTCCACCGACAGCATACAAAAGCCGTCCTATTGTATCTGCGCTAAAAACCTTGGATTCCGTTGTCAAGTCAACATCTTTTTTATCTGCACCCAAATCAGCAAGCAGTGCAACTGCACCATAACCGCTGCGAGCAACATTCTTAAAACCATTTTTCAGCGCTGTAATACTTTTCCAGTTATTTTCTTGCTCGCCCCAAAATTCTGCAGCTTTAGTACCGGCAATGCTCATAAGCACAGGGTCTTTTAACGCCTCTGCTGTTCTCGGTGCGATCTTCTCATATTTATTCCAGTCATAATCAAAGTTTTTAGGTAAATAATAATCAGGATTACGAGCTGCCATTTGAAGCGATATATTATTTGCATTAGCTCCTTGTAATGCTTTAGTCTTTAAATCGTCTGGTATAAACTTTCCTGCCGCTGCTACATCGTACAATACAGACCTTGCCATATTACCACTCCTCGTTAATTTCTCCTCTTAATGCCGCTAAATGACGTTGTTTGATAGATTCAATAGCATCACTGAAATTCATTGCCGCTAAACCAGTACGCTCACTGGCTCCCCAATCACTGAACCAGGGAGCACTTTCATTTTGCTGTACTGCGGTTTCATTCTGCTGTGGCATCTCCAGTAAATGCGGAGCTGCATCTACACCATTGCTCAAAGCTATAGCAGCAATCTGCTTATTGAGCTCCTGGATATCCATAGGCCTATTTTCTTCTGTAACTTTTTTCAATGCAGATACTTGATATAAATCATTAGGGTTTATAGCTCCAAAAAATGTTTTTGCACTTCCCAAATCAATATTATTGCCGTTACGTTTTTGATAAATATCTATATAAGGGGAAAGATTAGGTGAAAGGCTACTCTTTAAAGAGCCCCATTCAAGTTGCTTACTGTTAAAGCTTTTATAAATAGCACGATTTTTAAACGCCTCTTTTAGAACTTCGTTCCCTGTCGCAAATCTTGAATCAGGGTCAGTAATATCTTGCAATGCATTATCCAGAAAAGCCTGCAAATCTCCGCGTTCCACTTTATCATCAATAGTTTCATCAATTATAATAGCTAAACGTTTATCAACATCCTTATTTCTTGGATCTTGATTTCTAGCAAAAGCCAATAACCTGCTTCTATCTGCTTCACCCAAGACTGTTGCGTTTTGGTTGATTAATGATACTGCTTCGGCTGGTGTTACAGTGCTATTCGTAATTGCATCCTTGATTGATTTATAAATGCCACTATTAGATACCGCAGCGGCAGCTTTTGTCTGAATGCCTATTAAATCATCACCGAATTTTAATAGCGTCCGTTCTACATCTGCATCTCCACCAGAAGCACTAAAAACCATATTTCTCATATCCTGCGAATCAATAATACCTGTTTTAAAATTGTCCCATAATCTTTGTTCTATATTTTTTATGATCATATTTTGCTGATTAGCTTTAATGGCATCATTAATATTTTTCTGTTGCACATAATTGTTCCAGGCCTTCTGCCTATCTTCCAACGTAGGCGCATCGCTTATCGGATGAGCAAAACCTAAAACTTTATAATGATCTAAATCCAAAGCAGCAACTCCATGCGTACCGCTTTGAATTACTTTTCCTGTAGAAGCATCATAAACCCCTACATGATCGCTGTCGTCATTATCTTCCCAATCCCAATAAACAATATCACCATTTCGAAGCTGATTCCGTTGGGTAAAAAATACTCCATTGTCCTTTGCATCTTCCATATTGGTTGGCGCCCACGTATTTCCTTCTTTAGCTCCAGCAGATCTCAACCATCTATTGATACTAATAGTGCAAGTATTCTCACCATAATTATTACCTATATCTGCACTAGCTGCTTTTACAATCGCCTTACCATCAACCTCTGTTTTAAAATTATCGCCAAAGATATAATCACGTGCAGCGCCTTCATCCTCACCAAAAGTAGCATAAAGGTTCTGTCCCATGTTAAACAGCCGTTCTTCTTGTTTGCGAGCATAAACATTTTTAGCATAGGCACTTGTTACGCCCGGATCCATATAAGGACCATATTTTTCAACATAAGCTTCGGCCGTATTTATATCGCCATTAGCATAACTTCTGTCTATCAACGCCTGACCTAATACTCCAGTCCATTTTCTATACTCTAAATCAAGCCTTTCTCTTCCATATGTTCCATATCTGGAATTTATGGCGTAATCAATTTCTTTTTGTACATCGGCTATAACTGCAGGGTCATTAGGAGATAAAACAGCCTTTTGAACAGAACTATTTATAGAATTAGCAAAAGTAGTATTCTGCCAGGCTTCAAACTGCTGCGCTCTGTATTGCCCCAAAACTCTGCGATTAGCATTATCAGTTTGCTGGGTGCTGTAATCAAATAACATAGCACCTTTGCCGTACTTTACGCTTTGAGGACTTTGAGCCATAAGCTCGCTGCGTATCTTTCTTTCACCAGCTTCATACTCACCGACAATGTCAAGAGCGCCTTTTTCTTTTTTCTGCATCAACTGCATTCTTAGATCGTTAGTACGTTTTACATACTCATTATTAGCCTGCAGAACGTCGGTTCTTATGATCTGCTCTCTTACATGCTCAACACCGGCCTGAATAATTCTACCGGTCTGGGATGATTCTCTTGCAACAGCCTGCTGACCGCTGTTATCATAGCGGACATTAGATACTTTACTTGCCGGCGCTCCTAACTGCGCACCTACTTGGAAAATGTCGATTGCCATATTCTAGCCTCCTTTTGGGTATAGAAAAAGCGCTTTAACAAATTGTTAAGCGCTTAAAGGTGTGTTATAATGTTGTCCGAGATAGTTTAACTATGTTGGCTTATCAGTCCGTAACTGATTGGTGGTGATCCTATGAGCATATATCAAGCATTATCCCTAATGATAGCGTTTGGTATTCTCGTGGCTACCATTATTCTTGCCGTAAAATAGCAAGAAAATAAGCCCAACGTAAGGTCGCGGGCTCGTTTTCAATCACATTCTTGTTACGAGATGAGCTAACGCTACCACACGTTAAACTATCTCTTTTCACATTTTACAATTATGAGGGAGAGCCAGCGTGCGACCACTGACTATCTCTTTTCGTTTATTATATAATACATTTCGTACTAATGCAAGTACAGTCCGTATTACTTAACTATGCTCTCTTCATCAACTCACTTTAGAAGTAAGTTTTCGGCTTCATCGGGAAATAACTGTAATTGCCTTGTCTATAGCCAGTTCCACTACTGTTGAATTGATATGTAGCACCTGTTGTTACACTAGGAGTTGAAGAACTGGAGGAAGCACCTTGCTTTCCTGCGCTCTTAGGACTGTATAAACTACCTGCAAGGGATAACCCACTCATAAGCATATTATTCATAAGTGCACGCTTACCGGCTTTACGGTAATTGCGTGCATTTTGATTATAGATATCACGTTGATTAACAAGGTCAGTAGACTGCTGAAAAATATTCTCAACGCCTTGCCTTGAGTTATAGCGTTCGATAGCAAGCTCTGTTTCCATATTATACGCACTGTCAGCTAAAGCGTTTGCCGCACTGCCTGAAGCTGTTATACCGGAAGCACCTATATTAGCCCTCTGCTGGCTTAACATAGCGTTCATACGCCGGCGTTTGTTTTCTTCGTTGATAGTATTTGACTTAGACTGTTCTTCAGCCTGTTCCTGCAGTTTATCTGCGTTCTGATTCGCTATCTGAGCATTTACCTCTGCCTGTTGAGCGGCAGCGTTATATTGCTGCTGCTGCGCTCTGCCCGAAATAAAGCCACCCAAAAGAGTGGCGCCTATTGTTGCCGCTACGCCCATTATTCATCATCCTTTCTAAACTCAAAAAAGTGATGCGGCAGATTATAAACTCCATGTGGCGCTGGTTCATGTATTTCTGCGCCAAGCCATTTAAGCCAACGCATTATATTATCATTTCCAACATTGACCCAGTTATATAACCTGTCGTATCTCTTTAAAAGCCCTCTTACAGCCTTTTTAGTCTGCCTTCCGACAAATACCTTATGGTTCTCCGTTTCCTTCGTCATAAGCAGCCATACGCGCCCCTCGTCGCTCATTATCGAAGCTTTTCTCACTCCATATACAGCAGCGGGTACGCCGTTGATATGCAGGCAGCCGATTTCATCACTGTGCTTCAATCCATCTAAAATATCATCAAGAGCATTAGGGCCAGTAGCACAAAATAGTTCACTGTAATTATCTGGTTTAAGATTAGTCGCTATATACTCAGCATCTGCCATTGTTGGCTTTACAAATTCATACTTTGCCATAATACACCTTACCCTTCTATTTCCGGAATCAAAGATAATACAGTCATTGGCAGCGGATCAGGCTGTTTAATTATTATCTGCTGAGTTTCATCATAAGTAGCAGACTTGATCGTTACTTTAAACTTACCTGTTTGTAAACCAATCGGTTCCCCATAGTCTTCATTACTGCGCCATTTAAATTCATTTAACTCATTCTCCTTCATTCCAAACAATCCACCACGGCTATCTTTAAGTAATAATGTAACTGTAGCAATTCGTTTCTTCCGACTTAAATATGTGCCATCTTGAGCTGTAAAATCTATAGGCAGTGTTTTTATTTCCGCATCTATAGGCAGCCCTACATGGACCTTCTTATATTTATTTCCAAGAAGAACCTTGCCGTTTTCTACAGTTTGCCGAGGAAGTACGTTTCCATCAGCCAATATAGCCACAGTATACCCTTCTAAATGCTCAAGACCTGATATTTCATCGGTCGGCTCTCCTTCATAGGTTATACCACTGTCTACGAAAAACTGATCCTCTACATTAGTACTTTTATCACGGCTTTCCATTATTTCCACATAATACTGGCCGCCGCGCTCAATTACTGCATATAACTTATCTTCTGTTGCTCCTCCAATATTACATACACTAACAAACTTCCCGCCTGCCGTGGTATGCTGGTGCCATGCGTAGATATCCTGTTCCTTTATGTAGGTAAGCCCTAACAGCAAACCATCATCACGCACACACCAAACAATACTGTTAGGTATCTGCTGATAGGTCATAGATATTATTTTATGCCCTTCAAACAAGTGCGAAGCCAATAAATTTAAATCATCACCGGTATATTTATCAACATCATAGCTGTAAGCAAGGTCACGTATGATATTGCCCTGGTGCTGCACATAAATAATCCTGCTGCCGATAGTGACAGGATTAACATCTGACACACCCCTATATTCCTGCGGTTGACTTAAAACATTGCTTCCTGTAATGGCTTTGCCGCCGCCACTTACTTTAAATTCACCGCCGGTTGTTAACAGCAGCATTTCACCAAAAGCTATAATTGCCTTAATGCCATTCATTTGTCCACCGTTTAAAGTAGCCGTAATTCCATCATCATCGGCAGACGGTATGCTTGTTCCAAAGTTATAATAGTCTCCTGTTTTACTTGTCCAGAATGTCTGCGGAAATCCTTTACTTCCCGCAAATACTAACCGGTCTTCATAAAAGCCTGTTGCAGAAGGATACCCTTTTTCACCATTCCAAGCAGCAAAAGCAAAATCGCGGGTTTCGTCTGTAGAAGCTAACTGTTTTTTTACAGTCCCTTTCACTACTGTAGGACTGACATATTCGGTGATCAATACATGGCCCGTATAATCTCCGCCAATGCTTTGAATGGTTATATAGCCTCTCTGCTTCTCATTTTCACCACTCCAAACGCCTGTATTAAATTCAGTAGAAGTAACTCTGTAACTGGCAATACTTTCAGACGTATTCTCCTCAGTCAAGCTATAATTCTGGCTTCTGTTCCCACTCTGTGTTCTTACATTTACCCATTGCAAAGAAACAGGATCATATTTTTCCAAACTAAAATTACCATCCCAAAAACCAAAACTTTCTACATAGACATTGGATTTCGGCAATACGCTAACCTGCAGATCTCCACCTGTACTAATTGGTGTCCCTTTTTTGTAATCTGTTTCTAAAAAGTGAGTTAGAGAAAAAAGACTCCCTTCATCACCCTTGGAAAAAATAGCCGAAGAAGCAGTCAGGGTTATGTCACCATACACCTCCGAAGCTTTTACTGTTGCATTATTGCCAATAGATAAAGTGTATGAAAGCCTAATCCAACCATCATTACCACTCATACCACTAACATTACCATAGCCACCATTGCCACCAAGAGCACCGGATCCATAACTTGTGCCATTACCACCATCATCAGCAGCAGTTGCACCTTTTCCGCCACCGCCACCCAATGCATTGATTCCTAAAGCACTGGAAGTCCCACCACTATTACCATTATCAGCACTACCAGCAATTCCAGTTTGTTTTCCTTGTCCACCTATACCTCCTGCACCAACTATTAAAGAAATTGGTTCAGAAGGTATTTCTAATATTTCTTTTGTTATAAAAGCACCTCTTCCACCTGTTCCACCACTAAATTTGGTTGAAAGATGTTCAGTTTTTCTTTCTATGCCACCTCCACCGCCGCCACCGCCTCCAGCCATTTCAATATTTATTGACAACGCCGAAGACGGTATTATTATATTATATGCACCTGGTTTTCTCCATTCTAATACTTTAGTAATGATACTATTATTATTATACCTAGTTTCATCAAACGGTCCGCCTGTAATATCCATTGCCTCAAAGCGCCAATCTAAATTGCCATATCTTGTAAGTGTCATCGGCGCATGTGCCGGATGAACAATGAAAAGCACGTCAGCACTCTGTGTATATTTTATTTTTGCAGCATCTTCTAAATCTTTATCAGCAAAAAAGTTTTCTATGCTATATGGTGTGCCATCTTCTTTTACAACAATACCACCATCTGTATAAAACTGGCATCTGCCAGCAGTAATTTCAACAATATAATTTTGATCTGTGCTGTACATAAATGGTATTAGCACAGCCTTTTTATTATTATAAGTCTGCGCTATGAACTTAAAGCCTGGTCTATTAGCAGCGCCACCATAACGCAGAACGAAAAAATTTCTTAAAACAGCAGCCCCGCTGTCATATTTAGCAATATCAGTACGTCCATACATAGACGGTGACAATTCACCGCCGGCAAAACTTGATTTTAATTGATAGAGTGCCATAATTATGCCCCCGTAAATCTTGCTGCCGCTAATCTGTCAATGTGCGGATCCAGCAAATGTTCTTCATCAGCGTCAGTAGAACTGGCTTCTGCAAAATAAGCGTTATAAGCCTGGATACACATCTGCGTTAAATCCAATTTGCCAGTCAACGCATAAGCAATTTCTGCAGCGAGCTTCCATCCAAATGCTTCTACAAATTGAGCATCATATAAATCTGCGTCAGTAACATCTACAGTGTATTCAATCCAGGCATTGCCGATATTAGTATAAATAGCTTTCCCCTGTTTATCCGAAACGATTTTATATTGGTTATTCCTCGGCAGACCACAAAAATGTTCATTATACATCATTCTCAAGCATACTGCATCAGCAGGATAACGATATGCATACTTCCAGTTAGGAGGCACATCTTGAAGAGCAGCTAACTGTACACTTCTTGTAGCAAATGTCCAGGGGAATTTCCTTAACACGGCCTGTCTAACATAGTCATAGCAGCGACGGCATACTCGTGCCGGTTCGCTGGCTTCATCAAGCCGTTCTATTGTAGCTACGCCTATATGATTAAGTGCAATATTACAAATCTCAACCTTATCCATAATTTCACCTCTGTTATAAAGAAAGCCGGGGACATATGCCCCCGGCTGATTTAATCTTGCGCCAGTGCCACTAATTCATTAATAATAGCTTCCCTGGATTTCTGACTTGTTTTTATTCCCTGTTCTTTGGCCAATTCTTTTAAATCATTAAAGTTCATTGCTTCATATTGGAGATAACGCGGATCGTCATTACCGGAAGATACTGCTGCTGGTCTATTAAGTTTCACAAAATGTTCAGGAACCTTAATATTATCTGCAAGCGTTACAATATCATCACGCCTATACATACGACCCAAAGTAAAACAATTACGCTTTACTTTGTAAGTAGCCATTATAAAGTTACCTGGATGCCGTCAGTCATATAAGCAAAGACCTTGCCGCCCACAGCCTCACTAGCGGTGTAAACCAATCTAATATAACGATTACCATATTTGATTGGAGAAAAGAATTGTGCCACAGTACAAGCCCTTGTTTGAATCAGAGAATCAGGTACACTTACCTCAACCTCATCAGCAGGACTATCAAACCCCTCAGTTGCAGCAGATTGTACTTTAACCTTAGTAATCTTGCCGGAAGTCATTGGTGTGGTCAGTTTTACGTCAAAGTACAGCGGATGCATAAACCCGCCTGTACTTCCTAAATCAATAACATTGCTGTTTGCGCTTGCGCCGGTAACGGCCTGATTCTCAGACAGCAATAATTGAGCATCAATACGTGCCATTTTATACTCCTCCTTTTTAAACAAGCTGAGATTCAGTATTCAGAATAGCTGCGCAACGCTGGAACGGAACGCCCCAGAAATTAACAACAGGTTTTCCTTCAACTGTATCAATAGACAGCATAGTATTTTTGTCATTACGTGCAGCCTTAGCCATAAAAGCCTCAAACTGCTTATTGCAGAAGATCTGCAAATTGACATTATCAGGATTTTCAATCTGATAATAACCCTCGATCAATTTGTCGAAGATTGTAGTAGTAGCAGGATCTTTTAAATCAACATTGGCCAAACGCACAACATAACGAGGATCTTTAACTGCAAGGCCCATGGACCAATTATATTTATTGGTATGAGCAAAGAATACCTCACCTTTATCATTTGTTACTTTTTGTTTACCCAAATATTCATGAGTAAAGCCTGCGGTGTCGCCTTCTGGGAACAAGCCGTATACCTGCTGCTCTCCAAAGCCTACAAACCATACAGAAGTCAGATTATCACCTGTGCCGCCGCAATCAATGATTTGGTCTGCCCAAATATCTTCCTGATTGGTCTTACTGTAAAAATAAGCGCCTAAACCAGTGAATCCTGCAGGGTTGATCTTCTCATCGCCATAGAAAAGCGTAGTCGCCATTTCTTGGTTCATTGCTTCAAGAAAAGCAGCATTCTCACTCATCATCCAAGAAGCCTGCATATTATTCTTTCGTGCAAGCTTTTCGTCGATTTCAGCCAGCGCTTCCATCTCGCCGCAAGTAAAAGATACTTGCTTAGTTTTAGACTTGCTCGGCTTAGTCCCGCGGTTAATCATTCTCCACGCTACTTCCGGCAGAGAATAACGCAATGTAGCTTCCTCATAGTCCTTAGAGTTACACATTTTAAACGGCATAATTTTTAAAATCTTATTTGTTTTGCTTTGCAGTTCAATAATTCTTTGATACTTTTTGTCGAACCCTTGACGAGATGCAAAGTCTTGAAGGGTTGCGAAACCTGTCAAATCTGGCATTATTTACCACTCCTTAATATTTTTATTTGAACCCGCCGCCGGGGAAAAACAGCTCGGCGTCGCCCAGTTCCTTAGATTTAGGTGCTTGCCCATCAGGCGGTTGGTCTTCCATAAGCAAGCCTCCAATGTTTTGCAGCATTTTTTGTATTGCCGGATGATTGGCTACACCTGTATTTACAAGTACCTGCATAGCCTCACCACCGCCAAAAGTATTAACAGCTAATTTAGCAGCAGCAATATTCTCACGAGAAATAAGCCCCTGCTTTTGGCATTCAGCAGTCCAACCGTCTACAATTTCCTCCTGCTTATGCATAACGTCTAAAACTACTTTGCTATGCAAATCAATCAGCTTAGTAGCCTGCTCCTGAGTAAGCTTTGCGTCTTTAGCAATCGCTGTAAAATCAGCTTCCAATTCAGGAGAAAGTTCCAGCCCTTCCTGTAGGTTGAACTCATATTTGTCAGGAACAACAGGCTCTTGCACAGGATCATCAAATACATTTTTAGGTGTAGTTACAGGATCACCGTCACCTGCAGGCGTTGGCTCTCCACTCGGCTCACCTTCAGGAGCAGGTTCTGTTACAAACGGCTCACCGGAAGGAGCAGGTTCACCGCCTCCACCAGCACCATCTGCTTCAAAAAACATTTGTGTAAACTTATTCATGTCTTACCTCCGCTATGTCGTTATCTACTTTAAAAAGGTCATCATCTTCTAAATCAGGAGGGTGTCTAGCGCTCTCTGCTTCATTACGCATCAGCATCTCTAAAGAATGCCCATCGTTCAGCATCCGGATATTCTTTAACAAATCAACGCCTACAGCACGTTTACCTGATAAGAAGGCATTGAAGTATGGCTCAGATGAAAAAACCGCTGTTTCGACCTCTGTGCTTTCCAAAATGGCATAAATAAAACGCCGTCCGTTCTCGGTCCGCATAATAACGTCCAAGTCGTCCAGCGCTTGTTGTGCAAGCATATTCATTTTTTTGTTTTTCATTAAATCCCGCCTCCCAGCAATTGATCTAATGCATTACCACCATTAGCAGGTGTTTCACTCATCAACCTGGCCGCATCAGCATAATCTCTAACAGCAGGCGCAGCAGCAGCCATCTGTTCAGCTTGCATTTGTTCCTGCTGTGCTTGAGCACGTTGTTTACGAAGTTCAGCTACTTCGTTTTCATCACGCACTATCTTTTCTTTGACGCCAGTAGATTCTGCGAAACCTCGTACAGCTTCATCAAGATTGATGATATCAAGCACTTCAGGCTGAGCAGCAGCAAGATTACCAACAAAGCCAACCGTACGCTCAATAGCAGGTATTTCAACCATTTTCTGGGCTTGGGCCAAGATAGAAATAAAGGATACTTTTAATTCGCTTTTGTCAATTTCCTCCGGCATAGGCGGAAACAACCCATGTCTCAAACAAATATCAAAAGTGCGGAGCGTCATAGGTTCTAAAACCTCATTGTGCATTTGCTCAAGTACCGGGGACAACATCAGGAGCTTTTCTTCATGCCGCTCTGCAATCTCACGCGCAGTCATTTGAGGTCCGTCCTGAGATGTAATCATCATAAACAAATCATTATAGAACGTTTCAGATATCGACTGCCGTTTCTCCAGAGACAATGCTCCTATGCCTTCATAGGCCTTTGCTCTTGGGTCTACAAGCGGATAAGCCTGCTGTACAGTTCCATCAGGATAAAAATTTAGTCCTCCTGGCATTCTGTCAAGCTTCTTCATTGAAGCAGGAAATGCCATCGCCGGATCTGCAGCATTATCAATAGCCCTAAGTTTATTCTTCTCAATCTTCTGCAGCTGCATACAATCGCCCAAAGCATTATGTCCAGGTCCAGAGCCATATACACCATTTGCAATCAAGGTCCAGCGTGGCATGAGGAACGGGCATTCCCTAAAACCTGATATCTTCAGGAATTTGTCATTAGCACCTTTTTCATAGTGATATGAGCGCCAGGGGAAATTGCCTAAAGCCAATTTGTTAGGATCATAATCATCATTACGCTCTATAAGCATTTCAATATCAAAGTATGTTGTGATATTTCCGTCATTATAAGCAGATTTCACGCTTTCCGATACGTTATCAATACCATATTCTTTAACGATTTGGTCTGCGCTTAATCTGAAGCGTCTAGCGAACGTATAAACTCTTCCCCTTGCATCTACACCGCCAGCATATTCACCGCAGGTGTACGGCCTCATCCATATGCCATAATTGTAGTCTTCCAGCATCAAAGAAGCTCCTGTACCAAATTGAGCCATTTCAGCCTCAATCTGCTGCAGCATATTATAAGCATTGCTCTTAGAATAAATGCTGCTCATAATCTCCTGGCAATCATCTAACCACATCCTTACAGCGTGGTAATTAGCTTTTTCTTCATCTTGCAGACCAAGCTCAAACCAAGGCCTTGACGGCGATGTCAACCCACTGTGGATACCAGCTGCACATTTACCAACTGCTTTTTGGGGATGTGGGTCTATAAGGTATTCGTCACGTCTATGCCCTTCTGTGCTTTGGATATCTTCTTCAAACCTGCCCCTTGTCGGATTTATATAGCGGCTTAGCATCCTCCACGTTGGCTCATATTGGCTGCGCAATGTATAAAGCTGGGAGATAGTATGTTGTTTTCGTGTTAATTTATTGCTGTCACGCAGCATATCTTTGATATCCATAATCATTCTCCCAACAACATTTTCTTGACACTATCAGAAGTAAGCTGCCCGCCAGTCTTATTGGTATAGCTTCTGCCACGAGCTTTAGATAGTTTTTGAAGCAGGCTTTGTCTCTCTCCCTCTGTCGCACTATCAATAGTGGCCGCTGCTGTACTGCCAGGTGCGCTTTGTTTTATAGGCTCAACACTGCCACCTCCACCGCCGCCACCGTGTAACTGCATCATAATCTTATGCATAGTCTCACCTCCCTTCACATACCGGCAAACGGATCATACGACTGCTGCCTATTATTCCCCAAATAACATTCTTTTTTAATTACAGGGTAGGCAAAAGTTAAGGCCAATGCATCCGCTCTATTAGGAGATGGTTGACCTCTTTTCTTCATATCATCCTTAGATTCAAGCTGTATTTGTCCTTTTAAATTAACACCAGCTTCAGGGCCTATCAAATCATTAGTTAAAATTTCATCATCCTCAATTACACCACCATTAATTAACCACTCTTTCATATTTCCCCACATCTCAGCCCGTTTATTAGCATAACCCAAATCAGAAGATTTTCCACCAAATGCAATAAGATTCCAAGATCTGCCCATTGTTTCGCCCGCACTCCATATACCTGTTCCATATCCTTGGTCTATGAATACAGCATCAGCATTATATTCGTCCTCAAATCTAGCAATAATACCTGCTGTAACAATATCGTTATCATTCTTTAAACAAGTATATAATCGTTTACTATAGAGGCCTTGCCTCAAGTAAACTACCAACTCATCAGGTCCAGTCCATGCTGGATCGCACCCAATAATAGTAGGCGCAAAGTTAAACTGTTCTTTCCTAATATTTCTGTTCTTAGCTTCTTCAACAATTTTTAAGCTAATAAATTGTAAATCACTTGCATTAGGAAATTCACCAAGAACACGAACTCGATATACATCACTGTCTCGTCCATATTCATTTGCGATGCTTTCTATATACTGTTTTGAAACCCTTGGACTTTCTTCGCCATTAAATGTAAGTTTTTCCCAAAAGTGACGATTTATATTGTGGCTATTGTAAAAATAACCAGTTACTCTTGTAGGATTACTCGCCATTGCTACTCTTGCATTTTCTGCCGACAAAGCACTTCCTGCTGTTACAAACACCTCTTCAAACACGCCCGACGCCTCATCTACCAAAAACAAAATATTATCAGCGTGTATGCCTTGCAATGCCTCTGGTCTGTCCTTGCTTGCTGTTCTTGCCATAGCAAAGCTCCCGGTCTCACAAGTAAAATGGTCATTAGTCCATTCAAATAAATCATGCAGTTGCACTGGCATAGCATTCCACCACATTTTTAGCTCTGCCCATAAAGCATCTTTAAGTTGTGCACTTGTGGGAGCTGTAACAGGAATCTTAGCTTTTGCGAAGCACGTTAAAAACCAAGGAATAATCCAAGCAAAACAAGTAGTCTTTCCTGTACCATGTCCAGACTTAACACTAACCTTAGCTCCCGGCTTAGCTATTGCCTGCAGAAATTCCTTTTGTTGATCTGTTGGCTCAACTCTCCATACTTCTTTTACAAAACGAGCAGGATCTTTTCGCCATTGTGGGATTTTCTTTTTCAAAAATTCGGCGTCTTGTTGACTAAGCATCATCTATTTCCTCAATAATTGCCGCAAGGCTTTTCTTTATTTCGACCTCATGCTTTTGTATGTATAGACCATCCATTTTATTTAAAGTATCTATTGCCCTTATCCTTGCATTTGGATCAGGTTCTTCTGTGGCGATCTTTGTTAGTAATTCCTGTCGCTGATTTATATCCATTATGTTTTCCTTGCCTTTCCTTGCTGCAAGTTCTTTTAGTCGAGCTTTAATATTAGCCTTTCTTAGCTTTCTTGATGCTGTTACTCCTGCAGAATTCTTGCTATATCCAGCTTCTATAGCTGCTGCAGTTGCATTCGCTGTTTTGGCAAAAGAAAGACAAAATCTTTCTTCTTTCTCTGTTAATGTTCTTTCTTTTGTCATCTCCTCACCACCTTTGCAAATAAAAAAACACCTAACCTAAGTTAAGTGCCTTTATATTAAGTTTTATGCTAAATTTTGATATATATTACCGTATTTTATCGACTTTTTAACGCCGAATTATTCATGTAGACTAACGTTATTCTTACTCCAATCTGTAGACAGTTCCACAGCTATAGTTCCTTCAAATGGATACGTTTCCACTTTATCTACAGGAACAAGTTCACAATCATAATCATACATCACTAGTGCATCTTGAGGCATTTCCTTGAGCTTTTCTATTAGTTCTTTTACTAGCATTTAATCATACTCCAATAAATAAGCCGCTGTATTACCCCAACGGCAGGGCAGTGTCCAAGCGCTAAGCTTGAACGTTTCACCAAGCTTGTTGTAAGCCTACTTACTTATAATACTATTTTAACTCATCAGAACAGGTAATTTGTCGGATACATTTTTAATTCTCAATAAATTTTTTTCGAGTGCTAAAACGACAGCATCGTTTAAAAACTCTTCGCGAAGCTCGTAGTAAGTATCTCTATTCATACCTTTTAGTCCAGCAATTACTCCTGGCGACTTATTATATTCATAACGCTGGAACATAGCATCTCCTGCTGCTTGTTTCTTATGAACCTTATATGTCTCAGCTATTACTTCAAGCCATGCTTCAGGATTTATTACTATAGTTTGATAAGGGCCTTGTCCCCACGAAATCATCTTGATCGGTTCAATATTCTTTAGTGCAGATGTTTCTGTTGGATTACTTATAAAAGCATGACCTCCACCCCCAGTATGCCCTTTCTTTGCAGTACGCTGCTCTCTTTCATCATCAACAGCTTTCTGAATATATTTCCTATTCAAAAAATACCACTCTGTATGCTTTCGTAACAGTTCTATTAGCATATCAGTCTCCTTCTAGCTTTTCTTTATAAAGTTCGATAGATTTATTGTAAAAATACTAAACCTTCTTAAAACTAATATAAACAAAAACGTTAATATCCAATGTTCATATACAAATTCAAATATCCATTTTATTAGATCAGGATAATTCATGTCTTCACTCCTTAATCATCCTAACTTTAGTATGTTCATTCGGTTTCACCGTCCATAATAGCCCCGCAGTTATAACAATAATGCTGTTCAGTAATATCCAACCCGCCACCAAATACATCTGTTGCGGAATATGCGTTGCAATTAGAACAGTAGTAAGCACCGCCCCCGTCCCAATGCCCACGCTTACGTTCCTCTACTGTCTTTATAGCTTCTTCCTTAGTATATTTTTCTTTGATTTTTGCAATCTGTTCTTCCGGTGTTGCGTCCCTGAATTTATAACATGGTGTTGTTGCTTTAATTTCCATAATTTCTACTCCTTTCTACATAAACGCTGCCCCTACTTCATAGCACCTTTCTGTCTACAATCTTTCCATTGCCATTAAATGTAACTTCTTCTGTTCGTATAAGCTCTCCTGCGGCATTATATGTTCTTACTGTTTCCACATAACCTTTAAGGTCACAGCCTAACTCCACATTATACGCCCTGCTATCCTCCCATGTGCCATCTTCTTCGTACTTAGGCAACCAGTGATTTCTGCGATGCCATACCGGATTACATTCTGCTTTCCAGCGATTATATTCTGCTTGTCGTTTCTTTTCCATTTTTTCGTTAAAACTACGGGCCATTACCTTTACTCCTCTCTACATCAAGACTTTCCAAACTAAATACTGGCCAATCTCCATACCTACTCCAGCGCACACTCCTTTAAATTACCAGCTTATCCAACCCGGCATTACTGTTATTCTAGGTATAATAACTTCCCATGGATGTTCGGAACTTGGTCTACCATGTTTTTTGTTGCATTGCACGATTACTCCCGACTTGCGTTTCCTTGACGATTTAGCATAAACAGAAGAAGCCATTATGTAAAAAGCTCTGAACTCTTTTATTGTTTTTTTATTCCTCATTGCCCGCACACCGCCTTATTTTTCGTATTCTTCTTTGCTAACGGCTGTAATGGTTGTAGGGTACGTTCCTTGTAACGCCAAACAGGCTAGAGCATTGCGCATTGACACTGTTAATACATAATCGCCATATCCTGTCATATCCCAACTCATTAAGCCTTTATAACTAGTTTTTCCTCTCAAGCCATTAGGCAACTGATATGTAAACCATGTAGTTACCCTATACAGCGTTGGTGCCGGTTCAACTTCACCATGTAGCCACTGACAACGCCTACAACAATATTTACTGTCCCAGTAATCACAGGTAGCGTCACAATCATCACAAGGGCATTGTTCTTCTTCCATTTTTATTCACCGCTCCTTTATCTCAATTAATGGGCAATCTATCAGCCTAATATTTGGATCTTTAATTTCACAGACAAGAATACAGCAGCCTTTGCTCTTATCAACAGAAAATGGTTGATTTCTATAAAAGCCAACTGGATATGTCAACGGGCATTCATCACAGTTTGCAGGCATATCCATTTCTTTTATTGCTATCATATATTTTCAGCTCCGTTCTGTCAGCCCAAGTAATCCTACGCGATTTAAACTTAGTTGGCATAGATATAACAGTAAGCTGAATACAGTTACTACATTCTGGGTTTTCGCTCAACTCACTGGCCTTTCTATTATTAATGCATAAATAACAATAGTCTAAGTATTTCATTTTTTACTCCTACATTCTTACCCAACGGTTTTTGTCCTTAGGCATAAATTCAGAAGGTCTACCAAAAGGAGATATGATATCTAAGCCAAGGCATAGACGAGCAAAATTTTTTACGCTTAAATTTTCCCTTTGACAAATACCACAGTGAAAACTACCCAAGTATTTGCACTCATGGCACCAGCCTACGTACTTGATTTCAGGCTTTTTCATCTGCTCCACTTCCTTAAACTTCTCTAAAATCAATATCAGGGTACTTATAAAGCAGCATTTTCTTTTTGATCATATACACCTGTGTCCTCATGCCCTTGGTGTCAACATAATAAACGTGGCCGCTGGCTTCCGTAACTTTGAAATCAGCCTTGTAAATAATCGGCCTTATCTTTTTACCTGCGACCTCATAAGCAGGCTGTAAAACAAATTCAGGCTGTAATTCAATGCTTTTTACTGCACCAGTACGCTGCTGCCAAAGTAGGTCCTCATAGTATTTTGCTTCTTTCCTGCTATCAAAGCGAATCCCGTCAACCTCAGTTATTGCATTGCCATACTTCAGCGCAGGTACAGCCCCGGGTAAATTCACCGGCGCCGTTACGCTGTCAGAACGAATTTTACTTACAAGGTGTGCCGGCAGTTCATTCCACGTCGTCATTGGTACATCGCCAAGGCATCTTCAAGCTCTTTCTTCTCTCTCCGATACCGAGCCACTTTCCCGCCGAGCTGACTATTCTTCCGATGCAGATGTTTGAGTTCAGTCAGTATCTGCATAAGTACTGGTTTCAATACTGGTACATACTGATCGCCTGGTTCTTTTTCGATTAACGCCATCATAATTTTTATATTTATTGGTTTCATAGTTTCCAACTCCTTATATTTAAAAGGCCGCCCCCTACGGGCTAATCACCTCCGCAGGGGTATACTTCCCTTTATGCTTGTATATAGTTAGTATGCGCGGCCGTTTTAACTAAAATAAATTTATCGGTATCTCGGCTTCTGCTGCTATACCTTGCATAACATATAGTGCATTAGGTAGAGCTATTCCATTGCCCCACATCTTGTACTCTGCGCTGTCCGTATGCAATTTGTTATACCAGGTAAGTATTTGTGCTTTTGTGTAGTCTTTAACGGCTTTGTTGTTGATTTTTGCATAGGCATTACGCACTTCAATCCAAAATTTATATTCTTCATCAGTGAAACTTTCTTTTTTATTAAGATGTCCCCATAAATCAGGGAAACCTTGAAGTCTTGCGCATTCTGTAGGTGTTAAACGGCGTACTATATAATGCACAGGCACCGCCACGGTTTTTTCTTTGCCGACAACGAACATATCTGTATAGGCATCTTGTCCGGTATAGCTACCAGGGTGACTGTTTGCCATGAGCGGACCAGTCGCATTTTGATATGGGCGCTGTTCTTCGATACATAACGCAGTGTAATCTGTGACACGGTTGTTATGGTCTCCTGTGATAGTCGGTACAGTTTCACCGGCGCCGTTGCCTCTTGTATCGTAAACAAGAGTTTTTTTATTAATAACGCAAGGCACATTTCCGTGCGCTTCGGCCCTTAAAGTAGGGCTTTTACCATCAGTGCAGACGCTGATTTGCTGACCGCCTTGGTCGTCTAAAATAATTTTCTCTACGATAGCAATACCGCCTTGATTTTTCGACGGGTCAGGATACCCTGTATCTAAAGTTTTAGCGATTTCAACAGCACGGCAACCGCTATGCGGATTTTTGCTTTTCATACTATTCGAGGACAAGCTATCAAAACTATATGCAGTTAAACATTTTCCCGCTCTATCGATGCCGTTTCCTTGATGGCAATATACGGCTACTGGTGCTAACACTGTCGGTGTACAATCTCCGCCGCCAGGAGCCCGCAAAGTTTGTGCAAGTCCCGGCAAAAACGATTGATTATACCTATCTACTCCGCCGATTGCTGTTCCAACGCAGTTTTGAGCATCGGCGGCAATTCCTTGCCACGGCGTTCTGCCCGCCTCAAAATACCCTCGCAGGCTTTCGCGCTTAAATAGTATTTCTTGGGCACATTCGCCTCTAAAATCTGCGACAAGGTAGATTCTACGGCGGCGCTGGGGGACTCCCCAATATTGCGCGTCAAAAACTCGGTATGCAATGCTCCATCCGTCTCCACTGATACAATCTGCATATGCCCAGCCAGCTTGTGGAACCGCAGGCATAACGGCGTTCGGTTCCGTGATTTTAATAAATTCTTCAAGCACAAGCCGGAAATCTTCTCCCCGATTACTGCTAAATGCTCCTGGTACATTTTCCCAAACAGCGAATCTTGGATAAATTCCATTTGTTTTAACCCTCATTTCTTTTATTATTCGGATTGCCTCCATAAACAGCCCGCTTCGTGTTGTTTCTTCGTCGCCGACAGCCGTATGTTTTAAACCAGCACGTTTACCAGCTACTGACATGTCTTGACATGGGCTTCCGAAAGTTATAATGTCCACTGGTTCTATCTCTGCACCTTTGATTCTGCTTACATCACCCAAGTGCTTCATATTTGGAAAACGGCTTTTAGTAACAGCTATTGGATATGGTTCGACTTCCGATGCATAAACAGGCTCTATTCCGCACAAGCTTGCTGCTAAAGGAAATCCTCCACTGCCATCAAATAAGCTCATTAGTTTCATGTTGATCCTCGCTACTTATGCTAACGCATTCCTTATCCTGCAATCTTTTAAAGTTATTAAATATCTCCCGTGCCTTCACGGCCCGTGGATCATCTGACCACATCAAGCAGCTCGGGCAAATATGCACCTCAAAATATCGACCTCTGTTTACGTGACTACCCGCCGTTGTATCCTTATGGCATATGTCGCAATTCATAATCTCACCTCAAAACGGTTCTGACTTATTAGTGTTCAGCTTGTCAAAATATTCTTCGCCTAAAATCTGTAGTTCTGCCATATCTGCAGCAAGGTTATACATTTTTGCGTGCTTATTATTTCCATGTGTATCGGTAACCTTAGCTCTAAATTCGGCAATAGTCCCTAAGAAACAACCACAAGACACTGTTATACCTTTGTCTTTATTTTTGAAAAATGTCGTAAAACTAAATCTACTACCAATGCGACCGATCAATAAATAGTCAGCGTTGTCGCACACCCAAGCGTTGTCGCACACCCTAGCGTTGCCGTACACCCTAGCGTCGTCGCACACCCAAGCGTTGCCGTACACCCTAGCGTTGTCGCACACCCAAGCGTTGTCGCACACCCAAGCGTCGCCATCTTGCGCTAAGTTATCTTCTTTTTCCACATATCCACCAAGTTCACCAGCTTCAACACTTCCAAAGCTAATTAAAGCCTTAATCCTAAATAATTTCTTGCCCCATTGTTCTATAAACTCTGCTGTCAACTCATACTTTTTCATAGTTACCGCTCCTTTAAACTTTAGCTAAATCACCTTGACGACATGCTGACCGTTTTGGTACTACATCAGGCACTAACGGATGATATTTATAACACCGTTCACGATCAGCTACCACATAAGTAAATCCGCTTTCTTTATCTACCCTCAAAAACGGTTGATGTCCGCTGTATGGACAATCAACAGTGTTAATACATTCAGCGCATTTTCGTTCAACGTCTGCGATAAAGCTGATATCGTTGTAATTACGCTTTATAAAGCTATCATCGGCGTCAGGAAAAATCCTCTTTGCTGCAGCTCTGACTTTCTCACTCACTGGCTGCCGTAGTTCGCCAAATGTTTTACCGGCAGCAAGATCAGCAAACAACTTTTTAACAAACTCATTTGCCGCTTTAGAATTACGCTCAATAGCCTTCTTCTCTGCACCGATTTTATTTTGTCGTAGGATTGATAAAGTATTATTAATATCTGCCCATGTTGGCCAATATTTATTATTATCAGCGATATAATCAACAGTATCGCCCCACATCTCAATGTCTGTGTATTTATAACGCTCCAGGGTTTGCCTTTCGATAGTTTTTTTTGCATCTTCGCTTCCCCAGTTTGGCTTTAATCCCGCCGCCTGCCACACTTCATAAGCTGCCGTTATCTCTCTAAGTTCCAACATATGGCATGTCCCTCACTTCTTCCCAGTCCAGCCCCATAAAACAAGCCAGTCTGTATTTTCTTTTCTCTGGAGGTATCGCTGCCCAGCGCTCCTTATTTTTTGCAATCCATTCGTCTTTCTCCTGTGCTTCCCTGTCAGCAGCTCGCACTGCTTCAGACAATTTGATTTCATCCGTCCAGCGTTCATCCTGCAAAAAAGTATCAGGATCAGGTATGTACCTTCCGTTCTCCTCCTGCCACTGATTAGTTTTTTTGTATCGCTCAACAGCAGCATTAATCAATGCATACTGTTCTTCAGAGTGTACACGCATATTCATCCATGCTATTCTTGCAACAGGCTTTTTCCTTTTCGACGGATATAATTCCCAAAATAATTCAAAACCTTTTTCTTTTTCGTTAACCTCTAATCTATTTTTGGTTTGCTCGCGTGCGCGCGCGTTATTATTATTATCATTGTTTATCATTGTTATATTATTATCATTATTGTTAGATGTTAGCTGTCTGTTAGGTTGTCTGTTAGGTGTCTGTTGGCCGTCTGTTAGCTGACTGTTAGGTCGTCTGTTATCGACTTCCCTTTTTCCTTGATAAACCTGCCAGTTTACTATAGTTATCAGCCTTCCAGTCTTTGTTGATTGGTCTGTTAAAAAATTCATATTTTCAAACTTTTTTAACGCAGTCCTTACATTTTGGACTGTTAGTCCATTTCCGCAAGCTTTTACGATATTAGGCAAGCTGGTTATAAATTGTCCCGGTTGGCAAATAAATTCTTCTCCCTGCCAATACCACTTTTTTTCACTGTGATTTGCCATTAAAAGCAGAGCGATTAAAATTACCTTTTGCTCAACTGTCGTAACCTGCCAAATCGGACTATCTAACAATTTTCGATGTAAAGCAATAAACCCAGTATTCATAGCACTTTACTCCTGATGGTCATATTTTGTAGATAAATACGCTTTTACCTTTTGCCCAATTACAACGCCCTCGGTGGCATTGTGGCGCAGGTAATGACAGTCATTACAAAGCATTGCCATATCTTCAAGCCTATCCTGTCCGCCTTGTGACTTTAGCGGCTCATGGTGTGGCTTAACTCCAGGCTCAACAAAGCTGCTGCAGTTTACACACAAACAATCATCACGCCGATATACTTCCTCACAGAGTTTTTTAAGCGCTTTACCCTTAAGTCTTATCCTCTTTATTTTTGGAATCATCTTTAACGCCCCACTCCTTGATCAGCTCATCTAATTCTTCCTGCGGCCTTGTTTCTACACCAATATCTTTTGCCATAGATACCAGGCAATCTATAAAACGGCTCATCTCTTTCGTGTCATAAGCACTGCTACCGTAATATACCCTTACATTGCTATAGCCTTTAATGTTCTGACATTCACCAAGCAATTCAGCTATCCAGCCAACACCATTTCTTTGCCAAATTTCAATAGTTCTGTTTACAGCGTCAGTTGGCACTGGCCATATTCTGCCGTAACCACATTCCCTGATTGCCTTCCTGTAAACATCTTCCTTGCTGTGAAAGCTCTCTTCTGACAGCTTTTCTGCTATCTTTTGGCATAATACCCAAGCGTATTTATTAGCGTCGTTAGAACGCCCTTTTCGCCATTGCTTTACCTCTACAACATACTGCTTTTCAGGATCGATTTTATTGATTTCTTCTTCCTCTGATAAAGGGACAGGTACTACTAAATTTATGTATCCCATCCCTTTTAATGTCTGTAACCCTTTAACCGTGAACTTCATTTCATCCCAGCTGCCTTAGAATTGATCATTGATCTAATAGCATCATAAGCATCAGAATATTTTTCATCTTCAAGAATTTCTTCTAAATTTTTCAGAGTTAAATATTCTACGTCATACCATTCGTTATTTCGAGTACTTTTAACTTGACACTGAATACCATTTATAAATCTTACATAACCAGATGCACTGGTAGACGTAATTTGAATTGGGCTTTCTTCTTGACGTTTCTTTTCTTCACGTTTATCAGCTTGCCGTTTTTCATGTTTTGTTTCATAAAAACCGCGATATACAGAAGCCGCAACGCCAACGTACTTCAAAGCATTCCCGAGTGCATCTGTTAAACACATCTTATAAGCTTCATCATTAGGTTCAATCCCATTCTTGTTTTTCTTTACAATCATATCGCCACCATAACCAGGGATAGGAGCACTCCAATTTTCACCGTCTTTTATGAACAAATTCACCTGCATAAAAAGCAATATTCTTCCGTCATCCTGCATACAAGTAGTACGTATATCAACAATTTCAAATTTCCAACCAATTCCACACATCCCATATTTTTCCGTCATTGCTTCTATTTTCCATTGCGGATTAATATCACTTTTACCACGCAATGCACCAAATTCTATTTCTTTTAAAGCATCTTTTGGCGGATTAGATACAGCTGTATATCTATCGTCCATCACAATGCCCTCCCCGGATAGCTTAGTATCATCTTGCTACGTAATTCAGCTGTTGTTATTCCCTGGTTAGGTTGATAATCTTCAATTTTATTTTCAATACTATTTGCACTACTTTTGATCCATTTCAGCAATATACTGACTTTAGCTTCATCACCGTCCAGATCATCCATTTCCTTCAGATTCTCTAAAATAGCCTCTGCTTCATATCTAATCGAATATACTAAATCATCAAAATTATCCATGCTTGCAATCCTCCAATTCTTTTGCTAAAATGAAGGTGGACGCTAAACTTCGTAAAATTTACAGTCCACCTGAGCTATCGAAGCTGCTACTTCGGTAGCTCTTTTTCTTTTGCTTTATCATAATCGCTCCTCCTAAACTAAATCAGATACTTCACAGTTCATTGCTGCTGCAATTTTCCTGAGTGTGGATAATGTCACGTCTTTACCATTTTCAATATCACGTAAATTCTTGTACCAAACACCACTGGCTTTAGCGACTTGATACCTTGACAATCCTTTTTGTTCACGAATTTGTTTAATTTTGTTCATCTTGAATACTCTCCTTACTGTGGTACAATTACTATATATGGAGGTGATATTATGAAAATGATTGCTGTAGATTCCTCAAACGTTGAATGCATTGGTTATGAGAACGGAGTAATTGAAGTTCATTTCCACAACGGTTATGCCTATCGCTATCCAAACTGTACCGAAGATTTGTTCAACAAGTTTCTTGCTTCCCCATCTAAAGGGCAGTTTGTACACAATGTTTTAAAAGGACACGGTGAAATTCGTATTCGCTAATCCCAGTCATCATCAAATGAAACTTGAATATCGGTACTCAAAATCTCAACACCTACGCCTGTGACTATTGCAGTAGTCATGGGCGTATGGTATTTTCTGATGTATTCTACTAATGGTCTTGCCGCTTCTTCTAATGTTTTAGATTCTTGCTGTATATTTCCGTTCATATTTTTTCTCCTCTCTTCACTCATCTCAACACCCCTACAGTCACTACAGCAGCCATAATAGCAATGTATGTTCCGACAAATATTGCAGTAGTTGCTACGGTAAAATCTCTAATCATAAGCCTGCCACCTGCCCCATAGCGTAACCTATGTCATATATCAGCTTAACTACTGTTGCTATAGCCAAAGCAGTTAAAGACCATACACAAGGTTGCTCCTTAATACTCTCTTTCATCACTACTGCTGTTCCTGCTACTTTGATTAATGCTTTCATAATTCAACCTCCTATAAAGCCTTTAACGCTGCTTCAAAATCAAAATTTTTCCTTCGCTTACGACTTCGCTTTATCCCATTAGATCGATATTCCATATTCTCACGCATAACTTGTGCTAAAGCTTCATCAACTAGCGGAGGATCTAACCTATATACCTTACCAATCCGAAGGTATGGGATAATCCCTTCACGACAATACCTTCTAATGGTATCCAGCGATAATCCTCTGCTTTTCGCATATTCGTCACACGTCACAAGCTCCATCTTCCTGATCCTCCTTTCTTTCAATTTCATCAAGCCCCTTCTACTTTAGGTAGAGCTAATTGTTAAAAAAAATAGTGTCATACGGAAAGCCTAAGTTTTTCGAAATAACCTTTGCTTGACCAATGGTAACACTATCTGGGTTTTGTTCAAGTTTACGATACGTTTGAACATGGATTCCTAGAAGTTCCGCCATATAATCTTGTGTCTTTTCTCTAAGTAACCTGGCTTGTTTTAACGAAATATCTTCCATTTTATCGCCTCCTATGTGTTGCCTCTGATAATATTTTAATCTACTTTCGGTAGATTGTCAACCGCTAAAAGTAGATTTTTTTCATATCATCATTGATTTTCTTCTACTTTCAGTGTATTATATAAAAAGAGGTGAAATCATTGGGAATAAAAGAGAACATAAAATTACTAAGAGAAAAATATAAACTATCTCAAAAAGATTTGGCCCTTATCGCGGGAGTTACGGATAAGGCTGTTTCTACATGGGAAAGTGGTGCAAAAGAACCGCGAATGGGTGCCATTCAAAAAATAGCAGATCATTTTGGATTAAAAAAAAGTAATCTCATTGAAGATAACGGCCTTACCGAAAAACAGGGTTATTACATTGATCCTGAGGCAGCAAAGATGGCCCAAGAACTTTATGAAAATCCAGGTATGCGTATATTATTTGATGCGGCCAAAAATGTATCTCCGGAAGATTTAAAAGTAGCTGCAGAACTCATTTCAAGAATGAAAAAGAAAGAAGAATACGAAGAGTAACAGGAGTGATAACCATGATATCAAGGGTGGTTCTTGCAGACCTTCCTTGCAAAATAGGTGGATATTGCGTTACAAATGCGGATGGAGAAAAAATATGTGTCTTGAATGCACGTCTTACCTATGAAGCAAACAGAAAAACTCTTCTGCATGAGCAGGAGCATATTATAAATAATGACTTTGATAACTATTGTTTTGTTGATGAACTTGAAGCTCAACGTCATAAATGAATTTAATAAAAACTATAAGTATAGAGGCACTAAATTATGGATAATAAATTTAAAATTAACACTATTAATCTTACTAACATTTTGTTATTAATTATCATATGTATGCTTTGTTTCCAAGCGTATCAAATAAATTTAATATCACAAGAAATTGATAGCCTTTGGCTTATTCAATCTGGTATAGATGATGTATCTGACGACTTGCGCTACATTCAACGTGAGCTGTCTGATATACAGTCTTACCTTATAAGTTTGTAAAAACATCCCTAAAAATATAATAAAAAAGGACGTGAAGCAATGTACGGCGACGGAACAATATGGTACGACAAAGCACGAAAAAAATATTGTTACGACTATTGTGACAACGACGGTAAACGTCACCGTAAACGCTTTGCCACCGAAAAAGAAGCCAAAGAATTTAAGAAAGAAATACGGGCAGAACGTGATAAAGGAAATCTTACATCCTCTTCTATTACCATTGGAGAATGGGTAATAGAATTTTTAGAAACATATCAAAAACCACACCTGCGCAGCAACAGTTTTGCAAGGCAAAAACAAAGTGCTAATAAGCTTGCTCCTATTGCGCATATACCAATCGACCAACTCAGCGGCAAAGAAATACAAAAGCTGTATAATAGCTATGACGGTGTTTTAAGTACCTCTTCAATAAGTAAGATACATAAGTTACTTTTCGCCGCTTACAAGAAAGCTGTGGCTCTGAGAATGGTACAATATAATCCAATGCAAGCTGTTGAACCGGTGAAAATCAAATATAAAGAAATGTCAGTATTTTCTTTTAGTGAACTGCTTCGCATCTTCCGTGTACTACGGACCAATAAATACTATAAAAAATACTACACATTATTTTATTTGCTCCTTGTACTTGGCTGCAGGATAGGTGAACTTCTTGCAATAAAATGGGAAGATATTGATTTTGATAAAAGAGAAATTTGTATACAACGCGCAAAAGACAGTGGTACTGGTCAAGTATTCCATGATCCTAAAACAAAAGCCGGTATACGTTATATTCCGATTGTCTATGATGCATGCATAGAAAGACTAAAAGCTATGCAGACAAGTGGTAAAATCACTTATATAAACGGCTTCGTATTTTGTACCGAAAGCGGCAAAGCCCTTAACTATGGAAATATCCGACGTGCTTGGGTAAAGATATGTGAGTTGGCCGGAGTAAATAAAAATATCCACACATTCAGGCATACATTTGCAACAGCAGCACTCACCAAAGATATACCCATCTTAGAAGTATCAAGGTGTCTTGGACACGCTGATGCAAACACAACACTTAAAATGTATGGACATGCAATGCCAGGATTTAACAGACATATAATAGACCTTTTTCAGAAGAAAAAAACAAAGAGTGCGACCAAAACTGCGACCGCAAATCAACAAAGCTAGTTATACCAATGGTTTTCAAGTTTGCAATAAGCCCTCCGGAGCCGTGTGCGGTGGTTCGATTCCACTCGGGCGTACCAATGGAAAAGACAGATGCAGACTTGTTCTGCGTCTTTTTTATTTTGCATAAATCATAAAGAACGAAATATAATACTTCGTTTATTCTGGTCATATAAAACCCTGCTGCAAATTACAGCAGGGTTTATTTTCAAACGTTATATTCATATTTTTGAATCGAACCGACAGAAAAATGCACCAAATAATCAGGATAACCATCGACAGGGATCCAAAAAGAAACTACGTCACCTAATTTACCGACTTTTTTACGATAACTGGCTTCACCATTCTTCCACGCTTCTTCTGCCCTGCAGCCCTTGTGCTGTTCTAACGGCTCAACTAAAGCACACTTGTTGCCCTCTATGCGTCCTGTACTGGGTGCGACTTTATTGGCAGCAATAATATTACGCTTTTTATCAATAAGCATTGCCGACTCCGGATAATTATCCCACATCAAATGAAACGCTTTAATTACCTCTGCCTTTTCCATACCTCCAGCTCCTTTACCTTGTCTTTCTCTGCTTTCATATTACCACAAAAAAATGACTTCTGCCAGAAGTCAAAAAATATCCCACAGCTTAAGCTGCGGGATATTTTTTATTCACTATATTCAGGTTCACCAATAATATCAATTCTTTTTTTCCGGGAACGCACTTTTTCCCAATATGTAAAATAAGCTTTTGTTTCTGCCACAACTACTCCACTCAATCCCAGCAAAGCAATCAGATTCGGAATCGCCATTAAACCGTTAACGATATCAGCCAAAACCCAAATCGTTTCCAGCTTTAAAAAAGCACCGGACGCCACAAGACCAATGAAGACTAAACGATAAGGCATGATACTTTTCGTGCCAAAAAGGTATTCAATGCAGCGTTCACCGTAATAATTCCAACCCAAAATAGTAGTAAAAGCAAATAACACTAAACCTATCATCAATAAATATTTTGCCATTGCAGGGAAAGCCATTGCAAAAGCAGATTGAGTCATAGCCGCACCATTCAAATCGCCTGTCCAAACTCCGGAAACCACCAGAACCAAACCTGTCATTGTGCAAATAATGATCGTATCGATAAAAGTTCCCGTCATTGATACCAGCCCCTGCTCAGCAGGCCATTTTGTTTTTGCCGCCGCTGCTACAATCGGAGCACTGCCTAAACCGGCTTCGTTAGAAAAAATACCGCGCGCAATACCACTGCGCATCGCCAGCATAACAGTAGCACCCAAAAATCCACCAGCTGCCGCCGTAGGATTAAAAGCACTTTCAATGATAAGAGCAAATGCTGCAGGTACCTGATCTGCAAATACGATCAGTACTGCCGCTGTAGTAAGCATATAAACTAACGCCATAAATGGCACTATTTTTCCTGCTACCATCGCGATAGATTTCAAGCCGCCGATAGTTACGATTGCCACCAAAACAGTCAGAATAGCTGCCGTATACATGACCGGGATCCCTATGGAAAGATTAGTGATCTCAACGATAGCATTGACCTGTGTAAAAGTACCGCTGCCTAAACAGGCAACCATCACTCCGAATACCGAAAACATAACTGCCAGAGGTTTATATTTTTTACCAAGTCCCTGTTCAATATAATGCATCGGTCCGCCGGAAATATTGCCGTTGGCATCAACCGTTCTGTATTTCACTGCTAAAACACCTTCGGCATATTTAGTTGCCATACCGAAAAAAGCCGCCATCCACATCCAGAACAACGCTCCGGGACCACCTGCCTTGATCGCTGTAGCAACACCTACGATATTACCTGTACCAACAGTAGCTGCCAACGCCGTACACAAGGCTTTAAAGCTATTGATATCGCCGTTGCCTGTATTTCTTGCAGTAAAAATCAATTTCAATGCGGTTGGCAGCTTTATGACCTGTAATAAACCTAATCTTACAGTCAGTAAAATACCTGTGCCAATAAGCAAAACCATTAACGGCGGTCCCCACACAAAACTATTGATAGTGTTTAAAATATCCATCATTATCCTAGCTCAACCCCTCAAATAAATTAATTTTATTTCGTTGGTATTCCACGAAAATATTAACTAACAATATCCAACAACGTTTTCTATTGTAACACAATCGGAACTTTTTTCAAGCATTTAGGCAATTGTATACAAGTATTCTTCTTATTTCACCCGCATTTGTGTATACAGTATGCAATTAGTATTAAAAATAAAGAACAAAAAAGCGCACTAAAAGTGCGCTTTTTTGTTCTTTAGGAGTTATTTGAAAAATGTAAAGCAAAACTCACTTTTCCAATCAGTGGAAGCCAATATACAAAGCATCTGAGTTGCATCTTAAAAGCTTCACTTCAATCTAGATTTTAAATAACCTGTTTTTTCAGTACTTTCAGAATATCCAATAATTCTTCTGCGGTATATTTGTCTTCTACCTCTTGAGGTTTAACCTCAGTATTCAAAGTTAAGCCTAAAAGTGCATCAACGCCACAGCTGAAATAATGTGAAAGTCTTAACAAAACTTTCAAATTAACACTCACACGCCCATGTTCCAGATTACTCATATGTGTTTGAGAAATACCAAGTTTTTTCGTAAGCTCTGATTGGGTAACACCTTTACGGATACGCATAATCTTGATGTTTTGTCCGATTTTTACAAAATTGGGTTCTACGCTCATAACTGCCATCTCCTCCCTGAACTGTATAAAATATAATCCCAGAAAATTTTAGAACTATATTTTTATAAAAGCTAAACATCAGGATAAAACCATTTGTTTGCTAGCTTTTCAAAATTAAACCGGTATGCAGATAAACATACCAGAAAATTATTCTGATCTTACTTAAATGTCCTTATCTGTCAGCAAAATACCTGCATCAACATTCAGGACTTGCGCAATCTGCAGCAAAACTGGTACGCTGCACTGCGCTTTCCCTGTTTCTATTTTCGACAGATACGAGCGTGAGATTCCTGCCTCATCAGCTAATTCTACCTGACTTATATTTTTCATTTGTCTGTAATATTGAATTTTTAATCCTAATTGTTTAAATTTTGTCGAAAACATTTAAATCTCCATTTCCATACTAATCCAAGATGTTAATTATTTATCCCTTCTTTGCTATTCTTTATACTTTATTAATATTATTATCACATTTTATTAATATTTAGGTGTTCAGAAATAGTTAACATATGTGTTCTTTAGTGCACAGAAATAAATAAATTATATCTTTTTTATTTTATGTGTTAATTTTTTCAACTTCCATTAATTTATATCAATAAACATTTTACATTATTTAAATGCTATTCAAAAAATTACTTCATATTATGTCTTCAATATTGCATTTATAATTATCAGAATAATCTGCAATAATTTTTTTGATATTTTACATACACTATACAATTCATTATATTTAAATTTATTTCTAACAAAAGTATTCTTGTTGCATTGGTTATATATTATCATAATGGATATGTTTTTGTCTTAAGTTTAAGTTTCAAAATTACTTTTTATATTATTTTTATTTCTTTTTATTATTTATTTTATTTTTACATTCAATACTATCTTTTGAAATATTATATCTTTATTTACATAAAAAAGAAAAACCTCCATTTTTTTATGGAGGTTCAGTAATATATACATATTATATAGACAATAAGTCAAAAGTTTTTATTCTACTGCTTTTACTGAGCATTTATGTTTTTAAGTATCTTAAACGGTTAGCAAATCATCTAAACTACACTTAAAAAAACCGGTAAGCTTATACAACATTTTCAGGCTTATTTTAACTTTACCATTTTCTATATTACACAAATGAGCTGCGGATACTCCTAAAAGCTTAGCCAATTTAGCCTGACTGATACCTTGACGTATCCTTTTAATTTTTATATTAATACCTATCGTTTTATAATTAGGTTCTTCCACTTTCTTACACCTCTTTACTTTTTCTTAACTTAATAACTGCTCCCATCTGTCAACAGTTCCTCTGGATCAATCTCGAGTACTTTTGCGATCTGTATCAAAACAGCCAGACTGTAACGCACTTTCCCTGTTTCAATTTTAGAAAGATATGAACAGGAGATACCAGCCTTTTCCGCTACTTCCATCTGTTTCAATGCCTTTCTTTTTCTGTAATAGGCTATTTTCAATCCTATTTTTTTGAATTTCTTGCTAAACATAATTTCACCAACCACACTTTTATTCTTCTGTAATATTAATTACATCAATTTTATTATATCCAGCTATTCATTTTTATGTTTTCAATAATAGTTCAAATATGTGCACTATAATACATAATCGCGTTAACATTATTTGAAAAATCCCTGTCATTTATGTCATAAAAGTATTTCGCTTGATCAGACAATAAAAAAAGCCCTGCTTCAGCAGGGCTAAAATATCAGTCTTTTATTCTAATTTAAAATTAAAAATATCTGCAACCTGGCTAACAGGAATGATAAACTCGATCGTTCCGGCAGCATACGGAGCAACAGCATAAGGCGGATATACTATAACAAGATCAGCATTATCCGTAATATAAAAATTTTCTGTTCCGTTCACTTCTACTTTTTTATCAAAAAATCCCTTTAACTGCTGTTCGTCTGCCACCTGTTTTGCAACAATGGCATTCAAACGCGGCAGATAATTGCTGCCAGCTTTAAACATATCGCCTAAACTCAGTAATTTACCGTTTTTTAAATTTACGTTGATCGTATCCAAATATGTATTCGGATGGGCACCACCCAAATAATCCATATAAGTTTGTTCTAAAGAAAGTAACTCTTCACTGTTAAAACGCACTTGATATCTGCCGTCAAACGTATACTGTTTGACATGAGAACCGGCTTTATGAGCTGCCTGCGCCTGATTTTGCAGTTGACGATTGATAAAGCCTGCTATATCAGTCACAAACTCACGGCTCGCCTTCGCACCACCGTAACCGTCAAACTCAGGATAGTAATTTTCCTGTAAACTCAGTCCATTACTTCCTCCGGGCAAATAAGCATACAACTTTTTCACAATATTAAAATCAATTGCCATATTCACTTTGTCATCAACTTCTGCACCGCCTACGGCGCCTTTCACAACAGGGATATTAACTGTTACTCCTCCAGAACGTATTTTTTGATCAGTAATCTGAGGTTCTGCAGCCCATGCTGAAACAGCTATCCCCAAAGCCATGACTCCTGCCACACCAGCAGTTATAAATTTCCGCGACATCTTCATCTGTTGCACCTCCAAGAATAGTTATATTATTAGTATAACATTATTAAATGTCAAAAGAATGTCTTTTCAAAAAAAATCCCCCGTTTAATCGGGGGATTTTCATCTTTTATTCTAAGATACGCATTCTATCCGAACCGGATATAACTTCTTTTTCATCAGGCTCAGCTGTTTTAGCGCCAAACGGCATTTGCGCAATCAAACGATACTGATCTGGGATATTGAATACTTCTTTTACTTCCGCATCAATAATTGGGTTATAATGCTGCAGATTGGCACCTAACCCCTCCTCTTCTAAAGCTGTCCAGATAGCAAACTGCAGCATGCCGTTAGCCTGATCTGCCCAAGTTTTAAAATTTGCCGCATAAGTAGGAAAATTACTGGCAAAAGTTTCTGTAATGCCTTCATCATCAAAATACAAAATAGTACCATACCCTGCTGCAAAACTATTGATTTTAGCTTCAGTAGGCGCAAATTTTTCAGCCGGTACACGTTCACGCAAAGTTCTCATAACAATATCCCAAAAATTTTTATGAGCCTGCTCAAACAATACTACAACACGGGCGCTCTGACAATTAAAGGCCGAAGGAACATCCTCCAACAGCATTTCTATCAGTGCTACAATTTTATTTTTGGGAATCGGAGAAGTGTTGGTAATACTGTAAACGCTGCGGCGTTCATGAATACTGGAAAGAAAAGTTTTTTTCATAATTATGCCTCCTTACTATAAATACTCTTTTATTGCTAATTTGACTTTACTACAAAGCCAGGAGAAATGCAAATTATCAAAAAAACCTCTTTAAGGGCTTCCCTGCTGGTTTGTTACTTTTGTAAAACATTATGAAAGCAATTATTCCTAAAAATCAAATAAAAAAAGCATATCCAAGTTTCTTGGATATGCCTGATTTCTGGTGGGCGCTGACGGGATCGAACCGCCGACATTCTGCTTGTAAGGCAGACGCTCTCCCAGCTGAGCTAAGCGCCCGAATGGTGACCGGTAGGGGAATCGAACCCCTGATACCGCCGTGAAAGGGCGGTGTCTTAACCGCTTGACCAACCGGCCAAATTTTGGTGACCCATGTAGGCCTCGAACCTACGACACCCTGATTAAGAGTCAGGTGCTCTACCAACTGAGCTAATGGGCCGTCGTAATGTTGCTTATATAGAATACACGAAAATGGAAAGTTTGGCAAGAGTTTTTTCGCTGTTTTTCTAATTTTTCCTAAAACCGCAGGAAGCTGTTTTAAAAAAACGGTAAAATTGTGTATACATGTGGAAAGGATTGACGCTGACGTGTTAAAGAAGGTAAAATAAAAACAGTTAGCTTGTTGAACTAAATGAAGGCTTCCCCTAAAAATTTTTTGGAGGATTAAAACATGAAATATGATATCGCAATTATCGGCGGCGGTCCGGCGGGCCTGTCGGCGGCTATTACTGCCAGCAGTAAAGGACGGAAGGTAGTGGTGTTTGAGGCTCACGGTTTCAGTCCCCGTCTGCGCAGTGTCGAGCTTATCACAGATTATATGGGCTGTCCCGATATTTCCGGCAATGAGCTGATGGACAGGTTCATCGAGCATGCACGCCATATCGGTGCGGAGATTATCGAAGAAAAAATAGTTTCATTAAAAGAGAAAGCCGGTTATTTTGAACTAGGTACGCCTAACAGCCAGTATAATGCCGATACGGTAATTCTTGCTACGGGTATTTCCCGTTCCAGCCTGCTGCCGGGCGAAAAAGAATTTTTAGGCCGCGGCGTAAGCTACTGCGCCAAAGTCGACGGCGCTGAATACAAAGGTAAGCGCGTTGCTGCGATCGCCACTGTTCCTGATGCGATGGAAGAAATAGAATATCTGGCTGATATCTGCAGTGAAGTAATTTTTATTCCCCGTTTTCAGGGCTTCGTAGCTCCAAAACGCAAAAATGTAACGGTGGTCCTGGATCAGCCGACTGATATTACCGGTACCGACAGAGTAACCGGGCTGCATACCACTGGTGAATTTTTCAGTGTCCAGGCAGTCTTTATGTTCCGTGCTTCTGATCCGCTCAACAGCTTTTTGCCGGGTCTGCAGATGCGCGGCCGTTCTGTTCTTGTCGACGACCAGGCTGAAACAAGCATCGAAGGCGTTTTCGCCGGCGGCGACTGCACCGGTCAGCCCTGGCAGGTCAATCGTGCGGCTGGTCAGGCTCAGAAAGCCGCTATCAGCGCGATCAATTATCTGGCCAAACGTGACGGTTTGATTGAAACTTTTAAAGAATACAGCTGATTTTAAACTGAATAACAGTGATTTTACGGGCACGCCGATGTTCTTCGGCGTGTTCTCTTTCATATTATGGTAAATTGTGCTAAAATAAAGTTTACGAAGTAATTCAACATTTGGAGGAATGAATAATGTTAGATATGAAATTTGTTAGGGAAAATCCTGAATTGGTTATGGACGCTATGCGTAAGCGTAACGCCAATGTGAACCTTGACGAATTTTTGGAATTGGAAAAGAAACGCCGTGAATTGACCCTGCAGGTCGAGGCTCTTAAAAGCCAGCGCAACGCAGCTTCTCAGGAAATCGGCAAAATGAAAAAAGCCGGTGAGAATGCAGATGCGCAGATGGCCGAGGTCCGTGCCCTGGGTGATAAGATCGCGGAAGATGATAAAGAGCTGAAGGATATCGAAGCCAGATTAAAAGAAATTCTGATGACGATTCCGAATATGCCGGCAGCAGATACACCTGTTGGCAGCAGTGATGCCGATAATCCGGTAGTGCGTACCTGGCGCGAACCGGCTAAATTTGCTTTTGAGCCTCAGGCTCATTGGGATATCGGCGAAAAATTGAATATCCTCGATGTTGAACGTGCCGGCAAGGTTTCCGGCGCCCGCTTTACTTTTTATCGCGGACTCGGTTCCCGGCTGGAACGTTCCGTAATCAATTTCTTTCTGGATATCCATACCGGTGAAAACGGCTATACGGAATTTTTCCCGCCGTTCATCGTCAATAAAGACAGTATGCAGGGAACAGGCCAGCTTCCTAAATTTGCTGAAGATATGTTCAAACTGGAGGGGCTGGATTATTACCTGATCCCTACTGCCGAAGTTCCGATCACGAATCTGCACCGCGACGAAATTTTAAGCGGCGACGATCTGCCGCTGTATTATACTGCCTACAGCGCCTGCTTCCGCGCTGAAGCAGGCAGTGCCGGCCGCGATACCCGCGGTCTGATCCGTCAGCATCAGTTTAATAAAGTAGAACTGGTAAAATTCACCAAGCCGGAAGATTCCTGGGACGAATTGGAAAAACTGACGGCTAATGCCGAAAAGGTGCTGCAATTATTGGAACTGCCGTATCGTGTCGTGCGTCTTTGCACAGGTGATATTGGGTTCAGCTCTGCTGCAACTTATGATTTGGAAGTGTGGCTGCCGGCGGCTAACTGCTATCGTGAAATTTCTTCCTGCTCCAATTTCCTTGATTTCCAGGCTCGCCGCGCTAACATCCGTTTCCGCCGCGACACTAAATCCAAACCGGAATTCGTACATACCCTGAATGGTTCAGGTGTGGCGGTAGGACGTACTGTTGCCGCTATTCTCGAGAATTACCAGCAGGCAGACGGCAGCGTTATCGTGCCGAAAGTCCTGCGGCCTTATATGGGCTGCGACGTTATCGAAGCACCTAAAAAATAAGTAGTTTTTGCAAACCCCTGCTTTTAATAAGCGGGGGTTTTCCATATTTAGGTATTTTGTGTTGTCAAATCAGCATAGATTACTATATTTAGTAGTGACTTATTTAGTAAAAAAATATTAAAAATCCTAAAAAACCAGTAAAATTTTAGTAAAAACAGACGTTAAGCGTGATTATCACGGTTTTGCCTGAAACTCCTCAAATTTTTTTCAATTTCTTTCATTTTCCTATTGTACTTTCAGTAATTTGTGGTAAAATCATATGAGTAAAATCAATGCTAAAGCAAGGGGAGAGTGGATATGAAGAAGGACATCTTTTTTCAACTTAGTCAAAATGCTGCAGAAAGGCTGGCAGAGCGCTTTGGAACGCCGCTGCTGGTACTTTCTTTAGAACAAATAGAAAAGAACTATCGCTTTTTGAAAAAGCACTTGCCGCGTGTGCAGCTTTACTATGCGATCAAGGCCAATCCGCATCAGCGGATCTTGGAACTGCTGCGTGACCTGGGTTCCTGCTTTGATGTTGCTTCTGACGGCGAGATCAGAACTCTGGCAGCAATGGGTATTGACGGCGAGCGTCTGATTTACGCCAATCCTATCAAAACCGGCGGCGGTCTGCAGGCCTGCTGTGACGTCGGTGTACATAAAATGACTTTTGACAGCGAAAGTGAAATCGTAAAAATGGCACAGGGCTGCCCCGGTGCTACGGTGCTTCTGCGTATCCGTATCGACAATTCTTCCGCACATGTAGATTTGAATAAAAAATTCGGCGTAGGCCGCGAACGCGCAGTAGAACTACTGCAGGCAGCACAGGCTGCCGGTCTTGACGCCGCCGGCGTTTGTTTCCATGTCGGCAGCCAGACGATGAGCGCCGATCCATATCTGAATGCGCTTGATCTGGCCCGCGAGATTTTTGAAGAAGCTGCCGCTGCAGGGATGCAGCTGCGGATCTTAGATATTGGCGGCGGATTTCCGATCCCCGAACCCAAGGTGCGTTTTAATTTAAAAGAAATGCTTAAACAGATCAACGCCCGTCTGGACGAAGATTTTCCCAATGTAGAGATCTGGGCGGAACCGGGACGTTTTATGTGCGGTACGGCTGTCAACCTTATTACCAGCGTCATCGGTGTTACTGAACGCGGCGGTCAGCCCTGGTATTTCCTTGATGATGGTTTATACGGAACTTTTTCCGGCGTTATTTTTGACCAGTGGGACTTTAAGCTGATCAGCTTTAAAGAAGGAGAAGAAGTGGAAGCCACTTTTGCCGGTCCCAGCTGTGATTCGCTGGATATCATGTTCCGCGGCAAACTGACTGTACGCCAGGAGGTAGGCGATCTGCTGCTGGTTCCTTCCTGCGGCGCTTATACTTCGGCTTCGGCGACGACCTTCAACGGTTTCAGTAAAGCCAATTTTATCGTTTGGGAAGATTTAAAAGACGAAATCGAGCCGCAGCCGCAGGCTGCTATGGTTGGCTGAACAACAGAATATCTTTGCTCCGGCTGTTTGCAGCCGGAGTATTTTTATTGCGGTGAGCAGGCGGTTGCAGCGGTAGTTTGACGAAGCGTTACAATTGCTTGTAACGCCTTGCTGCTTGTGATAAAATGTAAAGATAACATGGATAAGTGTTTGTATTTATCGTGGAGGCTTTCTTTTGCAGGCAGATCAGAAAAAAATGCCGCTTGTAGCGGCTATGCTCAAATATAAAAAAGAACAGGTCTATCCTTTCCACACGCCGGGACATAAAGGCGGCCGCGGAATGGAACCGCTTCTGGCTGGCGAGCTGGGAGCAGGCGCATTGCAGATGGACGTTTCGCTGATGGCGGAGCTGGATGACATCCATTGTCCTGAAGGCTGTATTGCCGCAGCGCAGACCCTGGCCGCACAGCTTTACGGCAGCGACCGCTGTTTTTTTGCTGTTAACGGTACGACGCAGGCCATTCAGGCAATGCTGATGACTGCTGTCAAACCGGGCGGTAAAGTTCTTATTCCCCGCAATGCTCACCGCAGTGTTGCCGGAGGGCTGCTTTTAGGTGATCTGGAACCGGTATACGTATTACCGCAGTTTGATGCGGTTTTTGGTATCAACACGCAGGTCACTGCCGGGCAGATCGAAGAAGCTCTGCAAAAAGATCCTTCTATTAAAGCAGTGTTTCTGACCAGCCCTAATTATTACGGTCAGGCTGCTGATATTAAAACGATTGCTCAAATAGCCCATAAATATGGTGCTGCACTATTGGTAGATGAAGCGCACGGCCCGCATCTTGGTTTCAGCGAATTATTGCCGCCTTCGTCTATGGAGTGCGGCGCGGATGCCTGCGCGCAAAGCACGCATAAAATTTTGGGTGCTATGACGCAATGCTCGATGCTGCATGTGCAGGGGCGGCGCCTTGATTTAAAGCGGGCTGCTGATGTTATGAGTCTGCTGACGACAACCAGCCCCAATTATCTGCTGATGGCGTCTCTGGACGCGGCGCGTTTCCAACTGGCGACAGGCGGCAGGCAGATGGCGGCACAGGCTGTGGCTGCGGCAGACAGATTGAGGAAGCTTTTACAGACCTTCAAGGGGCTGAAGCTGCTGACGGCTGATTGTGCCGGCAGTAACGGTATTGCCGGGTTTGACAGCACCAAGGTGACGGTCAATGTAGCCGCCTGGGGTTATACAGGTATTGAAGCCGGGGAAAAACTGCGGCAGGCAGGTGTTGCCGTAGAACTGACAGATGCCGATAACGTGTTATTTTTAGTTACCTATAGCGACGGCGGCGCTGATTATGATGCCGTACTCGCTGTGATACAACAGGTTTTTACCGAACTGGAAAAAAACAAAAAAACGCCGCGCCGTTTGACGGTCAGCCCACAGCTTCCTGCACCGCAGCAGGTGATGTCTTTACGGCAGGCCTTCGACAGCGCGAAGACCAGCATACCTCTGTGCCGTGCGGCCGGAAAAATCTGTGCCGAGCAGGTAAGCTTTTATCCGCCCGGCATACCGGTACTTTTGCCGGGTGAGCTGATTACGGAAGCGATCATCGCTTACTGTGAAAATATGAAAAACTTGAACCTGCCGGTCAGCGGACCCGCTGACGGCAGCTTGAGGGAAATACGAGTGGTGTTTTGATGAACAAAGGGTATTTTATCACATTGGAAGGCCCCGACGGCAGCGGCAAAAGCACGCAGCTGGAGCTGATCGCAGAGTACCTGAGGCAGAACGGACGAGAAGTTGTCTGCACCCGTGAACCGGGAGGCAGCGAAGCTGCTGAACGCCTGCGTCAGCTGGTGCTTGACCCGCAGCTGGCCATAGACGCGCGTACAGAAACTTTGCTGTATCTGGCAGCACGTGCTGATCATTTAGATAAGGTCGTGCGTCCGGCGTTAGCGTCCGGAAAAATCGTGCTTTGTGACCGTTTCAGCGATTCGACACTGGTTTACCAGGGCTTTGTTCGCGGTCTGCCGCTGCAGGAGCTGCTGCAGCTGAACACTTTTGCAACGGGCGGGCTGGAACCAGATTTGACGCTGCTGCTGGACGGAGATCCTCTGCTGCTTGCAGGTCGCAGGTCGCAGCGCGGTGTGACTGACCGTTTTGAAAACGAAGGACTTGCTTTTCAGCTCAAGGTAAGACAGGGATTTGTCGAACTCAGTAAGGCCTATCCACAGCGGATCAGGGTCATTGATGCTTTGCAGGAACAGGAAAGCGTACGCGGCTGTCTGATCAGCGAGTTGGAGGCTTTACTTAAAGGGTAAGCGAGGAAAGGATACCTATGTGGGACGATATTCTGGGACATGAACAGAATAAGGAATTTTTAGCCAGGCTGCTGCAGCCGGGTAACAGGCCGCATGCACTGCTTTTTTACGGCCCGGAAGGTATTGGTAAAAAGCAGCTGGCCTTGCGTTTTGCTAAAACATTCCTGTGCCAGAAGCCGGACGAACATCCCTGCGGCAGGTGCGAATCCTGCCGTCTGATCAATCTGGCAGAGCACAGCTTTGCCCATCCTGATTTTATTCTGGTGGAGCAGGAAGCTCCCGGGAAAGACCTGAAAATAGAACAGATCAAGGAAATGAGCAGGCAGGCCGCCTTTGCGCCTGCGCTTTCAAGCCATAAGGTATGCGTCATCGACGCTGCTGACAGGATGACGGTAGAAGCGGCGAACAGCCTTTTAAAGCTGCTCGAAGAGCCGCCGCCAAACTGGATGTTTATTCTGGTTGCGTCGCGGCTGGAACGCCTGTTGCCGACGATCCTTTCGCGGGTCATTCAATTACGCTTTGACCAGATACCCCTGGCACTGACACAGGAGGCTTTGAACAGGCTCGGGCTGGAACGCCCGGAACTGCTGGCCCGCCTGGCAGGCGGTTCGCTTGGCGCTGCTGTCAATTTGGCTGCTGCAGATGCCGTCAGCTACCGCGATCAGGCTTTGGAATTTCTGGAAGCCCTGCCGCTGGCGCAGCCCATGCGGTATGTAGCTTCGCAGCCATGGCTCGAAAGCTATGACAAACAGGGCGGTTTATTATTTACGGAAATGCTGCTGTTTTTAGCCCGGGACGTTTTGCTTTGGCAAAACGGACTAGAGGAACAGATTTATAACTGTGACTGCACAGATAGATTACGGCGTTTGGCCGCCTCATGGCCCGCTTCGCATTTGAAGCAGGCGGCGGACATCGCCCAGCAAGCATATCAGGCCATCGAAAGCAATGCCGGCGCCAAGCTGGTTTTGGAAACGGTGGTACTTAAAACAGACATACTTCGGAAGGAGGAGAGATAGTGCCAACAGTTGTAGGTATAAGATTCAAAAAAGCAGGTAAAATATATTATTTTGATCCCGCACTCAGCAGCGTAGCCCAGGGGGATCATGCCATTGTCGAAACTGCCCGCGGGGTAGAATACGGCGAAGTAGTAGTAGGGCCGCGCGAGGTCAGCGACAGTGAGGTGGTTTCGCCTTTGAAACCGGTGCTGCGCAAAGCTACTGATGAAGATGCCCAGAAAGTCGAAGAAAATATCGTACGCGAGAAAGAAGCTTTCAATATCTGCCTGCGTAAGATCACTAATCACGATCTGCCGATGCGTCTGATCGATGTGGAATTTACTTTTGACGTCAATAAAATCATATTTTATTTCACAGCCGAAGGGCGTATAGATTTCCGCGAGCTGGTCAAAGACCTGGCCGCTGTGTTTCGTACCCGGATCGAGCTGCGCCAGATCGGCGTGCGCGATGAAGCAAAAATGCTGGGTGGGATCGGCAGTTGCGGCAGGCCGTTGTGCTGCTCTACTTTTTTAGGTGACTTTGAACCGGTATCGATCAGAATGGCTAAAGATCAGAATCTGTCGCTGAATCCGGCGAAGATTTCGGGTATCTGCGGCCGTTTGATGTGTTGCCTGAAATATGAAAACCATATGTACTGCTGCAAAGAAGGCGGCTGTAAACGTAACTGCGGCAACGACCGTGTCGAGATACCCAAATTGGGATCTCTGGTAGTAACGCCGCTGGGAGAAGGCAAAGTAACAGGCATCAACCGCGCTATGCGTACGGCTTCCGTGCAGCTGACGCCCGATAACGTTATCCAGGTAGAATGGGACGAGATCGTTGATGCTTCTAAGGCCGATCCGATCTGAAATGAGTAAAGCTACAGAACGCTGCGATTCTTTGCCCGGCTGTAATTATGCGATCTGGCAGGACTCGGAAGAATTTTGTTTTACGACGGATGCTGTTTTTCTGGCAGCTTTCCCGCATTTGGTCAGGCAGGCCCGTGTTTTGGAACTTGGCGCCGGTACGGGAGCCATCAGTCTGCTGCTGGCAGCACGCGGTGCGGCTCAAGTAGTAGGTGTTGACTGTAATCCTCATGTGGTAGAGCTGATGCGCCGCAGCATTGCGGCTAACGGGCTGGAGGAATGTGTCAGTGCCGAGCTGGCCGATCTGCGGGAACTGAAAGCGCTTTATCGCTCGGAAAGTTTCGATCTGATCGCCGCCAACCCGCCTTACCGCAACAGCGGTAAGGTTCGCCGGGTAGCAACTGCGGCCTGCCATGAACTGACGGCAACGCTGGAGGATTTCTTCCGCACCGCCGCCTATCTGGTCAAATATCGAGGGCGTTTCGCCATTGTGCAGCTGCCCGAGCGGTTTACGGAATGTATGGAACTGGCGCTTAAATATGGTCTGCAACCGAAAAAACTGCAATGGGTACATGCCTTTGCGGATAAGCCCGCCTGGATCTTTCTGATGGAAATGGTCAAAGGCGGCAGTTACGGACTGGAGGTTTTGCCGCCGCTTATTATGTATAATGAGGACGGCAGCCACAGCAAACAGACTTTGGAGTATTACGGTATGGCGGAGGAGGCAGAATAATGGCAGGAATTTTATATTTGTGCGCGACGCCGATCGGCAATTTGGAAGATATGACGCCCAGGGCTCAGAGAATGCTGGCCGAGGCGGATATTATCGCCGCCGAAGATACCCGTCATACACTGCAGTTATTGAACCGTTTCAATATCAAGGGACGGCTGGTACGCTATGATGAACACAGCAAAGAACGGCAGGGAGCTTATCTGCTGGACGAACTGCTGTCCGGAAAAAATATCGCTTTAGTCAGTGACGCCGGGTTTCCCGGTATCGCTGATCCGGGCGAACAACTGGCCAGACTGGCGATTGATGCCGGCGTGCAGGTAGTGCCTGTACCTGGTGCCAACGCCGCGTTATGCGCGCTCATTGCTTCAGGTCTGCCTGCCTCGCCGTTTTTTTTCGGCGGATTTCTGCCCAAGAGCAAAAAAAACAGGCGGCAGCAGCTGGAAGAATGGCAGTATCTGCCGGCTACGATTATTTTGTACGAAGCGCCGCACAGGATCGAACAGGTGCTGCGGGAAGTGCTGGAGGTCTGGGGGGACAGACAACTGGCAGCAGCGCGTGAGCTGACCAAGCTGCATGAGGAGTTTTTCCGGGGCACGGTCAGTCAGTGCCTGACCTGGCTGCATGAAAATAAGCCCCGCGGTGAATTCTGCCTGGTCATCGCCAGAGGCCTGGAACAGCCGCAGCCTGCGCAGGAAGCAAAGGATCCGCTGGCGCAGGTACAGGAACTGCTGGCTCGCGGCGTCGATAAAAAAACGGCGCTGGCGCAGGTTGCTAAAGCAAATAAGATTCCCAAACGGGAATTATATAATAAATTAATTTCAGAAGAAGAAGGGATCAACATATGACAAAACCAACGTTTTATATCACCACCCCGATCTATTATCCCAGCGATAAACTGCATATCGGTCATGCTTACTGTACGACTATCGCCGATACCGTGGCCCGTTATCATCGTGCCAAGGGCGAAGACGTCTTTTTTCTGACCGGCAGTGACGAGCATGGTCTGAAGATTCAGCGTAAAGCTACGGAGATGGGTGTTACCCCGATACAATATGTTGACGAGATCATCGCAAATTTCAAACTTTTATGGCAGCGCCTCAATATCACCAATAACGATTTTATTCGTACCAGCGAAGAACGCCATCATAAGGTTGTGCAAAGTATTTTGCAGAAAATCTTTGAACAGGGCGATATTTATAAAAAGAATTATGAAGGCTGGTACTGTGTACCCTGCGAATCCTACTGGCTGGAGCGTCAGCTGGTCGACGGCAAATGCCCCGACTGCGGCCGTCCGGTAGAGCGTATGGAAGAAGAAAGCTATTTCTTTAAGCTTTCCAAATATCAGGACCGTCTGCTGGAATATATCGAAACTCATCCCGACTTCATTCAGCCTGTGGCACGCCGCAACGAGATGATCAACTTCATCAAACAGGGACTGGAAGATCTGAGCATCACCCGCACCACCTTCGACTGGGGCATCCCTGTGCCTTTTGACAACAAACACGTTGTCTATGTCTGGTTTGACGCGCTGCTCAACTACTTTACCGGTATCGGTTATGGCAGTGATCCGGAAAAATTCAATAAATACTGGCCTGCTAACATGCATCTGGTCGGCAAGGAAATTGTGCGTTTCCATACTATCATCTGGCCGATCATGCTGATGGCTATGGGTGAAGAACTGCCGAAACAGGTTTACGGACATGGCTGGCTGGTAGTTGAAGGCGACAAAATGTCCAAATCCAAGGGCAATGTCATTGATCCTCTGGCGCTGATCGACGAATTTGGCGCCGATGCTATCCGTTATTTCCTGCTGCGCGAGATCAACCTCGGCAGTGACGGCAATTTTTCGCGCGACGCGCTGATCACCCGCATCAACGCTGATCTGGCCAATGACCTTGGCAACCTGCTGCACCGTACGGTCAGCATGATCGAAAAATATCACGGCGGCGTGATCCATAAAACCGCCTGCAGTGATCCTCTTGATGACGAGCTGATCGCTCTGGTCAATGAAACTGTTGCAAAATATCAGGACACTATGGATCATATGGAAATCAACACGGCGATCAAAGCTCTGTGGGCGCTTATCAGCCGTGCCAATAAATACATTGATGAAACAGGCCCCTGGCTGCTGGCAAAAGATCCCGCCAAAGCAGCGCGTCTGAAAACAGTTATGTATAATCTGGCAGAGGTATTGCGCATCGTCGCTATCCTTACAAGTCCTTATATTCCTTCTACCAGTCCCAAGATCTATACCCAGCTGGGCCTCACTGCTCCCGAGCAGTTCCTGCTGGCCGATACCGCCTGGGGCGGGCTGCCTGACGGCACCAAAGTGCAGAAGGGTGAGCCGCTGTATCCGCGTATCGAGATCACTGAAAGCGGAGAAACTGTTATCGCCGCTACCAAAAAGACTGCTCCGGCCGCTAAACAAGCAGTTAAGGCCGAAGTAAAAGCTGAGGCCAAAACGGAAAGCAAAGCCGCGGCAACAGAAGAAATAACTATCGATGATTTTATGAAGATAGATCTGCGCGTAGCTACCATTACCGCAGCAGAGCGCGTACCTAAAACCGATAAGCTGATGAAGCTTGAGGTCAGGATCGGCGAAGAAGAACGTACCATCGTTTCCGGGATCGCGCAGCATTATACTGCCGAAGAGCTGATCGGCCGCAATGTTATCGTGATCGCCAACCTGAAAGCTGCAAAACTGCGTGGGATCGAATCCCGCGGGATGCTGCTGGCCGCCTCTGACGGAGAAGGTAAGCTGGTGCTGGCTGATGCCCCCGATATCGCTTCCGGGAGCAAGGTGAAATAAGATGTCACGTACAGGACTATTCGATTCCCATGCCCATATGGACTCGGACTATTTTACCGATGACCGCGACGCGCTGCTTACACAGCTGCAGGAAGAACTGGACGGGATCATCAATCCCGGCTGTGATGAGATCACGTCGGGTTTCGCTGTAAGTTTAGCTGAAAAATATGATTTTATGTATGCCGCTGTGGGCTGGCATCCTGAAGACCTTGAGGGTATTTTGGATAACAGCTATCTTGACGAGCTGGCAGCCTGGGCCGTCCACCCCAAGGTAGTAGCCATCGGCGAGATCGGCCTCGACTATTACTGGAAGGGCAACGAGCCGAAGGACGTGCAGAAGCGCCGTCTTTTAGAACAGCTCGATCTGGCCAAACAGTTCGACCTGCCGGTGATCATTCACGACCGCGATGCGCACGGCGATATCCTGGAGATCTTCCAAAAAGAAGTCACAGGTGTGCGGGCAGTGTTCCACTGCTATTCCGGCTCACTGGAAATGGCGAAGGAACTGCTTAAGCGAGGATTTTATCTTGGTTTTGGCGGCACCTCTACTTATAAAAATGCCGCAAAAGTGCGCGAGGTCCTGCAGTATGTGCCGGATGACCTGCTGCTGTTTGAAACAGATTCACCTTATCTGACGCCGGTGCCTTATCGCGGCAAGCGTAATCAGCCGGGTTATACCGAGCTGGTGGCACGCAATGCGGCCGAAGTGCGCGGCACGACCTTTGAAGCGCTGGCAGCGCAGACTACTAAAAATGTCAAAACTCTTTTTAATAAAATAAAATAAAATACAAACTGCCTGTTTGTTTTTCGCAAACAGGCAGTTTGTATTTTAAGGCTGTTATTTTCCAGAAGTCAAAACAAGTATCTGTGTCCACAGTAGTTTTTACGTTTTTGTTTTTTGTGCAAAAGCTTATGTGTGTTTAAGGGCGACAGTTTGACAGAAAATTTTTCTTTATGGTAAAATTATACGTCTTTAAAAGGAGGTACAATTTATGCCTAATAGAAAATCATTATATAGAGCAATGGAAATTTTGCCGCTGCTGTTAGTGGTAGTTTTAGTTTTCAGCGCTATTTGTCTGGCCAACAGCAAAGAAATAGTTTTGCGTTACGACGGGCAGGAAAAAGTAGTGACCACTATTCTTGAAGATCCCCGTTCTATTTTGGAAGAGTCCGGCGTCAAGGTCGGCAAAGAAGACCGGATACTGATCTCTCCGGCAAATGCCGAAAAAAAGACTAGGGAAGTTATTGAGTTGAAACGCGCCCTGCCTGTAACGATCGAAAAATATGGCGTCAGCAAAAAATTCTATACCGGTAAAGCAACTGTCGGCGAGGCGCTGGATGCCCTGGCGATCAATTATGAAGGCAAAACAGTCTATCCCGCTGTTGATACGCCGATCACTTCCGACCTGGAGATCCATATTTTAGGGCGGTTTGATGAGCTGCATGAAGAAGAGCAGCCGATCGAAGCACCTGTAGAGTTTGTGGATAATCTGGAAAAGCCTTATGGTGAGAATAAAGTGCTGGAACCGGGAGTGCCCGGCAAGATGAAGGTAACCAGTAAAACTACGCTCAAAGACGGATTGTTCCAAACTCATATCATCAGCAAGACAGTGCTGGAAGAGCCTAGACGTGAGCTGGTAGAGCGCGGCATGGCCCGTTCTATCGAAACTTCGCGCGGGCGGATGCGTTATAATAAAGTTATGACCATGGAAATCACCGCCTATACTTTGGGTGAGGGCAGCGGTACCGGACGAACTTCGATAGGACTGGTGCCTTACGAAGGTATCGTGGCCGTTGACCCGCGGGTTATCCCGTATTATACTAAACTGTATATCCCCGGTTATGGCATTGCCATGGCCGGCGATACCGGCGGCGCTATCCGCGGCAATCGGCTGGACGTGTTTATGCACGACTGGCACAGAGCCATTCAATGGGGACGCCGTACCTTAGACGTATATATCTTAGAGTAACGGAGGCGCGGACTTGCTGAAAGAAGTTCTCGTAGTAGAAGGAAAAATGGATACAGTGGCGATCAAACGCGCCCTGGAAGCCGATACCATCGAAACAGGCGGTTTTACCTTAGCGCCATATACCCTGCGGCAGATCGAAGCCGCATATAAAAAGCGGGGCATCATTATCCTAACTGACCCGGACGGTGCCGGCGAACGTATCCGCCGCTTTCTGACGCAGCGCTTTCCCGAAGCGGGGCAGGCTTTTGTACCTAAAGCGGACGCTACGGCGCACAATGATGTGGGCATCGAGCAGGCTCAGCCTGAGGCGATCCTGGCAGCGCTGAGTAAGGTGCGCCACCATGAATATAAGCCTGACAGCGAATTTAACAGCCAAGACCTGTGGCAGAACGATCTGGCCGGAACAGACAGTGCGGCGTATCGCCGTGATAAAATGGGCGCTTTGCTGGGCATCGGCTACGGCAACGCCAAAAGGTTTTTAGAGCGGCTCAACAGCTATGGGGTCACCCGCAGCGAATTTGACGAGGCGCTTGCGCAGTTAGGAGAACAGCATGGATAAACCGATCATTGCCAGACGCGAAGTCACCAATCATATATTGCACACCTTTAAATTAAAAGCGGATAAAAGACTGGGACAGAACTTCCTGATCGACGAAGAAGTCGTACGCAGGATCGTTGCTGCTGCAGAACTGTCTGAGGACGACACGGTTTTAGAGGTCGGTCCCGGTATAGGCACTTTGACGCAGGGACTGGCGCAGAGCGGCGCCAGGGTCGTAGCAGTCGAGCTGGATAAAAGACTGCTGCCGGTGTTGGCAAAAACACTGGAAGGCTACGATAATGTGCGTATAGAAAACGGTGATATCCTGGAAGTCGATATCAAAAATATTGTTGGCGCGCCGACCTTTAAGGTGGCGGCTAACCTGCCTTATTATATTACCACGCCGATCATTTTCAATCTGCTGGAACAGCGCCTGCCTATGGAACGACTGGTTGCCATGGTGCAGAAGGAAGTAGCCGAGCGGATGGTCGCGAAGCCCGGCGGCAAAGATTACGGCGCTTTGTCAGTTTCGATCCAATATTATACCGAGCCGGAGATAGCCTTTATCGTACCACCGGAATCTTTTATCCCGGCGCCTAATGTCGATAGTGCCGTCATTGTCTGCAAACGCCGTACCGTACCTCCGGTCGAGGTCTGTGATGAAAAACTGTTCTTCAAAGTCGTAAAGGCGGCTTTTTCCGTACGCCGTAAAATGCTCAGTAACGCTCTCAAAAATATGGGCATCAGCAGCGTACAGGCTGCGGCATGGTTGGAACGTGCCGGTATCGACCCCAAGCGCCGGGGCGAAACGCTGTCGCTGGCAGATTTTGCCAGCCTGACCAACTGCTTTAAAGAGGTGCTGGCAGAAACAGAGCAGTAAAAATAATCAAAGGAAAAATGCCTATGAAAAAGATCGCTGTTTTAAGATGTCTGCGTACCAGTAATAACTGTACCGGCAGCGGCTGTCTTAAAGCATTCAATAATAAAACTAACGCTTTTGCCGTTTATGAGGCAGAGGAAACAGAACTGGCCGCTTTTTTGAACTGCAGCGGCTGCGGTGATGTACAGATGCCCAATAACGAGGAAGGTCTGCGCAAAAAGCTGGACCGTCTTGTTACTATCGGCGTTGAAGCCGTGCATTTGAGCGGCTGTACCAAAAAGAAGGACGCACAGGGAGAAAAACATGAATGCCCGGTGATCACCAAAACTGCCGAATACCTGGAGCAGCAGGGTATTACTGTTGTCAGAGGCACACATCACTAAAAATAAAAAGCTAAAAAGCATCGACAAATTTTGTCGATGCTTTTTTATTTTTATCTATGAAATTACGGCGATTAGTTGAGCCGGTCAGCCGTCCTGCTTCAGCAGCAGCCGCAGCCGCAGCTTATCCAGCCCTTTGAGCCGGTGCTTGGTGACGTTGCGTACACTGCAGCCCAGCAGGCGGGCTGCTTCTTTGGGTTTCTGCTCGCGCAAAAACAACAGCTCGATAACCTGCTGCTGTTCGGCAGTCAGCCGTTTTAAAGCCTGCCGTACTTCCAGTGACAGCAGCAGTTGGGCAATATCGTCCGGCAGCCCCTGCTGTAACCCGGCCTCATCCAGAAGGGCGGTGCCTTCCTCGCTGTCAGTATTGACGGCGATCTCGTTTTCCCAGATCCGGCCCTGCTTCTGCATGGCGTCGAACAAAGCGAAATGTACTCTGCAGCGCGCGTAACCGGGCCAGTTTACATAATCAGTACCGCTGTATTTGAGTACCAGCTCGATAAAAGCCAGCACAGCGATGCCTTCCGCATCTTTCCCCAGTGAATTATAAAACATCTCGCGCCGTGCTTCGCTGCTGAGCAGGGGCTTAAAATCACTGCACAGCTTCAGTAAAGCACCGTTGTCGCCTGCCTGCGCCGCAGTTATCAAAAGCTGCAGTGCCTGGGCAGCCGCGCTGCTTGTATTAGTATCTGTCAAAATAGCTATTTATATCAGTTCTTCCCATAATTTTATGACGGCGGGCCGTACTGTAAAGCGTTATGCATAACAGGGCTCAGTATGCGCCTTTGTATTTGTTTTGTAAACAACCTTTGGGGTAGGCTATAAGAAATACAACCCATAGGGTTATTTTGCTTTGCTGCTTTTGCGGTTAAAATTTTTCACAGTCAAAACTTTTAGCTGAGGTGCAAAATGAGCAAGCATACTTATAATAACATCGGCCGCAAATTATACCAGCTGCGGCTGGAGCTGGGGCTGACCCAAAACGACGTGGCCGAACGCTGTAATATGTCGGTCAATTATTACGGCCGTATCGAACGGGAGGAATGCAACTGCAGCGTTAATCTGCTGGATAAGATATTGCAGGTGCTGGGAAAGGAAATAGATTTTAAGTAAAGTCTTGTAGGAAGAAACTGCTGTTAGATTAAAAGATAAAAAATAATCGCTCTCAGCGAAAGTTGAGAGCGATTATTTTTTGCCGGGCTCTATGGGAATAGAGTCCGGCTTTTGCATGTCAGCAGAGGCGGTGCTGGCAAGTGAGATTGTAAATATTGCCGCACAGGTACGATGAAAATATAAGTACGAGCAAAAAGCATACTTAAATATAAAAGAAAACGTGCTTATGTCTTGCCAACCGTGGTACAATAATTATAAAATATTAGGGAAGTTTTTTATGTATTGGAAATATACAAAAATGAGTAAGAAAATATTGAATAATTAAGATATAAATATAGTTTATAAGAATAAAAAATCGGCAAAATTGTGGCTTCGTACTTTTAGTGACAAATAGTTGCTGGCAAGTGAGATTGTAAATATTGATGCACAGGTACGATGAAAATATAAGTAAGAGCAAAAACGTTACCGAAATATAATTTTAGAAGCTGTTATGTCTTGTGGGGGGGGGTACAAGTGTGGTATAATCTAAAGTTAATAAAACAAATATCTTAATTGTTTTATCAAAGCATTAGGATACAGATTGCAATTATTACGAAATTAATTAACAACACTAAGTTCAAGATAGATAAAGGTGATCATTTGCTGGATACACATACACATATCTTATGGAATATAGACGACGGTTCTAAGAATCAGTGCATGTCGTTACAAATGCTGGAGATTGCGGCCAGAAGCGGGACTAAAGCTATCTTTGCGACTCCGCACGTCATCGAAAGAGCGAACAAGCCTTCCTGGGAAGAAATAAAGGAAAAAACACAGCAGCTGCGGCAGTTGTGTGCAGAAGCACAGATAGATATTATGCTTTATCCCGGAGCAGAAGTGCAGATGAACTGGGAGCTTTTGCCGGAGCTGGGAGCAGCTGGCGCGTATTGTTTAAACGGCGGCAGATATCTGCTGGTCGAACTGCCGGCGGCAGAAATCCCTGCCTATGCCGATGAATTCTGGTATGAGCTGGAGCTGAAGGGGATCACGCCGATCCTTGCCCATCCGGAGAGATATCAGCAGCTGCGCGAAAACCCTGACCTGCTGTTACTGTGGCGGCGACGCGGCATGCTTATGCAGTGCAACAGCGGCAGCTTTACCGGAATGTTCGGCAGCAGCGTCTGCGAGAATGCCAAGGTCTTGCTGGCAAATGGTCTGGTCGATCTGTTAGGGTCGGACGGGCACCGTAGTGAAGGACGCAATACGGATATGTCACGGGCAGCGGCGGTCATCAGGCAGCTGGCCGGAGAAGAAGTACTGCGGCAGATGACAGAAACGAACCCGCAGGCGATCTTAAAAAATCAGGAAATAGAGCTCAAGCAGCCCAAAGTATTTTTAGAAGACAACCCAAAGAGCTTCTGGCAGAAACTCTTTGGCAAATAATAAATTAAAGATTGAAGTAAAGAGAAAAAGGAGAATCCCGATGAAGAAAACAATTCTGGCGCTGACCCTGGCGCTGAGCCTGCAGGGACTGGCAGCAGCGTCAGCAGCAGACAACGACTATATTATGTGTCCCGGCGACCAGCTGCAGGTAGTAGTCTATGGACATGAAGATCTGAGCAGCCCGCCCAACAGCAACACTACCCCCTATACAGTACGCCCTGATGGAAAAGTAACCTTTCCCCTGATCGGCGATATAGACGTGACAGGAAAAACAGTAACAGAATTTACGCGGCAACTGGAAGCGAGTCTGGCCGAATACCTTGTCAGGCCGCAGGTCAGCGTCAATATCTTAAAGCTGGGAACGACGCGTGTCTATGTGCTGGGGGAAGTAAAAAAACCGGGACTGTACGAGCTTGAAAAAAGCCACCGCGTATTAGATGCCCTGGGCAAAGCGGAAGGCTTTACAGAAAAAGCCGCCAAAAAGAAAATCTTTCTGATCAGAAAAGGTGCGGAAGAACCTGTACTGGTCAATATCAATAATTTTCTAAAAAAATCCGACCAGAGCCAAAACTACGTTTTAAACGAAGGCGACTGCCTGTATCTGACCAGCAACGGCAAGATAGATATCGGGCGTGACATCATGCCCTTCATCAGCGGCGCATACATGGTATCGGAAATCAAAAATAACGACTGATCTGAGGAGAGATAAAGTGGAAGAGGAAATCACAATCGACCTGCGCGAGCTGGCGCATATAGTGCAGAAAAACGCAAGGTTCATCGCTAAAGTCACGGGCGGATGTATAGCTGTAGCCGGGCTGTATTTGCTTATAGCTTCACCGGTCTACGAATCAGATTCGCTGCTGCGCATCAAGCAGCCCAAAGGGATAGGCTCATCGCTTTTAGAAAGCATGCCTATGGGCAATGCCATGGCCAGCAAACAGTTGATGAGCACCTATGCGGAAATCTTAAAAAGCCGCAGCGTCATCGTCCCGGTTATCGAACAGACGGAAGAAGCAGACAGTGACGGCAAATATATGCGTTATGAAGATTATATCAAAAACAGGATAGTTACCAATCCTTTTAAAGATACCGAGATCTTAAAAGTTACAGTCAACGCTAATACGCCGGAAGGGGCCCAGAAAGCCAACGACCTGATCGTTAACGGCTTTTTGCAGCGGTTGACCGGTCTGGTACGTGAAGAACAGAAAACTACCCGCGCCTTTATCGAAGAGCGGGTCGTAGCCTCTAAAGCCGAGCTTGAAGCAGCCGAAAGTGCGCTGACCGAATATAAAAAAGCCAGCAAGATCCTGTCACCGACGGACGAAATGAAGTTGGCGGCCGATAAAATGGGGATCGTCGATAAACTGCGTGCAGAAAACAAAGTGGCGCTTGCCACAGCGCAGGCACAGCTGTCAGCAACAGACCAGCAGCTGGGCGGCGAAGCCAAAGCGACAGCGGATAACGCAGTTATCAAGCAGTATAATGCCCGACTGGCCGAACTAGAGACCCAGAGGATAGATTATCTGGACAAATATACAGCCAAACATCCTAAAGTAATTGAAACAGAAGACGCTATCGCCAATTTAAAAAGCAAGCTGCAGCAGGAAATAGCCAAAGTAGCTTCACTGCAGGCGCCGTCGGATAACCCAGTGCACCAGCAGCTGCTGACCAGTAAATTCGGCAGCGAAGCGGCGATCAGCGTAGCCGAAAGCAACCTTGCCGAGCTGGAGCGTCTGGATAAAAGAAATCAGGAAGACGTAGAAAGGCTTTCCGAGAAAGAACAGAAATACCTGAGCCTGATGCGTGACGTTAGCGTTGCCGATGAAATTTACATCATGCTGGCCAAACGCCTGGAAGAAGCCAAGGTAGCCGAAGTAGCGGTATCCACCGAGGTACAGGTAGTAGATACGGCCACACTGCCGGAAGACCCGGTAAAACCGAAAAAGCTTTTGACCCTGCTTTTGGCAGCTTTTTTGGGAATCTTCGGCGGCAGCGGCTTTGTTATTGCCAAAGAACTGATGAACAGAACCATAAAGACAACGGACGATGTAGCAAACTATCTGGACCTGCCTGTTCTGGGCTCGGTACCGGATTATGAATCATTGAAGAAAAGCATCAAGAAAGAGCAGCGGCAGGAAAGCTTTGCTGACAAAGTGCGGAGGTACTTATGGAAACGATAACACTGATTGCCGACCGTGATGCCAAATCACCGGTAGCGGAAGCATATAGAACGATCAGGACCAACATCCAGTTCTCCAACGTTGGTCAGGAGCTGAAAACGATCATCGTTACCAGCGCTACGCCAAACGAAGGTAAAAGTACAACGATCAGCAATCTGGCGGTGGTAATGGCGCAGGCCGGGCACAAAGTGCTTTTAATGGACTGTGACATGCGCAACCCGACACAGCATAAGCTTTTTAAGCTGACTAATAAAGGTCTGAGCAACTGCATCTCGGCGAGTGAAGAGGTGCGGGAAGTCATTCAAAAAACAGGGATAGAGAATCTGGAGCTTTTAGCCAGCGGGCCGGTAGCGCCCAACCCATCCGAGCTTTTGGGAAGCAAACGAATGGAACAGTTACTGGAACAGCTAAAGCCGGATTATGACTATATCCTTATTGATACACCGCCAATCATGCCGGTAACGGATGCGGCAGTACTGTCTGGTAAGGTAGACGGGCTGGTCATGTTGGTCAGCTCCGGCGAAGTTACACCAGCAGCAGCTAAAGAAGCTAAACAGAGGCTGCTGCAGGCAGGAGCACATATTTTGGGAGTTATCCTTAACAAGGTAGAATTGGCCCATACGCACGGCTATGGTTACTACTATTACTATGGTTCCGATAGTACATCCGGGGGGGACATTCGTCGCTAAAAGTGAGATGGAAGCTGCGCAGGTATTGAAAAGATATCACAAAATAATTGCATAGGGGTGGAATATGCAGTAATGATTAAAGCTGGTGAATTAGGAAAGACTATTTTTGATTTTACATTAACATTTATAGGAACGATATGTATAAGCCCGCTTTTAGCTTATATAGCGTACAGGATAAAAAAAGAAGATCCGGGACCTGTAATATTTAAACATATGCGTGTTGGTAAAAATGGAAAGTCTTTTCCATGTTATAAATTTCGCAGTATGTGTGTTGATGCCAAACAAATGCTGGAAAAATATTTAAGAGAAAATCCTGAAGCGCGAATGGAGTGGGAACGCGACTTTAAATTAAAAAATGATCCGAGAGTGACACCAATTGGCGAATTTTTAAGAAGGACCAGTTTAGATGAATTGCCGCAGATTTTTAATGTTTTAAAGGGAGAAATGAGTTTGGTTGGACCACGTCCTATTGTCCAGGAAGAAGTGCCACGCTACGGGATACATATAAAAAAATATTATTCAGTAAAACCTGGCATTACTGGACTGTGGCAGGTTAGTGGGCGTAGCGACATATCTTATTCAGAACGTGTTGCTTTGGATGTTGAATATGTAGTTAATAGGAATTTGCTAAAAGATATCCAGATACTTATAAAAACATTTGATGTCGTGTTCAGGAAAAAAGGTGCATATTGAGATGAATTGCCGCAGATTTTTAATGCAATAAAGGGAGAAATGAGCTTGGTTGGTTCCAGGACGTATTTAGACAGAAAAATGGGAGATGCAGTTAATACAATAATACTGGCCAAATCTGGTATAACTGGTTATTGGCAGGTGAACAGACATAGTAATGTAATTTTTGAAAATAGATTAATAATGGATTGCTGGTATATTGGCAACTGGAGTTTTTGGCTGGATTTGGTACTGTTATTAAAAACGATAGGAATAGTTTTAGATAAAAAAGGCGCCAAGTGAACTAAACTTTAAATAACTGCCTAATAAAAGTGCTAAAAGAAGAAATAAAAATTCAATAAATTTAGAATATAAAGGAGTAAGAATTTTGAAGAAGGCATTGATCACAGGTATTACGGGGCAAGATGGGTCATACCTGGCAGAGTTTTTGTTGGAAAAAGGTTATGAGGTACATGGTGTAACTCGTAGAGCATCTATTTCTAATACCTTACGTATAGACCATTTGATTTTAGAAAATGCGATTCGGTTACATGATGGCGATTTGTCAGATTCTTCATCACTTATTCGTATTATTAATCTTGTTCAGCCTGATGAAATTTATAATTTGGCTGCTCAATCTCACGTACAGGTTTCTTTTGATGTTCCGGAATATTCCGGCGATGTTGATGCAATTGGTGTGTTGCGTATTCTGGAAGCGGTTAGGATTCTTGGACTTATTGAAAAAACGAAAATTTATCAGGCTTCTACAAGTGAATTGTACGGTAAAGTTGAAGAAATACCTCAAAATGAAATTACCCCTTTTCATCCCTACAGTCCTTATGCTGTTGCCAAACAGTATGGTTTTTGGATCACAAAGGAATATCGTGAGGCATATGGTATGTTTGCCTGTAACGGCATCTTATTTAACCACGAATCTGAACGCCGCGGCGAAAACTTTGTAACTCGTAAAATAACTCTGGCGGCAGGCCGGATTGCGGAAGGTATCCAGGATCATTTAGAATTAGGCAACTTAGACTCTTTACGTGATTGGGGTTATGCTAAAGACTATGTAGAGTGTATGTGGTTGATGTTGCAGCATGATATTCCAGAAGACTTTGTTATTGCTACTGGTGAGCAACATACGGTACGTGATTTTGCAGAAAAGGCGTTTAGGGTGAACGGTATGGAAATAAGCTGGGAAGGAAAAGGCGTAAATGAAAGAGGCTATGATACTAAAACTGGTAAAATGATAGTTTGTGTCAATCCACAGTGGTTCAGGCCTACGGATGTAGATAATTTATTAGGTGATCCAACTAAAGCCAAAACTGTTTTAGGCTGGAATCCTCAAAAAACAGGCTATGAGCAACTTATCCGCATTATGGCGGAACATGACAGAAAACTGGCGCAAAAAGAAGCTGCCGCATTGACTTGTAAATAGTCGGAGTATTAGAAAGTTGGTATTTTATGAAAATAGCAGTTGTTTCTGAATTTTTTTATCCGCACAGTGGTGGGCAGGAACAAAGACTTTTAGAAATACTTGAATATGTTGCCAAACAAGGTCATAAGGTGGATGTTTACACAATTAAATATGATGTAAGATTAGCAGATAGTGAAAGTTATAATGGTATAAATATAATTAGAATTGTTGAAAATAGAGATTATAGCAGTGGTGGCGGCTTAAAATCCCGTAGCCTGAAAACTATTATTCAGTACTCACTGAAAGTTGCTTTAAGACTTGATGCAAATAGTTATGATAAGGTTATATTTTCGCAATTTCCAATTTTTCATATGTTGTTAACATGTTTTACAAAATCGAAAAAAATACTGGACTTTGTGGAATATAGACATGGAAGGTTTTGGGAATTTTTGTTTGGTTTAGAAATGAAATGTGCGGATCAAGTTGTTTGTATCAGCGATGTTGTTAAAGAAAAGGCCCTGAAGATATGTGACGGTAAGAAGTTATTAGTTATTCCAAGCTCTATTAAAATAAAAAAGTTCTATAGTGGAGAGCCGAAACATTTTATTTTTATTGGCCGTATGGAGCAGCATAAACATCCTGAAATGGCTATTGAAACTGTATTACAATACAATGCAGAACATAATCAAAAATATGTTTTGCATTTGATTGGTGATGGCAGTATGTTGGAATTCTTACGTAAAAAATACAATTATAAAAATATAATATTTCATGGTTTTGTGACTGAAGAAAAAAAGATAAGATTATTGGCCGATAGTATTGCTTTAATATTCCCTTCGGAAAGGGAAGGATTGCCAGTGAGCGTGATAGAAGCTATGGCTGCCGATGTACCTACACTTACTACCAGATATGCTAATAATGGGACATATTATTTTGTTAATGATAAGGGTGTAGGTGTTGTTGCAGAACCTGATATCATTTCACTGACAGCAGCGTTACATGAGCTGCTGGAAAATAGGATACAATATGTAGATATGTGTAAACTGCATAAAAAGAATTTCAGCGCTGAAAGTGCCGCAAGAAAGTTTATAGAGATATAGTGGTGATTTTAATGGATAAATTTGTATTGATCACAGGAGCTTTTGGCTTTTTAGGTTATCATACCGCGCTTAAATTTAAAAGAGAAGGCTATCAGGTTATTGGTTTCGGTCTGGGAGAAATTACATCAAGGCAAAAACAAACTTTTTATAAATGCTATTTCGATTATCTTGATTTTACTGCTTTATTAAGCATAAAAGAAAAGCTGTCTGTTGTAGTACACTGTGCTGGTTCAAGCAGTGTATCAATGGTAGAAAAGAATGTTAGAGAGTCATTTGTGAGCACGGTTTGCTGTACTAATGATTTGTTGGAATATGTTAGATTATATCAGCCGGAAGCAAAAGTGGTGTATTTTTCCAGTGCGGCTGTTTATGGTGATACTGGAAATAAATTGATTGATGAGACTGGAGAATTAAAGCCGCTGTCATTTTATGGCGAACACAAAAAAATCGCAGAAGAGTTGTGTCATTATTATAGAAACAGATTCGCTCTGGATATAAATATTATAAGACCTTTTTCTATTTGTGGGGCTGGTTTGAAAAAACAGTTATTGTGGGATGCATGTAATAAATTTAAAAATGGAATTACTGAATTTTGGGGGACTGGTCAGGAGAAAAGAGACTGGATATCGCCCTCTGATGTCGCTGGTTTAGTATATGCGATAACTATGCAGCCTAAAAAAGAGAAATATGTTTTTAACGCCTGCAACGGTGAGGCTGTGAAAAATTGTGACTTTCTTAAAGAAGCAGCACATTACTATGGGATCAATGTTCCGGTTATATTTAATGGAAATAAAAATTTGTTTGACCCTGAAAACCTCGTAGGCAATAAAAATAATGCTGAGAAGCAACTTGACTGGCAGGCTAATCAGCAATGGATTGATATTGTACATAAATATGTGGATTGGTTTAAGAACAATTAAAATTTAATTAGGGGTTTAGGCGTGTTATGAATAAAAAAGAAAGCAATATATTGAATATAATGCAGTGTATTGCAGTATTATTAGTTGTTGCAGGTCATTCTATAGAAACTCCATCACCGAGTTTATTTTGGCAATATGTTCATAAGTTTATTTACTCTTTTCATATGCCCTTATTTATGTTGCTTAGTGGTTATTTGTTTTTTCATAGTCGATATAGCAATTTTTTAGATCATATCAAAAAGAAAGCGAGTAGGTTATTAGTACCATATGTCATTATTAGCAGCCTGTTTTTTCTTCCGAGAGTATTACTTAATAATTTTAACAGTGTAAAAGTTCAATTCTCATGTTCTGCTTTTTTAAATAATCTAATTTATCCTTGGGACAATGTTATTACTCAATTTTGGTTTCTTCCAACATTATTTTTACTGTTTTTGATTGCGCCCATATTGAAATACAGTAACAATAGTATAGTTGATGCCTGTTGTTTAATTGTCGGCGTTCTAGTACATTGCTATTCTTTGTTTTCTGATATAAAAATATTTAATATTACAGGCGTTTTATTTTATATGGTGTATTTTATTTTAGGCTATATGATAGCAAAATATAAGGCTGTATTGCAAAGGTTTGTTTACTATAATTGTCAAACCCTAATAATTATAGCTGTACTGAATACAGCTTATTTAATTTTGGAATCTAATGATGCTATTAAATTTTTACTATCGTTAGTAAATTCTTATTTTGTGATGTTAACAGCTATTTTTTACGTAAATAAAGAGTATAAGTTTTTAGATTTTTGTAATGGTTACTATTATCATATCTATTTGCTTTCGTGGCTGCCGCTTAAAATAGTTATTATTTTAGGTTACAAGATACTACATATAAACAGTGAATTTTTATATTTGATTGAATTTATAGCAGGGGTATTTATTCCGTTAAAATTAAAGGCCGTGACGAATCTACTATTAAGAAAATAAACATTATTAAGTGATAGGGGTCAGTTTATATGCAAAGAATGAGAATGTCACAAAAAATCCCGATAGAGGTATTTTCATTTTTTATTAAACCTTTTTTCCATGAACAAAGAAAGGATCAACCCATTAACTGGAAAGAGGTAAAAAATATCTTAATACTGGACACGATTGATTTATTGGGCGATATGGTAATGTTGTTGGGCTTTCTCAGGATTCTCCGTCTTAATGCGCCGGCTGCCAGAATTACAGTATGTGCAAGACCTTTTACGTATGGAGTGTTAAAAAATCTAGACTTGATCGATGATTTTATTGGACTTTCATTGAAAGATTCCTTTGCAAAGAAAAAAGAAGTGCTTGGTATTTTGAATAAACAGCTTTATGATTTGGCGATCAATCCTCGTGGAGACTTCAGGGATATCCTTTATATGTATTTTGTTAATGCCCAAAGAAAGATATCTCATACCAGAACTGGTGGAGGCTTTCTTTTGACTGACCCGCTACCGGCAGATTATAGTGATCCGTATTCCCATGCCATTGAAGACAGGATCTATATACTGGATAAACTTGGCTGCAAATATGATGATATTGATAAGTATCCGATATTAAAATTGGATTCTAAAGGTCAGGATTATGTCAAAGAGTATTTTGCATCATACCCTTTACAGGGAAAAATAATAGTGGGTGTGCATCCCGGTGCCAGTGGCAAGGTTAGAGAGTGGCTATATTATGGTGAATTGTTGAAGAAAATTCAGGAAGAATATGAGAATATATTTTTTGTGATATTTTCAGGTCCCGGGGATAAGGTGTGTGTAGATAATGCTAGACGTTATTTGCAGAGAGAATACATAATTGTAAATGAAAGTATTGAAAATTATATCAAATTAGTTGGATTTTGCGATTGTTTTATTTCAAATGACAGTGGAGCGGCTCATATAGCCGCAGCTTATGGGATACCAACAATTGATATTTTTACTAATAATTTGATTTGCTGGTGGGGTCCATACAATTATAATGACAAAACTATATGTATTGGTAAAGATCTCCCCTGCAAGCCCTGTTACAGAAGTGATAAATGTAAGGAAAAAACGTTGGAATGCAATAAATCTATATCAGTAGAAGAGGTATTTACAGAATTTGCAGATATGTTGAATAAAATTAAAGGGAAAAATAACGATGTTTGAAACTTTTGATTTTTTAAATGGATATTTGAAGATTACAGCCTTAGTTGGAGCCCTCGATGTGCTTTTGATTTTGCATTTTTTACTTTCTTATTATTTTTGCTGTTATAAAAAAGGATATCTGATTGATTTATGGCATGGCAGTCTACTGTTTGTTTATTTTTTTACGATCCTGGTTTTTTATCCCTTTATGGGATCGGAACGCTTGTTAGATCTGAGGTTTTTTTACAATTGGTCGTATTCTATTCAGTTTATTGATTGGGCCTGGTTTATTAACGTCCTGGGGTTTATTGCTGTTTTCTTTGGTGGATTTTGTTTTACCATACTCAAAAGGAAGAATACATTTAATGGTATTATACTTTGGTCAGTTAAGAAATGTGACTATGCCATCAATAGAATATTACAGCATGAGAATCAGTTCCTGCTGATGTATCAAATCAATAATTGTATTTGTGCATATTTGCTGTTTTATGGGATAACGACTAGCGGTTTATTTGTAAATCTGAGAGTTTTTTTTATGACTGCAGGGATTTATTCTGCATTAAGCAATGTTTTTATTCAAGTTGGGCAGCCAATCTTTTTATTCTTTTCACTTATTGCGCTATATGTTTCTAACTCCAGGTTAAAAATAATTGTCCAAATAATCTTTTCCATAATTATTCTGAATATTTACGGCGCTCGGTCAACATTGGTATATCCTTTTGTTTCTTTTTTGTTTGGCTATATTATTGTTAACAAAAACAAAACTGTTTTCAAAAAAATATTGATTTCATTTCTTGTATTGACCGTAGTTTTTTTTGCTGTAGAACAATATCGTACAGATAGTGATACCAGTTATATGTCCAGTTATTCTTTAACTGACCGCATTTTATTTGGTAATAATATTGCTGATATACGTGATTTTAGTGTTATTCTTGAATGTTGGGATGGAAATTATATGCTGGGTCGCAATATTATTGCCGGTATTATTTCTTTTATACCGAAGGAGTATTCTCAGTTTAGGAGCAGTTGGAATACCGCAAGCTATACAAATAACTTGGTAGGGTTACCTGATAGCCATCCGGGTCTGCGTGGAGGATTATTCAGCGAGCCGTTTTTATCTGGAGGATATTTGGGAGTTGTTTTTACAGGTCTCATTTTTGGATATATTTTGGCAGCGCTAGATTATAAGTCTAAGCATAACGATTGTTTATCTGAAAAATATTATTTGGTATTGGTTATGTCTTTGCTTTTTATGAAGGATATATTTATTTATATCTTATTTCAAAGTTCTCTGCTGTGGTTAGCTTATTTAAGGATATTGTTTTTGTTGCTTTGCGTAGCTGTTTTTTCGGTTAAATTAAGGTTGAACAGGTGATGTATGGGAGATGATAATAAAGAGCAAAAATTTCTGCGGGATACGGCAGTCATAGGGATTGGCAATATCCTTTCTAAAGGCATTGTATTTTTGCTCATTCCTATCCATACCGCAATGCTGACTCCTGCGGAATATGGAGCCAGTGAGCTGATCTATAATTTTGTAAATTTATGTTTGCTGATTTTTTCTTGTTCCATAGCTGATGCTGGAGTGCGCTTTGCTTTAGACGCAAGTTTCAGTAAAGCGGCAGTTTTCAGCATAACAATATTTTTGCCAGTCATCAGCAGTTTGTTTTTAGTAATGGCAGCTTCTGTTACAGGGAGCTTTTTGGAAGTAGCGTATCTTGATTATATTTTGCTGCTGTACATGTTATTTGCGTTAAGGGAATCCATAACGCAGTTCTTTAGAGGCATTGGTCAATTAAAAACTTTTTCGTGGTTAAATATTTTGTTTGCTGTTTCTTTATTGATTTGTAATGTTATATTTTTGATGTGTTTGGATTTAAAAGTAAGAGGATATGTTTATTCTTTTGTCACTGCAAGTATTGGCGTAATAGCAATAGGGTTTTATAAGTTGAGTAAAATGTACGGGTTGCGATTCCCCGATAAAAAACTTATGGGTCAGATGTTGCAATATGGTATTCCGTTATCTTTTAATGCTATATCAGCATGGGTTACCAGTGTTTCAGGACGCTATTTTTTAGCTTATTTTTGCAGTGTTGCTGCCAGCGGAATTTATTCAGCTGCTTATAAATTTATGATGATAATAGTAGTTTTAGTTGATGTATTTCAGAAGTCATGGCAAATCAGTGCTGTACAATCGTATATGGATTCGGATAGGAACACTTTTTTCTCTGCTGTCTATAAAAAGTTTGTACTGATGGCTGCTTTTTTTAGTTTTGTTTTATTATTGATTTTGGTACCATTAGCTCCCTTTGCTTTGTCTAAGACATTTAGTGAAGCTATACAGTATATTCCGTTTATGGTGGTTTTAGGTTTTCTGGTAACTTTACCATCTTTTTGGGGTGTGATTTATCTGGTAGTTAAGGATACACGCGGCGTTTTTTTGTCAACAGTTATTGGTGCGGCGGTAAGTTTAGTTATGTTTATTGTTTTGATTCCTGCTTATGAAATTGGCGGCTGTATTATGGCAAGTTGTTTGGGATACCTTTCAATAATAGCTTATCGGATTATAGACTGTAGAAAATATTTAAAGGTTGATAATTTTGCTGGTGAAACAATAATTTTATTAGTTTTATTAATAGTTGTTGCCTGTCTTATAAATTATAATATTTATTTTGCGGCCTTGCTTAATGTGATTATTATCATAATGTTCGTAAAAAAATATAGGTATGTATTTATATCAAAATGATTGGAGACGGATGACATGCCACGTGTGGAAAGTAAAAATTGCTATGGCTGTGCAGCCTGTAGTCTGATTTGCCCAGTGAATGCCATACAGATGGTTGAAAATGCTGAGAAATTTTTTGTCATACAAATAGATGAATCAAAATGTATTAATTGTGGCAAATGTTTGCAGGTTTGTCCGCTGAAATTTAATCATAAAAATCAAGTTCTGACGAGTTATGCCGGTTATTCAACTGATGGATCAATTTTAAAGCAAAGTTCTTCCGGCGGCATGTTTGGAAGTTTTGCAAAATATCTTTTTAATTCTAATACTAATGTCAAAGTATTTGCTGTAAAGAATGATTTGGGTAAAGTGGTATACGAGATATGCACGGATTATAGAGATTTAGAACAATTTTATAAATCTAAGTATTGCCAGGCCTTTCTAAATAAGGCTTTTTATGAAAGACTTATTTCAGCAATTTCGAACGAAGCTGTTTGCCTGATTATAGGTACGCCTTGTGTATTAAGTGGTATCAAGAACACACTTTTAGCTCAAAAGGCCAAGCTGACAAGCTGTATTTTTGTGGATTTGGTTTGTCATGGAGTCATGTCACAGTCTGTCTACCACACGCATTTGGAAGAATGTAAAAAAAGATGGGGTGGGGTTGTTACACAACATTATTTCCGTTACAAAAGAGCTGTAACAAAAGATTGCCCTGAGGGTTCCCGCTGGAACTTATATAAAGTCAATAACGAGATAATTATCAAAAAGTCAGATGATGATTATTATATGCAAACATATTTTGCTGATTTGGCAATGCGTGAAACTTGTTATTGCTGTCAATTTACAGGAACAAATAGAATTGGTGATATTACAATAGGCGATTTTAATAACGCACATATATTATGTTCACAGTTCGATGGTTTAAGGTCTGTTTCATTAGTCTTGGTAAATACAGATAAAGGACAGAGATTTATTGATGAGTGTAATAATAATACTGTAAATCTGCAGCCAGTAGATATAAAACTTTTGCAAAAATTTAACACACCGCTTACAGCTCCTATTAAAAGGCCCTTTCAAAGAAGTCTTTTTTATACATTCTATAACAGTTTGGGATTATCGAGAACTGTATCTTTACTTAATTACAAATATTACTTACGAAAAATCATAGTTGCTTTTGGAGGTAAAAAACTTTTACTTAAAATCAAAGCTTTGTTAGGTAGAAGTTATATAGATATTGAATAAAGGGGGATTTTATGAAAATAGGTATCTTAACTTATTCTAAGGCTAATAATTTTGGGGCAATGATGCAGGCCCTGGCATTGAAACATACGCTTGAAGAACGGTACAAGGCCGATGTGTATTTTGTGAATTACTATTCTGTTTTACAAGAAAATAATGATGGGCTGAAATTGAAAATTTGTAATATGGCACAGCTTGTGAAACAATTTATCAGAATGCCATTCAGAAAGCAGATAAGAACTAGAATTCAAAAATTTACAGATTTTAGAAGCCGGAATTTTGTTTTTTCAAGTAAAAAAATGAATGAATATACAAGTCAAGAGGAATTGGTAGAAGAATTTGATAAATTTGACATAATTATTGTGGGTAGCGATCAGGTCTGGAATGTAGAAAATGACGGGTTTACTCCTGTCTATTATTTGCCGTTTAAGCTAAAAGCACGCAAAATAACATATGCTGCGAGTATTGGTGTTTCGCAGGTCGAAAAGCTAAAAGAATATTCCGTCTATATGGATGACTTTTTTTTATTGAGTACAAGAGAAGAAAAAGCAAAAAAAATTTTAGAAGAATGTACTCATAAAACGGTAGATGTAGTTTTAGATCCAACGTTATTTGTAGATTCGGATTTTTATGACACGCTGTTAAAAGGCTATAAATGCGAGTATCTTGCTGTTAAAGAAAAGTATATGTTGGCTGTTTTTTATGGACGTAAAAATTTGTCTAAATTTAGGAAGAGTGCAGAGAAACTTGCTCAAAAATTTTCTTTACCGCTAAAAATTATAAATGTTAATTTTGGGGCGGCGGCATATGCTTCAAATTTGATCAATGATGCAGGGCCACTTGATTTTTTAAGCTTAATAAAAAATGCAGAATGTGTCTGTACTAATTCTTTTCATAACATGGCATTTGCTTTAATTTATGATAGGCCGTTTTATGTATTTGAGGACAATGCATTGGATGTTAGAAAAGTAGGAATTTTAAAAACATTGAAATTACAAGATAGGATCGTTTATGGGGATGATATTTCTTCTATAACAAAATTAGATTGTGATTTCAAAGAAAACAAACTGATATTGGATCACCTTAAGTTACAGTCTTTTGCTTTTTTGGATCAGATCGATAGGTTAGGAAGTATACAGATATGAGTAATTTATACATCATTAAACAACGTTTTATAGAACATATTACTTTGGTGCAGCAGGTTGCTGTCAGCAATATTTTAGAGCAGATTGCTGAAAGTGCCGTTATTATAAAAAATTCTTTAAAAAACGGCAAGAAGGTTTTATTTTGCGGCAACGGCGGCAGCGCCGCAGACAGCCAGCATCTGGCTGCTGAATTTGTAGGCCGGTTTCAGAAAGAACGTGTCGGCCTGCCAGCAATAGCTTTGACTGTGGATACTTCGATTTTAACAGCAGTAGCTAACGATTACGGCTATGATACAGTGTTTGCAAGACAGGTACAGGCTTTAGGAAATGACGGTGATGTTTTGGTCGGGTTGTCTACATCCGGCAATAGCAAAAATGTCTTGGCAGCTATTGATGTTGCTAAGGCTAAAGGAATGCAGTGTATTGGTTTGACGGCTCAGGGGGGCGGCAAAATGGCAGAGGTCTGCGATATTTGTATGGCTGTGCCCGGTCCGGTAACGGCCAGGGCACAGGAGATACATATTTTGATCGGTCATATTTTGTGCGAATTAGTGGATGGAGAATAAATTGAGGGATTTGATCGATACAGGTATTTTTGAACGGATCGTGCTTTTACTTGAGGATGATCAAGTATGATTATAGTGATTTATAAGGCAATATTTATCGGAGGTCGTATATGAATATTATTCTTCTTTCCGGCGGCAGTGGCAAGCGTTTATGGCCACTTTCTAATGATATTAGATCTAAACAGTTTATTAAACTGTTTAAAGACGATAATGGTAATTACGAATCTATGGTTCAACGTGTATACAGGCAAATTACTACAGTTAATCCTATGGTCAAAGTTACAGTTGCGACTAGTAAAAATCAGGTTAGCGTAATAAAAAGTCAATTAGGTGAGAAGATTAATATTTGTGTGGAACCTTCTAGGAGAGATACTTTTCCGGCAATTTTATTAGCAGCAGCATATATTCATTATGAACTCGGTATAGGTGTAGAAGAATGTATTGCGGTTTGTCCAGTAGATCCTTATGTTGATAATGATTATTACAAGTGTGTTGGAGAGTTGGAAAATCTGGTTGAAGCTGGGACAGCAAATCTTACTTTAATGGGTATTAAGCCTACTTATCCCAGTGATAAATACGGCTATATAATACCTGATTGCGCTGAAAAAACAAGTCTGGTACAGTCTTTTAAAGAAAAACCTGATGTAAAAACTGCCGAAAAATACTTGGAAAGACATGCTTTGTGGAATGCGGGTGTTTTTGCATTTAAATTAGGTTATTTGCTGGACAAAGCACATGATATTGTTGATTTTACTGATTATCGTGATTTATATGCCAAGTATGATGATTTGCCAAAAATCAGTTTTGATTACGCTGTAGTTGAAAAGGAACCAAGCATTCAGGTAGTTCGTTATGAAGGTGAATGGAAAGATGTTGGTACATGGAATATGATGAGTGAGGTCATGGCTGACGCTGCTAAAGGTAAGGCGATTATGGATAATACTTGTATTAATACCAATATAGTTAACGAACTCAATCTTCCTATTATTTGTATGGGACTGAAGAATATGGTTATAGCAGCTAGTGTGGATGGTATATTGATATCTGATAAAGAAGCTAGTGGACGTATGAAACCCTATGTAGAAAAATTGGACAACGAGGCTATGTTTGCTGAGAAAAGTTGGGGAACATATAGAGTTATTGACGTCAAGGATGATTCAATGACAATTAAGGTAATTTTAAATAATGGACAGCATATGAGTTACCACAGCCATGAAAATAGAAATGAAGTTTGGATCGTTGTTTCAGGTAAAGGTAAAGCTGTTGTTGATGGTATGGAACAAATTCTGAGGACTGGGGATGTACTGACCATTGCTAAGGGCTGTAAACATACGGTAATCGCTGAAAGTAAGTTGGAACTTGTTGAAGTACAAATGGGGAAAATAAGTGTAGATGATAAGGAAAAATTTACATTGGATACATATCTTTAGGTGAAAGTATGGAAATTATGAAACTTGTTCCAGTTGGAAAAGAACGTCTTTGGGGAGGACGCAGGTTAAAAAAAGAGTTCGGCAAAACTTTTGATATAGATTGTTTAGGTGAGAGCTGGGAATGCAGTGTACACCCTGATGGAGAGTGTATGATTGCTAACGGTTCTTTTGAAGGGCAGACACTTTCCAGGGTACTAAAAATAAAACCGGAATATATCGGAACTAAATTTAGTGGCTGTTTTCCTATTTTAGCTAAATTTATTGATGCGAACCGGCAACTTTCTGTACAGGTTCATCCCGGTGATGAGTATGCAAGGATCAATGAACATGATAATGGTAAAACAGAGATGTGGTATGTATTGGATGCAGATACGGATGCGTGCCTTATATATGGTTTTGCCCATCCTGTTAATGAAGATATTCTACGTAAGGCAGTTTTGGATAAGACATTGGATAAACACCTGCAAAAAATACCTGTTAGAAAAGGTGACGTCTACTATATCCCGGCGGGCACAGTACATGGTATTGGTGCGGGAATATTGCTTGCAGAAATTCAGCAAAGCAGTAATGTAACATATAGAGTATATGATTATGATCGTCAAGACAAAGATGGGAATAAACGTGAATTACATTTGGAGAAAGCAATCAAAGTGCTGAATATGGACGTGTCACAGGACGTGAGTCAGGGAATTAGACTGATAAATTATTATCCTGGATGCAGCCGGCAAATCGTTTGTCGTTGCAAGTATTTTGATGTGGAAAAGGTCGAGGCCAGCATAGGTTTTGATTTTTCTGTTTTGGAAACATCATTTCAGTTATTGATGTGTTTTGATGGCAGTGGTGAAGTTTGGATCGATAATGATTTTGGAGAACATTGGAAAAATGATAATCATAGAGACATAATGCCATTTTCGGCTAATTGTTATGATAATTCTTTCCATATTAATTTTAGTAAGGGTGACACATTGTTTATTCCAGCATCTGCTGGACGTTGCCATTTGCGTGGAAAGTGTCAGTTGTTAAAAGTTCGGTGTTAGTAATTTGCGAAGATAAATTAAATAATAGCAAATATCTATAAAATTAAAATAAATAGATTGAGGTGCTGTAAATAATATATTTTATTCATTTTAAATTTAATTCTATTACAGGAGGCGTACATAGGATGAATAAGTTTTTAATGGCGGGTATAGTTGCCGCAATGGCAGCAGCTACCAGTGTGGCAACAGCGTCGCCGCTGGTAACGGCAAATGTGCCGCTGGACAGCAGATATTACAGATATATCGACAAACTGGAAGGAATGGGTTATATCAAAGACATGCCGACAGGCACCAGACCTTACAGCCGTTTGGATATGGCAAAATGGATCATAGAAGCACAGCAGAAAGCACAGACGAAACCAATGCCAGGCTATCTGAAAATTTATTATGAAGAAATGCGCGCCGATCTGGCAGAAGAAATTGCTTATTTACAGGGTGCAAATACAGACTATGGCAGCAACATCAAGCTGCGTGCTGTCGAAGCCAGGCTGGCTTATGGCGATATGCGGCAGGATTCCTATCGCTACCGTAAGGGTATCAATGCTTCCTGGCAGCCGCTGAACCGCAATAACAACGGCTATAGGTATGGCGACGGCATTAATATTATCGGCGCAGCAGAGATCTCCGGCAGTTTGAATAAAGATCTGGCGCTGAGCCTGACGCCAAGGTTCAGCTATGATAAAGATCAGCATGGTGACGCCAGTATTGAAGAAGGCTATGTAAAAACACATCTGGGCGTCTGGGGGATAGAACTTGGCAAGCAGGCTGTGCAGTGGGGAAAAGCGCCCTTTGCTATGAGTAACAATGCAACGCCGCAGACGATGCTCAAGCTGAATCTACTGGAACCGCACACCTTTGATAACGGGTTTTTAAAATTTCTGGGTAAAGCTAATGTCAACGTTTTTTACAGCCGTTTGGAAGGTAATCGGGCAGACAAAGCGCATACTGCCGGGATAGCAAACTGGCAGCGTGAAAAGGATCATGCCGGGCTGCTGGGAGTAAGGGTTGATATAGTGCCGACAGATAACTTGTCTTTAGGTCTTGAACGTGTATCCATGTTCAAGTCTTTAAATAAGCATTGGATACTGGGTGATAATGCCGAGAGTGACGACCAGTGGAACGATATTGGCGGTATAGACCTGCGTTACCGTTTTCCTGGTGTCCAGCTTTACGGCTCTTTGTATGGCGAAGATCAGGCCGGCGGGTTCCCCAGTGAGCATGCCCGCAGTGTCGGTGTGTATTTCCCGCAGCTGTTTGGCGGTGACGGTTGCTGGGATATGCGTCTGGAGCTGAGTGATACTAATAATTGGTGGTATGGACACTGGTATCTTGTTAATGGCTGGACCTATAAAGACGATATTCTGGGTGATGCCATGGGTAAAAATACCAGAAAATATTATGGCAGTATCAGCCATTATCTGGCTAACGGCGACAGGATCGGTTTGGAATATACCAGTATGGATATGGACCGTGCTGCTGCCAGTAATCCGCGTGTACATGAAGTGCAGCTGACCTATGCGAAAAAGCTGAATAAGTCTTTGTATATGGATAGCGTACTTGGATATGCCAAAATCAAAAATGCGGATTATACCAGTGGACGCAGTGACAGCAGCAAACTGGTAGCTGTAGGCTTGCGCTGGGAATATTGATAGAGTTACAGAGCAACGGTCAGTAAGTAAAAGCAGTATTTTTTAAAAATAAAGATAGGAAGATTTTAGAATGTATATCAAACGCCATTTGGAGACGACAATTGAAAAACTGAGCGGTTGTTGTA
>OHQA01000092.1_pt1 | contig 107201 bp, 95 predicted proteins | sample 1577921 | NCBI WGS metagenome assembly OHQA01 (sample SAMEA3879570, study PRJEB24766) | human gut metagenome | biome: human-associated habitat; feature: feces | place: USA | collected 1985/1987 | reverse complement strand
TTCAGCCAGATCTGCGGCTCATACAGTATAAAGCAGGTGTGGAAATTCCACAAAAAGACGGCGGACAGGTTATCTTTCATCATACAGACATTGCCGCGCATTCTCAGGGCACCATGACTATAGACCTGTCAGAATCTTATGATTTGACGCAGTTGGAAAAGCCTTTGGAAAACGACTGGTATGAATTGATATTGACCAATAACGGTTTTGCTTTCGGTCAGGACTGGAAATGCAGTGTGGATTTTTCTGATATGTCTGTTGCGGGGGAAACGATGGAATACCCGAACCCGGAAGCAGATTTACAGGCGGAAGAAGTGGAAGAAAGTTTGGCATTTTATTTCCAGAAGTCTGTGCAAGAAAAATACCAGCGGACGGCATTGGAGGAAGCCTACCAGCAGGCTTATGAAAATCTACCGGAATTCCAAAAAGGACAAGTTGTGTTGGCAGTATCACCAGTGTTGCCGGGGAACCGTATTCAGAAGGAAATGTGTTTGACGGTGCAGGACCCTCCGGAAGGAGTTATTTGGGATGAAAGGATTTCTCCTGAGAAACAGTATGAACTGATGGGGCTGAATTGGAGCACTTACGATAGTTTTGGCAGACTCATTGGCGCACAAGGAGAATATGCCATGGTGCTGTCTGTGCAGGTGCCTTTGCAAGATTATGCCGATGGCACCAGAGAATTGCCGCTTTTTTATGTCATGGTTTACGATAGGGAAGAAACCCAAAAGGATGATGCTTGTGCTTTCATCCATGGCAGACCGTATCTTTTGAGGATTTGGAAGAGAGAAAAGTATTTGAGGACGAAAAATATGCGGCTTATGATGTAAGCGACTATGTCTATGGAGATGGGGAAAGTTATTTGCAGGCATTTTTCCGGCAGAATCCCGATGTTGCCCAAAATGCGCAGACGTTGGGGCGGATACAGAACTTCTATACATATTATCAAGACCATCTGCAAGAATCCGTATTATATTTGCAGGATGCACAGCAAAAATAAAAAACAGGAAGGTACAAAACTTTTGTTTTGTACCTTCCTGTCATGTTTGGATGCTGTATGAAAAAGTTTACGCTTCTTCTTCTGCCTTTTTGCAGGCAGCACATTTTCCGTAAAGAATCAACTGTTCACAGGCCACTTCGAAATCCAGTGGTTTGGAAAGTTTTTTGTGGAGGTCTGTCAATTCATCATTATATAAGTCTGAAACGCAGCCACAAACGGTGCAGACGGTATGAGGATGGCAGTGCACCTGCGCGTCATAGCGGGCGCTTCCTTCCCCCACGTTCAATTCCTGTACCAGTCCAAGGTGCTTGAAAAAGTCCAGAGTTTTATATACGGTAGCCAAGCTCATTGTAGGATTGGTGGCTTCCAATGTGCGGTAAATGGTTTCCGCATTGGGATGTTCTGTCGAATGCAGCAGCATATTATAGACAGCGATTCTCTGGGGTGTTACCTTGAGCCCTTTTTCACGCAGCACTTGTGCTGTTTCTTTCATAGGCAACCCTCCTAACTAATAATTATTCTTATATAATAATAAAGGATAAAAAGGAATCCGTCAAGTACCAGAAAGTGGAAATATTGAACAAAATTTCTTTTTATGCTAAAATAAGAGAAAATTTCCACGGAAAAGAGGGTAAAATGTGCATATTGTGTTATTAGAACCGGAAATCCCCCAGAATGCGGGCAACATTGCCAGAACATGTGCTGTGACCAATACGGTGCTGCATCTGATTAAGCCCTTGGGATTTTCTGTAGAGGATAAATATTTGAAACGGGTAGGGCTGGATTACTGGAAACTGCTGGACATTCGGTATTATGAGAATTTTCAGGATTTTCTGGACAAAAACCCCAATGCAAAAATCTGGATGGCAACCACAAAGGCGAAACATGTTTATTCCGATGTGACTTTTGGGGAAAATGACTATCTGATGTTTGGGAAGGAAAGCGCAGGCATTCCTGAGGAAATCCTGCTCCAATACCCGGATACAGCCATCCGCATTCCCATGCTGGAAGCGGCAAGAAGTTTGAATCTGTCCAATTCCGTAGCCATTATCATTTATGAAGCACTGCGTCAGCAGGGATTTCCCGGCATGCTCCAGGAAGGGGAGCTGCACCGTCACACTTGGGCAGAAGCGAAAACAAAATAAGAATATTTCAGAACACAAAGAGAACGAAAGGCGAGAATGCATTTCGTTCTTTTTTTTGCGGTGTTTTTGGCAAAAGAAAAACAGAGAGAAACTTGCGTTTCTCTCTGTTTGTTTTTTGTGTAGGCAATGCCATATTCAAATGGCTGATGTTGCAGTCGAATTATTTGTGACCTGCAGCTTTGTAAGCTTCGATACCTTTGCCCAGCAGTTCGATACCTCTAGCCATATCGTCTGCGTTCAGGATATAAGCGATACGCAGTTCGTTTTTGCCCAGACCGGGTGTAGCGTAGAAGCCTTCAGCAGGAGCATACATAACTGTTTCGTTGTTGTCTCTGAATTCGTTCAGCAGGAACAGCAGCAGATCTTCTGTGTTTTCAACAGGCAGTTTGCATGTGATGTAGAAAGCGCCGCCGGGTTTTTCGCAAACAACGCCGGGGATCTTTTTCAGAGCTTCGTAAGATACGTCTCTTCTGTGTTCATATTCAGCTTTTACATCGTTGAAGAAGTCAGCAGGCAGTTTGTACATTGCTGTAGCGCCAACCATGTCCAGTGTAGGTACGCACAGACGACCCATAGCGATCTTGAATACTTCTGCCATGAATTCTTTGTTTTTGCATACCATGCAGCCGATACGAGCGCCGCAAGCGGAGAATCTCTTAGAAACGGAGTCGATGATGATAACTCTGTCTTCGATGTCAGGGATCTGACCGAAGGATGTCATTTCTCTGCCGTCGTAAGCGAATTCTCTGTAAACTTCGTCAGCCAGGATCCACAGATCATGTTCTTTTGCGAAGTCAGCGATAACTCTCATGTCTTCTCTGGACAGGATGCAGCCTGTAGGGTTACCAGGGTTAACGATGGAGATCATTTTTGTTTTGTCTGTTACAACTGCTTCCAGTCTTTCTCTGATAGCGTATTTGTAACCTTCTTCAGCGTATGTAGTAACGGGTTTTACAACACCGTCAGCAGCCTGAATGAATGTCAGGTAGTTTGTGTAGTAAGGTTCAGCTACGATAACTTCGTCGCCGGGGTTGATGATGGACAGGAAAGCCAGTGTCAGTGCTTCGGAACCGCCAGCTGTGATCAGAACGTCGTTTCTTTCCAGATTCATATCGAATCTCTTGAAGTAATCAACGATAGCGTCCTGCAGTTCAGGCAGACCCCAGGAACCAGCATAAGCCAGTACTTTCTGGTCAAAGCCTTTGATTGCTTCCCAGAATACGGAAGGTGTTTCGATATCGGGCTGACCAATGTTCAGGTGATAGATTTTAACGCCAGCTGCTTCAGCTGCTTCAGCCATAGGGTTGAATTTTCTAATAGGGGAGTTCTGCATTGCCTGCACTCTGTCGGAAATTCTCATGTCTTTCACTTCTCCTTTTTATTGATATTTTTACAATAAATCATTTCTTTGCCTGTAAGAAAGCGAATTCCTTTCAGTGGATGAACAAAAGTACAGCATCTGTCCATTTTCACGATAGAAAGGACTTGGTTTCGCTTCTGCTTGCAATAATAGTATATCACTTTTGGCAGGAAAAGCAAGTGGCACTGTGAAAATTTCTACAAAGTAGGGGAAGTTTGTGTATTATTTCGTATACTTTTGGCAAGAAAACGATATGAACGACTGTTTTTATTAAGTTTACACCATAAGTAATGAAAAGCAGTTCATTAAATATGGAAATATTGTAGAGAAAAGAAAAGCTGTTTTGCGGTTGATTTTTTCTGAATACGGCAATATGGCAGGAAGGACATTTTTGGATGCAAAACTACAAAATGGGGAGAAAAAACCAGTTGGAATGCGAAGAAACTGGACTTTTTTCGCCTTTTCTCCAAATGGAGAGCCTATAAAAAGCAAAAAAGATCGTATATTTTTTGTCAAATAAAAAGTATGAAAAAACGAACAATCAATATTTTGCGTGCAAAAAAACGGGAAAACATCAAAGTTCAAAGGCGGTGTTTCAAAGAGAGAAAAAAAGGAGAATTTCTGAAAAAAAATGGGACAGAGGACAAAGAAAAACAGAACAGACAAGAGAAGAAAAAGCCGCTCTTGTCTGTTCTGCTGTCAGTACGTAAAATTGTTATCTTTTTTGCAATGTCAATTTTCTGCTGTTGTTTCTTCCGGATTGGGTTGTGCTTCCGGCAGTGATGCCCGAGCAAAACGTATCTGCGCTTTGAACAGATCGCCGTCAATGGAAAGGAAGAACTTGCCTTTTTGCAGTTCCACCAGAGAACGGGCAATGTTCAGCCCCAGACCACTGCCTTCTGTAGAACGGGAGCTGTCACCGCGGACAAAACGTTCCATCAGTTCGTCAGGGTCGATGTTCAGCTGATCCCGGGAGATGTTTTTCACTGTGATAAATACCAGATCCGCATTTTGTTTGATCTGTATATAAACGCGGGTATTGGGCTGGGAATATTTGCAGGCGTTACTCAGCAGATTGCTCAGCACACGCCACATGAGGTTGCCGTCCACCAGACCGTAAACGATTTCGTTTTCCGGTGCGTTGATAACAGCTTCCAGCTGGGATGCCGCCAGCTTTTCTTCATATTCCCCCACAGCCTGCTGTACCAGTTCCACAATGTCTGTGCATGCCAGAGAACAATGGATGTTGCCAGTGGATGCTTTGGAGGCTTCCACCAGGTCTTCCGTCAGTTTTTTCAGACGGCGGGACTGGCGGTCCAGCACTTCGATATAAACGGAAGCCTGTCCGGTCAGTTCTTCTTTTTTCAGCAAATCCACATAGTTGATGATGGATGTCAGTGGCGTTTTGATGTCGTGGGATACGTTGGTGATGAGCTCTGTCCGCAGACGTTCACTCTTCATTTTCTGATTCAGGGCAATGGCAATGCCTTCGGAGATATTGTTCAAATCTTCCCCGTGCTGGCGGAAGGAACGGAACATACGGCGTGTATCTACCTTATATTCCAGATTGCCGGCGGAAAGCTGTTTGCTGGCCCGGCTCAGTTTCTGCCACTGTGCCGCAATGGAACAGAATACAATGAGCAGGACAAAATTCAGTATCATCACAACGCCTGCCGCATAGGTGCTGGTAAGATAGATGGAGGATACCACCAGCCAGCCGACTGCAACCTTCCATGTGCTGGGCAAAGCGTGAATGGCATCACCGATGGTGCTGAGGATGGCTTTGCATACCTGCCAGAGGAATTTCACTACATAATATGAAAGGGCATTTCGCCACCAGCCGCCTTTTTTCAGACGGGTGGACATGGTCATAATCAAAGCCAGCAACAAGGCTTCCAGTATGAAAAATCCGAAAAAGACAGCCATCATACGGGAAACATCTAAATCGCCGTAATAAGCGCCGCCGGAAACGATGCCCATGGTCAAGGATGTTATGCCAAACCAGAGTAATAGGTAAATATCCAGCGGAATCCGGTCCTGTACGTTCAGAATGATTTCTTCACTTTCGCCTCGATGCCCTGCGGCACAAAGCAGATAAATGAAGGATGCCGCCAGTATAAACAGACTCACGAGGGCAATGAGGAACAGCCAGTAACCCAATGACATGGTCAGATTATAGAGTCGATAGCTGAGCCAGTAGTTATCCGGTGCGGAGAGAGGGTCTGCTACATAGCCAACAACGGTATAAGCAACGGCATTATCAAAATAAGTATATTCGCCGCTGATATCCCGCGCATCATTGTAATAGAAGGAATAAGATGTGGTCAGACCGATTTTTTCCGGTAATTCGCTCTTTATAACCAGATTGCCGTTGTAGTCATACAGCTCAAAGGCAAAGTTGGTTTTGCCGTTGGAAAAGATGCTGGCAATTTCTTCTGGTTCCGCGCCATCTATATACCAGCGCACCACGTTATCGGAATAACTGTAGGTGGTATTTTCGCACCAAGGCGTGTCGTAATAGGATTTTTTCTGGTCGCTGAAAATGCCGCTTTCTCCGGCGAACAATATCCCGACAATGCTGAAAAAGGCGGTTATGCCTGTGATCATCACCAGAAAGATGCATGTCACTTTGATTCCCAGATTGTGGGTCACTTTTGTCATTCCTTCGCCTCCTTCTCCATTTTATAGCCCAAGCCCCAAACCACTTTCAGGTAACGGGGTTCGGAGGGATTGATTTCGATTTTCTCGCGAAGGTGGCGGATATGCACGGCTACTACACTGCCGGAGCCATAAGCATCTTCGTTCCAGATCTGTTCATAAATCTGATTGGAGGAAAATACCCGTCCGGGGTTTTCCATGAGCAGTTTCAGAATGTTGTATTCACTGGGTGTCAGGGAAACAGGTTCTCCGTCCACGGTAACGGTCTTGGAATCATCATCCAAGTCGATGCCGCCGATGACCAGATGGGAAGCTTTTTTTGCCATGCCGCCCAAAGAAGTGTAACGGCGCAGATGGGATTTAACCCTTGCCAAAACCTCAATGGGATTGAAAGGCTTTGTGATGTAGTCGTCAGCGCCGATGTTTAGCCCAAGGATTTTGTCGCTGTCCTCACTTTTCGCTGTCAGCAGAATGATGGGGATGTTGTACTGTTCCCGCAGTTTCGCTGTGGCAGAAATGCCGTCCATCTGTGGCATCATCACGTCCATGAGCACCAGATGAATGTCGTTGTGGGCAACCACGTCCAAAGCTTCTTTTCCCGTAAATGCCGTGAAGATTTTATAATTTTCCGTAGAAAGGTAAATGGACAAAGCGGACACAATGTCCTTTTCGTCGTCACAAATCAAGATATTATACATGGTTCATACACCTCCAAATTTCTGCTTTTATTGTAGCAAGATTCCCTTTAAGAAAACAGGGAAAAAATCTTTAAGATTGCTTTAAGATTAGAGGAGTTCCTCTTTGTATGCCTATTCTACCACATGACAAAGTGAAAAGGTAGGATTTTGCATCGGGATTTTTTACAAAAAAATGGAACAATCCTGGAATGGAGTAAAATCCTGATAAAATAAAAAAGCTGGAATCCTTTTTCAGGATTCCAGCAAAATTTCTTTTTTAAACATAACGATTATTCGTAGTCTTTCGGGTTCTGGTAAATGCCGTTGAGCTGAATTTCATAATGGCAGTGAACACCAGTGGACATGCCGGTGGAACCAGTCATAGCGATGACATCGCCTTTTTTCACAGTGTCGCCAACTTCTATCAGATTTTCGGAGTTATGGGCATACAGTGTGGTGAAACCGTTGCCGTGGTCGATCTTCACATAATAACAGTACCTGCTGCTGTTGCGCTGATGGGTACAATCTGGCTTCTGGTGGAAAGGTCAACGCCTTTATGCACACGACCGTCGCTGATAGCATCATTGCCGTCTGGATTAAATTCTGTGGAAATCACATATTCTTCCAGTGGATAGCCCATGGGTACGTTGCTGTACTGCGCCAGTGTTTCTGTGACGTTTGTTGCCACATCCACGAAGGAAGCGCCTGTCAGATCCAGCATGACATTCATTTTATCCAGCTGTGCGGAAAGAGATGTTGCCTTGTTGTAAGAAGTGGTGACGATGGTGGTGAATGTTTTTTCACCAGACTGAGATGTACTGCCGTTTTCCAGAATGGAAAGGCATGCAGTGGAAAGGTCTGCTTCTGCGGAAGCAGTGTCGTTGCTTGCGGCGGAAGCGTCTTCTGTGCTTTCGGTAGTTGTAGTGGAAGTGGTGCTGCCGCTCATGTTATTGATTTCTTCTGCAAGGCTCTGTTTTGTATTTTCCAGTTCCGTCATCTTGTTTTCCAACTCTTCTGTTTTCATCTGGATTTCGTTGATGTGCTGGGTGTATTCTTCGTTTTCGTTTTCCAGTATTTCTGTGCGCTGGGTCAGTTTGCGGTTTTCCTTTTCCATTTCTGCCAGCTGCTGCTGAGAGTTTGTCAGACGGCTCTGTGCCTGTAAATAGGAAACGCCTGCATAAGCGCCGCCGCCCAGTACCAGCAAAGCTGCTACGGATGCAGCAATGAGATGACCTTTTTTCAGGTGCAGGGTTTTGGAACCGTTTTTGTGGGACAGATGCAGTGTCAGCAGATGCTTGTCCGCCTTTGCTTCTGTCTGTGTATTTTCTGTCTGAATTGTTTCTGTATTGTTATCTTTGGAGAAGTTTTGATTTTCTGCCATGAGATCACCTTTCTGTCTTTTTTATCCTGAATTAGTATACTAAATAATCCAAAATTTGTAAACTAAAAGTTACGCATTTTTTACGATTGTTAATAAATTTTTAATAATTTACTGTTTTTTTTCCATAGAAGATGAGAATTTCCTTTGAAAAATCCCCTTTTCTTGTAACGTTGGAATAACTGTGGTATAATAAAGTACCGGTTTCGGGAAGGGGAATCATGATGAATCTGAATTTCAAAATGATAGAAAAATATGGAAAAGACGGTCTTTTTTTCTGGAAAATGCTGCGCAGAGGATTTTCTGTTGGAAAAAGGCTGTTTTTTGGCAGAAAACGGAAACAGAAACGGCAGGGAAAACAACGGCAGAAAAAGCGGCTGGTTGCGGACGTGCCTGTTTTTTTGTGTCGGTCTGTCAATAGTCCGACAATGCGAAGAACGAAACGGCTGGGGCGGACAGTGTTGGCTGTCAAAAACAGATATTTTTAATTGAAGGAGGTTCCTGAAATATGGACGAAGAAAAGAAGGATCTTTCCCTGACGGAGGATCAGGCACAGCAGATGCCCGCGGAAACAAAGGCAGCGGAAGAAGTGCAGAGCGCAGAAGAAGTGACACAGACAACAGAAGATGTAAAGGAAGAAACAGTCGCTGAAGAAACGGTGGAAGAAACAGCGACAGAAGAAACGATAACAGAAGAAACAACAGAACCAGCAGAAGAACCGGCTGCGGAACCTGTGGCAGAAGAAACACCTGTGCAGACAGCGGCTCCTGCAAAATCCGGCACCAACATCGTTGGCATCGTTGTCGGACTGCTGGTGTTCATCGGCGTTCTGGCATTGTGCTGGAAAATGGTGGGTCCTGTTGGTGAAGTCCACGCAGACAAAGGCATTGCCTATGCGAAGGACAACAACCTGTATATTTACGACTTGGAAAACGACGCTTATGTGGCAGCAGAAGGCATTTCTGCCGGCGGTCAGTACAACCAGTACTATTCCGCATGGGGTACCACATTCAATGAAGACGGCAGCGGTCTGTATTACAGCACCAATGTGCGGGAAGACGGCACATTTGACCTGTATTACAAAGGCGTTGGCGCAGACAGCGAGGGTACTCTGGTGAGCGAAGCCGTAGCAGACTATATGCCCACAAAAGACGGCGCAGCTGCTATTTTTGTAAAAACAACAGCAGACGGCGCAGCTGATCTGTATCAGTTCGTAAATGGCACATCCACACTGGTGGAATCCAATATTTTGGCAGAAAGCGGCTCTTATGCCATCAGCAATGACGGCAGCTTTGTGATGTACCGTAAGAGCGGTGACAACGGCACAGCCCTTTACGCAAAAGGTACAGCCGAAGGCGAAGAAGCTGTATGCCTCCATGAAAACGCAGCAACAGCCATGATGACCAGCGATACAGACGAAATCTATTTCGCAGGGGCAGAAGGCGAAGGCTATGCCGCATTCGTGTATGCTTATGGCACAGAACCTGTGAAAATCATGGATGAAGTGACTTATCTGGAAGTAATGCCCAACGGCAAAGATGTACTGCTCATGGGTCCCAGCGAAGGTCTGGTAACATATGAATCTATCATTGAAGACGATCTGGAAGAAAGTGACGCGCTGCTGACAGAAGCAGACGGCGACGCTTATCAGGAAAAACTGCAGAGAGATGCCATCCGTACAGCGATGGAAGGCGGCGAAGGCATTGAACCTGTACTCCAGAAAGTATATATCTACAGCAACGGCAAACTGACAGAAGTGGCTTCTGACACCATCTCTGCCGTATCCTTGGACAATGACAGACCTTATGCTGTATGCTACGCAGCAGGCGATATGGAAAAAATGCCTATTTCCCAGCTGGGAAGTCTGGAAGATGCAGAACAGGGCTATTATATGAGCCTGATGTATACAGAACCGAAGATTCTGGTAGTGAATGCTACCGGCGGCAGCTGGCAGCTGGAAGGTAAAAACATTTCTCCTGCCAATGTGTTCCTTTCTGACGACGGCACCATGGTAGGCTATTATGAAACAGATACTATGACAGGTGCAACAACACTGAATGTTGGCAAACTGGGCGCAGAACCTTCTTTCACTATGGAAAATGTGGAAGTGGCAGACTTCCTTGGCACCACTCATGATGTGGGTTACTTCAAGGATTATGAAAATGGCCTGGGTACCATGGGTATCTGGAACGGCGGCGACCCTACAGAAGTGGAAAGCGTTGGCGGCGTACACTTTGCTGCGGATGGCGATGCGGTATACTATATCAACAACATCGACCAGGAAAATGGCAATGGCGACCTGCATGTAATGGCAAATGGCGAAGATACACTCATCGACACCGGCGTTTACAGCATGCAGTACAAATACAACGGCAAGCTGGCTTATCTGAAGAACTATGATTATACAGCCAATAAAGGCGATCTGTACTACTATGATGGCAAGGAATCCAAAGAAATCGACACAGGCATTACAGCCATCTTCATGTACTAAAGAGAAACTGGGGGGCTATTATGGAAAAAATCTGGGAAACCCACAGCCCGGCGGAAACGGCGGCTTTGGGAGAAGAAATGGGTAAAAACGCCCAAAGGGGACAGATCTTTTGCCTGACAGGGGATCTGGGCACCGGAAAAACCGTGTTTACCAAAGGCTTTGCGGCAGGGCTTGGGGTGACGGATCACGTCACCAGCCCTACCTTTACCATTGTCAATGAATACCATGACGGACGCCTGCCTTTTTACCATTTTGATGTGTACCGTCTTTCCTGTGAGGAGGAAATGGACGACATTGGCTACGAAGAATACTTTTTCGGCGACGGTGTCTGCCTGGTGGAATGGGCAGAGCTGTTCCCCGACCTGATCCCAAAGGAAGCTATCTGGCTGACAGTGGAAAAGGATTTTGCAAAAGGTGAGGACTATCGCAGAATCACTCTGCGGCAGGAGGTGGAACCATGAAAATACTGGCAATCGATACATCAGGACAGACTGCAAGTGCTGCCCTCATCGAAGATGAAAAACTCATTGGGGAATTTACCCAGAATGATAAACTGACACATAGCCAGACCATTCTGCCTATGGTGGCAGAAATCTGCGAAAAAACAAATACAGACCCGAAAGATGTGGATTATATTGCCTGCGCTGTGGGTCCAGGCTCTTTCACAGGGCTGCGTATTGGCGCTGCAACGGCAAAAGGTCTTTGTCTGGGACTGAACAAGCCCCTTCTTGCCGTTCCCACTTTGGATGCTCTGGCATATCATATGTTTATGACAGGTGCCATCGTCTGCCCCATTATGGACGCCAGACGGCAGCAGGTGTATGCCTGCTTCTATGAATGGGAAGGGGAAAAACTGGTGCCTCTGACAGAATATATGGCAGAAAGCATTGATGTCATCATCGACATTGCCGAAACCTTTGAACGGGATGTGATTTTCTTAGGGGACGGCGTTCCCGTGCATAGAGAAAAACTGGCGAAAAATCCCGACTTCCACTTTGCACCTGCCCATTGCGCGTTGCAGCGTGCGGCAGCAGTGGCAGCTTACGGCAAAGTCATGGCAGAGGAAGGCAAAGCCATTTCCGGCAACGAACTGGAACTGATTTATCTGCGGAAGTCCCAGGCAGAAAGGGAAAGGGAAGAACGTCTGGAAAAGGAGGCAGCGGAACATGTTTGAAATTATCCCCATGACAGTGGAGCATATTGACGGCGTGTTGGCTGTGGAAGAAGCGACCTTCTCTATCCCTTGGACACGGAAAGACTTTGAACGGGAAATGACGGAAAACAACCTTGCCATTTATTATGTGGCGGTGGCAGACGGGAAAATCGTGGGCTACGCAGGTATGTGGCACGTCATCACCGAAGGTCATATCACCAATGTGGCAGTGCTGGAGGATTACCGGAAACAGGGCATTGGTGACGCCCTTATGGAACAGCTGGAACAGGTTGCCATGGAAAAAGAAATGATTGGCATTACCTTGGAGGTGCGTATCAGCAACGCCCCTGCCCAGCATCTGTACCATAAGCATGGTTACCGTGCCGAAGGTCTGCGGAAAAATTATTACCCCGATACCCACGAGGACGCAGTCATTATGTGGAAATATACGCCTTTTTATGAAGGGCAGGAAGATTGATTTTTGAGATGCCGAAGAACCCTTTTCTTCGGCATTTTTTGCAAGGAGGCGAAAGGATATGCAACGCGAACTTTCTTATACAGAGCTGAAAAACGGCTGCTCTGCCGATGATTTCTCTTTCCGCTCCACGGCGGAGCTGGAACCATTGGAAGGCATCATTGGTCAGGACAGAGCCGTCAAAGCCTTTGATTTTGGGCTTCATGTGAAGATCAAAGGCTATAATATCTATATGTCAGGACCCTCCGGCACAGGGAAAACCACCTATGCCAAAGCCAGCACAGAACGTCTGGCGGCAACGGAAGAAGTGCCTCTGGACTGGTGCTATGTTTATAACTTCCAGAACCCCAGAAGCCCTCTGGCGCTGTCCTTTCCAGCAGGGGAAGGCAGAAAATTCCGGGATGATATGAATGAACTGGTACAGCTGTTCCAGACGGAATTGCAGAAAGTATTCCGCACAGAGGACTACGAAAAGCAGAAAACAGAACTGCTTCGCGGTTTTGACGAAAAACGGGATGCCCTCATGGATCAGATGAGCAAAGAAGCAGCGGAAAACGATTTTCAGGTAAAGACTACCAATTCCGGCATTTACTTTATGCCTGTGGTGGATGGGAAACCTGTAGGTGAGGAAGAATATGACGACCTTGCGGAAGACGTGAAAGATGTCATTGAGAAAAATTCCCAGATTGTACAGGAAAAAGCTTCTGCCATTATGCGGGACATTCGGGAATTGGATAAGGAATCCAAACGGTGCGTAGATCAGCTGGACTATAAGGTTGGTATGTTTGCCATCGGTCACCATGTGAGCGCTGTTCAGGAAAAATATGAACAGAACGAAAAAGCAGTGGCATATATCAATGCCGTGAAAGAAGATGTACTGGAAAATATCAGCCAGTTCTTTGAGGATGAGGACGACGGGGAAGAAGGTCTGGCATCTCTGCTGCCTATGCTTTCCAAAAAACAGCCGGAAGATGTGACACTGAAATATAAAGTAAATCTGATTGTGGACAACAGCGAAACCAAAGGCGCACCTGTGGTGACTACATTCAATCCCACTTATTATAATCTGGTGGGGGAAGTGGAATACGACAGCGAATTCGGGAACCTGACCACAGACTTTATGAAAATCAAAAGCGGTCTGTTCCACAAGGCAAACGGCGGTTATCTTATCGTGCAGGCGCAGGATATTTTGTCCGCTCCCCAAGCGTGGGAAGCTTTGCGCCGTGTCATCAAGACAAAAGAAATCAACATGGATGCCATTCGGGAACAGCTGGGCACAGTGGTGGCACCTACGTTGAAACCGGAACCCATCCCTGCCAATATCAAAATCATCATGATCGGCAGCAGTTATTATTATGAACTGCTCAGCACTTATGATGAGGAGTTCGACAAGTTCTTTAAAATCAGAGCGGATTTCGACTATGAAATGCCTCGTTCTCAGGAAAATATGCTGAAGATTGCCCAGTTCATCAAGGGCTTTACCATGCGGGAAAAGACCATGGACTTTGATGTGAGTGCTGTCTGCGCTGTGGTGGAATATTCTTCCCGTTCTGCGGAACGGCAGAACAAGCTGTCCACCCGTTTCAACCATCTGGCGGAAATTCTGGGGGAAGCGGCAGTATGGGCAAAGCTGGACGGCGCGGAAATGGTGACGGCAAAACATGTGCAGAAAACCATTGTGGAAAAAGAAGACCGCCTGCGGCTCTACGAAGAAAAACTGGATGAAATGCTGGAAGAAAACGTCATCATGATTGACGTGGACGGCGCGGAAGTGGGGCAGATCAACGGTCTGGCAGTGCTGGATATGGGCTCTTATGCCTTCGGCAATCCCAGCCGTATCACAGCCACCACTTATGTAGGTAAATCCGGTATTGTCAACATTGAAAAAGAAGCCCGCATGAGTGGTCAGACCCACGACAAAGGGGTACAGATCATCACCGGTTATCTGGGACAGACTTATGCCCAGAAATTCCCACTTTCTCTGTCCTGCCGTGTCTGCTTCGAGCAGAATTACAACGGCATCGACGGGGACAGCGCATCCAGTACAGAGCTGTACTGTATCCTGTCTTCTCTGGCAGAACTGCCCATCCGTCAGGATTTGGCGGTGACAGGCTCTGTCAACCAGAAAGGGGAAATTCAGGCCATTGGCGGCGTGACATACAAAATCGAAGGGTTCTTTGACCTGTGCAAAAAACGTGGTCTGACAGGCAAACAGGGGGTTATCATTCCTGTTTCCAATATCCGTGATTTGGTGCTGAAGGATGAAGTGGTGGAAGCCGTAAAAGAAGGGGTGTTCCATATCTATCCCATCTCCACCATTGACGAAGGCATTGCCCTCCTCATGAGCACACCTGCCGGAGAAAAAGACGAAAATGGGGAATATCCTCCCGACAGTGTCCATGGAAAAGTCATGAACAAACTAAAAGCCTTCTGGAAATACGCCGAAGGGGAATAAGAAATTTCAAAAGAAGCTGGAAAGATCGGGCAGCCGGATTTTCAGCTTTTTTTTCATGGGCAAAAATGACAAAAAATGAGGTTTTCATGGCAGTTTCATGGGAATTTATTAAAATTCCATTGCAAATGGAACTTTTTCCTTTTCATTCCGACAAAATTTGATATACTGTTTTGTGTGATAAAAAGAAGGAAGAACAAAGGAGCGGAAAATATGTGGTACAAAGGAAAACGTCTGCTGCTGACCACATTGGCAGCAGGACTGTTATACACGACGACGGCATTTGCCGCCAATGTCCAGATGGACTTGTTTTATAATGGCGCACATCATGCGTATAACGCCAAAGAAATTGCCATTGTCATCGATGGAGAAAGCTATACAGACCCTAATATGCCGGCGGTAAGCATTGACGGCAGAACCATGTTGCCTATGCGTGGCATCTGTGAGGAGCTTGGTTGTACCGTCACATGGAACGAAGCGGCAAGACAGGTTTACGCTGTCAGCGACACCCATACAGTGGTATTCCAGATTGACAGCAAGACAGGCTATAAAAACGGGGAAGCCTTTACCATGGATGTGGCACCCATGATTATCAACGACAGAACCATGCTGCCTGTTCGTGCATTGGCAACAGCACTGGATATTGATGTCACATGGGATGACCCCAACAGAACCGTATACATTGGCGAAGCGCCCAGTACCGGCGGCAGCACAGGAAGCAATACTGGCGGCAGCACCGGTACCAATACAGGAACCAGCACAGCTACCACAGGGAAAGTATCCAGTGTGACTGTGCCCACATCCAAAACAGCAACACAGAATTTTGTCATTACAACCACTGGCACATTCAACAGATGTGAAGAAGTTTATGTCAGCGACAATAAAGTGGTACTGGATTTCTACGGCGCAACAAATGGGCTTTCTGCCAATATCACTGCCACCAACAGTCCTTTTGTCACTGCTATCCGTACGGCACAGCATACGGCGGACAACGGAGAAACCTATACCCGTGTGGTATTTGACCTGACAGGCAAAATGGAATACAAAGTAACACCAAACGCTGCGAAAAATCAGGTGACACTGGCATTTGAACAGGTGGAAATCAAGAGCATCACCAGCAGCCACAGCGGCAATACGGAAACCGTCACCATCAACGCCAGCGGCGCAACCGGCGCAACAGTGACCACCATGCAGGACCCTTACCGTACGGTTATTGATATGCCCGGCGTAAAGGCGGATGATATTGATGAAATCATCAATACAGACGGTTTGGAATATGTCAGCGAAGTCAGAACAGGCTGGATGAACGGCACCACATTCCGCGTGGTGGTGGAAGCAAACGACCTGACACAGATGACACGGAAAGAAGAAAATGGAAAACTGACTGTCACCATCCAGAAATCCACACTGGAAAACCTTTCTTATGATGACAGCACCGATACACTGACACTGAAAAAAGTGGAAACTATCAATACCGGCAGCATCAAACATAACGATGCATATCTGGATGGATATTACGAACTGACACTGCCCGGAGATTATTCTGACGTATATGGTTACGGTACTTTGAACGTGAATACAGACCAGATTAAGTCCTTTACCATCTCCACCACCGGCGGAAATACTGTGATTCGCTTCAACCAGAACATCATCAGCGCTTATACCATCAAGGACACAGGCAGCGCTTATGAAATCACAGCAAAGAACCCTCAGCAGGTATATGACAAAGTCCTTCTGCTGGATGCCGGTCACGGCGGCAATGACCCCGGTACCAGCGGCAATGGACTCACAGAAAAGACCATGAACCTGACCATGGTACTGAAATTAAAATCTTATGTGGAAAGCAATTCCAACATCAAGGTATATCTCACCAGAGATGATGACAGCAGACCTGCCAACGCAGACCGTGCAAAAACAGCCAACCAGATTGCGGACCTGATGGTTTCCATCCATATGAACGCAGGTACAGCTTCTGCCAGCGGTACAGAAACACTGTACGCCGCTCACAGCAACGACGGCAACGGCACATTGACCAGTTTGCAGGCAGCACAGGCGGTACAGAGCAGACTGCCTTCCGCATTGAGTACAACAAACCGTGGCGTGAAATCCCGTCCCGACCTGTTGATTCTCAATTCCACAACAGTACCTGCTATCCTCATCGAAACATGCTTCCTGTCCAATCCCGGTGATGCCCTGAAAATTTCTCAGGCAACTTATCAGGATGCGGCAGCAAAAGCCATTGGCGATGGTATCATTTATGCCATGAGCAATTACAAATTGAGATAATATTGGAAAACAGGAAGATAGGCATCTTCCTGTTTTTTTCTGTGGGGCTGTTCAAAAGGAAAAAATCAGGCTATAATGAAAGCAAATTCCCCTTAAGAAAACCTTGATTTTCGCTTTCTTGATTTCTTAAGGGGAATTGCGACGGCTGTCTTCAGAAGAAAACATATCAAATCCATTCTTCGTAAAAATAAGAAAGCTGAAATCCTCGAAAAGAATCTCAGCTTTCCTTGTTTTCTTATGAAGATGCCTCTAAACAGAGATTTTTTGGAAAATAAAGGAGGAACTAACGTGAGCAGATATGATGGCAGAGAAAATAACCAACTGCGCCCCATTCGCATCACAAAGAATTTTACAAAGTATGCGGAAGGCTCTGTTTTGATAGAATTTGGCGATACAAAAGTCATTTGTAACGCAACGGTAGAAGAAAACGTACCCCCTTTCCTGCGGGAAAGCGGCAGCGGCTGGGTAACAGCAGAATATGCTATGCTGCCCCGTGCAACAGCCAGCCGAAACAAACGTGACATCAACAAACTGAAACTGAATCCCCGTGCAACAGAAATCCAGCGACTCATTGGTCGCGCTCTCCGTGCGGCAGTGGATTTGGAAGCGCTGGGCGAAAGAAGCATTACTGTGGACTGCGATGTCATTCAGGCAGACGGCGGCACTCGTACCGCTTCCATCACAGGCGGTTTCGTTGCCCTTGCTATGGCGTGTCAGAGATTGGTGGAAGAAGGCGTTCTGGAAAAAACACCTCTGCGCCACTATATTTCCGCCATCAGCGTAGGTATTGTAGACGGCGAACCTATGCTGGATTTGTGTTACGTGGAAGACTCCGCGGCAGAAGTGGATATGAATATCGTTGTGAACGACGCAGGCGGTTTTGTGGAATTGCAGGGCACAGGCGAGCATGGCACATTTTCTCAGGAACAGCTGCACCAGCTGCTGGCACTGGGTGAAAAAGGCAATCGCGAATTGCAGGCATTACAGAAAAAGGCGCTGGATGGTCTGGAACTGTAAATAAAGGAGGAAAGAGATGGAAACCATTATTTTTGCAACAAAAAACAAGGGGAAAATTCGGGAAATCAACGAAATTCTTGCAGATATGAATGTAAACGTAGTGTCTATGGAAGAAGCTGGCATTACCATCGATGTGGTGGAAGACGGCAAAACTTTTGAAGAAAATTCCATGAAAAAGGCCGTACAGGTCATGGAAATCTCCGGCAAAATCACACTGGCAGACGATTCCGGTCTGGAAATCGATTATCTGGATAAAGCTCCCGGTATCTATTCCGCACGTTTTCTGGGAGAAGATACCCCTTATCCCGAAAAATTCAAAGTCATTCTGGAAAAACTCAAAGACGTGGAAGAAAAAGATAGAACCGCACGTTTTGTCAGCTGCATCGTAGCGGCTTTCCCTGACGGCAGACGTCTGGTAAGTCTGGACACCGTAGAAGGCATCATCGGCTGGGAACCTACCGGAGAAAACGGCTTCGGCTATGACCCTATTTTCTATGTGCCTGAACTGAAAAAATACATGGCAGAACTTTCTTCTGAGGAAAAGAACGCCATCAGCCACAGAGGCAAAGCCCTGCGGAAGATGAAAGAACTGCTAAAAAAGGAGCTGTAAACCATGAAGATACTGGTTTTCAGCGATACCCATAATTATCTGGACAATGCCAGAGAGGTGCTGCGGCGCATTGGCGGGCAGATGGATATGGTGCTGCATCTGGGGGACCACGATACAGACGCCATGGAACTGAAAAAGGAATTTCCATCTCTCCCGTTCCATTATGTGCTGGGGAACAACGATTACTCTTGGGATACGCCCGATAAGAAGATGGTATTCGCAGGCGGAAAAAAATTGCTCCTTGTCCATGGGCATAAACATCGGGTATACTGGAATTATGACAGCATTTCCTACTGGGCAGAGGAACAAGGGGCAGATGTGGTGCTCTTTGGACATACCCATCGTCCTGTTTACGATGACAGAGGACGAGTAATGCTGTTCAATCCCGGCAGCATTTCCATGCCCCGCGGTGGCACGCCTCCCACATTTGGCATCCTCACCATTGAGGAAAACGGCAGAATGGAAGGCGCCATTATGGAATATCACAGAGATATGCCTTTTTGCAGATGTAAAGGATGATTTTTGCAGCCCCGAAGGATGGTTTCGGGGCTGTATTGTGTAAAAAACAGTTTTTTTCCTGATTTTTCAGAAAAAAACCTTGACGACGCCTGTTTTTTATGGCATAATATCTCTTGCCGAATTACGAATGAATCAGTAGCTCAGCTGGATAGAGCAACGGCCTTCTAAGCCGTGGGTCGGGGGTTCGAATCCCTTCAGGCTCGTCGAATCCGAAAGGATTGACTCCCTTCGGATTCATTTTATGGTGGGTATAGCGCAGTTGGTTAGCGCGCCAGATTGTGGCTCTGGAGGCCTAGGGTTCGAATCCCTATACCCACCTTCCCTGAACAGGGTTTTGTTGGGCTATCGCCAAGCGGTAAGGCACAGGACTTTGACTCCTGCATCACGTTGGTTCGAATCCAACTAGCCCAGTTTACAGCTATGGGGTATTAGCTCAGTCGGTAGAGCACTTGACTTTTAATCAAGTTGTCCGGGGTTCGAATCCCCGATGCCTCATCCTTGAAAGTAAGCGGAAAACCTTTAAAAAAGGTTTTCCGCTATTTTTGTATCACGGTGAAAGAAGGGCAGATATGAAGAAACCTCTTATTATCAATATTCAGAAGTTTTCCGTCCACGACGGAGACGGAATCAGGACAACTGTATTTTTCAAGGGCTGTCCCCTTTCCTGCAGGTGGTGCCACAATGCGGAGAGCAGATCCTGGAACCGGGAGCTGATGTTCTTTTCCGAGCGGTGCTCCGGCTGCGGAAGATGCGCTGCGGTCTGTCCGGAGAAGGGGATTGCAGTAAAAGTACAGGAAGGCGGAATGCAGAAAATCGCTGTCACAGACAGAGCTCTCTGCACGGCCTGCGGAAGCTGTACCGACTTCTGTATTTCCAATGCGAGGAGCATCGTCGGGGAGGAGATGGAGGCGGAGGAGCTGGTGAGAATCCTCAGGCAGGACCGCCAGTTTTACGAGGATTCCGGCGGCGGAGTCACTCTGTCAGGCGGGGAGGCTATGGCTCAGGATATGGACTATATGGAGAACCTTCTTGTGAGGCTGCAGTCCGAGGGAATCCCTGTCAATATGGATACCTGCGGGGAGGCTCCCTTCGAGAGGTTTGAGCGGGTGCTTCCCTATATCCATACCTTCCTGTACGATATTAAGGCTGTGACGCCTGAGCTTCACCGGGAATACACAGGCGTTTCCAACGAGAGAATCCTGGAAAATCTCAAGAACCTGACCCTTGCCGGAGCCAGAGTCCATATAAGAGTTCCCGTCATTCCCGAAGTCAACGGAGACGATGAGGAGATGGGAAAAATCATCCGTTTCGTAAAGGAATATGCAAAGCCCGTTAAGATCAGCCTGCTGCCCTACCACAACACAGGAAAAGACAAGGCTGTGCGGGTTGGAGCCGAGAGCATGGAATTTTCCGTTCCCACGGGAGAGCGGATGGAGGAGCTGAAGGCCCTCTGGCTGCAGGCGGGCTTTCGGGAGGGAGAGGTACAGATCGGCGGATAGGCCGTAAGGGACAGTCCGGAAGGATGCTTTAATAAAGGAAAAACACTGCACACAGAATTATCCTGAAAAGGCTTTTTATATAAAGAAAGAATCGATCATACACAGTGGAGGAGGAGCAGAATGGAAGAGAGAGGAATGAATGAGCGCATCAGAATGCTCAGAAGACAGAGCGAGAACACGGAGCCGAGAATCTGCCTGGAGCGGGCGGTGCTGGAAACAGAGGCCTATAAAAAGTATGAGGGCTCCGTCTCTGTGCCGGAGATGAGAGCTTTGGCTTTTCTGCATTTTATGGAGAACCGGAAGCTGTGCATCAGCGACGGGGAGCTGATCGTAGGGGAGAAGGGGGACGGCCCTCAGTCTGCGCCCACTTTCCCGGAGCTGTGCTGCCACACCGTGGAGGACATGAGGATCATGAACGACAGGGAGCTGATTTCCTTTCAGGTGACGGAAGGGGATCTGAAAATCCAGGAGGAGGAGATTATCCCCTTCTGGGAGAAGCGTTCCATCCGACACAGGATTCTCTCGTCTATGTCCGAGGAGTGGAAGGCATGCTACAGCGCAGGAATTTTCACAGAATTTATGGAGCAGAGAGGGCCGGGACATACGGTTGGCTCGGAAAAAATCTATCAGAAAGGCTTTTTGGATTATAAGAAGGACATTCAGGATGCCCTGGATGCTCTGGACTATGCCGGCGATCTGCAGGCACTGAAAAAGCGGGAGCAGTTGACTGCCATGAGTATCTGCTGTGACGCGATTATGACTCTGGGGAGAAGGTATGCGGCTCTTGCCAGAGAGATGGCAAAGCAGGAGAGGAATGAAATAAGGAGGCAGGAGCTTCTTCAGATCGCTGAAAACTGCGATGTAGTTCCGGCTCACAGGCCAGAGACCTACTGGCAGGCGATCCAGATGTACTGGTTTGTCCACCTGGGAGTGACCACAGAGCTGAACCCGTGGGATGCCTACAGTCCGGGGCGCCTTGACCAGCATCTGTATCCGTTCTACAGAAAGGATGTAAAAGAGGGAATCCTGGATGACGAGAAAGCCAAGGAGCTTCTGGAATGCCTCTGGGTAAAATTCAACAACCAGCCGGCGCCTCCCAAGGTGGGCGTGACTCTGAAGGAGAGCGGAACCTACACCGACTTTGCCAACATCAACACAGGGGGAATCACGCCGGAGGGCGAGGATGGGGTAAACCCGGTCAGCTATCTGATTCTGGACTGTATGGATGAGATGCGCCTGCTTCAGCCCAGCTCCAATGTGCAGATCAGCCGGAAGACCCCTCAGAAATTTCTGAAAAGGGCCTGTGAGATTTCCAGGAAGGGATGGGGCCAGCCAGCCTTTTACAATACGGAGGAGATTATCCAGGAGCTGTTAAATGCGGGAAAATCCATCGATGACGCCAGGCGGGGAGGCACCAGCGGCTGTGTGGAAACAGGAGCCTTCGGAAATGAGGCCTATATCCTGACCGGCTATTTCAATCTCCCGAAGGTGCTTGAGATTACCCTGAACAATGGCTGGGATCCGGTTGCGAAAAAACAGCTGGGCCTGAAGCTGGGAAATGCGGAGGATTTCCGCTCCTACGAGGAGCTGTTTGAGGCATATAAAAAGCAGATGGAGTATTTTATTGACATAAAGGTGAAGGGATCCAACGTGATCGAGGCCATCTATGCCAACTACATGCCGGCTCCCTTCCTGTCCATCATCACAAACGACTGCATTAAAAAGGGAATGGACTACAACGCCGGAGGAGCCCGCTATAACACCAATTACCTGCAGGGAGTGGGGATCGGAACCATCACCGATTCTCTGGCAGCGATCCGGTACCATGTGTTTGAGAAAAAGGACATCAGTATGGGAGAGCTGATGGAGGCGCTCCACCGCAATTTCGAAGGCTTCGAGGTGATCCGCCACCTGCTCACAGACCGCTCGCCCAAGTATGGAAATGACGATGACTATGCAGACGAAATTATGAAGGAAGTGTTCAGAAGCTACCGGGAAGCCGTAACCGGAAGGCCCAACAGCAGGGGAGGCCAGTGGAGGATCAACATGCTTCCCACCACCTGCCATGTCTATTTCGGGGAGGTGATGGAGGCTGCGCCAAACGGAAGGCTGGCTGGGAAACCGCTGTCAGAGGGAATTTCACCGAGCCAGGGAGCAGATGTCCACGGGCCGACGGCCGTGATCCGCTCAGCGTCCAAGATGGATCAGATCAGCACAGGGGGAACTCTGCTGAACCAGAAATTCACTCCGTCCAATGTGGCCGGGGAGAAGGGGCTCGACAACATGGCAAGCCTGGTGCGCACCTATTTCAACCTGGACGGCCACCACATTCAGTTCAATGTCATTGACCGCCAGACGCTTCTGGAGGCTCAGAAGCATCCGGAAGACTACAGGGATCTCATTGTCCGGGTTGCCGGCTACAGTGACCATTTCCGGAATCTCAGCAGGGCTCTTCAGGACGAGATCATCGCGAGGACGGAGCAGAGCTTTAATTAGAGAATGTGCTGTCAATTTCCTGTGAAATCTGTTACAATAGAGTTCGTTTCCTTTAATACGCCGTATTTTCTGCTGAATAGAGGGGAGAATACGGAAAATTTCACAGGAGGATAGGAGTATGGAACAGTTTTTTAAACTCAAGGAGCATGGAACGGATGTCAAGACAGAAGTGATTGCCGGAGTGACCACCTTTATGACAATGGCCTACATTCTGGCAGTGAATCCGTCCATGCTGGGCCCGGAAGGCGCCGGGATGGATTCAGGGGCAGTATTTACTGCGACGGCTCTGGCTTCAGCCCTTGCCTCATTTTTGATGGCGCTGTTTGCCAATCTGCCCTTTGTGCTGTCTGCCGGTATGGGACTGAATGCCTATTTTGCCTATACGGTCTGCGGAAGCATGGGGTATAGCTGGGAGGTTGCCCTGACGGCTGTGTTTGCGGAGGGAATTATTTTTATCATCCTCTCCCTCACCAATGTCCGGGAGGCTCTCTTCAATGCGATTCCGGCCACCCTCAAGATCGCAGTGGCAGTGGGAATCGGCCTTTTCATCACGTTTATCGGCCTGCAGAATGCCCACATTGTGGTGGATTCTTCCACCCTTGTCACGGTCTTTTCTTTCCGCGGCTCTGTGGAGGCCGGAACCTTTCAGTCAGAGGGGATCACCGTTCTTCTGGCTTTAGTCGGAATTATCATTACGTCGGTGCTTCTCATAAAGAGAGTGAAGGGAAACATTCTGATCGGAATCCTCGCCACCTGGATTCTGGGAATGATCTGCCAGGCTGTGGGGCTCTACGTTCCGAATCCGGAGGCCGGATTCTACAGCCTTTTCCCAAGCGGAGTGTTCTCCATGCCGGCCAGCTTGGCCCCCACTTTCATGAAGCTGGACTTCTCCGTTGTGGGAACGCTGAATTTTGTGGTTGTTATGTTTGCATTCCTGTTCGTGGACATGTTTGACACCCTGGGGACTCTGATCGGCTGCGCATCCAAGGCAGACATGCTTGATAAGGATGGAAAACTGCCGCAAATCAAGGGAGCTCTGTTTGCGGATGCCGTCGGAACGACAGTGGGAGCTGTTCTGGGAACCTCCACCATCACAACATTTGTGGAATCCTCATCCGGCATTGCTGAGGGAGGAAGAACGGGACTGACCTCGATTGTGGCAGGTGGACTCTTCTTAATTGCCCTGTTCCTGTCTCCGGTCTTTCTGGCGATCCCGTCCTTTGCCACAGCTCCGGCTCTTGTAGTGGTAGGATTCCTGATGATGCAGCAGGTGGTAAAGATTGAGTGGGAGAATCTGGTGGAGGCCATCCCGGCCTTTATTGCCATTTTTGCCATGCCGTTCATGTACTCCATCTCCGAGGGAATCGCCATGGGCGTTATCTCCTATGTGCTGATTCATCTTCTGGCAGGAAAAGCCAGGCAGAATACACCGCTGATGTATGTGCTGGCGCTTCTGTTTGTGCTGAAGTATATTTTCCTCTAAAATGGAGCTGCGGCGGCTGTCTCCTGAGGCAGAGGAAAAGCTTTGCTTTACTTTTCAGGGAAGGCTCTGGCTGAGGACCCGTCCGGATGACTGTCCGGCCGGGCTCTCCTCAGGGCAGAGCAGGTACAGGCAGGAAAAGCAGACAAATCCACGTTATGCTCAATCGTGCTGCTGATGAAATGAGAAAAAAGAGTTCTTTTTTTGCAAACAGTATCATATCATATTGCAGATAGCAGCTGTGACAGACAGTGCAAACAAATTTGGTAAAAAGCATAAAAAATTTGAAAATTCTGCTTGAATAAATGCGAAAAAGTGGTATACTAGCACTATGCAGATATGGTTCATCGGTAGAACGCTAGCTTCCCAAGCTGGAAAGGCGGGTTCGACTCCCGTTATCTGCTCTTTTTATTTGCCCCTGTAAATACTGGATTTTTCCTGTATTTACAGGGGTTTTGCTTTTGCAGCCTGAAAAAATATTACAGTATTAAGGAGCATGTTTTCGGCACTTTTGCAGCACGGATGCAGGGTGCAGCCACATGCCTCTCAGTACCGGTTCTTGTTTTTTAAGATTCATGTGAAAATTCTTTCTTTTCTCCACAGATTGTCGTAAAATAGAAAAAATTAAAAATACTCTGAAAGGAGCCATAGTATGACAAAAGAAGAACTTACTCTGGAAATCATTGACCGGTTAAAGAAGGAATATCCGGATGCGGACTGCACACTGGACTACAATGACGCCTGGAAGCTCTTGGTCAGCGTCCGTCTGGCAGCCCAGTGCACAGATGCCAGAGTGAATGTGGTGGTAAAGGATTTATATGAGAAATTTCCGGATGTGAACGCCCTTGCAGAGGCGCCGGTGGAGGAAATTGAGGCGATTGTGAGGCCCTGCGGCCTGGGGCACAGCAAGGCAAAGGATATCAGCGCCTGCATGAAAATGCTCAGGGATCAATTTGACGGCAGGGTTCCCGACAGCTTTGACGCCCTGCTGTCTCTGCCCGGCGTGGGGAGAAAAAGCGCGAACCTGATTATGGGAGATGTGTTCGGGAAGCCGGCGATAGTCACCGATACCCATTGTATCCGGCTGGTGAACCGCATGGGACTTGTGGACGGAATCAAGGAGCCTAAAAAGGTGGAGATGGCGCTCTGGAAGCTGGTTCCGCCTCAGGAGGGAAGCGATTTCTGCCACCGCCTTGTCTACCACGGGAGGGACATATGCACAGCGAGAACGAAGCCCCACTGCGACAGGTGCTGTCTGGCAGATATATGTGCCAAGAACGGCGTATAGGGAAAACGGGCAGTGCTGACAGAGGACGGCACGCTGAGGATAGAACTGGTGCCTTCCATTTAAAGCAGGAACAGCTCCCCTCCTGTGAAACTTTGCCAGCGAAGACTTTTCAGATCAAACTGCAAATTTTTTGAAGTTATCAGCTCACATGGCTCGTTTCAAAAAATAGAAGGCTTATGACTGCCCTGAGAGACAGGGCAGAGGGCAGCTTTCTTAAGAACAGGAAAACCAGAAGGAACAGAATCATTTGAAGGAGCAGAATCAGCTGGAGGGGCAGGAAGCAGAAATGAGGTATAAAAGTCAGATGGAAGAAATAAAGAAAAAGGGCCGTGCGGACAGCAGGGATAAATCAGAAAAGGACAGAGGCACAGAAATGAAACCCGGCACAGAGAAAGCCATGTTTGCAGAAGAAAAAAGTGAGGAGGAGATGGAGCAGGAGCTGGAGACGCTCCTGAATCAGCCCCAGGAGCAAAAAAAGAAGAGGCGCTCTCCTCTGGCAGCTGTAAAAAATATCAGGAACTGGTCTCCGAAAAAGAAAAAGTGCGGTGCGGCAGTTCTGGCCGTGGCAGCGGCAGTTCTCGTGCTCCGGGCTTTGGCAGGAGGAAAAAGCAGCGCGCCGGCGGTGGCATCTATGCCGCTTGAGAGGGGAGATGTGGTTTCTACCCTGTCTCTGACAGGGCCGATTTCCGGTACAGACAGCGCAGATGTGGTTTCCAATCTCCACGCCGAGGTTCTGGAAATCCGGGTAAAGGAGGGCGATCGCGTGGAGAAAGGCCAGGTTCTGGCTGTTCTGGACCGCACAGATGCCCAGAAGGAAGTGGATATTGCCCAGAATTCCTATGAGCTGGCTGTCAGCGAGTACAATGAAAATATCCGCGACACGAGAAACGGATATGAGAAGGCGGTGCAGGACTACAACACAGCCAAGCTGAATTACGACAGAAACAAGGTGCTGTTTGAGTCAGGCGCTGTCTCCTCGGCTGAGTTTGAGGCTGTAAGCAATGGGCTGAATGATGCCAGGAGAGAGATGGAGAGCTATACAGTGGAAAACGGCCAGGCAGTGCCGGATAAGTCCTATGAGCTGAAGGTGCAGTCTGCCCAGTTTGAGCTGGATCAGAAGAAGAAGGATCTGGAGGAGACAGAGGTGGAAAGTCCCATAGCCGGAACGGTGGTGCGTGTGAATTCCAAGGTGGGCCAGTTTGCGGACAAGCCGGAGGATGAAAAGCCCATGTTCATTGTAGAAAACCTCGATCAGCTTGAGATGGAGCTCCAGGTCAGCGAGTATTCGGTGGGAGATATTTCTGTAGGACTTCCGGTAGAAATCACAGCTGATATTCTGGACGGAAGGACGGTGAAGGGAACGGTTTCCTCCATCTCCCCCACAGGAGAGGAGAAGGTGGGAAGCGGGTCCACGGAACGTGTAGTTCCCACTACTGTGACCATTGATGATCCGAAGAGCGGACTGATTGCCGGGATCACAGCCAGGGCCACGGTGGTGACGGAGAGGGCTGAAGATGTATTTAAAATTCCCTCCTCTGCGATTCTTACGGAGGAGGATGGAGGAAAACAGATTGCAGTTTTGAAGGAGGGGACGAACCTGGTTCATCTTATCCCTGTGACCACTGGAGTTGAGAGCGATCTGGAAACGGAGATTGCTGCAGCTGCAGGGGAGGAGCTGACAGAGGGAATGACCGTGCTTCTGTCCCCTGAGGGACTTTCCGAGGAAATGGAAGTGGTGCCGGTATGATAAGAGCAAAAAAGAGCTGTGAGGAAAAGAAAAAAAGAGAAAATACGGCGGGACAGCTCTGTCCTGGAAGCAGGGGATTTAAGCTCAGCCAGACAGCAGAGAGAGCGGCCCGGAAAGCCGGGACGCTGTTTGCAGCCGGGAGAAAAAACGGACGGACAGCCGGGACAGGGACAGATGAGCTGATCAAAGTTGTAAATCTGTGCAAGATATACGATACAGGAGCTATGAAGGTTGTGGGCCTCAGAAATATAAACCTGACCATAAAAAGAGGCGAGTTTGTCGCTATCATGGGACAGTCAGGTTCGGGCAAATCTACCTTTATGAATATCCTGGGCTGTCTGGACCGGCCTCTGATCGGCCATTACTACCTGGACGGCATTGATATCAACGCCATGGATGACAGGATGCTCTCCCGGATCAGAAATCAGAAGATAGGCTTCGTATTCCAGTCTTTCAACCTGATTTCCAGAACCACGGCCAGAGAGAATGTGGAGCTTCCCATGACCTACGCCCATGTACCCAAGCATGAGAGAAGGGAGAGGGCTATACGGCTGCTGGAACGTGTGGGGCTGGGGGCAAGGACGGAGCACATGCCAAATGAGATGTCCGGCGGCCAGCGCCAGCGGGTGGCGATTGCCAGAGCCCTTGCCAATGATCCGCCTCTGATTCTGGCGGATGAGCCCACCGGAAACCTGGATACGGCGGCTTCTCTGGAGATTATGGAGCTCTTTTCAGAGCTTCACAGGGAGGGGGCTACGGTAGTTGTCGTCACCCATGAGGAGGATATAGCAGCCTTCACGGAACGCATTATCCGCTTCCGGGACGGGCGGATCATAAGCGACGAGAGGAGAGGAAGGACCGGCCGGGAGGATACGCCGAAGGAGGTGGAGGAATGTTAATTGAAAATATGAAGATGGCTTTCTCTGCCCTGCGGGCCAACAAGCTGCGCTCTTTTCTTACGATGCTGGGCATCATTATAGGAATCGGCTCCGTTATCTCCATCGTTTCCATCGGAGACACCATGAGAGAGCTGTTTTCCAGCCTGTACAGAGATGTGGGAGTGACGCAGGCCTATGTGTCCATCGGCTACTGGGTGGATGATGTGAGGGAGAGAGACTATTTTACCATGGATGATCTGGAGAAAATTAAGAATGTATTTGGGGACCAGATTGCCTATATTGACAGCTCCATGAGTACCTCGGCCGAGGCCGTCTCAGGGGCGGACAAGATGGAGTTTGACTATGAGGGAATTGACTGCAATTACATCGATGTCCAGCCGGTAGATATTTTATATGGAAGATATCTGAACGAAGCTGACGTTAAGGGGAGAAAGGAAAACGCAGTGATTGACGTTGATACGGCCAGAAATTTCTTCCACACAGACAATGCGGTGGGAAGGCAGTTTCGGACTGTACTGTTCGGGGAGGTAAAGGAGTTTACGGTGGTGGGAGTCTATGAGAAGGAGATGAGCCCCTTCCAGAAGCTGATGATGGGGGTGAGCGAGGAGAGAGGGGCGGCTTTTATCCCGTGGACGCTTCTGACCTGGCCCAATGACCGGTTTTACGGCTGCCGTCTGTATGCGGATGAGTCCATGACATCCCAGGAACTGACCCGGTTTTACGACAATCTGGCCTTCTATGTGGCAAAGCTTAAGAACAGGGAGCCGGAGGACTGGCTGGTGCAGACTGCCATGGAGGAGATGGGGCAGGTGGATTCTCTCATGTCAGGGCTGTCGGCGGCAGTGGGAGGAATCGCTGCGATCTCCCTGTTAGTGGGGGGAATCGGCATTATGAATATCATGCTGGTGTCAGTGACGGAGCGCACCAGGGAAATCGGAATCAGGAAGGCTCTGGGAGCCAGAACCCGGGATATTATGGTACAGTTTCTCACGGAATCTGCGATCCTGTCAGCCTGCGGAGGGATGATCGGGATTCTGATTGGCTCCGGTCTTGTCATGGCTGCCGGAGCAGCTCTGGGAGTTCAGGCGGTGGTAAAACCGACGGTGGTGATTCTGGCCGTCTCGTTTTCTGCAGTGGTCGGAATTTTCTTCGGCCTCTACCCGGCCAGAAAGGCGGCGCTGGCCAACCCCATCGACGCACTCCGCTATGAATAGGGACCCGGAGAACGGCTAAAATTTATAGAAGAGGCGGCAGGCGAAAGAAGATGAAAGAAGATTCTGGCCTGCCGCTTTTTGCAGGCTGCATGAGACCCGCCACCCCAGACTTTTTTATGTGGGACGAATGAAAGGAAATTTACGAATTTATGAAAATTTTTATAGCCACTCGATATTTACAAAATTGTATGATATAATAAAGCGATATAATTAATTACAGCAGGGAGTGGGTATATGCTCAATGAAGAGAAAATCAGACTTATGACAAATATGGCCATGTTTGAAAAAAAGAACGGAAAGGCCATGAACTCCGGCAAAAACTATTTCAAGAGCGATTATATCAGCCGCAATATGATACGCGGTTTTTTCAGCTACACCATAAGCTGCGCGGCAATTCTCTGCATCTGGCTGATCTACAGCATGGAAGAGTTTTTGAGCACTCTCTCCTTTGAGGGGATGCTTGGTCTTATCAGAGGCTTCGTGATTTACTATGTCATTGGGCTGGCCCTGTATATGGGGCTGGTGTATGCCGTTTATTCGAGGCGCTACGACTACGCGTCGAAGAATATCAGGCTTTACACGGCAAAACTGAAACATCTTGACAAGCGGTACGACTATCAGAACCGCTCGAGAACTCTGGCAAAGGAGGACAGGAGGGAATGATGGGACTGCTTGTATTCAAGGAGCGCCTCAGGATATTTTATGCGAAGAACAGCCAGATTGTGATTCCGATCCTGAAATTTATCGTTGCGTTTACCGCTTTCTATCTGATAGGAAAGAACACCGGATTCGTGGAAAAGCTGAGCTCTCCCCTTGTGGCGGTGGTAATGGGGCTTGTGGGAGCGGCTGTACCATATGGGGTGACGGCATTTCTGGCCGGAGGCTTCCTCATGGCCCAGCTTTTTTCCATCTCCCTTGAGGTGGCGGTGATCACGCTGATTTTCCTGATGGTTGTGGTGCTCTTATACTATGGCTTTCAGCCAGGGGACAGCGTGCTGCTGCTGGTGACGCCGATTATGTTTTTCCTGAAGATCCCGTTTGCGGTTCCCCTTCTGGTGGGACTGGGAGGAAACATGCTTTCGGTTATTCCGGTATGCTGCGGAACATTTATCTACTACGTGATCCTTTACGTAAAGCAGAATGCCAGCGTTCTGGCCGGCAGTGCTCAGACAGAGCTTACACAGCTTGTGATACAGCTTGTAAAGAGTATTGTCACCAATCAGGCCATGCTGGTGATGATGGCTGCACTGGCACTCTGCATCCTGATCGTGCATATTATAAAGAGCATGTCAGTGAATTACGCATGGGGGATCGCAATCGCGGCCGGTATAATTGCCCAGCTTCTGGTAATTTTTATCGGGGACTTCCGGTTCAATGTATCAGTGTCCATACTGGAGATTACAGTGGGTATGGCTGTATCGGCTCTAATCGCAGTGGTCTATCACTTCTTTGTCTTTGCGGTGGATTACACGCGGACGGAGTATGTCCAGTTTGAGGATGATGATTACTACTACTATGTAAAAGCTGTGCCGAAAATCGCAGTTTCCAAGCCGGATGTGAAGGTACAGAGAATCAACACAAGAAGAACCCCAAAGCGCAGGGATTGATGAAGGAAGAAAAAAGGAGGTGAGAGTATGGCAGAATATCTGAAAGAGCTGTATTCGTGGATCGCGTTTGTCCCGAATATGACATTAAAAAACCTTCTGGAAATTGTAATCATCGCATTTGTAGTCTACGAGGTTCTGGTCTGGATTAAGAACACAAGGGCATGGACACTTTTAAAGGGGATCCTTTTTATCTGTGCGTTTGCGCTTGCGGCTGCCGTACTGGAACTGGACACCATCCTTTGGCTGCTGGGGAAGGCATCATATATTGCCATCACGGCGCTGCTTATTATATTCCAGCCGGAACTCAGACGCGCTCTGGAACAGCTGGGGAGCAAAAATGTTCTGACCGGTCTGTTTGCCAATGACGACGGCAAGGTGAAGGAAACCTTCAGCGAGAAGACAATCAATGAGCTGACAAGAGCCTGCTTTGAGATGGGAAAGGTTAAGACAGGGGCTCTCATGGTAATTGAGATGGAAACCTCTCTGAGCGATGTGGAGCGCACCGGAATCGAGGTGGACGGAATCATCACAAGCCAGCTCCTGATCAATATTTTTGAGCATAACACCCCTCTTCACGACGGAGCAGTGGTTATCCGGGGAAACCGGGTGACAGCTGCTACCTGTTATCTGCCTTTGTCCGACAATATGGACATCAGCAAGGATCTGGGCACGCGCCACAGGGCGGCTGTAGGAATCAGCGAAGTGACTGACAGCCTGACTCTTGTAGTTTCAGAGGAAACAGGCCGTGTGTCCGTAGCCTCAGGAGGAAGGCTGATCCGTGTCTCTGATGCGGAACAGCTGAAGGAAATTCTGTCCAGAGCAGTGAAGAGGGAGGAGACGACTGCTGCCAGGTTTAAGATTTGGAAGGGAAGGCGGAAGAATGAAAGAAAAGCTGACTAAAAATGCAGGACTTAAGCTGCTCTCGCTGCTCTGTGCCTTCCTGGTGTGGCTCGCCGTTGTGAATGTGGCAAACCCGGTTCAGACAAAGAGTGTGGAAGTGCCTGTCTCGATCACAAATGAGTCAGTTCTGGAAAGCTCCAATCTGACGTACCAGATTGACGGAAAGAGCACTGTGACGGTTCAGGTGAGCGCCAGGGCCCGTGATATCTACCGGTTCAGCGCAGATGACTTTAGGGCCTATGCGGATCTGGCCGATCTCTACACGGTGACGGGAGCCGTTCCGGTTACCGTAGAGATTCTGAACGACGAGGAGTACCTGGTGGGGAATGCGGCCTTCGCAGGAGCCAAGTATGAGGTAAAGGCGCCAGGAGTTGTCCATATTAAGACTGAAGAGCTTCAGACAAAACGGTTTTCTCTGACCTATCACATAACGGGAACTCCGGCTGGCGACGGAGAATATGCCCCTGGCCAGGTGGAAATGAATCCCGACTATGTGTATGTGAGAGGCCCGGTATCCCTGATCGGGCAGATCAGCAGTGTGGGAATTGAGATTGATGTGGAGGGAAAGGACAGTGACGTGTCTGGAACGGCATCCCCGAAATTCTATGATGCCAATGATAATGAGCTGCCCTTAGGCGATACGGTTACAATCCTAGGCGGAGATATCTCTTATGAGATGACGATGCTGAGGGTAAAGACCCTTGCTCTTGACTTCCAGGTGTCAGGGGAGGTGGCTGACGGCTACAGGATGACGGGAATTGACTGCGATGTGACGAGCGTTTCCGTGGCAGGCCTGCGCTCCGTGCTGGCCAATATGAACACCCTTCCAATTCAGAGTCCGGAGCTCTCTGTGGAAGGAGCCACAGCCGACAAAGAATGCGAGATTGATCTGGCAGATTATCTTCCGGCAGGGCTTGAGCTGGCCGGACTGGACAACACGGTTGTGAAGGTAACGCTCCAGGTAGAGCCTCTGCAGAACAGAGTTTACACGGTAGATCAGGAAGATATTGAAATGACAGGAGCTTCTGACGGCTACAGCTATGAGCTGCAGGGCTCTGAGGTCAGGATTACCGTGCGCGGACTGAAAGAGGATTTGGACAGTCTGTCTCCGGATAAGATGAACCTGTCGCTGGATGTGCTGGGCATGACGCCGGGAATCCATACGGCAGTTCTCAAGTATCAGCTGGACGAGGCCTATGAAATGATAGGAATTCCTTCGGTGACAGTGGAAGTCACAGAGAGGACGGCTCATTCCTCGGCAGACACTGCATCGGGAACGGAAGATGAAGAGGAACAGAAAGCTCAGGAATCTGGACAGTCCGGGACAGCAGGCGCAGACAGAGACACAGAGGACAGGCAGGAATAAAGCAGCGGAGAAAGTCATGTACTTTCTCCAAATGCCGGAAAGAAATAACACAGGAGAAGTTTTATGGTTAAAGCAAAAGTAAAAATTAAGAATACCAGCGGGCTCCATCTGAGACCGGCGGGAATTCTCTGCAACGAGGCGGTGAAATACCAGTCTCAGATAACATTCAATTATAAAAACAGTTCATCGAATGCAAAAAGCGTGCTGAGTGTTCTGGGGGCCTGCATTAAATGCGGGGATGAGATTGAATTCATCTGTGAGGGAAAAGACGAGGAAGAGGCGCTGTCCGCCATGTTAAAGGCAGTCAACGACGGTCTGGGCGAATAGCAGCCCTCAGATAGAAGGAGGAAAAAGAAAATGGCATCAGGAACAGGAGCATCTGCCGGCATCGGCATTGGAAAGGTTGTAATTCTTAAAGAAGAGGCTCTCGTAATCAGGCGCGATACAGTGGCTGATGCTGCGGCAGAGAAGGAGCGTTTTAAAAAGGCTGTGGAAAAGAGCATCGAGGACACACAGGCCCTGGCTGCCGATATGGCAGAGAGAATCGGAGAAAAAGAAGCTGAGATTTTAAATGGTCATCTGATGCTTCTGCAGGACCCGATGATGACCATGGAGATAGAGGGAAAGATCGACAGCGAAAAGCTGTGCAGTGAGGCGGCCATCGAGGACGTATGCACGATGTACGCGGATATGTTTGCATCTATGGACGATGAACTGATGCAGCAGAGGGCTGCCGACATGAGAGATATCAAGACCAGAATGCAGAAGGTGCTTCTGGGCGTCAAGTCTGTGGACGTATCGGCGCTTCCCAAGGGAAGTGTACTGGTGGCAGAGGATCTGACTCCTTCTGTCACAGCCGGAATCAATCCGGAAAATGTAACGGGAATCGTGACAGAGCTGGGGGGACGCACCTCCCATTCAGCCATTCTTGCCAGGGCGCTGGAGATCCCGGCTGTAGTGGCTGCCGCAGGCATTCTGTCCCAGGCAGCCGACGGCGATGAGATTATCCTGGACGGAGAGAGCGGAGAGATCTTCGTGAAGCCGGAAGAGTCCGTAAAGGCAGAGTATGAGGCAAAGAGGGCTTCCTACCTGGCTGAGAAGGAGGAGCTTAAGAAATATATCGGCAGGGAGACAATCACAAAGGACGGCGTAAAGATAGAGGTGGCAGCCAATATCGGGCGGCCGGAGGATGTGGATCGTGTGCTTTCCTATGACGCGGAGGGCATCGGACTGTTCCGCACAGAGTTCCTGTTTATGGATCGCACCTCCATGCCCACAGAGGAGGAGCAGTTTGAGGCTTACAGGAAAGTAGCTGTTGCCATGAACGGAAAGCCGGTAATTATCAGAACGCTGGATATAGGCGGCGATAAGGAGATTCCTTACATGGGGCTGAAAAAGGACGAAAATCCATTCCTGGGCTATCGGGCAATCCGCTTCTGCCTTGACAGGAAGGATGACATTTACCGTCCGCAGCTTCGCGCCCTGCTGCGTGCCAGCGCATTCGGAGCCATCAAGATTATGGTTCCGATGGTAACCTGCGTGGAGGAGTACCGTGAGGCAAAGGCTCTGATTCACGAGATTATGGACGAGCTGGAACAGGAGGGAATCCCTTACAATAAAGACATTCAGGTAGGAATCATGGTAGAGACGGCTGCAGCTTCTCTGATGGCTGACGTGTTTGCCAGGGAGGTAGATTTCTTCAGTATCGGCACAAATGATCTGACCCAGTACACCATGTCTGTGGATCGCGGAAACGATAAGGTATCCTACCTGTACTCCACCTTCAATCCGGCTGTTTTGAGAAGCATCCGCCATATTATCGAGTGCGGAAGGAAAGAGGGCATCATGGTCGGAATGTGCGGGGAGGCAGCCAGCGATCCGCTGATGATCCCGCTGTTAGTGGCGTTCGGATTAAATGAGTTCAGCATGAGCGCTTCCGCTGTGCTGAAGGCCAGAAAGATGATCACAGAGTGCGACAGCAGAAAGCTTCAGGAGATGGCGGACAAGGCTATGAGTTTTGTGACTGCTTCTGAGATTGAGAGCTTTATGAGGGAATTCACAGAGAAGAATTTTCTGTAGAGGATGACAATCTGCCAGACAAAGTCTGGCAGAACATGACGGGAGCTGCCTGACGAAAGAGAACAGGCAGGTTCGGGCCTGCTGAAAGCGGCCTGCAAAAATCTGCCTGGATGAGGGATGAAAGAAAAGAGGTGCTGCATAATTATGATTGTAACTGGTACAACTATAATTATGCAGCCTTTTGCTTTTGGGGAAATTTAAGGATCTTCCCAAAAAACTCTTTGGAAACAGACAGAGCTTTCGCAGGAAGCAGACGCTTTAGGAGGAGCAGAGTCTGTCATCGACAGGGGGCGGACTGCCCGGAGGAAACGAAGGTTTCCTGAATATCATGTACGTGAGGATGAAGAAGATGATTGTTTACCTGATATGCTATCTGGCCTCTTTTCTGACGGCCATAATGGGTCATTACTATTTTTCAGGATTTTTCCTGATAGGCGCAGCCGTTTACCTCTACGTGAGAGAGTTCAGAAGAACGGGGAACTGCATCCATCTGAGAGGAATTTTTTCTCTGGCCTGGGTGGGCGGGCAGGGAATTTCCTGTCTGAAGCTGAGCCGCCTGGCAAGGGACTGGAGCCTGATGACATGGCTCTGCTTTCTGGCTGCCTTCCTGGGTTTTTATTTTGCCTATGAGTTTTTTGAGAGGAGAGGCCGGAATAACTATAACAGCTACGCTGCCAGGTGGAAAGGGCAGAAGCGCTGGCACGATTTCCGTTCCTGCGAGGAGCCGGTGTTTGTGTGTGCCGTGGCCATAGCGGTCGTTTCCCTGCTCTGCTTCGCGGCAGAGGCGGTGATTCTCGGATATGTGCCGTTTTTCCTCAGGGGAGTGCCTCACGCATATTCCTATTTTCACATTACGGGAGTCCACTATTTTACCGTATCCTGTGTGCTGGTACCGGCCCTTACGGTTATATTCTTTCACTCCAATGGAGGGCGGGACAGGTTAAAGACAGGGATCCTGATAGGTATGGACGTGATAGCCCTGCTGATTCCGATTCTCTGCGTTTCCAGGTTTCAGCTGATCCTGGCAGTGGCCCTGGCGGTGCTCACCTATCTGATGATGGATATTCATATTGATCCTCTGCAGATGATGATAGGGGCAGCGGGGCTGTTTGTGGTCATGGTGATCGTCTATGTGATTCTGACCATTGCCAGAAGCCACGATGTGGAGTATCTGAACGGAATTTTTGAGATGAAAAACAGCAGGATGCCGATTTTTATTACGCAGCCCTATATGTATATTGCAAATAACTATGATAACTTTGACTGTCTGGTGGAGGCTCTGGCGGCAGGGCACAGCCACAGCTTCGGACTCAGAATGCTCTTCCCGCTCTGGGCACTGACGGGCCTTAAATTTCTCTTTCCGCAGCTGACAGCCTTTGAGCTTTTCACCACAAAGGAGGAACTGACAACAGTTACCCTGTTCTATGACGCCTACTACGACTTCGGGCTCATCGGCGTCGTGCTTCTGGCCTGTGCGCTGGGAGCGCTGGCCTTCTATCTGACCGATATGGTGAAGCATATCAGGAACCCGATCGGGTATCTTCTGTATGCCCAGATTGCCGTGTACTTTGGCCTGTCTTTTTTCACCACCTGGTTCAGCAACCCGGCCACCTGGTTCTATCTGGTCCTGACAGGGGCCGCGGCAGTGTACGTGGAGTGGCGTCAGTAAGAGAGCCTGGAGATAAAAACATCTGCAGCAAAAAAACAATGAGAGGAGAGGAAGGTTATGATTTCAGAAAAAATGCAGCCATTGCTCAAAAACAACTCAGCCATCAGGATGATGTTTGAGGAAGGGAAAAAGATGGCCGCTGTCTATGGGGCAGAGAATGTGTATGATTTCAGCTTGGGAAACCCCAGCGTTCCGGCGCCGAAGGAGGTGGAGCAGGCCATTTCGGATATTCTGAGAGAGGAGGATTCTCTGTTTGTCCACGGCTATATGAGCAATGCAGGGTATGAGGATGTGAGGGAGGCCATTGCCCAGTCCTTAAACAGACGTTTTGGCACAGCCTTTCACCAGGACAACATCCTGATGACAGTGGGGGCGGCCAGCGGGCTGAACGTGATCCTGAAAACCCTCTTAAATCCCGGTGAGCAGGTGATTGTCTTTGCCCCGTATTTTGTGGAGTATGGCTCCTATGTCCGCAATTATGACGGGGAGCTGGTGGTGATCCCGCCGAATACCAAGGACTTTCAGCCGAACCTTGAGGAGTTTGAGAAGCGCATCACAGAAAAGACAAAGGCTGTGATTATCAATACGCCCAACAATCCGACGGGCGTGATCTATTCGGAGGAAACGCTGAGAGCCATGGCAGGCATCCTGGAAGAAAAGGAGAGAGAGTTCGGCCATCCCATCGTACTGATTTCCGACGAGCCTTACAGGGAGCTGGCCTACGACGGGGCGGTGGTTCCCTTTGTTACGAAGTATTACAGAAACACCGCTGTCTGCTACTCCTACAGCAAATCTCTCTCTCTTCCCGGAGAGCGGATCGGCTATCTGCTCATCCCGGACGAGATGGAGGAGGCGAAGGCCGTTTTCTCAGCGGCAGTTATCGCAAACCGTGTGCTGGGCTGTGTCAATGCCCCTTCTCTGATGCAGAGGGTGATTATGAGATGTGTGGACGCCGAGGTGAATGTGGATGCCTACGACAGAAACCGAAACCTCCTCTATAACGGGCTGAGGGAATGCGGCTTTGAGTGCATCAAGCCGGAGGGGGCATTTTACCTGTTTATGAAGACTCCGGCAGATGAGAAGGAGTTCTGCGAGAAGGCCAAGGAGCATCACGTGCTGGTGGTTCCCGGAAGTTCCTTTGCGTGTCCCGGCTATGTGAGGATTGCCTACTGTGTATCCTATGAGATGATTGAGAGATCCCTTCCGGCCTTCAGGGCGATCGCAGAGTATTACGGGCTGACGAAATAGGCGGGGAGTCTGGAAAAGGACAGGATAAAATAAGAGAACAGGGAGTGTCTGAGCATAGGCAGATCATGAGGGATTGGCAGAGTCAGGAGGCTGGCATATGGAAGAGGCAAAAAGATATCTGAGGACAATTCTTAATATTCTGATTCCTCTGACAGGAATCTATCTGGTGTGTTTCTGGGGACCAAAGCTGCTGGGATTTTTTATCCCCTTTGTCATCGGCTGGGTCATTGCGCTGATAGCCAACCCTCTGGTCCGGTTTCTCGAGAGAAGGATGAGGATTGTGAGAAAACACGGCTCTGCTCTGATTATCGTGGGAGTTCTGGCACTCATTATCCTGCTCCTCTATCTGGTGATCGGAAAACTGTATACGGAAATCAGAGACTTCATCGGAGATCTGCCGGCTCTCTACGAGAACGCGGCTTTGGAGATACGCGGAGCCCTGGAAAATGGAGGGCGGCTTTTTGAATTTCTGCCTGATGAGTTCCAGGAGACAGTGGTAAGGTTCACGGAAAATCTGGGAAGCTACATGGGAGAGATTGTATCGAAAGCAGCTGCTCCGACGGTGGAGATCGCAGGAAATGTGGCAAAGGGCATTCCCAATGCGCTGGTGAATACCGTAATCACGATTCTGTCCGCCTATATTTTCATCGCGGAGCAGGAGCGGATCATGGAATGGCTGAGAAAAATCCTGCCGGAATTTATCCTGCGGTATATAGCCTATCTGAAGAAGGATGCAAGGGGAGTGATTGGAGGCTATTTTCTTGCACAGTTTCGGATTATGTTTGTGGTTGCGGTAATCCTGGCCGTGGGCTTTCTGTTTCTCGATGTAAGCTATGGCCTCGTCCTGGCTGTCCTGATTTCTATACTGGATTTTCTGCCTGTCTTCGGGACAGGGACAGCGCTGTTTCCCTGGGCGGCGGTAAAGCTCTTTACCGGCGATTACGGCTATGCGGCAGGGCTTTTGATCCTCTATGTGGTCACTCAGGTGGCAAGGCAGCTCATTCAGCCGAAGATAGTCGGAGATTCCATGGGACTGCCGCCTCTGATGACGCTGTTTCTGCTGTATCTTGGATTTAAGATGAAGGGGCTGGCCGGCATGATCCTGGCTGTGCCGATTGGGCTTATCTTTATCAATTTTTATAAATACGGGGCTTTTGACTCCCTGATTGAAAATGTTAAAATCCTGATCCGGGATATAAACGAGTTCCGCCGGGGAGGAAGAGACGGGCAGCAATAGGATGCCTGTGCTGTTTACAGTTTTCTGCGCCCTGGAGGAGAGCCGAAGGACTTTTTGTAGGCTCTCAGGAAGGCGGAATAGTTTTTAAAGCCGCAGCGGTAGCAGGTTTCCGTTACCGAAAGACCGGAATCTAACAGAGCCCTGGCCATTAAGAGCCGCTTCTCATTGATGTATTCCATGAGGGTGCAGCCGGTTTCCCGTTTAAAAAGCCGCATCATGTGGGAGCGGCTTAAAAAGACGCGGGAGGCCAGAGCGTCGATGGAAAAATCGGCGGCAGGATTTTCGCAGATCAGGCGCATCAGGGAGAGGACAGCGGCGTTGGGACAGGCAGCCGTCAGAGGGACGGCCTCCCCGGACAGCGCGGCTCTGCTCAGATAGATGAGAAATTCCATAAGCAGCAGGCGGCGCAGGAGAACATCGCAGAAGCCCTGCTCTGAGCAGGCCTTTTCCAGCCTTAAAAGGGACTCAAACAGGAGACTGTTCTTCATGGAAGGCAGGCGCAGAACATAGGAGCTGGTTTCACCTGCAGAGGAAAACAGCCGTGAGAGCTTTCCCCCTCCCCCCTCCTCAGAGGCCAAAAATTCAGGGGAAAGGTAGAGAATCAGCCGGCTGTAGGGAGCTCCCGGCTCTATCTCCGGTCTGTGGATCGAGTAGTGGGGAACCAGCACGATGTCATAGGGCTCCAGGGTGTAGGAGGTGCCCTCGATGCTGTAGCCGGAGGCGCCGCCAAGAAAGACGACTGCCTTGTCGAAATCGTGATAATGGTAGGCAATGGGAGCCCTGACTGGCTGAGTCAGGTGGAACAGGCGGAATTCCTCAGACAGATAGCCGCGCTTTTCGTATTCCTCCTCTGATAAATGGCAAAATGAGCTCAAGCAAAAACCTCCCTGTTTTTCATAATAGTAAAATCAGTTACAGCCAAGCCATGTATCTTCTTGCCCGCTTAAAGCGGGCGGGGAAGCATCTGGCGTCCGCCTTGGCATTTTCCTGTCCCAATCTTCGCATGGTTGAACTGTTACCAAAATTATAATGGAAACAGAGCACTAAATGCAAGATAAAGAGCAGAAAACTTATATTATTTGTGGATAGTGCGGTGTAAAATAAAAATAATGGAGAGCTAAGATGCCGCGCCGCAGGAAGGCGGGCATCAGATTTCCGGCTGAAGGGAGGAGTTATCATTGAAGGCTGTACTTGAAAAATATCACTGCATGGGAAATGATTACCTGGTTTTTGATCCAAATAAAAATGAGATGAAGCTGGGGGAGGAGCAGGTGAAGATGCTCTGTGACAGAAATTTTGGCATCGGTTCAGACGGAATTCTGGAGGGGCCGATACTGGACGGAGAGCAGATGTATGTGAAGATCTATAACCCGGATGGAAGCGAGGCCCCGAAGAGCGGAAACGGCATGGGGATTTTTGCCAGATATCTGAGGGATGCGGGATATGTGCAGAAGACAAAGGTATCCTGGATGACGCTGGGCGGTCCGGTGACCGTGTACTACCTCAATGAGGAGGGAACCCGCGTTAAAATTTCCATGGGAAAACCTACTTTCTGGAGTGATGAGATACCCGTGACGGGAGAGCGCAGAGAGATGGTCAATCAGACCATGGTGTTCGGGAAAATCCCCTATATAACTACCTGCCTGTCCATTGGAAATCCTCACTGTGTCATCTGGATGAATGAGATCTCGAAAGAACTGGTCTGCCGGATTGGAGAACACTCGGAGAACGCCCCCTGCTTCCCGGAAAAGGTGAACACCCAGCTTTTAAATGTTCTCGACAGGACAAACATTCAGATTGAAATCTATGAGAGAGGCGCAGGATATACACTGGCGTCAGGAAGCTGCGCCTGTGCTGCTGCCTGTGCGGCAAACCGGCTGGGTCTTGCAGACCGAAATATGTATGTGCACATGCCCGGAGGAATCCTTGAGGTGGAGATAAAGGAGGACGGAGTGGTGTACATGACCGGAGAGGTCGGCTATATCGGAAATATGACTCTGGGCTGCGAGATGGTGGAGAAGCTCAGGAAGGCGGATCGGAGCTGAGCTGCATCGGGAGATTCTGGCAAAGCTGCAGACAGAAACCGGCAGACAAAAAAACGACAGATAAAAAATCGGAAGACCAAAATTGACAAATAGAAATTGACAAACAGGGACGCCGCTGTTATAGTAAAAAAAGAGCGAGGGAGCTTTCTGCAAAGGGAGCTCTCTCTTTTGTTATTATATAACAGGAAACTTCGTTCCCCATTATATAATAACGCTCCGCGGGGATCGCACTGGGTTGGAAAGGAAGAATGCCGTTGATGCGCACTCGCGCGCAAGGTAAAAATTGCCTGAAGGCAACCGCGCTCGGCGCGAGTGTGCGCCAAGGCGCACACTTTTTTGCACAGGGAAGCGGATTTCCTGTGAAAGGTGCCAAAGCGCTCAGATATGATATTCTTAAATTCAGAAAAATGATAAAATCAGAAGGGAAGGAGCTGAGAAAAGGTGGAGTTAGAAAAACAGGAAGGAAGCAGAGGGGAGAAAAGAGAAAGCGGACAGGCAGAAGAGCTCATAGAGCTGGAGGGGGAAGAAGCGGCCGAAATGGACAGGGAGACGGCTCTGGAACTGGATGAGAAAACGGCTGATATTATTAAACTGCAGTTTTCTGATCTGTGCGGACGGCTGAAATCTGTGGAAATTCCCGGAAGGGCAGAACCCGGTTGGGAGAGGCTGGAGGCCGTGGAGGCAGAGGCGGTGACAGGGGAAACAGAGGAGCGGCCTGAATTAGGAGAGGGCAGGAAAAGGGGAAGCAAACGCAGAGAGATGGTTTTCCTAAAACCGGAGTGGGATACGTGGCTTCCCATGAGCTGGGAGACGGGAACGGGAGATGCGGCCCGGGTTATCTGCCAGGTGGCAGACCGGGAGGGAAGTCCCATGTGGAGCGATTCCAGAGAGGTGCTGAAAAGGGAACTTCTCCGCCAGGAGAGAAGAGGGCGCACCTTTCAGTTTGCCTTTGGCTGCGAGTTTTTCCTGTTTCACACCGATGAGGAAGGAAGGGCCACGACTGTCACCCACGAGACGGCGGGATACTGCGACGGAGGAACCATTGACCTGGCAGAAAGCGTGCGCCGCGACATGCTCCTAGGACTTGAGGAAGCGGGAATCCAGGTGGAGTATGTGACCCACGGGTGCGCGCCCGGACAGCATGTTTTCCGCCTGAAGGCCAGGAGAGGAGTGCAGGCCGCAGATGAGCTGCTGGCATTTCGGGCTATCATACGCAGAACTGCAAAAAGCCATGGCCTTCACGCATCCTTTATGCCAAAGCCGCTGAATGGATTCGGGGGCTCAGGGCTTGAGATAGAGGTTTTGCCGGAGCTTATACAGAAGAGTCGGGGAGAGGAAAAGGAAAGGAAGGCATTGTGCCTGGAGGCAGCAGAACGTCTCAGACAGAGTCTGGGGGAGATGGCTCTTTTAACAAATCCACTGGTAAATTCCTACCGGCGTCTTGCGGCTCTCAGAGAAGAGGGAGCTGACAGGGAGGACTTTGTCCGGAGTTCGGAGACGGGGCTTCAGTTTTTCCTGGCTGACTCCTCCGTAAATCCCTACCTGGCCCTTGCGGCTGTGCTGGCAGCTGGATTTGGGGAGCAGGAGGAGAGAACCAAAATACAAAAGGACATCAAGAGGCAGGAACTTCCCTCTACGCTGGGAGAGGCAGTCTCCGTGTTTTCAGAGAGCGCAGGGATGAGAAAGCTGCTGGGAGAGAGACTGTTCTCCTTTTATGCAGAAATGAAGCTTAAAGAGTGGAAGCGCCATATATCCTGGGTGAGCGACTGGGAGCTTCGGGAGTATCTTTCCAGATATTGACAGACAGATTTTGGGCGCTGGAAAACGGGACAGCCGGGAAGGCAGGATACAGGCTTAGGACAGAAAGGCGGAGGACGTGACGAACATAATTGTGGCTTTTGCAAGACAGGAGGATGGGCGGAAAATAAAGAGCATACTGGTAAAAAGCGGATTTTTGGCTGTGACTGTCTGTACCTGCGGAGCCCAGGTGCTGAGCCAGTCAGGACTTTTGGGTTCAGGCATCGTCGTCTGCGGCTACCGGTTCGGGGATATGAACTGCAGACAGCTGAGGGAACAGCTGTCCGACCGGTTCGAGATGCTGTTAGCTGCCTCGCCCAGCCTCTGGAGCGGTGAGAGGATGGGAGAGATCGTCTGTCTTCCTGCGCCGTTTACAGTGAAGGATCTGGTCGGTACGGTCAGGATGATGGAGCAGATAGCTGTGCAGAAGGAGAGACGGCTGAGAAGCCTGAAGCGGGAGAGAAGCGAGGAGGAAAAGCGCCTGGTGGCTGAGGCCAAACGGATACTGATGGACAGAAACCGGATGACGGAGCCCCAGGCCCACCGCTACCTGCAGAAATGCAGCATGGACAGCGGCACCAGCCTGCCGGAGTCTGCGGCCATGGTGATCCGCCTGTACCGGCAGAGCTGACAAATCAGGATATTGAAAAACCAGGCATACAGATAATGATAGAAAAGAAATTATACCAGGAAGGAAGCAACAGGAGGAAGAAACATGAAGTTTACAAAGATGCAGGGACTTGGAAATGACTATGTATATGTGGACTGCTTTAAGGAAACTGTGGAAAACCCGGAAAAAACGGCCGTTTTTGTGAGCAACCGCCATTTCGGGATCGGTTCAGACGGCCTGATCCTCATCAAACCGTCCAAGGTGGCAGACTGCCAGATGGATATGTACAATCTGGATGGTTCCAGGGGAGCCATGTGCGGAAACGGGATTCGCTGTGTGGGAAAATACGCTTACGATCACGGGATTGTGCCGGCAGACAGGAAGGTTCTCACCGTGGAGACGGCCTCCGGGATCAAAACCCTTACGGTAAAGGAGAAGAATGGGAAGGCTGTCCAGCTGACTGTGGATATGGGAAGGCCGGAACAGACCTCAGAAATTCCGGAATCCATTGAGGTGGATGGAAAGGAATATCAGTTTATCGGGATTTCTATGGGAAATCCCCATGCAGTGCTGTTTGTGGATGACACAGCCGCTGTCCCTCTTGAGAGCATCGGACCGAAATTTGAGTGCCACAGGAGATTCCCTGACCGCACCAATACGGAGTTCGTCCAGGTGATAGACAGAGGACATATCAGAATGAGAGTGTGGGAACGGGGGTCAGGGGAGACCATGGCCTGCGGAACAGGGGCCTGTGCCAGCGCAGTGGCCAGCATCCTGTCCGGGTATACCGACACATTGGTGGAGGTGGAGCTTCTGGGAGGCTGCCTGACCATCGAGTGGGACAGAGAAAAGGATACGGTGTATATGACAGGACCGGCCGTGGAGGTATTTAACGGCGAGATTGCGATCCCCTAGAAGCTACAGATCCTTCTTTCCGGGGAAAGGCTACACTTTTTTTATTGTTCTTCATAGAATAAAGTAGAACTGCCGGCTGGCATCTTATGTTTCTTAGCTCAGAAAAGGAACAGAGCTGCCAGAGAGGAAGGAATGGGAAAGAGAAAAGAGGCTGAAGACTGCAGCAGCGTACATTCCGGTATCTCCTTCCGGCACAGAACAGAAAGGAGCCTTTCTCTTAATATGAAAAAGAGAGTTGTGATAGATGCGGGACACGGGGGAACCAGAGATCCGGGGGCTGTATATTTTGGAAGACAGGAAAAAGATGATGCGCTGCGGCTTGCCCTGGCGGTAGGCTCGCTCCTGGAGGACCGGGGGTTCGAGGTAGTTTATACGAGAGTCAGCGACGTGTATGATACGCCTTACGAGAAGGCCCAGATGGGGAACAACGCAGAGGCCGATTATTTTGTTTCCATCCACAGAAATGCAGCCGGAGTGCCCGAAAATGCATCAGGGATTATGACACTTGTTTATGCGGATGAGGGATTCCGGGGAATTTTGGCAAGAGAGATCAATGAGGAACTGAAAAAAACTGGTTTTCAGGATCTGGGAGTGGTGGAGAGGCCGGGACTGGTAGTCCTGAGAAGGACACAGATGCCGGCGGTCCTTGTGGAGGCAGGATTTATAGACAATCCGGAGGATAACCGCATGTTTGATGAAAAGTTTGAGGAGATCGCAGAGGCAATCGCCGCGGGAATTGAGAAGGCTGCCGCCAGAGACGAGAGAGAGAAGCCGCCTGTCTACTATATGGTACAGACAGGGGCCTACCGGATGCGGGCCCTGGCAGAGCAGCAGCTCATTCAGCTTCAGTCGCAGGGCTATCCCGCCTATCTCGTCTACGAGGATGGGTATTACAAGGTGAGAGTCGGCGCCTTCCGGAATCTGGACTACGCGGCGGCTCTCGAAGCAGAGCTTAGGGATCACGGATATGCCACCATGATAGTGAGAGATTACAGCACAGAGGACAAAAAGAAGATGGAGTCTTCCATGTAAAAGGAGGGCGCTGCGGCAAAATGAGGCGGCAGCGCCCTTTTCGATGGCCGGGACGGATCTTGCGGAATGGATTGCCCGGAAGGAGGACAAACTGGACAGGGAAGGCAATTTTTAGTAAAATGAATCATACGTATAAAGAAGAATAGAAAGGGAATCAGAAAAAGAGAACAGAGACAGAAAGCTAAGGCCGCAAGCCTGCGAAAGAGGATGGGGCAGACGGCCTGGCAGTCAGCAAAAAGTGAGAAAGGAAGCCGGGAAAGACAGATGAAGATAGAAGAAAAGCAGAGTGGAAAGCTGGAGCGAATGAAGGAGCTGATAGGGATTCTCCGGGAGGCGGGACGGGCCTATTACCAGGAAAGCCGGGAAGTCATGAGTAACTTTGAGTACGATCGGCTCTACGATGAACTTCTTGAGCTGGAGCGGGAGACGGGGACTGTATTTGGAAACAGCCCGACACAGAATGTAGGCTATGAGGTGGTCAGCTCCCTTCCGAAGGAGAGACATGAAAGTCCCATGCTCTCACTGAACAAGACAAAGAGCGTGGAGGAGCTGAAGGAATGGCTGGGAGAGCAGAGCGGGCTCCTCTCCTGGAAAATGGACGGTCTCACGATTGTCCTGACCTATGAAGAGGGAAAACTTGTGAAGGCGGTTACCAGAGGAAACGGAGAGATCGGCGAGGTGATCACAAACAATGCGAAAACTTTCGTCAACGTTCCCATGACCATTCCCTACAAGGGGCAGCTTGTGCTCCGCGGGGAAGCAGTGATCCGGTATTCAGATTTTCTGAAAATCAATGAGGAGATTGAGGATGTGGATGCCAGATACAAAAACCCCAGAAACCTGTGCAGCGGGTCTGTGAGGCAGCTGAACAGTGAGGTTACGGCTCAGAGAAAGGTGAGATTTTTCGCATTCAGCCTGGTGTCTGCCGACGGAGTGGATTTTAAAAATTCCAGGGAGGAACAGTTTCTGTGGCTTAAGTCCCAGGGCTTTGAAACGGTGGAATACCGGCTGGTGACGGCAGATACCCTTGAGGCGGCTGTGGCATCTTTTTCCGAGGCTGTGGAGAAGAATGACGTGCCGTCAGACGGGCTGGTTCTGCTGTTTGACGATATTGCCTATGGACAGTCCCTGGGAAGGACTGCCAAATTTCCCAGAGACTCCATTGCCTTTAAATGGGCGGATGAGATCCAGGAGACAACCCTTTCCTATATTGAGTGGAGCGCGTCCAGGACAGGGCTTATCAACCCGGTGGCAGTATTTGAGCCGGTGGAGCTGGAGGGTACCACAGTAAGCAGGGCCAGCGTCCACAATATCAGCATCATGGAGGCCCTGGAGCTGGGAGAGGGAGACCGCATCACCGTTTACAAGGCCAATATGATTATCCCCCAGATCGCAGACAACCTTACAAGAAGCGGAGTGAGAGATATTCCCGAAACCTGTCCTGTCTGCGGAGGAAAGACGGAAGTGAGGAAGGTAAACGATGTCAAATCGCTGTACTGCACCAATCCGGACTGTCAGGCCAAAAAGATCAAGAGCTTTACCCTGTTTACCAGCAGGGACGCCCTCAATATAGGGGGACTGTCCGAGGCGACCCTGGAAAAGTTCATCGCCAGAGGCTTTATTCACGAATATGCGGATATTTTTCATCTGGACAGGCATGAGGAGGAGATTGTAAATATGGAGGGCTTTGGGAAGAAATCCTTCGATAAGCTGACAGAGGCGGTGAAGAGGGCCGCAGACACAACCCTTCCCCGGGTCGTGTACGGCCTGGGTGTGGCAGGAATCGGGCTTGCCAACGCCAAGATGCTGTGCCGCCATTTCCAGTATGATTTTCATGCCATGCGCTGCGCGGGAAAGGAAGAGCTGACAGCGGTGGACGGAATCGGCGAGGTGCTTGCCGACGCCTGGATCCAGTTCTTTGCAGATGAAAAGAATAACCAGATGGTGGACCGGCTGATGGAGGAGCTGACCATAGAGGCTGCTCCAAAGGAGGAAGGGGAGAGGACAGAGCTCTTTGAAGGGCTTGTGTTTGTCATCACAGGCTCGGTGGAGCACTTTAAGAACCGCAAGGAGGTTCAGGAGATCATTGAGTCCAGAGGGGGGAAGGTGACGGGAAGCGTCACAGCAAAAACCAGCTATCTGATCAACAATGATGCCGCATCAAATTCTTCTAAGAATAAGAAAGCCAGGGAGCTTGGGATTCCTGTTATCACAGAGGAGCAGTTTATAGAAATGCTGGGAACAGACTCTGAGGAGCAGTGAGAAAGAAGCAGGATTGGCGGGAGAGAGAAAAGCAGGCTCTCCCGGGAAAAATAAATACAGACTGTTTGGCAGAGCGCACCAGAAGAACAGCAGAGGGCTGCGGTCAGGGCATCCTGGAGGGATGCGCTCTGACCGGCCCGGGGAAACTTCTGATGCGCTCTCTGGTTCTCAGCAGTATTTGTGAAACAGACGTGTAAACAGCTCTGCATGCATCTGCTCGTCTGCGGCAATTCGTTTCAGATTGTCGCAGATATTGGGATCCTGAATCCAGGATGCCTGTTTCAGGTATTTGCTGCAGGCCTCCCGCTCTGAGGCGATGGCAGCAGAGAGAAGTTCCTTGATAGAGGAGGAGTAGTGCAGATAACCGGCATCCCAGTACATATACCTTCCGGTGCGCAGGCTTCTGGTCCAGAGCCTGGGATCTGCGCCTAGCTGCATGGCGAGCTGACCGAAGATTTTCAGGTGATGCATTTCCACGATATTGACCTGGTGGAAGGTCTCAGAAATTTCCGGGCATTCGGCGGAGAGAAGAGAGGAATAAAAATACTGTCCCACAGCCGTCATCTCTGAGAACTGGCCGCCCAGATTGTCAAGCATTGCGGAGGCATAGCGGGGATTCTGGCATCCGGCCTTGACGGGAGGGTAGGGGGTGGCTGCGCGGAAGGCCTGCTCGCCGGAACGAAGGCCATGGGGATGAAATTCGCCGCAGCGAGGCCCGCCGGGAAAAGCCTCTCCCGGGCCTGAGTTTCCGGGCGCACACGGACTGTCTTTTCTGATTCCCTGACTTTTGAGCTGAGATCTTGAAGCCTCAGCCGTTTCGCCGTTTTTTTCAGCCCGGTTTATCTCGGATCGGTTTGTCTCCCCCATCTCAGTCTCCGTTTTGCAGCTGTCAAAGCGGTTTTTGTCCGCTCTGTTTCTGACGCGTGGGTCGGCGTCCTGAATGTGCATGGAAGAAAAGGAAGACAGGCTTCCTTGGCTTGGGGAGCCGTTCGGCTGACAGCTATCCTGGCCCTTGGAGGGCTGCTTTCTGATATGATTCTGATAGATGACCTGGCCTTTCAGAGGCTGACCTGTCTGCGAAACCGTCTGTCTGACAGAGACCTGCTTCATATGGTCTGACGAACCTGAGGCAGACTGGGCGGTAAGGGCCTCATCCTGTTCCTGAACATTGGAAAAATCCGATTCCTGCATGAAAATTTCCTTTCCATAACAGCAGATAGGACAGCTTCTGCTGTTACGCCTTTCGGGTTTTATTTATTCTATTTTATGAGTCACGCTGGCAATTATGTTTAAAATGTGATATGATACCCTACGGCAGTCCGCCTTTTTGCGAAGCGAAAGACAAAACGCAGACAGGAGGAAGAGCTGCCTTACTGACAGTAAAATGGAGGGATGTTATGCCTATTAAAATACAGAAGGATCTGCCGGCAAAGGCGATTCTGGAAGCGGAAAACATTTTTATGATGGATGAGGACAGGGCCTTAAGACAGGACATCAGGCCGCTGGAAATCCTGATTCTGAATCTGATGCCGATCAAGGAGGAAACGGAAACACAGCTTTTGAGGGCTCTTTCCAACACTCCGCTGCAGGTGGACTGTACTTTTTTGATGCTCTCGTCCCACGTCTCGAAAAATACATCTGCCAGCCATCTCAATAAGTTTTATGTGACATTTGACGAGGTGAGACGGAAAAAATATGACGGAATGATTATTACAGGGGCTCCTGTGGAAAATATGGAGTATGAGGAGGTCAACTACTGGGAGGAGCTCACGGGCATTATGGAGTGGAGCAAAACCCATGTGACCTCCACCCTCCACATCTGCTGGGGGGCTCAGGCGGGACTTTACTACCACTACGGAATCCCTAAATATAAGAGGGAGAGGAAACTCTCCGGCATCTACCGGCATCAGGTGCTGAACAGGAAGGTTCCCCTTGTCAGGAGCCTGGATGATTACTTCTACTGCCCCCATTCCAGATGGACAGAGGTGAGGGAAGCGGATGTGGCAAAGCACCCGGAGCTGATGCTTTTGTCCCGCTCTGAGCAGGCAGGCGTTTTTCTGGTGATGAGCCGGGACGGAAGGCAGATATTTATGCAGGGACATCCGGAATACGATCGGATGACGCTGAACAATGAATATCACAGGGATTTGAGCAAGGGAATGAATCCGGAGATACCGTACAATTACTATGAAGACAACGATCCGTTTTCAGTTCCGACGCTGAAATGGCGCAACGTGGCCAACACTCTCTATACCAACTGGCTGAATTTCTATGTATATCAGGTGACTCCGTATCTTTTGTCGGAGGATTGAGAAAAGGCTTGTAAAATAAGGGAAAAATGACACTTTAGTCAATGAAAGTACTTTTCGGGAAAATGGCGAAAATACCCCATTTTTGATAGTTAAATGGGGTAGAAATGGGGCAGTAAATATAACCAGTGAAAAGACCTATATAACATCAAAAAAGACTATGAAATGGAGTATAATTATGAATGGTATGAATGATGCTATACAGGTAGATTTAGACGTTCTGTTAGTTAAAATGGAATCAATTTTAAACCTTATCACCTTGTTAGAAGAAGCCTTTGCAATGAGCCAGAATATACAGGGAGAATCAGTTATGAGGGTATTAAAATTACTGCTTACTGACTTAGATGATCAGTTATCGGAGTTTATAGAATAAGATTGTATTAAAAAAAATACAATTTATTTTTTAAACCATTCCATTGGAGCAGAATTTTTTACTCTGGATTATTTGGTAAAAATGATGTTTATTAAGACGAAAATCCATTTCAAGAATTAAAATGGGAAAAATATAAGGTAAACAGGTAAAGTGGCTTTAAAGGCTTATTATGAGCTTTTAGAGCCACTTTTGCTATACCATGAGCAAATTTGGGGGACTTTAAAAAAGATGAAATTGTGATATAATGTATTTTACAACCAAACACATACAGAATTGAAATCTGAAGGAGAAAACCCAGTATGATGAAATATAGTGGACTTTTAAAGATAGATATAATACGGAAAGGCGGTGTGAAGAAAAGATAGCAGAACCATGCTGAAAATTGAATAAGCCGTTATGAAACCGTAATGTCTTGTTATATCATGTGATTTGATATATACCGGGGACTGCTAACCCTCGAAAGAGGAAGTAATAGGAAAAGGCGTTAAATCATTTAGATGGAGCATAATCTGTCTGTTGATTTAGCGTCTTTTTGTTTTTTAGAGAAAAGAAAGATAGATATTAGAGTATTACGAAACATATGAGATAGTTTCTCAGAACTTTGGAAGCTGTGTCAATAGCAGTTTTAAAAGGATAATAGGAAAATCTAATAATTCTATTGTCTATGAAAGTTTATATATTAAATAAAGATAAAAGGAGAAATGATTATGAATGAATTACAAATTTTTAATAATGAGGAGTTTGGTCAGGTAAGAACATTAATAATTAACAATGAGCCTTGGTTTGTTGGGAAGGATGTAGCTGAAATTCTTAATTATACAAATCCAAGAAAAGCTATTAGTGATCATATAGATGAAGAAGATAAGGGGGTAACGAAATGTGACACCCTTGGTGGAGTTCAAAATTTAACTATTATAAATGAATCAGGTCTTTATAGTTTGATTCTTTCCAGTAAACTTCCAAATGCCAAAAGATTTAAACATTGGGTAACATCAGAAGTCCTTCCCTCAATTCGTAAGACAGGTGGATATGTAAATGATGACGAACTTTTTGTTAATACTTATCTTCCCTTTGCTGATGATATGACAAAACAATTGTTTAAAGCAACTTTACAAACAGTTCGTAGACAAAATGAAATTATTGAATCTCAAAAAGAAAGATTGCCACACAAAATCAACAAATCGTAGAGATGGAGTAATTAAATTTACACAAATAAAAGGCATATTTTCAATTTGTAAAGGAAGGGGATAAAAATATCATGGAACAAATAAAAATGGATTCTAGCTGATTATACGGCGTGAAAAAGTAAAGTTTAGAGGAGACGGAATAGGAAGGGAGGGGATAGGCGATTACCAAAGAAAAAATAGAATGGAAGAGGAGGGAAAATATAGTGACAGGATAAAAACACTTATTATGATTACGGTATATTTATAGGAAAGATAATATTACTAAAGTATATGTGTATATATGCAGGAACAAAGGAAATCACTGATTTTAGTGTATTTTATAAGGGGGATATTATCAAAAAATGCGAATGGAAAATATTAGAAATAGATGGTAGCAGATACGTTACCTTTAAGGGAGATTTAATTTAAATAATTTAATAATCTTGCTTCGCTTTTGCAAGCTACGCAATCTTATATAAATATATTTAAATTAAATCTTTGTCTAATATATTTCAAAATTTATTTAAAACATAAAGCATTTTTCCGAGTGCTTTGACGGACAAGCCGTAAATCACTCTTCAAAATGTATGTGTTTAAATAAATTTGTGAAACATATCAGACAATCAAAAAATATTTGAATTTTAAGCCGCGACTGAATAGAAGCGGCATAGTAATAATAGGGTAGTTTTGAAATGCGTATAAACAATTTAAAAATATATATAATTCAAAACTACCCTAAATTGATATGAAAGGATAAATATGAGTAGTAGATATATAGTAAATTTAGAAAATTTAGCAGAAATTAATGTGAACCAAGAATTTCCATCGAAGTCAAGTTTATATCAGCTTTTACTTGGAATGAAGCCAGATGGACAAATTGCCCGTAGATATATGCGACAAGAAATTGAAAGATATTTAAAATTTGAAGAGATAGGAACCGGACATAGAATTAAAATAACAGAAAAATATTCAGAACCGATATTCAGAAAAGAAAATCGTGGTGGAAGAAATAATACTAAATATATCCAATATGTAGAAAAGTTAATTTTAGAAGCAGGAAGTTTTACAAAAGTTTCATGGGAAATTTTCAGTGCATTATATGGTATTGGAGATAAAGAATTTTGGAAAAGGAATGAAGAAGATACTCCTGTGATTTGGTATTTTAAGCAGATGATTCGTGATAAATTAAATACAATTAATGATTCTGCCTTTAAATCGTTAACTAATCAAGGAATTATTGAACATAATCTGATTTGGGTAAAAAGTAAAGATAATAATATAATTGAGTTAGATGATGATGAATTAGCAATAGTAGAAAACCTTCAAAATGAAATTTGTAAAGAATTAGAGTGCTCTTTACAGGATGCTTTGAGAAGCCATAAGAAATTTCCCAAATATAAAAAAAGATTTGAGAATAGGATAAAAAAATACGGTTTTAAACCTTTTCAGGCACATAAAGTTATAATTGGGAAAAAATACTTATTGTCAAAAGAGGAGTATGAAGAAAGTCAAAAAATACTAAAAGAGGAAGTTGCATATTACATATATAAACAAATAATGGAAAGCAGAGATAAAAGTTACAAAAAAAATCGGAAAAGAAGAGTAAGAGGATTTGGACAAGGTAGTAAGTTGTACTTACATCCGTTTGATTTAAAAGAAAGATCAGATGTTCTAGAAGTTTATTGTAAACTGTTTGGATTGAAAAGTTTTGAAGAAGCGGAAGATAGATATAAAGTACGTTATAAAATTGAGAATAAAGAAGATATTATGAAAGAAAAACAAGAAATTTTATATACTGTCTGTTAAAGAATTGTGTATAAAGTCCTGCTGCCAGTGTCGTTGTTATAGTGTAACAGGACTCTATAAAATTTGGTCATCATCACATGGTACATATGTGGCGATATCTTTTACATCACAATTTAGAATCCGGCATAAGTCGTTGATAGTGGTAGTAGAGATAGGTTTATTATGTTTTAATCTATGAAGAGTAGAAAAAGAAATTCCATGTTTATTATGAAGGGTGTACCAGTTTTCACCAGACTCTTCACATTTTTTCCAGAAGGGATCAAATAAAATCATAGGTTTTATGCTCCTGTCTTAGCTGATAGTATTAGCATAGAGCCTATTTTTTTATACGAATATCTTCGATATAAAGAAGATTCTGGTTGAAAGTGTAATATAAATGTTGTAGTATAGATACATATTCGTTAAAAAGAATATAATATAGGAGAAAAAATGATGAAAAAGAAAATGTTATTGATAGGGCTTTTAGCAAGTGTAGGACTTATTGGATGTAGTAGTCAGACGACAGAAATGGCAACTACAGCGGTTGAAACTACAACCATAAATGAGACGACGGAACCGGAAACTAAGAAAGCGATTGAAAAAGAAGATTTAAGTGAAAGTAAAAAATTGGAAATATTAGCATTTATAAATGGTCAAATTGACCCATTATACGATACAGATATATCAGATGCAGACCTTGAAAAAAAGGCTGATGAGATATGGACAGAAGCAGAGAAAAAATTTAATGTATCAGAAAACGATATTTTTATGATTATGACTGATACGAATTTAGTTAAAAAATATTACAGTGGAGAAACTGCTAAAAATGAAATAAAAACATATGATGCAACATTAGAAGACAACGGATATGGATCGGTTGTTTTGGCTATATCGAGAGATGCGTTAGATGAATGGCTTAAAGCTATCGAAAATAACGATGAAAATATGATGAACTCCATGGTAGAGGGGGGAAAGATTGCATTAGAGGGAAATGGAACAAAAGTCTATGTTAAGGATGTAGGAATAGCTGTAACAAAGGTAGAATTACTTGAGGGTGCAAACAAAGGTGCAATAGCCTATGTTATGAGTGAACAGGTAGAAATGAAATAGAAAAATATGGAGGGAAATTATGGCGTTAATTCAATGTCCAGAGTGCGGAAAAGAAGTAAGTGACAGAACAGAAAAATGTATTTATTGTGGTTTTCCTTTAAATCAAACTCAAGAAAAGTTAAGTAAGGAAAATACTAATATCGTATACTGCTATAACAAAGGCATACAAAATTTGTATTTAAGGTGTTCCTGTGGGCAAGAATTTAAGTATATCAATACTATGTATAAAAGAAATATTCTTGATAATGGAGATTACAAATTTGAAGCAGGAGGACTGCCTATAATGTGTCCTCGATGTCATTCTATATATGATACAATTTCTTTTAGACCAGAAACAGACCCTTATTTTGAATTTAAAAATAGTGATAAAATAAATGATACTACCGTTAAATGTCCTAAATGTGGATCAACTCAGATTCAGATGGTTCCAAGAAAATGGTCTTTAGCTACAGGATTTTTAACGAATAAAGTAGATAGGGTTTGTATGAACTGTAAATGTAAATTTTAAAATCATTGAAATTCAGTTGATAGGGGGTGCTAGAATGGGAAAAATATCAGAGAAAAATGGAAGATGTTCATTAACAGCAGAAAATGTTACTGTTAGAACAGTTAGAATGACTTATAAAAATAGATTAGAGGGATTTAATACAACATATTGTTCAAATGAAAATACGTGTATATATGCTTCACAGTGTATTCATTCTAATCTTAATCGGAAGCTTGCAAATGAAGCCTATAATCCAACTATAAAAGAATAATTAAATTCATAATAAATGATTCAGATATAAATCAGAGGTGTACGTAAGTATGCCTCTTTTTATACTCAAAATAGTATCAAAAAACGTATCATAATCTATTTACTTTTTGACACAAGAGATTTGATTAGTCAGAGAACCAAGGAAGGACTAAAAGCAGCAAAAGCCAGAGGCAGAAATGGGGGAAGGCCATCTAAGCAAAATGAAAAAGGAGAAACAGTTCTATTGTTGTATAAGGGGGGGATGAAAATTGCGGACATCTGTAAGGAGACAGCATTGAGCAGAAGTACAGTTAACCGGATTTTAAGAAATATTAAATAAATAAGTATTGATACGATGCAAAAGAAGATTTAAAATAAGTTATGTTATATAGGTCTTTTCTCATCTGTTAGAAAGGATTTAATATGGGAAAAGATTTAAAAGGTAAAGAATTAGGAGTTGGAATCAGGCAAAAAGTAGACGGTATTTATTCTGCAAGATATGTAGATAAATTTGGTAAGCGTAAAGAATTATATGATAGAAATTTGTCTTCTTTAAAAAGAAAACTAAACGAAGCCAAATATAATGATGCAATCGGGAATGTGATATTAGATGATTCTTTAACTTTATCTGTTTGGTTTGATAATTGGCTGGAAATCTATAAATACAATGTAATACGTGATAATACCAGAGTCTATTATAAACAGGTTTTTAAAAAGCATATTGAACCGCTATTAGGACATAAGAGGTTAAAAGACATAACACAGCTGCACATAAGGGCATTATTAAAAGAGTTAGATAAGCAGGGCTTACAGTTTCAAACACAAAACAAAGTCAGGGTTATGTTGCTCGATATGTATAATAAAGCAATTCTTGACAATTATGCTGTTCGGAATCCTGCAAAAGGTATCAGGCTTCCAAAGCACAACAAAAGAAATAAAAGAGTATTTTCAGTGGAAGAACAGATAGATTTTTTTGATTGCTGTAAAGGTACATTTTATGATAATCTCTTTACTGTTGCCGTCAATACGGGACTGAGACAAGGTGAGCTATGTGCTTTAACATGGGATGATATTGATTTAGAGAAGAAAGAAATCAATGTAGAAAAGACTCTGCTGTATCAGAAGTTAGAGGGAGATACCGGAAAGACATTTCATATTAATCCCCCAAAAACAAAAACAAGCAATAGAAAAGTTCCAATAAATAAACAATGTGAAATTGCATTGAAAAAACAGTTGATTCAAAGAAATAATATTATCTCGAGGCAGTCAGCAAAGCCGGAAAAGGGGTTTGAAAATCTACTGTTCACTACAAAATACGCAACGCCTATTTGTGACCAGATTCTAATTGATGCCATTAAGAAAATTGTAAACGAGATTAATTCAGTCAGAAGCGAGATTGAGCAGTTTGAAATGTTTACTCCGCATTGCTTTCGGCATACGTTTGCAACACGATGTTTTGAAGCCGGAATATCACCAAAAGTAATACAGACGTATTTGGGACATTCTACATTACAAATGACAATGGATTTGTATACTTCCGTATTTAAACATTGTGAAGAGAAGGCAATCAGCAGACTAAGTGAATATTTTATTTCTCTGGAAGACAGCAGAGAAATAAATATTGAAAGAGAATTTGAAAAGCAGATATAAATGGGGTAAAAATGGGGTAGAGGGAAAAAATATGGGGGTAGTAAAGGTTGAAATTCCTGTAAATACAAGCAACGTGGCCAACACTCTCTATACCAACTGGCTGAATTTCTATGTATATCAGGTGACTCCGTATCTTTTGTCGGAGGATTGAGAAATACGTTTTTCTCCCTGAGTTCCGTGGAATACGGGAGAGGCTGCCGTCTGAAGAGATGGAAAAGGTAAAGGCGGAGCTGGCATCAGAGAAAGAGGAAGCAGAAAATTAAAAAAGGGAAACGCCAGAAAATCAGTCCCTCCGGCAGGAAAGGAGAATGCCAGTCCTGCCGGGGGGATTTGTCAGTTATACTGATCAGCGGGAACAGCTCAGAACAGATGGAGCCCTGAAACAGCAGCACTTTTTTCTGATTCTTCAGGCCGAAGGCGAAATTCACTTCCCTACCTGTAAGGAGAGGTGGTATAATAACCAAGGAATACCTGCAAAGCGGGCATTATACCTGCGCATGCCGGCTTCAGTATGCAGTGCCGGCAACCGGGCGCTAAGTTTTGCCGGAATGTTTAACAGGAGGGAAGGCAGTCATGATAACACAGGAAGAGATCCTAAAGCATCTGGATGTGGATTATTCCTACCGTCTGGCAAAACGGATGGAAGTATATAAATCCAATCCTGTCCTGGGATACCGCACAGCGGGCTCCAGGGCGGAGTTTGAAACAGGAGAAATGCTGAAACAGGAGATGGAGAGCATCGGCCTTTCAGATGTGTCAAAGGATGCGGTAACCGTGGATGGCTGGGAGTTTAAAAAGGCAGTTCTTCGGTTTGAGGGACAGGACGGAAGGGAGAGAGAGGTTCAGCTGGGAGCTTACCAGACCACTCTTGTGACAGATGGATTTGAGGAGTGCTCCCTGATGTACCTGGGGAAGGGAACGGACCGGGATTATGAGGGAAAGAATGCAGCCGGAAAGCTGGTTTTGGTGGATATTAACCAGAGGGATGAGTGGTGGATTAACTATCCGGTCTATGAAGCCCATTTAAAGGGGGCCAGAGCTCTGATCGCTGTTCAGAGCGGAGGGTACGGCGAAATCGGAGAGGAAGCATTAAACGCCCAGGATATTGCAGGGCCGGAGGATGCACCTGCTTTCTCTATCTCAGAAAGAGATGCAAGAGAGCTGAAAAAGCTGCTGCAGGAGAAGGGGGAGCTGTCTGTGTTTCTGGATGCGGATACCCGTGTCAGAAGAAACTGCACCACCTACAACATCACAGGCCGTATTCCGGGAAGACATCCGGAGCGTATGGTTCTCCTGTCTGCCCACTATGATTCCTATTTCAGCGGCTTTCAGGATGATAATACAGCTGTGGCTATGATGCTGGGAATTGCCAGGGCTCTGGTGGCAAGCGGCTTTCAGCCCAACAATACCATTGTTTTCTGCGCTATGGCGGCTGAGGAGTGGGGAGTAGCCGATTCTAATTTTGACTGGTCTGCGGGAGCCTATGAGCAGGTGTTCACAGCGCATCCCGAATGGGTGGGCAGGGTGATTGCAGACCTGAATTTCGAGCTGCCGGCTCTGGCACATGGAACCAGGGCGAGGATCAGAAGCTGCTACGAATACGTAGATTATCTGAATGAATGGCTGGAGGATCTGCCCAATCTGACTCAGGCGTATCCGGAAGAGACAAAGGTAACGGCTCCCATTGAAACCTGGTCAGATGACTTTTCCATGGCAATTGCCGGAATTCCGTCCATGGTCAATGATTTCACAGGCGGGAGCTTTATGGAAACGCATTATCATTCCCAGTTTGACAATGATGAGTTCTATGATGAGCAGGTCTACAGACTTCACCATGAGCTGTTCGCTCTTCTGATTGAGGCTCTTGACCGGACAGCTGTGGTTCCTCTCTGTTTTGAGCGGGTGATGAAGCGGGCGGCCCGGTCTCTTGATGAAGAGCTGGGAGAGCTATGGGTGAGCCCGGAGGTGGCTGTCAGGCTGGAAGAGATGAAGCAGCTCTTTGAGCAGGCGGCAGAGTTCTCATGGAGAGAATATGAAGAAGTGCGGGAAATCAATAACCGCTACAGCAGCCTTCTGAGCCAGGGAAGAGAGGCGCAGGCAGAGGAGCTGTTTCAGAGAGAGAGAAAGCGCGAGGCAGAGCTTTTAAGGCGCTTTAAGCTGGAACAGGATGAGTTTGTGCGCATTGACTGGTATGGAAATGTCTATTATCTTCATGAGCTCTGCATGGAAAAGATACGGCTGCTGGGCGGGGCGGTGAAGAATCTCAGAGAAGGAAAGATCTCAGCTGCTCTGCGAAAGCTCTATCAGGTGGATAATAATGCCTATGCCTTTATGTTTTCTGAAGAAGTGTACCGCCACTTTACCGAGTATGTGCTGGATCAGCCAAAGGACCGTCTGAAATGGGGGTACCAGAGACTTGCCGGTCATGAAAATCTGTATCCTCTTGTCACAGGGCTGCTTCAAAGAGAGTCCGGAGGAGAGAGTGACTGCAGGAAGGAAGCAGATGCGCTTGACGAGGCGCTGTCAAGACAGCTTCGAGCGCTTCTGGATGCTTTGGACACTCTTGAAAAAATAACAAAAAAGGACTTTATACAGAGGTGAAAATTTATTATGGATAGTGATAAGCTGTACCGTGTGCAGAGAAAAGATCTGCCGAAGCTGGAGAAAATTTTGAATCTCTGCTTTGCACATGATCCGCTCTATGAAACGCTGATCCCTGATCCAGAGGTCAGAAAAAGGCTGATGCCTGAGCTGTTTCACTGTGATCTGGATGAATTTTTTGAAACCTGTGAGATATTTGCAGACAGCGAAGAGCTGAAGGGGGTACTGGTTGTATCGGATGAGGCAGAGCCGTATAACCTGTTCCGGTTTTACTTTTCAGAGGCAAAGGCGGCTCTGTACACGGACACTGTGCTGATCAAGGAGGATCCGTCTCTAAAGACTTTCTATAACTTTATGAGGGGCGTAGATTACCTGAATTCAAGCTGGACGGATCAGCTTCACCAGAACAGAAGGCTACACATTATTTACCTTGCCGTAGATCCTCATGTACAGCACCACGGGGTAGCGGCCCTTCTGTTAGACGAGGCCATTGACTATGCAAACCGCCATCGAATGATGATTTCACTGGAAACACACAATGAAAAGAATCTGGCCTTTTATGCCAAATTCGGTTTTAAGGTATATGGGGTGGTAAAGAAGCATTTCCCTCTGAATCAGTACTGCCTGATCAGGGAAGTGCAGTGAAAAATGCTCAGGCCTTCTGCCTGCTTCAAGAGCAGAACAGGCAGCTGAAGGAACTGCAGGCGGCCGCAGCTTACGGGCTGGGGACAGAGAAAGCAGAACATCCTTTCTGCGCCGGAGCAAACTGTGTGAAAAGCTGCAGAATTGCAGAACGGATAAACAATGAATGGAGGATTCAGATGAGTACGTATTTAGTAGATTTCGAGAATGTAGGAGTAGGAGGAATGGACGGAGTGGAGAAACTTTCTGACCACGACAGAGTTGTGATTTTTTATGGAAAGCAGGCGGCGGCCGTCCCGTTTGAGCGCCATATTGAGATTGCTTCTTCCAGGGCAGAGGTCAGATATATTAAGGTGGATAAAACAGGAAAGAATTTCCTGGATTTTCAGCTCTCCAGCTACTGCGGCTACCTGATCGGAAGTACAGCTGAAAAGGACTTTATTATCGTCAGCCGTGACAATGGATTCGGCAGTATGGAGGATTTCTGGGACGGAAAGGAGATGTCAGGAAAGCTGATCAGTATGAAACGCCAGCCGGCCATAGCGGTGAATGAGGAGAAGGCGGAGAGCGTGAGGGAGATTATTGTCGACCGCAGTGAGCGGGCCGGAGAAAAGGCCAAGGAACAAGAGACCAAAAGTTCCAGAGAAAAAAGCGGGCAGACAGAACAGGGAAGACGGGAAAAAGAACAGAAAAAACAGAAAAAAGCTGACAGAAAGGCTGAGAAGGAGAAACACGAAAAAGAAAAGCGGGAGAGAGAGCGGCAGGAAAAAGAAAGGCATATCCGGGAAAAGCGGGAAAGACAGGAAGCAGCCAGGGAGGAGATGAGGGAAGCGTCCTCTGAGAATGAGCAGGAGGAGGCCTCCATACCGGAAATGAGGAGAAAAGGCAGAAGAAACACCGGGAAAAAGCGCGGTCAGAGGCCGGATGAGGAGATGATTCTCTCTGCTGCAGAGGAGACACAGAACCATTTGAAGGAGGAGTCAGTCAGAAAGGATTCCAGGCGTGAGGAGCCAAAATGGCTGAAAGAGAGAGCTGAAAAGGAGAACGGGAAGAAAAACACGAAGGGAGAGCAGAGGTCCGCAGAATGCGTTCACGAAGAGCCGAAAGGAGCAGAGGAAAAGGAGGAGAAAAGACAGATACCAGCTTCAGACGGCGGCCAGGAAGGTGAGAAAGAGGCGAGAAGGCATTTAAAAAGAAGCAGGAGAAGGCCGAAGGGCAGATATGTCTGGAGACGGTAAAAGTCTGGAAGGGACAGCCTGAGAAGGCTGTCTCTTTTTTAAACCATCTGATCTTAAAGACGGAAATCCCCACGGAAATTTCCAGTACGCATTTTGGCGCATACTTTATTATTGAAAATGATAATCATTTTCGATATAATGACAGGTATGAAAAAGTGGCGGGGACGCATCCACAGAACAGTTTCCGCGGCAGCGGGAGGAATGCTATTATGAGAGTAAAAAAGCTGCTGGAACAATTTTTTGACGCATGCCTGATAGAGGGAAATGTAGAAAAGGCTTTGACTTTTGCCTCTGAGAAAATCATGAGCTTCGGGACAGAGGAACAAGATGGAGCTTAGGGCTCTTCTGGAACGTGAAACTGCCGCAGTTCAAAAAGAAGAAAAGTTCAGCTACGTCCTGGCAGATTACAGAGAAAGCGAATATGGGGAGGGGATGTGCGGGGCCTTCTGCTTTTTTGTAACTGCGGTGGAAAAGAAACAGGAGGGGGCCATTCGAAAAAATGCCGGAATCCGTCTGACTGCATGCGCAAGGAAGGAGGAGGGGATGTGGAAGCTTGTTCAGCTGCATATGTCAAGGCCTATGCGCTTCCAGGAGAGAGAGGAGGTCTTTCCTCTGAAATATGGCCATCGTTCTGTAGGAAAAATCGGGGCTGTAGCAGGAAGAAGCCTGATACAGACCATGTCATCCCTGCTTCCCGAAGGAATTCTGGGAGTATATCTGGAACCGGGTTTTCCTCTCTATGTCATCAATGATTCCATGCTAAGCTATCTGGGCTATACATACGAGGAACTGGTGGAGGTGACAGGGGAGAAGATTATCTCCATCATTGCCCCCGAGGACAGAAAACAGGTGGAACGGGAGATTTTTCAGAGCGTAAGGGACACAGGAGAGTATGAACTGCAGTGCAGAATCATGAAAAAAGACGGATCCCTTATGTGGATTATGGAAAAGGGGCACCGGATTGTCACAGAGGACGGAAGAGAGGCCATTATAGGGATTATTCTGGATAATTCTAAAAATATGGATCTGCAGGAAAAACTGAAGCGCGAGGCAATAGAGGATCCCCTCACGGGAACACTCAACAGAAAGGGAGCGGCAGGCTGCATCAGGCAGTCTTTTATGACAGACAAAAAGGGGACGCTTTTTCTGCTTGATATTGACAATTTCAAAAAAGTCAACGATATTTACGGGCACCAGGCAGGAGACAGAGTGCTGATGGCTCTGGCAAACATTTTAAAGGTCCACACAAGAAGACAGGATACGGTTTCACGCATGGGAGGCGATGAATTTCTGATTTATCTTTCAGGCTGTGTGGCAAAGAATGTGGTGGAGGACAGAGCCAGGAGTATTATCGAGGCATTCAGTCTGGAGGGGAAGGATTACCCCATGGCAGGAATATCCATCAGCATCGGCGTATCCATGAGGGAAAAAGAGGAGAGCTTCCAGGAGCTTTATCTGCAGGCCGATCAGGCTCTCTATGAAGCTAAAAGAACGGGAAAGGGCCAGTACAGGCTGAGAAAGAAGGAGGATTCAGAGAATGGACAGAGAGAAGCACTTTGATTTAAGATACCTGAACGTACCTCTTCCTGAGGATGTGGAAAAACTCAAATGGGGGGGAGACTATGAGCGGCTTCAAAAGGTAATCGAGAAAAAGCTGAAAAGTGAGTCGCTTCCGGAAGCGCTTAGAATCAGGCTGGAGCTTGAGCGGGAGCTGGCCGTAAGGATACCGGCTCAGTATCCTTACAGCTATGAAGATGCCCTCTTGATTTTAAGAGAGAGGATTGAAAATTTCCAGGATGAAGAGCTGGAAAGGCTGTGGGAGGAGAATACGGCTGACTGGATCTACATAAAAGGAAGCGTACATTTCCATGAACTGTTTTTTGATAATTTAATGAAGACAAGGCCGGACTATGAGGTCAGGGCGAAAGAAAAAAGCAGCGACGGAGAAAAAAATGCGGCACTGCTGAGGGAGAATATCAGAATCATGAAGGAAAAGGGGAGCAGGACGCTTCACCTCCATCTTCACACAACCCTTCGCCTGACACCTGAAGCGGAGAAAGGCTGTATGGGAAAGAAACTTGGCGTTTATCTTCCCCTTCCCGTGGAGTATGCACAGGTAAAAAATCTGAAAATCTGCGGCTTTCCCGGCAATGTGGGAGCTCCGGTCAGAATCGATGAGGGAAGTTATCCCCAGAGGACGGCTTACTTTGAGACAGTGATCAAAGGAGGGGAGCGCTGGGAGACAGAGTACGAATTTGACAATATAACCGTTTACCGGCAGCCCGATCCAGGAGAAGTTCTGCCTGTCCAGCCGGCCTTCTATACGCAGGAGGAGGCGCCTCATATCCGTTTTACGCCGTATATCAGGGAGCTGACGCGGGAGGCTGTGGGGGAGGAAAAGAATCCTCTGCTGGCAGCGGAAAAAATTTACCGCTTTATCACATCGGAGGTTCGGTATTCTTTTGTCAGAAGCTACAGTACCATCTATGACATTCCGGAGTTTACGGCAGTCAATCAGAAGGGGGACTGCGGTTTCCAGGCCCTTTTATTTATCACCATGTGCAGGGCGGCGGGAATACCTGCCAGGTGGCAGTCGGGTCTTTATGCCACGCCCCTTTCCGTCGGGTGCCATGACTGGGCTCAATATTATGTGGCGCCTTTTGGCTGGCTGAGTGCAGACTGTTCCTTCGGCGGCTCTGCATTCCGGCAGAAGGATGAGGAGCGCAGGGAATACTATGGGAAAAACCTGGATCCATACCGAATCCCCTATGCTTCTTCGTTTATGCACGGTTTTTCCGTTCCGGAAGGGGGACTCAGGGACGATCCCTATGACAACCAGTGCGGGGAAGTGTTCTGCGAGGGACAGGCCCTTCGATGCAGAAAGGACTTTACGGTTGAGTACCGGCTGGATACAGAGGAATTATAAATATACTGTACAGGATATAAATATGTGCTATAATAGCAGAAGAGCTGTAAAAAGTCTTCAGGGCAGGGAACTTCAGGCCCAGGGGACAGGACAGCATAAGATGAGGAGGTTTATTTTATGAAGGCATACGATATGCAGGAGAAAAAAGAGGTGGAGGTTACAGGAGAGGAGCTTATGAAGCTTTTAGACTCCAACCGCCAGGTGGATTTAGTATTTTCAGAGCCAAGGACAGATGAGGACGGCTACCTGACCTGGGATCGGGAGAACTGGCTGCTGGTTAAAGAGGGAAAATATCAGAGAAATTATTTCTTAAAGGGAAAAGCCCTCTATGACTTTACCCACCACAACAAATACGATATGAAGAATTCCTTCTTCCCGGAGCAGGCAGAGAAGATAGAGATTAATTAGTCGGAAACGCAGTCAGAGACATTTAAGGAATTACCGAAAATACGCAGAAATTCAGAATAAATAAAGGCATCCCGCGCAGTGAACCTGCCAGCAGAGGGGTGCCTTTTAATATAGGAAATTCGGAAGAATTTCCATAATACAAAAAGCCCTGACTGGCAGGATGCGCACGCCGTGCAGAAGAAAAAGGCTGCCTTAGGCAGCCCCTAGGTGCTGCGCTGCGTCGGAAAGGAAAAGTCTAAAGCAGCTCCTCCCGGCTTTTTGGACGCTCCTCCAGACGGCGCAGGACATAGCGGCAGGATATGCCTGTAAAGACGGAGGCGGCTATCCAGGCGGCCGGATCGCAGAAGCAGGCCAGCGGGTAGCTCATGAGCTTCATGGCTATGGGGGCCAGAGCGCAGCGGGCGCCAAGCTCAGCCGCACCTCCCATCATGGGGAGAAAGCCGTAGCCGCAGCCCTGCATGAAATTGCGGAAGACAAAAATGTAGCTGAGAGGAATGTAAAATGCCACACAGATGTACATATAGGTCTGCGCATAGGGAAGGATCTGGGTAAGGTCGCCTGTAAAAAACAGACGAATTCCAAAAGGAAGCAGAAGAACCAAGGCGGCCGCGCTGGCGAGGGCGTACACTGTGCTGATAGCCAGAGAGGTTTTGATCCCCTGGCGGATGCGCCAAAGATCGCCCTTGCCGATATTCTGACCGGCGTACGTGGCGGCCATCTGCCCCATTGCAACCATTCCCTGGGTTACCAGGTTCTGAAGCCGGCTCACAGCGGTGAAGGCTGCCACGGCTGTGGAGCCGAAGAGATTGATGGCAGCCTGCATGACGATGGTTCCCACAGCAGTGATGGAAAACTGCAGAGCCATGGGGATTCCCATAGAGAGCTGGCAGCGCACATAGGAAGCCCTCGGAAGGAAGGAATCACGCACGGGACAGAGAGCAGGGACACGCTTCCAGATATATAAAAGGCACAGCAGTCCCGAAATCAGAGTGGCCGCGTTTGTGGCCCATGCAGCGCCCGCCACACCCATATGAAACCAGATGATAAAAACCAGATCCAAAATCACGTTGATCCCAGCTGAGAGAATCAGGAAAAACAGGGGAGCTTTGCTGTTTCCCACTGCTCTCAGGTAGGAGGAAAGAAGGTTGTAGAGGATGTTGGCGCCAAGGCCCATGCAGATGACACTGATATAGGAATAGGCGTCGTCAAAAATATCAGCCGGCGTATTCATGGCAGCTAAAAGGGGCTTCATAAACAGAAGGCTGGACACTGTCAGAAGGACGGCTGCCGCCAGGGACAAAAGAGCGCCGTTTCCCACACTGCGCCTGACTCCGTGTATATCTCCGGCCCCGTATTTCTGGGAGGTGAGAACGGAAAAGCCGGCAGTCAGACCCTGGGCAAAGCCGGTGATCAGAAACATAATCGTTCCGGTAGACCCCACCGCCGCCAGGGCGCTGCTGCCTACATAGCGCCCTACGATGACGGTGTCAACCATGTTGTAGAGCTGCTGGAACACATTGCCTATGAATAACGGAAAAACAAATCTTAAAATAAGGGGGAGCGGTTTCCCCTCAGTCATGTCAAGTTCCATGGGAAATTCCTTTCTTAACGTTTTTTAACAAAGGAAAGTGTATACGGGGAAGGAGAGAATGTCAAATGGTTTTTGAGGCTGCCCAAGGCCTTCTGAAAATCCCAGATTGCACATACAGGTATTTCGATGATATAATAAAACTGATTTTTTTTGGAGGCGATCACCATGAACCTATCTCTTTTTCCGACACTAAAAGGATACAGGCCCTCCTGGCTTGTTAAGGACATCCAGGCAGGGCTTATTATTGCTGCCGTTTCAATCCCCATTTCTATGGGATATGCGGAGGTGGCCGGGCTTCCGGCGGTATACGGCCTCTATGGCTCGCTTCTGCCCATTCTCTGTTTTGCACTCTTTTCCACTTCGCCCCAGTTTATCCTGGGAGTGGATGCAGCTCCGGCAGCGATCGTGTGCGCTGCCCTGTCGTCTGCGGGGATAGAGGCAGGTTCCTCCGAGGCCATGGCTTTTGTGCCGTTTACTGCTCTGCTTGCAGGGCTGTGGCTTCTGCTCTTTTATTTCCTGAAGGCGGGAAAAATTGTCAACTACATTTCCACCCCCGTAATGGGCGGATTTATCACGGGAATTTCCTTCACCATTATCCTGATGCAGATTCCGAAGATTCTTGGAAGCGGTTCCGGCTCAGGGGAGCTTCTGGAGCTTCTCTTACATATCTGGGAGGCTTTTGAGCATGTGAGCATCCTGTCTGTGATGCTCGGTGCCGGCGCTCTTGTGATTCTGCGCCTGTCCCAGAGGCTGGTGCCGAAATTCCCCATGGCAGTGGCCATTATGGCGGCAGGAGTGGGCCTGGAGCTGGCATTCGGGCTGCACGGGATGGGTGTCAGGATGCTTGCGGCCGTAGAGCCGGGCTTTCCCGCTCTGTCCCTTCCTTCCGTTTCCGGCCTGGATATCGGCAGGGCGGCGGGAACCAGCCTGACAGTGGCAGTGGTGGTCATGTCAGAAACACTTTTATCGGAAAATAATTTTGCCTTTAAAAATGGATATCAGATTAAGGACAACAGGGAGATCCTGGCCTGCGCAGCCGGAAACCTGGCTGCCGTTCTGGTTGGCTGCTGCCCGGTAAACGGAAGTATTTCCAGGACCTCCATGAACGATCAGTTCGGGGGAAAAACGCAGATGACAGGGATCGTGGCAGGAGCTGCGATGGCAGTCATTCTGCTCTTTGCCACAGGCTTTATCGGCTATCTTCCTGTTCCCGTGCTGGCGGCCATCGTCATCTCCGCCCTGATGAATGTGGTAGAGCTGCATCTGGCAAAGCGGCTGTTTTCTGTGAGCCGAAACGAGTTCTGGATTTTTCTGGCAGCCTGCATGAGCGTACTCTGCCTTGGAACGATCTACGGAGTTGTCATTGGAATTGCCCTGTCTTTTACAGAAATGATCTTAAAGGCTGCCAATCCGCCCAGAACGGTGCTGGGAATTATTCCGGGCAGGGAGGGATTCTTCGATCTCAGAAAAAATCCCCATGCCGTTCCCATCAGAGGAACGGTGATCTACCGATTCAGCGAGAGTCTTTTCTTTGCCAACATAAAGATATTTAAGGAGGACATCGAGTCCTTGATTGAGGATGACACAAAAACAGTGATTGTGGATGCAGGGGCAGTGACAAGCCTTGATATTACGGCCGCCGATCAGCTGGAGGCTCTGGCAGAAAGCCTGAAAAAGAGGGGAATCCGCTTTTACCTGACCGAGCATGTGGATACAGTCAATGAGGAAATGAGAAAGCTGGGAATTGGCCGCCTGATTGAGGAGGGAATGGTAAGACGCACCATCACCACTGCCTTAAAGGCAGCCGGAATGGAGGAGCCCTACCCGGTAAAGGAGAGAGAGGCAGGCCCTTCCAGGTACCAGGCTATGACAGGCCTCTCTGCGGAGGAGGAGAATTCTCTGGAGGAATTTGGCTGGGCCTTCGGAGGGGACGTGGTGAGCCAGATCGAGAGACGCGTCCACCGGATTATGGAGAGCATCCACTATATGCCGGACATTGAGGAGCTGGTGGAACGCGGTCTTCCTGAGGATAAGGACGGATGGATGAATCTGGGAGCCTTTGATGAGGACGAGATTTTAAGAAGAATCGAGCTTCACCTTGATGAGCTGCCGGAAAATCTGAGCGACAACAAAAGCATTGTCCTGAGCCTTCTCGAAAAACGAAGGCAGAGGATCAGGGAAGAGCTTGAGCAGAATCATCCGGAGCTTTTAAGCATGTTAAAGCAGCGGCGTGAGAAGCTGGAACGGCGGCTGATGAAGCAGAACCCGGAAGCTGCCATGCGGCTTCGCGAATGGGAAAAGGCTCTGAGTGAAGGCAGAGAGAAAACAGACAAAACAGGTAACATTCGGTGACAAGACGGCTTATTGATATGAAAAACTGCAGCAGGAGGGAGAGAGATGGCATTCCAGACAGGCGTAAAAGAGGACACTAAGATAAAGCTGAAAAAACCGAGCCTCTACCATGTAGTTATGCACAATGATGATTTTACCACCATGGATTTTGTGGTGGAGATTCTGATGACGATTTTCCACAAGGAACATGAGGAGGCAGTAGCCCTGATGATGCTTGTGCATAATATCCAGAGGGCGGTGGTGGGAACGTATTCCTACGATATTGCCAGGACCAAGGCAGAGGAGGCAGAGGAAAGAGCCAGGGAACAGGGATTCCCGTTCAGGCTCAGCGTAGAAGAGGCATAGGAATCCGGCAGACAGCTTCCGGGAAATTTTCTGCTGTCTGCCGGAATTTGCGTCAGAAAAAGGAGAAATTTGCAGATGATGGAAATAGATGAAGAGGTAGCCCGTGTGTTCAGTGGTGCTGTGAAGGAAGCAGGAGAGCGGGGGCTGGAGTATGTGACTCCTGAACTGTTTCTGCTAAAAATTGCAGACGAGCCTATGTTTCGGGAGGCCTTTGAGGAGTGCGGCGGCGACTGCGGGGAGCTGAAAAGCAAGCTTGAAGCGTACATCAGGGAACAGGTACCGGCTTCAGACGGAAAAAAAGAGCCTGTTCCTTCCGCCGACTTAAATGAGCTTTTATTCTATACAGAGCTTACCACCCAGAATTGCGGGAAAAGGAGCATTGACCTGAATCACCTGATCGCCGCTTATTACCACTTAGAGAACAGCTTTGCCCTCTACTATCTGATGGAGCAGGGCATTGAAAAGGCGGAGCTTCTGCTGGAGCTTATTGAGTCCGGTGAAAAATGGGAGGGGGAGTATGAGGAATACGAGGTTCATGAGGGCGGTGACAATTCGGAGGAGTGGGAGGAATACTATGCCCGGGAATATGAGCTGGAAAAGCGCAGGGAAGAGCTGATGAGAGGCGGCGGGAAAAGAACGGAAGGAAAGAATGATGACGGCGGGGAAGAGGACATCCCGTTTGGCAGTACAGAAAAGAAGAGGGAAAAATGGAGAGATTATGTGACCTGCTTAAATGACAGCCTGTCGGATGTAAGCCCCCTCATCGGCAGGGAGGACGAGCTGGAACGCACCATGCAGATTCTCTGCCGCAGGGAGAAAAACAACCCCCTTCATATCGGCGAACCCGGCGTCGGGAAAACAGCCATAGCCTACGGCCTTGCAAGGCTTCTGGAAGAAGAAAAGGTGCCGGAGGCTTTAAAAGGTGCCAGAATCTATTCTCTGGATCTGGGAGCCATGATTGCCGGAACCCAGTACAGAGGCGAGTTTGAAAAACGGTTAAAGAGTGTTCTGGCAGGCCTTGAGAGGGAAGAAAAGCCCATTGTATACCTGGATGAGATCCACAACATTGTAGGAGCCGGGGCCGTGGGGGAGGGGAGCTTTGACGCGTCAAACCTGTTAAAACCTTACCTGGCAGCCGGAAGGATCCGTTTTATAGGGGCCACTACCCATGAGGAATATAAAAAGCACTTTGAGAAGAGCAAGAGCCTGGTGCGCCGGTTTCAGAACATTGAAATTTCCGAGCCCGGAGAGGAGGAGACAGTCAAAATTCTGGAAGGGCTCAGGAAGCACTATGAGAAATACCACGGCGTTTCCTACAAAAAGGGCGTGATGGAGTATGCGGTGCACATGAGCGCCAGGTATATCAATGAGAGATTTCTGCCGGACAAGGCCATCGATCTGATCGACGAGGCAGGCGCTTACCGGAAGCTCCATCCGCTTCCCCAGAAAAAGCAGACCGTGGGAAAGGAGGTCATTGACGAGATCCTCTCAAAGACCTGCCGGATTCCAAAGAAGGTGGTGGAGAGCGGGGAGATAAAGAAGCTCGCGGGCCTGGAGCGCAGACTGTCTGCCTGTGTGTTCGGCCAGGACGAGGCCATAAAAGAGGTGGTCAACGCCATCAAGTTCTCCAGGGCAGGGCTCTCCGAGGCGGGAAAGCCCCTGGCCAGCTTCCTGTTTGTAGGCCCCACAGGGGTGGGAAAGACGGAGATCGCCAGAAGTCTTGCGTCGGAGCTTGGGATCAGGCTGATCCGCTTCGACATGAGCGAATATGAGGAGAAGCATGCGGTGGCGAAGCTCATCGGAGCGCCGGCCGGCTATGTGGGATACGAGGAGGGAGGCCTTCTGACAGAGGCGGTCAGAAAGAATCCCCATGCAGTCCTGCTTTTGGACGAGATTGAGAAGGCCCATTCCGATATTTACAATATTCTTCTCCAGGTGATGGACTATGCGACGCTTACGGACAATCAGGGGAGAAAGGCGGATTTCAGAAATATTGTCCTGATTATGACCTCCAATGCCGGGGCGAGCAGGCTTACAAAGGCAAGGCTGGGCTTCGGGGACGGCGTCGGCGCAGACGGACGGGGCAGCGTGATTATGGATGAGGTAAACCGGGTATTCCAGCCGGAGTTCAGGAACCGTCTGAGCCGGATTGTCGTGTTTGATGGAATTGACGAGAGGACGGCCAGAGAGATTGCAGGGAAAAAGCTCAGGGAGCTGGGAGCCCTTCTTTCGGAGCGGCAGGTGGAGTTTTCTTTCACCAAGCAGGCGGAGGCCCTTCTGACGAAAAAGGGAGTGAGCCGGGAATATGGGGCAAGGGAGCTTACGAGGGTGATCGAGCGGGAGATCAAGCCTCTCCTGGCTGACCGGCTTTTGTTTGGAAGCCTGAAGCGGGGCGGTTTCTGCCGGCTGGATGTAAAAGACGGCGCGTTTGTTCTCTCAGATGAAGCAGGCGCAAAGGAGAAAAGGGAGGAACATGCATGATACGAACGCTCATCGTGCCGGATTACTACAGAGAGTTTCACTGTATCGGGAGCAGCTGTCCAGACACCTGCTGCGGAGGCTGGAAAATTCCCATTGACGAAAAAACCATGAAAAAATACCGTGCTCTGGGCCGGAGCGGCTTTGACTTCCATGGTGCGGTAGACAGGAGAAGGCGGCAGATTGTGATGAAGGATGGTTCCTGCCCTCTGCTGGAAAAGGGGCTCTGCAGGCTCCACAGGGATCTGGGGGAGGATTACCTGTGCCGTGCCTGCCGGCTCTATCCGCGCCACGATGAAGATTACGGCAGTGTTCACGAGCGTTCCCTCTCCCTGTCATGCCCGGAGGCGGCCAGGCTGATCTTAAAGAGAGAGGGGAGGCTTACCTTCCGGGAATATATGGGGAGGGGAGAAAAAGAGGCAGAGGATCCGGCGTCCCGTCCTCTCTTTGCCCAGCTTATGAGGGCGAGAAAACAGATGCTCTCAATGTTATCCTTCCGGGAAAGGCCTCTCGCACACCGTCTGGCTATGATTCTCGCCATGTCCCACGACATGCAGCGGGGAATCAGCCAGGGCAAAGATGAATCCCTCCATATGATAATGGATCGGTACACCCTGCTGGAAACAGAGAAGGGGTACGAGTGGTTTCTGTCGAAAACGTCATCCTGCATGGGGAGACGGGAGGAGCGGTATGATCAGATGGCAGCCTGCCTGGGGCTTCTCGGGGAGCTGACTGAAATTTACCCGGGCTATGGGAGGATAGTTTCCGGCTGGATGGATGTGCTCTACCGGACGGAGGCTGGATTTGCAGATTATGACAGAGCAGTGCGGGAAAGCGAGGGAGAGCCGGAAATCGAAATCATACTTGAAAATCTGGCCGCCTATATCCTGTGTCTGTACGTGCCCGGGGCAGTCTATGACAGGGATGTGTATACCAAGGTGAAATACTGCCTGTTTTCTGTTCTCTGTATCCGGGAGGCTCTGACTGCAGAGATGGCCCTAGGAAGGCTTAAGAAGGAAAATGCCATGGGCAGGGAGGAAGCCGGGGCCGCGCTCCTCAGACTGTCATGGAGCTATTCCAGGCAGACGGAGCATTCAGACGAAAATCTGGAGCTGATAGAGAATGCCCTGAAAAAGAGAAAACTGTTTTCCATGAAGTCCATATTTATCAACCTGTTTGGCTGAAACCTGGTCAGCCCGTTTGCCCGGACTGTCCTCCGGGGTTAAGGAGCCCGCCGCCTGGCGGGCTCAGCCGCTAAAATACAATATCTTTCTGCAGGCTCTCTCTCCATCTCATTTTACATCAAATTTACACCAAATCTCGTTTCTCGTATCTCATTTTCATAAATAAAAGCGTTTTAGAAATTCTTATCTTTTTTTCTTTTCAGGAAATGGAAAAATAAAGAAAATGTAAGGAAATCGAAATTGACGAACGGTTTTTCCAGAAGTATCCTAAACATAGACTGGATCAGTTAACCGCGAACCATTCACAGGTATGAGAGGAATGGGGACGAAGAGATAGAATGGAGATTGAGATGAAAAAAGGGAGATTGAGAGCCGCGAGGGGATTTTGGCTGGCCGTCTGCATCCTGGGGCTGGCAGCAATAGGGGCAGGATGGGCGGTAAAGGGCGTGTCTTATGTAATGGCTCAGAAGCTGCAGAGTTCTGACACGGCAGACGGCGGGGAGAGTGAGCCGATTGCCACTGATGACGCAGATCTGCGCTTCAGAGAGCGATTTTACGCGCTGAGTCCGGACAGTCTGGAAGTGACAGATGCCGAGACGGCAGAAAAGGCTGCGTCCGAGGGGAGAGAGGGCCTGGGTATTCTGCTGGCGGAATTCCCTCAGGATGACATTTCCGTATACGGGTATGTGGACGCAGAGAAGCCCTGGCAGGGAGTCATGATCCGGTGTGGAGACAATGTGAGCTATTTTCCGGATATTGTCTATCTGTCAGAGTCTCGGGAGATGCCGGAGATTTACGCAGACAGCAGCAACAGCCTGATTATAGCCTCCTTCCACGCCGGGGCAGGAGAGGAAAAGAAGCGGGATACCCTCTACGCCTTCTTAAAAAGCCCGGCGGGAACCATGACATGTCAGGAATTTACGGCAGAGGACTTTCTGGGGCAGATGGAAAACCGTTTTTCCCTGAGCTACCAGCCTGGGGAAAACAGCGGGAAACTGGTGGGCCAGGATGGGAGGCTGATTGGTGAGGTGGACCTGAGCTGGGCGGACGGAGCCGCCATCACAGGACTGAATGTCATCAATCGCGTCCGCTTTATTCCCGGCAGCACGGTCTGGGCAGAGGTGGAGATCGGAATCACAGCCGAAGGGCGCGCCCCCTACTATGGAGAGAACCTTGTTGTGACGGCCCCGGTAGAGTTAAACAGCCAAAGCTATGGAAACGGAACGAAAAAGGTCAGCTTTTTAATCGGTGAAGTGAGGGAAAAAGCAGGAGAAAATCAGAGCGGTGAGGGGCTGGAGGAATAGAAGGGCCAGTGTCCGAATAAACTGGACTGAGAAGCTGTGTGCAGGGGAATGCAGTGCAGGAATTTGTTTTTCAAGTGATGGATTCGTTCGGATACATAGGGATATTTGCTTTGATTTTGATAGAAAATCTGTTTCCTCCCATTCCTTCTGAGGTGATTCTTACCTTCGGCGGATTTATGACTACATATACGTCCATGACGCCTGCAGGAGTGATTGCAGCGTCTACAGCGGGTTCGGTTCTGGGGGCTGTGATTCTGTACTATGCAGGGCATCTCATTCCGAGGGAACATATGTCCCGCCTTCTGGACGGAAAGGTGGGACATATGCTGCATTTTCAGAAGGAGGATGTGGGAGACGCTGTGGAGTGGTTTGAGAGACGGGGAATGGCAGCAGTGCTGATCTGCCGCTGTGTCCCGATTATCAGAAGCCTGATCTCCATTCCTGCAGGCATGGCCGGAATGAGGATGTTTCCCTTCCTCCTTTTCACAGCCGCCGGAAGCCTGGTGTGGAATACAGCCCTGGTTCTGGCAGGGGCCACAGCAGGTGCATCCTGGGAGAGGATTCTGGAGGCCATGGACGCCTACTCGAATGCGGCCGTTCTCCTGATCGGCGCTGCGGCCTTTCTGGGAAGCTGTCTCTATTTCAGAAAGAGAGAGGGGCAGGACAGCGGTGAAGAAAATGGAGGGGAGAGATAGCTCCCCTGCCGCAGTGCGATCCCCGCGGAGCGTTTTTATATAACAGGGAACGAAGTTGTCTGTTATATAAAAAAATCCCCTGTCAGACTGCCTGGACAATCTGACAGGGGATTTATCATGCGTCTGATAGGAATCGAACCTACGCACACGGCTCCGGAGGCCATTGCTCTATCCACTGAGCTACAGACGCATCGATTGTATTTTACTATAAACTGTTGGAAAAGGCAAGAACTTTTTCAATTATCGCTAATCTGCAACCTCATGCTCCAGCCATTTCCCGCTTCTGAACCGTCTTACAAAGAAGAAGCCCCGCACAGTCCAGTCAGTAAACATTCCAATCCATACAGCCATGGGGCCAAAGCCGCAGACTCTGATCAGGAAGATGCAGAGAGTGACCCGGCAGGTCCACATGGAGAGGCAGGAGAGCAGCATGGAAAATTTCACATCGCCGGCCGCTCTCAGGCCATAGCCGGGAATAAAGGCGGCTGTCCATACCAGAGGCTTTACCACCGTAATCCATCCCATCATAAACAGACAGAGGGAGGCGCTCTCTGCCTCCAGGCCTGCCAGTCTCGTGATCGGCCCTGAAAGGAGGAAGATGAGAATGCAGCTCACAAAGACGGCGGCCTCTGCGGCATAGCTCAGCTTTTTTATGTAATACCTGGCCTCGTCAGGTCTGCCTGCTCCCAGGCACTGGCCCACCACAGTCATCATTCCGATCCCGATGCCGATCCCGGCAATGCCGTTGAAATTTTCCATAATATTCGTCATGGCCTGGGCGGCAATGGCCGCTGTTCCCAGAGTGGAAACGGTGGACTGAATGGCCAGCTTTCCAAACTGGAACATTCCGTTTTCCACCCCGGAGGGAATCCCGATGCGCAGAATATTTTTGATCAGGCGTCCGTCCGGCCGTAGGAAGATGAAGTTTCCGATAATGATCTGGCCGGATTTCCTCCGGAGGAATAAAAGCACGCAGACGGCGGCGATAATCCGGGATACCAGGGTGGAGATGGCAGCTCCTGCCACCCCCAGCCCTGCACCCCAGATTAGAACGGCATTTCCGAAAATATTCAGAAGATTCGTGGCTACTGTGACAGCCATGGGAAGGCGGCTGTTATTCTGTGCCCTGAAGATAGCTGAACCGGAGTCAAAGAGGGCGATGAAGGGGAAGGACAGGGAGGTATAGAAAAAATATACCATGGCAGAGTCCATGACCTCCTTTTCCACCGAGCCGAAGATCAGGCCAAGGATCGGCCCTCTGAAAAGCTGGCAGACTGCGAGAACAGCCAGCGAGATGGCAAGTACGATAAACAGAAGCTGGTCGGCACAGCGTTTCGCCTGTTCCTCCCGCTTCTGGCCCATATAGTTGGCGCAGATAATCGCACCCCCGGCAGCCAGAGCGTAAAAGGCCTGGATAACCAGTATGTTGATGGAGTCTACAAGGGAAACGGCGGAGATGGCCGCCTCGCTGACATTGCTCACCATCATGGAGTCCACAGTTCCCATAAAAGAGGTGAAGAGCTGCTCACAGATCAGGGGAACCATCAGGGCGAAAAGCTGCCGGTTGCTGTAGAGATGTCCTGCGCCGGAAGGGGCGCTTTCTTTTTGATTCATTGCAATGCACCTTCATTTCATACACGTTGTCATTTGTATGCTTTTTCCTTTTTCATTGCTGTACAGGCGTGAAACATACGGAGTTTATTGTAACGGAAAGGGAGGAAGAATGCAAGAACGTATCTTTCTGCTGTTTCCGGCAGGAGGGAGGGGAGATGCCGGCCGGTGCAGCGGATTGCCGGGACAGTGAGTCTGTGAGAATTTCCTGTAGGAATCAGGCCGGACTGTGTGATATGATAAGAATATCAGAAACGTACAGGGATTTTTCTGGAAAAAGGAGGAAACATATGATTCATATTGCAATACTCGGAGTGGGATCCATTGCGGAAAAGATGGCCCAGACCTTAAATGGAATGGAGGGAAAGGATAAGGAGTTCTGCTGTTATGGGGCAGCGTCCAGGGACAGAGAGAGGGCGGAGGCCTTTGCAGCCAAATATGGCTTTGAGAAGGCCTACGGCTCCTATGAGGAGATGGCGGCCGACCAGGCAGTGGATCTGGTCTACCTTGCAACCCCTCATTCCCACCACTATGCCCATGCCAAGCTGTGCCTGGAAAACGGAAAGCATGTGCTGTGTGAGAAGGCCTTTACAGTCAACGCCCCTCAGGCCAGGGAGCTGTTTGATATGGCTGAGAAACGGGGGCTTCTTCTGACAGAGGCCATCTGGACAAGGTACATGCCTATGAGAGAGATGATTGACGATGTGCTGGCATCGGGCATTATCGGCACTCCCTGTACCCTGACTGCGAATCTGGGGTACCGGATTTTTGAGAAGGAGAGGCTTATCCGGCCGGAGCTGGCAGGAGGAACTCTCCTGGATGTGGGAGTTTATACGCTGAATTTTGCTCTCATGGCCTTTGGAAAGGATTTTGAAAAAATAGAATCCTCCGTGCAGATGGCAGAGACGGGAGTGGACGCCCAGGAGAGCATTACCCTGCGCTACAGAGACGGCAGGATGGCTGTGCTGAATGCGACGATGATGGGGATCAGCGACAGACGCGGCGTGATCTACGGAGACAGAGGGTTCCTGGAAGTGGAAAATATTAACAACCCACAGTCCATTACGGTTTATGACGGGGATTACAGGGAAGTAAAAAGGATTCCCTGCCCGCCCCAGGTGACAGGATATGAGTACGAGGTGGAGAGCTGCCTGAAGGCTGTCAGGGAGGGCCGGACAGAATGTCCCGAAATGCCTCACAGTGAAACGATCTATGTCATGGAGCTGATGGATGAGCTGAGGAGGCAGTGGGGACTGTCCTACCCCTGTGAGGAAATTTCATGACATGGGCTGAGGCGGCAGCCGGCAGGCCGGTTTTCTGCCATTAAAATGGAGGAATTTTCCATAATTACACAATAATAACTTTTTTCGAGAATGAATGTAAAAAACATCAAAAGGTTGACGCCGCATTCATTTTATGTAATAATTCTCGTTGTGCCTTTGGGAAAGCAAAACAACTTGTCTGGGAGTGCTGCTCCTGGAACTTCTGCTTTACAGTTTATGCTGCAAAAGTTCCATCATGCGACACTCCCTTTTTGGGTCCGTCAGTCAGCGGGAAGCTGGCGGCTCTGGGACAGGTTTCTTCCCGGGGAAAGGCAGATGAAAGAAATGAAAGAAAAAGAGGTGTTTATGGAAAACTCAAAGAAAATCAACTGGTACACCCTGGCCTTTATGGCGTTTTCTACGGTCTGGGGTTTTGGAAACGTGCTCAACGGCTTCGTTTACTTTAACGGAATCCAGGTTATCTTCAGCTGGATTCTGATGTTTGCCCTGTACTTTGTACCTTATACGCTGATGGTCGGCGAACTGGGCTCTGCCTTCAAGCATTCCGGCGGCGGCGTAAGCTCCTGGATCCGTGAAACCATCAGCCCCAAGTTTGCCTACTATGCAGGCTGGACGTACTGGGCCTGCCATGTAACCTATATCGCCAGCAAGGGAAGCGGCGGATTAAAGGCTTTAAGCTGGATGGTATTCCAGAACGGAAGCACCTATGACACGCTGCCCACCACCTGGGTACAGCTTGCGACTCTGGCTGTGTTCCTGTTCTTCTGCTGGGTTGCAAGCCGCGGCTTAAACCCGCTGAAAAAGCTGGCCACCATCGCCGGAACAAGCATGTTCATTATGTCAATCCTCTACATTCTCATGATGTTCGCAGCTCCGGCCATCAACCCGGGAGGCGGCTACGTTTCCATGGATTTCAGCGCAAAGAACCTGATTCCGCAGTTTAACGTGGGATATTTCACCTCCCTGTCCATCCTTGTGTTTGCAGTGGGCGGATGTGAAAAGATTTCTCCCTATGTAAACAAGGTGAAAAACTCTGCCACCGGCTTCCCCAAGGGAATGATTGCCCTGGCCGTCATGGTTATGGTCTGCGCGATCCTGGGTGCGGTAGCCATGGGTATGATGTTTGATCCGGCGGTCATCAATGAGAGCACAGAGAGCTTCAATTCCTACGTGTCCAACGGCGGATACTGGGCATTCCAGAAGCTGGGCGAGTATTACCATGTGGGAAATCTGTTCTTAATCATCTACGCTGCCTGCAACGCAGTGGGACAGTTCTCCACGCTGGTACTCAGCATCGACGCTCCGCTTCGCATGCTGCTTGACAATGAGGATGCGAGAGAGTTTATCCCGACAAAGCTGTTAAAGAAGAACAAATACGGCGCTTACATCAACGGAATCTGGATGGTGGTTATCCTGTCAGGAAGCATCATCGCAATTCAGTCCTTTGTGCCGGGGGCTGCTGCAGTTCTGGCCCAGTTAAATAAGCTGAACTCCGTAACCATGCCGCTGCGTTACCTGTGGGTATTTGCTGCCTACATTGCGCTGCGCAGATGTATCGGAAAATTTAATCCGGAATACCGCTTTACAAAGCATCAGGGTCTTGCCTTCACGGCAGGCATATGGTGCTTCGGCGTCACAGCCCTCTGCTGCGTCCTGGGTATGTATGTAGAAGGCGATATCGCTTCCACAGCGTTAAACATTGTGACTCCGTTCGTGCTGACAGCCCTTGGACTGATTCTTCCTATTATCAAGAAGAGAGAGGCAGCTAAGGCACAGTGAGAAGCAAGATAAAAACAAGATAAAACAGAATAAAAACAAGATAAAACAGAGAAGCCGCTGGCAGGGAAAAATTTCCCCCAGCGGCTCTTTTTCTGTATAGCGGAAGGGATTTTAGAGACTGCAGTGCTGCCGGTTCCGGCACTTCCCGGTTCAGCATCCCGTCATGATTCGGATAATCTCCTTGTCTGTCTCCCGCATGCCGTCCTTTCCAAGGCGGCCGATATTCCGGATCGTGTTCTCCACTCCCTTGGACACGACACCGTCACCGCCGTAGAACTGCTGGCCGTTGCGGTACATGTTCCAGCCCAGAATGCCGGCATCCACGGAGGCGGCAATCTTGGCGGCGCAGGAAGCCTTGGCGCCGTCACAGATAATGCCGGAGGTAATTGCAATGGCATTTACCAGGGTATGGGCAATTTCCTCAAAGCCGCCTCCGGCCAGGTGGGCGATCCCGGCACCGGCGCCGGCGCCGGCGCTGACGGCTCCGCAGTAGGCTGACAGCCGTCCAATCCCTGTTTTCTGGTGCAGGGTGATGAGATCCGAGACGAGAAGAGCCCGGTACAGCTTCTCCTCGTTGCAATTCCACTCCTTAGCGTATTCGATAACCGGAAGGGAGGCGGTTATGCCCTGGTTTCCGCTGCCGGAGAGAATGACAACGGGCATTTCACAGCCGTTCATTCTGGCATCGGAGCCGGCAGCCGCCGCAGCCTTTGCCCTGTTTTTTACATCTGTTCCGTATTCCTTTAAAAGAACTTTTCCGATGTTGGCCCCATAGCTGCCGCGCAGTCCCTCCTGGGAGATGGCGGTATTGTATGCGATCTGGCGGTCTAACAGTTCGCGGACATCGGAGAGGTCTGCTGTATCAGAAAAGTCCACGATTCCCTCAACCGTCAGAAGGCTGTAGTCAGGCATATCTGTGCTTGCCTGCTCGGAGAGCTCTCCCTGGTAGAGAACTTCCCCGTCTTTTTCGAGAAGAACAATATTGGTATGCTCATTGATTATGCGGGCTTTGGCCTGTGAGCCGTCCTTCTTCACGGTCACGGATACGTCCAGGATAAAGGGGGAATCTGCCGGGCGGACATAAATGGAAGCCGTTTTCAGGTAGGCGGCAAGCTTTTCTTTTTCCTCATCAGTTACCTGTGACAGAACCTCCAGCTTCAGCTCCTCCTTTCCTGCGATGATGCCGGCAGCTGCTGCAGCCTCGATTCCCTTGGCCCCGTTTGTGTTGGGGACGATAACGCTTTTTACATTTTTTATAATGTTTCCGCTGGCTTCAATGAGGACGGAATCGGGGATACAGCCCAGCAGCGCTCTGGCCCTGGCAGCGCAGTAGGCGATGGCGATAGGTTCCGTGCATCCCATGGCGGGGAGAAGTTCCCGTTTCAGAATGTCCACGTAGGTTTTGTATCGGATATCAGATTTTTCCATATTTTGTTTCCTCTTTTCTTTCTGTTTTCATGTGCTCTCCGTCTCGGAGGAGAAGCAGAAGGCAGGTGATAAAGATTTCCTTTGACACAGAATCTCCTTATAAGATATTATGGGGAAAATAACAGGTTTTGTCCAACAGTTTTTTGAAAAAGGCCCACAAAAAAATATTGTATATTGTGGCAGGGGGGTAATCATGAATTTTGTAGATCTTTCGTGTTTTGTCATGGCTGCCGAGGAAATGAACTTTACGCGTGCAGCCAAGCGGCTTTACATTTCTCAGCAGTCTCTGAGCAGCCATATTGCAAAGCTGGAGGAGCATTATGGTGTCCGTCTGTTTGACAGAAGCGCACCTTTGACAATGACCAGGGAGGGAAACCTTCTTCTGAAGCATGCCCGGGCAATTCTCGATGAAGAAAATCAGATAAAAGAAGAACTCCAGGACTTAAGAGAGGGAGGAGGATGCCAGCTTTCCATAGGAATCTCCGGCTATCGAAGCAGCGCTATGATGCCTGTTCTTTTACCGGCTTTTTATAAAAAAAGGCCTGAATGCCGGGTAAAGCTTCTCGAGGCCCCGTTAGCCCAGGTGACAGAGGCGCTCCTTCACGGGAGAGTTGAGATGGCAATCGGATATGAATCAGATGAGGACAAAGGGATTCGAAGCGATGTCCTCTATGAGGAGGAGATATGGCTTGTGATTCCCGGAAAAATTTTTGAAGCGTGCTTCAGTGACAGCGAAAGAGAACGCCTGCTATCTCAAACCAGGATTTCTTTTCAGGAGGCCAGAAAATGTCCTCTGATTTTGATGGGTGAGAGAACCTGGCTTCGGGAAATGGTAGAGGCTTTTGGGAGGGAAAAGGAGGTGGAATTTTACTCTTCAGTAGAGACAGCAAGTATTGACACGATGATTTCTCTGTGTATGAAAGAGATGGGAGCTATGGTTTGTCCGGAAATTTATCTTGATGAGAACAAACTCCATGAAGACGGTTTCAAGGTATTTCGGCTGTCAGAATCCATGTTTCGCAGGAAAATAGCAGTTAACTATCTGGATCGAAAGTATCAGCCCCGCATAGCAAAGGAATTTATTGCCTTGGCAAAACAGGTTTTCCATAAGGGCTGGCATGAAAAAATAATCAGACAAAATTAAATTATAGGCGGTGAAAGGGAAGATTATATCAATCTGCCTGAAAAAATGAAAGCGACAGAAAAACACAGTGGCCTCACCGGATAAAACTGTTGGAATTCAGTAGAAATTGTTTGTATAATTGGCCATAAATAGGAGAATACCAGACAACAGTCCAAATTAGCGGGGGATTTTGCCCGTCATATCCTCCGGATATGCCATCTCTCCGGGAGATGCGCACTCGTAATGTATGGCTGGATTTTACTGGGTACGTCAATAGGATTTTAGGGGAGGAAGGAGCATGGAGAATCATAACATAAAACGGTTAATCCGCCTTTCGGACGAGTATGAAGCATATACACTGAAAAACAGGAGAGAGATCCACAAAAACCCGGAGCTGTCTTTTCAGGAGTTCCGTACGGCGGCCCTGGTGTGCCGGGAGCTTGACGCCCTTTCCATTCCCTGGGAAAAAAGTCCGGTTGAACCGGGGATCATTGCTCAGATAGACAGCGGACGTCCGGGAAAGCTTCTAATGCTTCGGGCAGACATGGATGCCCTTCCAATTCAGGAGGAAAATGACCTGGAGTTTCGCTCTGAGCGTGAAAATGTCATGCATGCCTGCGGACACGATGTCCATACCGCAAACCTTTTAACTGTCGCCAGAATTTTAAATGAGATGAAAGACTGCTTTAACGGCCGGGTAAAGCTGGTGTTCCAGCCAGGCGAGGAGAGCGGAGGAGGCGGCAGAAGAATGATTGAACAGGGGCTTCTGGATGAAAAGCCGGATGCCTGTATAGGGCTCCACGTGTTTCCCTGGACTCAGGGGAAACTGGTAATCGGGAGCGGGTATCTGACGGCCTTTTCTGATGGCTGCACAGTGAAAATACACGGAAAAGCGGCCCATTCATCCACACTGGAAGAAGGAGTGGATGCCATAGGAATTGCGGCGGCGATTGTGACAGCTCTCAATTCAGTGGCAGCCAGGAACATCAGCCCCATGGAGAACTCCACTCTGAATGTAGGAAAAATTGCAGGGGGAAGTGCGCCGAATATTATCGCCTCGGAATGTGAACTCTCAATTATGATGCGAAATATTACGCCAGAAGCCCGTGCGGTGATGATGGAAAAAATTAATTCTATATCAAAAGGGATAGCGGAAGCTATGGGGGGCAGCTGTGAAATTTCTTTTCGCCAGGGATATCCGTCTGTATACAATGATCCGGAATTTACCGCTTTTGTGACAGATACGGTTGAGAACCACAGGGAAGTGCTGTATGATGGGATTGTGGAGATTCCGGAACACTATTTACTCACAGGCAGCCAGGCAAGGCTGATCGCTGAAGACTTCGGATTTTATTCCAGACAAGTTCCCTCCTGCTTTATCCAGGTGGGAACGGGAGTATATGCCCCAGCTCACAGTTCCCGGTTTATGGTTGACGAAAACTGCATTAAGCTCTGCACCAGGCTTATGGCAGCTGCAGCGCTCCGTTTTTTAAGTATGTAGATCTGCAGCTGGGAAGATTCCCCGCTTTAAGAGAGCAGGATGAGTAAAGCAGAAAACATGGCAGGCTTAGGGTGAGGATATCCAGGTCAAATAGATATAGACAGATATAGGCAAGACGCACAGTTAATGTGAATGATGAAAGAGATATACAGTCAGGAAGGAGTTAAAAAGAAGAGAATGGAACATTCAGAAGAAATGGAACGCCCGGTAATAGGAGTACTGGGAAATTTGTATACACATACACATTCCGCGTATGCGGCCCAGATGACGTATGCAAATTCTGCATACCTGAACGCAGTGAGTGAGAACGGAGGGATTCCCTTTGTGATCCCGGCTGTGGGCACAGAAGAGGAACTGGAGAGGCTCCTCTCTTTCTGTGACGGACTGCTGTTTCCCGGAGGAGAGGATGTGGATCCGAAGCTGTTCGGGGAGGAGCCCCATCCCTCCATCGGTTCAGTCAATGAGCAGATGGATCGCTTCTGGATTCTGGCAGAGAAAAAGGCAGAGGAGCGGAAGCTCCCGGTACTTGGAATCTGCAGAGGAATGCAGCTTGTCAATGTTGCCAGAGGAGGGAGCCTGTGGCAGGATATCAGCCTGTACCGGGCGGATCACCAGCTCCATGCGCAGAAGCAGGAGAGATCCTATCCGATCCATCAGGTGAGGATCGAGAAGGGAAGCCGGCTTTCAAAAATACTGGGAGAGGAGACCGTATATACAAATACTCTTCATCACCAGTGCGTCAGGCTCCCGGGAAGAGATCTGGCTGTAACAGCCTGGGCGGTAGACGGAGTGGCGGAGGCTATGGAGAGTCCGGAGGGAAGAATTGTTCTTGTACAGTGGCATCCCGAGGAGCTTACAAGGTCGGTGCCGAAAATGAACGGGCTGTTTTCTGATCTGGTGCGAAAGGCACAGAGGCACAGATGCGAGAAGCAGCAGGAATCCTGATCTCATCCGGACTTTTACGTTTCAGTGGAAAATCCTCTCTTCCTGTAGTACAATCAGGATAGCTTGCATTGGAAAGGAGTGACATGGATGCCTTTTATTAACTCAAAACTGTCAGTTAAGGTGTCAGATGAAAAAAAGGAAGCAATTAAAACAAAGCTGGGGCATGCCATAGAGGCGATTCCGGGCAAAACGGAAAGCTGGCTGATGGTAGGATTTGAGGATGACTACTGCCTGTATTTCAAGGGAAACCAGGACGGATCCACTGCCTTTATTGAGGTGAAAATTTTCGGCAGCGCGCCGGACAGCGCCTTTGACAGGCTGACAGAGCGTATTTCTTCCATCTATGAGGAGGAGCTTGGAATACCCAAAAACCGTATTTATATCAAGTATGAGGAAGTGCTTCACTGGGGATGGAACGGAGCTAATTTTTAAGGGAGGCGGCGGTTTGACAAAGATGCCGCAGGCAGAGACAGAGAAGAAGGAGGATGACGGTCATGATGAACGAAAAAGTGGCAGAGCTTATTAACACACAGGTAAATAAGGAGTTTTACTCCGCATACCTTTATCTGGAATTTTCCAATTTTTACGTGGAGCAGGGATTAAGCGGATTTGCAAACTGGTACAGCATACAGGCCCAGGAGGAGAGAGATCACGCGATGCTGATGTTAAAATACCTTCAAAACAACGGCGTGTCTGTGACGCTGGAGGCTATCGACAAGCCGCAGGTACAGCTTCAGAACAATATGGATCCTCTGAAGGAGGGCCTTAAGCATGAGCAGTATGTAACCTCCCTGATCAACAATATCTATGACGCAGCCTACACCGGGAAAGATTTCCGCACCATGCAGTTTCTCGACTGGTTTGTAAAGGAGCAGGGGGAGGAGGAGATGAATGCCTCTGACCTGATCAAAAAGATGGAGCTGTTTGGAGGAGATCCGAAGGGACTTTATATGCTGGACAGCGAGCTGGGAGCCAGGACGTATACAGCTCCTTCCCTGACTCTGTAGTCTGCGGCAGTCAAGGCCTGCGCTGAGGAAAGCAGACAGAAAGGCGAAAATAATGAGACAGAGAATCTGTGATTATGGAATTCAGATTGGGAGTTTTCCCAGGGGAACCAGAAATCTGATAACGGATGTTCCAGGCGTGGCTGTAGGGCATAAGACGGTGAAGGGAAACGGGAACTGTACGGGAGTCACAGTGATTATGCCTGTAAAAGACAATCTGTTTTTGAACAAGTGCACTGCCGCAGCTTACATCCACAATGGTTTTGGAAAAACCTGCGGACTTTTGCAGGTGGAGGAGCTTGGAACACTGGAAACACCCATCGCGCTTACCAACACGCTGAATGTAGGGCTGGTGGCCGATGCGCTGGTAGAATATACCTTAAACCGCTGTGAGGCTGACGGAGAGCCTGCTTTTTCCGTCAATCCGGTGGTGGGAGAGTGCAATGACAGCCGGATTAATAAGATCTCTGTGAGAGCAGTGACAAAAGAGGATGTGTTTGAGGCGATCGAGGCAGCCGGCGAGGACTTTGAGGAGGGCAGCGTGGGCGCCGGAGCCGGAACCATCTGCTATGGCTTCAAGGGAGGAATCGGCTCCGCATCCCGGCTGGTGGAGGTGGAAGGAAAGAAATATACCATCGGAGTCCTGGTTCAGTCAAACTTCGGTGCCACCCGCTGTCTGACGATCAACGGCGTTCCTGTGGGAAGGGAAATTCTGAGAGAGACAGAGGGACAGGAGCTGCCCTCACCTTCAGATACCCTGAGAAGCCATGTCAAAAAGGCTCTGTTCCACGGTACCCAGGAGGATCGCGGTTCCATTATGATGATCTGCGCTACGGATCTACCGCTCTCAGATCGCCAGTTAAAGCGCCTGATCCGCAGAATGGGAAACGGACTGGCCAGAACCGGCTCCTATACAGGACATGGCAGCGGGGAGATTATGATAGGTTTCTCCACTGCCAATCGCGTTCCGGCGGCACAGGAACCTGCGGTTCTGACGAGGGAGATGCTCAACGAGAGCCTTCTCAATGAGCCCTTTGAGGCAGTGGCCGAGGCGGTGGAGGAGGCGGTTCTCAATTCCATGACCATGGCTGATACGACAGAGGGAGTGGACGGAACCGTTTATTACAGCCTGGCGGAATTTTTGGAAAGAAAACCGATCAGAGAGTAAAAAGACAGTCCTGTTGGGACGTGATAAGAACGAGGGAAAAGCAGAATACAGAGCGTGAAGCGGAGCCGGCATTATGCAGAAATGCCGGCTCCATTTTACTGTTTGCAGGATATTTCTCTGAAGTTTATGAATAAAGCTCTGCCTAATCTTTAAAGGGGACGCAAGCCTCACGGACAAGGGATTCAAATAATGGAAGCATGGCGTCATCAACAGGGAGCATGGCCTCCGGGTGCCACTGAAGCCCGATTCCAAATGGATAATCTTTTACCTCCACTGCCTCGATTACCCCGTCGTCGGAGAGAGCGGCTGTCTGCAGACATTCTGCCACAGTCTTGAGAGCCTGGTGATGGTAGCTGTTCGTCCAGATTCTGGTTCCGAACAGCTGATGAAGAAGAGTTCCCTCCTTAATTGTGACAGGGTGGCTGACATCCCCTCTGTCCGTTGCCTGCATGTGCTTTGAAACGGTTGGAGAAAATTCCGTCAAGTCCTGATAGAGCGTTCCGCCGCAGGCCACATTGAGAACCTGTATGCCGCGGCAGATGGCGATAAAGGGCTTTTTCGCCTCCAGCACGAGCTTCATCAGAGACAGCTGAAAATCGTCCAGAAGAAGGCTGGTAGGCCCCACAAGACGGCTGGGAAGCTCTCCGTATTTGCAGGGAGAGATATCCTGCCCTCCGCTGAAGAGAAAGCCGTCGCAGACAGCAAGATACTGGGAAAGAATTTCCCTGTTCTTCGTTACAGGCAGCATGACGGGAACGCCGCCGCCGCGGATGACGGCGTTCGGATAATTTATGTTGGTAAAGACTCTGGGAACCGCCTCTTCGCCCAGGACGGTGACAATTCCGATAACCGGCTGTTTCATTAGAAAAAATCCCCCTTTTACAATATAGATTTATTTTAGTATAGCATAGATTCCTTTTAGTATAGCATGGAGCAGAAGGAATGCACAGATAAAAGAGAGAATATTTTTCGTGCCGCTTCATATAAATCGAATACCGGAAGTCAGTAAAAAATCACAGAAAATGAGATGGAAAGATATGCCAGACAGTCAGGTCAGCTTCAAAAAGCAGAATAAAATAATGGAAATTCTACAGGAAAAGACGAATAAAACAAAAATAAAAACAGTAAAGCAATATTTGGAATATTTCAGAGCCTCCGAAGACAAAAACAAAATTATTAAAAGGTGAAATATTGATATAATACAAAATTTATGGGATAATATATCAAAAATTCAGAAATTTACAGCGGTGCGGTTAAAATGCGTATTCTGTGAAAAAAAGGGAGGAGAGATTTTATGAAATTGAGAGCGAAAAAACTACTTGCCCTTGCAATGGCCGGTGTGATGACGTTATCCCTGGCCGGCTGCGGCGGCTCCGGAAGCTCCGGCGGTTCCGGGAACGCAGGCTCAGAGGCAGCGGGGCAGACCGGAGAAGCATCCTCAGAGGGCGGAGCAGCTTCTTCAGTTCCCAAATCAGCAGAGGAAGTGGTTGTGCCGGAGGGAGAATCCGTTTCCCAGGAGATGGATGTGGTCGGTGCCATGAATGTGGATTTCACCACCATGGATCCCATGGATACCAGCGATACACTTTCAGGCGGTATTCAGAGACTCATGATGGATGGATTATTCGGATTTGACGACAACATGAAGATCATTCCCATGCTGGCAACGGATTATGAGGCAAATGAAAATGCTACAGAATATGTGATTCATTTAAGACAGGGAATTTCTTTCACAGACGGGACTCCGTTCAATGCAGAAGCGGCGAAGGCCAACCTGGATCGCTGGGGCGATAAGGAGCTGGGACTTAAGAGGACGACACTTCTTTGCAATGTTCTGGAATCGACAGAGATCGTGGATGAGTATACCGTAAGGGTGAAGCTGTCACAGCCTTTCGGCGCCTTTATTGCAACGCTGGCCCACCCGGCCTGTGTGCTGATGAGCCCGAAGGTGATTGCCCAGGGAAACGACGCCTGTGCCGAGAGCCCGGTTGGAACAGGACAGTACATATTTAAGGAGTGGATCGCAGGCGATCACGCTACCGTCACACTTAACAAGGACTGGTGGGGCTATGACGCAGAAATCTGCGGCGGTACAGCTCTGGCAGAGCCGGATGCAGGCTTTAAGAGCATCACCTTCCGCCCGGTAGCTGAGAACGCCACGAGAGTCGCCATGCTTCAGTCAGGGGATGCCCAGTTTATCTGGCCGGTTCCCACAGAGAGCATGCAGGCACTTGCGGCAGATACAAACGTGTATGTAGGAGCAGAGGAGGGCATGGTTGTCCGCTATCTGTTCATGAACAATATGAAAGCGCCGTTTAATGACAAGAGGGTGCGCCAGGCTGTCAACTATGCAATCAACAAGGAAGCCTACATTGCAGTTGTAAAGAATGGCCTCTCCTCGGTGGCAACCTCCATCATCGGACCTGCCACTCAGCACTATAAGGCAAACGATCCATACCCCTATGATCCCGAAAAGGCCAAGGAACTTCTCACAGAGGCGGGATATCCGGACGGATTTGAGTGCACCCTGATCTGCGCCAGCACCACGGCAAACTTAAAACAGGCCGAGTTCCTTCAGCAGCAGCTGGCTCAGGTGGGAATCACCATGAACATCAACGCTCTCGAGAGCGCGGTCGTAAATGACAAGGTAGAGAATGTCAATGTTCCCGGCTCAGAGGCTGAGGTAGAGATGTACACCATCGGCTGGTCCTCCTCCACGGGAGATGCAGACTGGGGTATCCGTCCTCTGGTTGCTGTAGAATCCATGCCTCCGATGAGCTATAACATCTGCTACTATGAAAATGAGGAAGTAGATAACCTTCTCTATGAAGCACTGGCAACGGCAGATGAGGAGAAGAGGGCAGAGGCCTATGCCAAGGCTCAGGATATTCTCTGGGAAGACTGCCCGATGGTATGCCTCGTGAACGATTACAACACATGGGCCACCACAAACAAGATTGCCAATGTTAAGGTTTACCCGGATAACTGTCTGAACATCAGAAATGCCAGAATGGCAAAATAGTGAATATATCAGATCATGCAGAAGATGGAAAAGACAGTGAAAAAGTAAACTGAATACAAAAACATAATTGAAAGCCAGCAGGAGAGCGGCAGGCCAAAGTCGCAGGAAGACTTCCGGTAAGACGGATGGCCTGAGCTCTCTTTCTTGACTGGAATACAGCCTGTAGCTGCAGGAAAAGCTGAAAAGGCAAAGAGTGCAGAAGCTCAGGATTTGCTCGGAAATGGTTTGGCGGTCTGTAACAGAAAGCTGCCAAACCATTTTTGGGAGTAGGGAGAGAAGGGAGAGTGAACGGATGCTTAAATATATTGTAAAGCGTGTGATTGGTGTAATCCCGACACTGATTATTGTTACAACCTTTGTGTTCTTTTTCGTTCGCCTGATTCCGGGAGATCCGGCCCGTCTGGTGGCCGGCCCTCAGGCGACTCTTGAGGACGTGGAGGTAGTAAGGGAAGAGCTGGGGCTTAATAAACCCATTCTCACTCAGTATGCAGACTATGTGACAGGACTGTTTCACGGAGATCTGGGAATGTCTCTGAGAACGAAGCGCCCGGTAGCCACAGAGGTAAGTCTGCGGTACATGAATACAGTGAAGCTGACTGTGTTCAGTCTGGTGTGGAGTGTGATTGTGGGAGTGCTCATCGGAGTCTGGTCAGGAAAGCACCGATCGCGGTGGCAGGATTACACGGGAATGACGCTGGCCATATCGGGCATCTCCATGCCTTCTTTCTGGATCGGTTTTCTCCTGATTATGGTGTTTTCCGTTAACCTCAAATGGTTTCCCACCACAGGTGCGGACTCCTGGAAGAGCTTTATTCTTCCGGCTATTGCACTGGGAACCAGTATCGCGGCCATTATCGCCAGGTTTACCCGTTCGTCCATTATTGAGGTAATGAAGGAAGATTATATAAGGACAGCCAGGGCCAAGGGCCTCAGGGAGAAATCTGTCATCTGGAAGCACGCCTTCAGAAATGCCATGATCTCCGTGGTGACAGTAGTGGGTCTGCAGTTTGGATTCCTCCTTGGCGGTTCTGTAGTTACAGAGTCTGTGTTTGCATTTCCGGGTCTTGGCTCCCTTCTTGTGGAGTCGGTAAACTACAGGGATTACAATGCTATTCAGTCCCTGATCCTGATTTTCTCGCTGCACTTTATTTTGATTAACCTGGTAGTGGACATCCTCTATGCTCTGCTGAATCCGGAAATCAAGCTGAATTAATGGGAAAGGGGATACGTTATGGCGAAGGAAGAAAAAGTATTAAATGAAAAAACGGACATCAATACGCCGTTTAAGGACTTTGTGCGGAAATTTAAAAAGCAGAAAACGGCAATCGTGGCAATGTTCTTCATCATTGCCCTGGTGATACTCGCATTTATCAGCTACCAGATTGCCCCCTATGGCATTAATGAGTATGATTACACGGCGATCATGCAGGGACCCAGCGCAGCCCACTGGTTTGGAACAGACGAGTTTGGGCGGGATCTGTTTTCAAGGATCATCTGCGGTACCAGGATCTCCCTGAGTGTAGGACTGTTCTCTGTCAGCATCGCTGCTGTCTGCGGAACTATTCTGGGACTCCTTGGCGGATATTACGGCGGAATCCTGGACTCTATCATTATGAGAATCTGTGACACTCTGTTTGCATTCCCGGGAATTATTCTGGCTATCGCTATCATTGCCATTCTGGGAAGCGGAATGACAAACGTGGTGATTGCAGTAGCTGTGTTCAGCACACCTACCTTTGCGAGGCTGGTGCGCAGTACCACCCTGTCGACGAAGGGAAATGTGTTTGTGCAGGCGGCAAGAAATCTGGGCGCCAGCGACGCCAGGATCCTGTTTCGCCATATTCTGCCCAGCGCCATTCCCAATATCATCGTGCAGTATACCATGTCTATCGGAACCTCCATTCTGACAGCATCGAGCCTCAGCTTTCTGGGAATGGGAGCCCAGCCGCCGACACCGGAGTGGGGACTTCTTCTGAGCAACGGAAGAACCTACATGATGACCAGCTGGCACATTACCCTGTTTCCGGGCCTTGCCATATTCCTGACGGTTCTGTGCTTCAACCTTCTGGGGGACGGACTCAGGGATGCACTGGATCCGAAGCTGACCGATTAAATGAAGGAAGAGAAACGATGAAAGGGAGAGCCGGACAGGAGGGAGGAACGGAATGGATACAAGGAAGAATATTCTGGAAATAAAAAATATGCACACCTACTTTTTCACAGACAATGGAGTGGTAAAGTCGGTGGACGGAGTGGATATCGAGCTGAAGGAGGGCTCCACTCTGGGGATAGTGGGAGAGTCGGGAAGCGGAAAGAGCGTGACGGCCCTCTCGGTTATGGGACTGTTAATGGGAACCACGGGAAAGGTGGTGGAGGGGCAGATTCTGCTGGACGGCCGCGACATCACAAACCTGAGCGCTGAGGAGAGAAGAAAGATCAGGGGAAATCAGATTTCCATGATCTTCCAGGAGCCTATGACGAGCCTGAACCCGGTTATGAAAATCGGGGATCAGCTGGTGGAGGCCATCAAGATGCACCAGAACAAGACGAAACAGGAGGCCAGGGAGATGGCCGTTGAGATGCTGAAAAAGACGGGACTTCCGAGGGTAGAGCGGATTGTCAATGAGTACCCGTTTCAGCTCTCCGGAGGACAGAGGCAGAGGGTTATGATCGCCATGGCTCTCGTCTGCAACCCGAAAATCCTCATCGCCGATGAGCCTACCACTGCTCTGGATGTGACGATTCAGGCCCAGATCATTGATCTGATGAACCATCTGAAGCAGGAGATAGGAACTTCTATCATGTTCATTACCCACGATCTGGGTGTGGTGGCGGAAACCTGCGACGAGGTGGTGGTAATGTACTGCGGCCGCGTGGTGGAAAAGGGAAATGTGTACGACATTTTCGGGCAGACAGCTCATCCATACACCCAGGGACTTCTGCGCTCCATCCCAAAGCTCGGGGAGCATGTGGAGGAGCTGGATTCCATTCCCGGCAATGTGCCGAATCCCAAATATATGCCAAAGGGCTGCAAGTTCGCCCCCAGATGCGAACACGCCACAGAACGCTGCAGAGAGGAAGAGCCGGGATTCTTTGATCTGGGGAACGGACACCTGAGCAGATGCTGGCTCTGTGAAAGATAAGGGGGGACGGATATGGCAGAAGATTTATTAAAGGTAGAGGGACTGAAACAGTATTATCCGGCATCCAGCGGCCTGTTTGGGAAAAAGACCTACGTAAAGGCCGTGGACAATGTGGATTTTGAGGTAAAGAAGGGAGAAGTGTTCGGAATCGTAGGAGAGTCCGGATGCGGAAAATCCACTCTCGGAAAGGCTATCTGCAAGCTCATTGAGCCCACAGACGGAAAAATTATTCTGGACGGGGAGGATATCCGGGGCTATGACAGCAAAAAAATGAGAAGCGTGAGAAAGAAGGTTCAGATGGTATTCCAGGACCCTTACGCTTCCCTGAATCCCAGAATGTCCATCCACGATATTCTGGCAGAGCCGTTGGTGATCCACGGGCTTGCCAAGGGAAAACAGGAGATCGACGAGGCGGTGGTGCGGCTTCTCAGAGAGGTGGGGATGGACGACTACCATGCCAGAAGATACCCTCATGAGTTCTCAGGAGGCCAGAGACAGAGAATCGGCATTGCGAGGGCTCTGGCCGTGCGGCCGCAGCTGATTATCGCCGACGAGCCGGTATCTGCGCTGGACGTGTCCATTCAGTCTCAGGTTTTAAACCTGATGAGCAGACTGAAGAAGGAGTTTAACTTAACCTATATCTTCATTGCCCATGATCTGAGCGTTGTAGAGCATATCAGCGACAGGATTGGGGTTATGTATCTGGGAAATTTTGTGGAGGAGGCAAACAAGGAAAATCTCTATAAGAATCCCATGCATCCGTACACACAGGCGCTGCTGTCTGCAGTTCCGATTCCCGATCCGACGGTGAAGAAGGAGAGGATTATCCTGGAGGGAAGCATTCCGTCGGCGATCAATCCGCCGTCCGGCTGCAAATTCCACACCAGATGCCCGAAATGTATGGAGATATGCAAAAAAGAAGCTCCGAGAAAATACCAGGTAGGAGAGGATCACTTCGTATACTGCCACCTGTATGACAACGAGATGTAGAAAGAAAACGGAAGAGTACAGGCGAAGGGAGAGACGGAGGGACGGCAGGAATCCAGCCCGTTTTTGTTCCGGCGAGGCCGGGAAAACGGGCTGGATTCCTGCCGTTTGCGTTAGAGAATTCTTTTCGGGGAAAGAAGGTTGCATTTGAAGCGGAGTGTGATATGATGCTTTGTAGAGGAAAGGATGAGAGGAGGAATAAGCGATGAAGCTGTTTATCAGCGCTGATATTGAAGGCTGCGTCGGGACGACGCTGGCCAGTGAAACCCATAAAGATATGCCGGAGTACCGCCAGTTTGCCAGACAGATGACAGAGGAGGTGGCGGCAGTCTGCGAAGCTGCTCTGGAGGCAGGAGCTGACGAGATTGTAGTGAAGGATGGCCATGGAGATGCGACAAATATTGATTTTACCGCTCTCCCTGACCGTGTGACCCTGATCAGAGGAAAGAGCGGGCATCCCTACAACATGATGTTCGGGCTGGATGACAGCTTTGACGCTGTGCTCTATGTAGGCTACCACGCTCCGGCAGGAAATGGAGGGAACCCGATCAGCCACACATCCACGGGAAACAGCAATCAGATTCTTCTGAACGGAAAGGTGATGAGTGAATTCATGCTCAACACATACACGGCTGCCATGATGGGCGTCCCGGCTGTATTTATATCCGGAGACGAGGCAATCTGCTCTCTGGCAAGAGAGATGGTTCCCGCAATTACCACGGCGGCTGTGAAGAAGGGAGTCGGGGGAAGTACGATCAGCATGAGCAAAGCGGCGGCGGACCGTCTTCTGCGAAGCCGTGTGAAGGAAGCCCTGAGCCGCGACCCGGGCGCCTGCCGCATTTCCATGCCGGAAAAATTTGAGTATGTGGTGAATTACAAGGATTTGAAAAAAGCCTACCAGATGTCATTTTTCCCGGGAGCAGAGCGGGTGGATGAGAGGACAAACCGGGTGGTGAGCAGCAATTACCGCGATATAGTGACGGCACATTCGTTTATGGTATATTGACCTCATTGAGGTCAATATACTGCGCAAACCGGTTTCAGCATTCACTGCTGAAAGCCGGGCGCTAAATTCCGCCGGAGGCTGGCAAAAGTCCTAGGCGGCGAGTGTGCCTCCCTCGGGGAGAACAGCCAGCCGCTTTTCGTACAGCGGATGAATCATACAGACAGGAGAAAGATAAGGAGGGATTTACATGGCAGATTTAAAAATGATAGAGGATCTCACCAACGCCTTCGGGCCAAGCGGATTTGAGGAGGATGTGGTGAGGGCGATTAAGGCTCACAGCGGAGCGCTTTGCCTTAAACATGACGCCATGCATAATGTATATGCATTTATGGACGAGCAGGCGGGAGAAGCTTTCAGCCGGGGAGAGCTCAGGCAGGGGGAGAGGAGGAGACCTGTTCTGATGCTGGATGCCCATTCCGATGAGGTGGGCTTCATGGTCCAGAATATTGAGGAAAACGGTCTTCTGGACATTATCTGTCTGGGGGGAATTCACAACACCAATATTCCGGCCCATTCAGTGATTGTCAAAAATGGAGCGGGAAAGAAAATCAGGGGAATCACAACCTCAAAGCCGGTGCATTTTCTGACTGCGGCTGAGAAGGCAGACAACTCCTTAAATATAGAGGACATACGGATTGACGTGGGCGCGTCCAGCCGGCAGGAGGTAATGGAGGATTACGGAATTTCTGTAGGCGACCCGGTTATGCCGGATGTGCGGTTTGAGTATGATGAGGAACACGGAATCTGCTACGGAAAAGCCTTTGACAACCGTCTGGGATGTGTGAGTATCCTTGAAACCATGAAGACTCTGCAGAAGGAGGAGAAAAATCTGGCTGTCCAGGTAGTGGGAGCCTTTGCCGCTCAGGAGGAGGTGGGGACAAGGGGAGCCCAGGTAACTTCCCAGGCAGTCCTTCCGGATCTGGCGATTGTGTTTGAGGGTTCTCCGGCAGATGACTTTTATTTCAGGCCGGGAATTGCCCAGTGCAGCCTGAAGGCGGGAACCCAGATTCGCCATCTGGACGCAAGTTATGTATCAAACCCGGAATTTATCCGTCTGGCTCATGAGATAGGAGAGCAGTGCGGAATCAAATATCAGGATGCCGTGAGAAGGGGAGGCAGCACCAATGCCGGGAAGATCAGTCTCACGGGAAAGGCTGTGCCGGTTCTGGTTCTCGGAATCCCATCCAGGTACGTTCACACCCATTACAATTTCTGCGCCATGGAGGATATCGACGCTACTGTGAAAATGGCGGCAGAGGTAATAAAGAGCCTTGACAGAGAAAGGATTGACCGGGTGCTGCGCAGAGGAACGATTTAGCAGAGAAGCAGATTAAAAATACGGGAAGCACAGGCTGCTGTAAGACAGAGTGCCATAGGAAAGAAAAGGAAAACTTTCAGGACAGGGATACATTTCTGAGAGTCTTTCCAGAGTATGGACTGGGGCGTTCGTCTTGCAGCAGCTTTTTTGATTCTGAAGAAACGGAAAAACATTTGGTTTGTTTGTGAAAAAATAAATAAAAATCTGAAAAAACAGGAAAATAATCTTGTATTATATTGTGTAATCAGGGTGATATGTTATATAATTAAGAAAATAGTTGCTCTGCCTGTATACGGTTCGTATATTCTGCCTGGCTGAGAACAAGGTGGGCTGTTTTTTAGCTCCTTCTGAGGAGGAAGAGGAGAAAATGGAAATATGTTAGCTGCGGCACAGCCAGAGTGGAATATGACAATATACACAGCGGAGCAGGCAGGCCATTTTGGCAGGAGGAGGTATCTTATGGAACATGCAATGATGAAAATTCGCGCAAAGAACACACATCTTCCGCTCAAGGCGGTTCCGGGACATTTCGCAACGAATCACGCCCACATTAATTATTATATTGATATGACGACAGTGAAGGCCCGCCAGAGCGAGGCAGAGGAGATGGCAAAGACACTGGCAGGCCAGTATGTAAACAATACGGTAGTAGATACCATCGTATGTCTGGACGGAACCCAGGTTATTGGAGCTTATCTTGCAGAGGAGCTTTCCAGGGCCGGTTTCATATCAATGAATGAACACAAAACAATCTATATCATTACCCCGGAGTTCAACAGCAACAGCCAGATGATATTTAAAGAAAATGTCAGGCCAATGGTGGCCGGGAAGCATGTGATTCTTCTGCTGGCAAATGTCACCACCGGCCTGACCCTCAATAAGGCGCTGGAGTGTATTGGATATTATGAGGGGATCCTGGAAGGGGTGGCCGCCGTGTTCAGCGCCCAGACGGAGGTGGACGGGGTGCATATCAACAGCGTGTATTCCACAGAGGATCTGCCGGACTACCGGTTCTACGATTACAGGAACTGTCCGTTCTGTGAAAGAAAGATGAAAATTGATGCCCTGGTAAACAGCTTTGGGTATTTCAGGCAGGAATAGTGGACGGGGAATGGAGGAAGATGTGAGATGTGCCGGGAGACGAAGCGGAGGTTTCTGGCCCATATCAGTGAAGATGGGAAACGTGAGCAGACAATTTTGGAGCACCTGGAGGGAACGGGAAGGCTGGCAGAGCAGTTTGCAGAAGTATTCGGATTCGGAAGTTATGGCTATGCTTTGGGGAAACTGCACGATATAGGAAAATATTCCTTTGAATTTCAGAAAAGGCTCACGGAAAATGGAAAAAAAGTAGATCATGCCACTGCCGGAGCCAGGCTGTGCTGGGAGCAGAAAGGGCCCTACAGTCCGTATGGAATGCTTGCCTACGCAGTGGCTGGACACCACAGCGGCCTGCCCGATACAGGCGGAGATGGGGACTTAGCTGGAAGGGGAACATTGAAAGGGAGAATGAAGAAAGAACTCTGCAGCTTTGAGGAGTACCGAAAGGAAGTTGACTTTCCTGCCCTTTCTGCTCCCACAAATTTCAGGGGAACAGACAGAGGGGAGGATCCGGGATTTGCCCAGTCTTTTCTAATCCGGATGCTGTATTCCTGCCTGGTAGATGCGGATTATCTCGACACGGAAGCATTTATGAAGGAAAAAGTGGAGAGGGATTCCGGCGAAAAACTGGAATCCCTTTTAAAAAAGCTGGAAAAGCACGTGTCGGGCTGGCTGGATAATCACGACAGGAGGACCGTCAACGGGAGAAGAAGTGAGATTTTGAGGCAGTGCCTTGAGAAAGGAACGCTCCCTCGTGGTCTGTTTCGGCTGACAGTACCCACCGGAGGAGGAAAAACCATATCTTCCCTGGCCTTTGCTCTCCGCCATGGCGCAGAGCACGGGATGAAGCGGGTGATCTACGTGATCCCGTATACAAGCATCATCGAACAGAATGCTAAAATCTTCAGCGACATTCTGGGAAGAGAGAATGTGCTGGAGGCTCACTGTAATATCGACTATGAGAGTGATGAGGAGCTGAAACCGCTTCACCTGGCGGCTGAGAACTGGGACAAGCCTGTGGTGGTGACGACGAATGTCCAGTTTTTTGAATCCCTGTTTTCCAATAAGTCATCAAAGTGCAGAAAACTCCACAATATAGCGGACAGCGTGATCATATTTGATGAGGCACAGATGCTGCCCTGCGAGTACCTGAGGCCCTGTATCGCTGCGATGGAGGAATTGCTTTTGAGGTACAGGAGTACGCTGGTACTCTGCACAGCGACACAGCCGGCCCTCGGCGGCCTGTTCAGAAAAAGTATAACGTGGGAAGAGTTGTGCCCCGATCGCGAGGAGCAGTTTCAGTTTTTTAAGCGCTGCCAGATACTTAATCTCGGAAGAATCCGCAGGGAGGAGCTGATTGACAGGCTGGAGCAGGAAGACCAGGCACTTTGCATCCTGAATACAAAGCGGGAGGTTCAGGAGGTCTATCAGGAGCTGAAGGAGAGAAGAGGACAATCATCGGAAGGAGAGATTTTTCACCTTTCAACCCAGATGTATCCGGAGCACAGGAAGGCGGTTTTGGAGGAGATACGGAAACGGACAGGGAAAAGGGCAGAAGGAAAATCTCAGATTGAGAAAACTGGGATTGAGGAAGAAACAGAAGAGACAGAATCTGCAGGGAATGTCTGCATTGTGATTGCGACGAGCCTGGTGGAGGCTGGAGTGGACCTGGATTTTGCATCTGTGTACCGGGAAATGGCAGGTCTCGACTCGGCCATACAGGCGGCCGGGCGCTGCAACAGGGAGGGGAAACGCCCCCTGGAGGAGAGCAGAACCTGGATTTTTGATATGGAGGGGGAAAAGAAAACCGCAGAACAGGAACAGAGGGCCGAGGTGATGAGCGGAATGCTGGAGAAGCTTGAAAGGGCAGGAAAAAGCCTGAATTCCCCGGAGGCAGCGGAAGAATATTTCCGCTATCTGTACCAGTTTAAGGGAAGTGAGCTGGACAGAAAACATATAATGGAATATTTCCACCCGGGAAATTTCAGCTTCGCCTCTGCCGCTCAGGAATTTAAGATGATCGAGGAACACACAGTATCTCTCCTGATACCGGTCGAGGAGAGTGCAGAAAAAATTGCGGAGGAAATCCGTTTAAAAGGCTGCAGCAGAAAGCGGATGCGTGAGGCGGGCAGGTACAGTGTGAGCGTAGACAAAAAGAAAATAGAAGAGTTCTGCCGAAACGGCATTGCTGAGCTATTGACCGAAGGGGAAGAAGACGGATTGTACGTGCTGAAGAGGAGAGAGCAGTATTCGCAGGAAGTCGGACTCCTGATGGAGGTGGAAACAGGAAAGGCATTCTTGATGTAGAAAAAGGGAGAGGGGGCCGTTCGGCCCCCTCTCCCTTTTCATAAATAAAGATGAAAAAAGATATTTCAATCCACACCCGGTATTGGATAGTAATACGGAGTGACATAGATACCATAACACAGGTAGACGTAAAAAAAAAGAGCTAATGAAAAAATATAGGTTGACTAAAAGAAAAAAGGTGATATTATAGATATATAAATTATAATAACTAAAGAAAAATAAGATGAAATATAATTTTGATTTACCGAAGAAAGAAGGGTTTTACTAATGCAGATCTATTCAGCAATTTTTCCTGTGAAGGAATCTTTAACTCAGGATGTTTTAATTCAATTAGTAATTGAATGGAATCAAGGAAGTCCTTTTAATAAAATTTCTAATTTAAATTGGGATGGAAAAAAAAGAAATATAAAATTTGTATGTAAAAATTAGATATGAATTTTGATTATCTTTTTAGAAGTTCTTATATGCCGGTATAGCCCGTATTTACAGGCTTTTCCGGCATTTTTCGTATCGGAAGAAACTCACATATATTTTTATATCCGCTCAGGTTTTTGCTTTCAAAAGTAGTAAAGAAGTAGTAAAACCTTGATTTACTACTAAGCTGCTATCTGCAGCATTTCAGCTTTTGCGCTGTCGAAAGTAGCGTGTGCGTAATAGTTCAGCGTCATAGTAATGTTGGAATGTCCCATAATGTACTGTAATGCTTTTGGGTTCATTCCGGCATTTGCCATGTTGGTACAGAACGTATGACGTAAGGTGTGCGGTGTCATTACTTTCGGTAGAGCTTCCTCATGGTACTTGTTGTACTTCTTTGCAAGCCCCCTAAACATACCGTCATAATTGGTAGCTGTTTTCGGGTAGCCGTCCCGGTTGAGGAAAAGGAAGTTGCTGTAACCGTCAATAGTAACAGCTTTTGCACCCCTGCGCCGTTTCAGCACTCGGTTAAATGCTTCATATACTTTTTCGCTCATTGGAATTTGACGAATACCGCTTTTCGTTTTTGGTGTTTCAATGTAATATCCTGTTTCCGCACTTCTTAAAAGTTGGTGGTCTACATTGATTATCCTATTCTCAAAGTCAATGTCAGTATCGGTCAGCCCGCAAAGTTCAGAGATACGAAGCCCTGTCCCAAGCAAAATAATAAGCTCGTCATAATACTTCTGATAAACTTTGTCATTTTGAGCAAAGGACAAAAAACTTTCTTCCTGCGCTGGTGTTAGCGGAACCTTTGGTTCTGTATCATCTTCAATGACAGTGTTTAACTGGAAGTCAAAAGGATTTTTCCTTATGCAATCGTCCTGTATCGCTGTGTAAAAGGCAGCTTTCAAGGAACGCTTGTCATTACTGATAGTCTTATAGGAAATTCCTTTTTCTTTCATGCGGATTGCCCATTCTTTCGCGTCGGACAGCTTCACGCTGTCAATCGGGCAGCCCCCAAGTTTATCTTCTTCCAGTAGCTTCATCAGCCGCTTGCGTCCGTTTTTCGTATTGTACCTTACATTTCCCCGGTGGCGCATCTGCTTTGCATAAAGTTGGCAGACCGTCATTTTCTTGCCTATGGTGTCTATCCCGTCGTCAAGGTCTTTCTGTATCTCTTTTACCTTTTCTCGTAGGGATATATCCTCACGCTTTCCGGCAGGGGTCTTGTCCGTAGGTACTAACTTCCACGCATACACAAACTGCGGATTACCAAAGGTATCTATATATTTGTAAGCATATCTTCCGTCTTTTCTCTGGCTCTCTCCCGACCGCAAAACTCGATTTTTGCTGTCACGTCTTTTCTTTGACATTTTTCAATGCTCCTTTCCAAGACGGAAAGAGCCTTGATATGCTTATCTCATTATAGCACATTCAAGGCTCAATTTCACTATCAGATTGTGTCTATGGTATCAATCATTTTTTCAAACTGTTTGCGCTTGATTTGAATACGGTTGCCGTTCATAATAACCCACCCGGCGGCAGGATTTTCCTCGGCTAATTTACGCAGCTTGTTTTCTCCGATACGGAAGTATTTAGCTGCTTCATCTATCGTAAGCGTGTATTTTTCCCAAATAGGCACGTCAGCGTTACTCATAGTATCGTCCCCCTTTCAATATTAGGAAAAGTGAATAGTAAAAGGGGCTTTAATCGGACGGCTGTTAGCACAACCTCGCGGGAGTTCCACCCCTGCCCGTTAAGGCAGCTTTACCCAATGCCTGCGACGCTTTTAACGCTCGGACTATGGCTGTAAAGGCTTGTCTACCCTTAGTGCGTGTCGTCGCCCACAAGCCGCTACACTTGTTCCCCGGCGTGGTGGTGGTCGCTCGACTTTCTCCAATAGAGGAAAAGCGTCATGGCGCACCCGCCGTATGGCTCAACGCAAAAAGGACGTATCCGATTTGCCCTATACTGCGTCGCCGTTATCTTGCGACACTTTCTTTGTCAAAGAGCAAGCAAAGGTCAAGTCAACAGGCAGCGGAAAGGGGGACGCTGCTTGTGGTTATCTCAAACCTTGAATGAAAGGACAGCCCGCATAAGACGCGAACGCAAGCGGTCGCGTATATCCTCATCTATGCCCCAATAGATATTTCCGCGCTCATCACGCAGCTTTCGCATAGACAGGGACGCTATGTAACTTTCGTAATGCTGTACGACAATGTTCATAGCTTCCGGGTCGCCCTTAGTAGCGGCTATGATTACCGGGTAAGGCAACAAGCCGCGTTCGTCCTGTTCTGATTTACTAATCTGTGCAGTCATAGGCTCTTTCCTCCAAATAGCGTTTTAACAGCTTCATTGAGCTTGTCCGGCGGGACTGTACCGTTGTCCTTGACAGATTACAAAACTTTGCAATCTCGCGTTCGCTCATATCAAAGAAATAATACAGCAGTACGGTTTCCCGCTTTTCTTCCGGCAAACTGTGCAGGGCTTCGGCAAGCAGCTTCGCAGTAATTTCTTTGCCGCCGACAACGAAAGACTGTTCCGCTTCATCATCTGCAAAATATTTGTCGCAGACGTAAAGCTGATTTTCTTCCAGTGGCGACAGGTCGGAAAAAGTAACCTCGCGTAATTGTCGCTGCTTTGTGTCCCTGTGAGCGTTCATAGCTTCTCGCTTCAACGCCAGTTTGCAAAAGCCGTTAAAAGCACAACGGATTTGCCATTGGGTACGAATAGGCTCGTTCATGTTCTCACCTCCTTTCGCTGCCGCGAAAGCGGTGAAGTTTGAAATGTCCCCTTTCGTAAACCCTCAAACCGAAGCATTTCAAAATGGACGTTGGTTTTTAGAAATTTCTTGAAAAAATTTTTGGAGAAAACGCAAAATGCGCCCGTCTGCAAAACGCAGACAGGCGCAAAGGAATTATCAAAAGTATATGTGTGATTTGTGAGTTCATCTATGTAGCCGGAATAGCCCGTTGGCGGGTAATGGCTTTTTTTGATAGTAACCCATTAGGGCATAGAAAAAAGGACATGGCGATACCTCCTCAATACCGCTATATCCTTGAAAAAGGGTAACTTTAACACACCCTCTGTATTCTTACTTTTGAAAAAAGAAAACAGCGGCTTTGATTGCTATTTCAAAACCGCTGTTAAGTCCCTTATATTCTGTTAGGCGCATGAAAACTTTGCCGCCAAACAACGGTTTTTTTTATTTTCCGTTGGGCGGTCATTGTTTGAAAGTTAATCAAACAGATTTAATTGGATAGGACTATTCTTTTCTTCAAAGCTGTATAGATACTCAAATATTTTTGAGTTATTGTGCATAATACCGCTACCCTCACATATTTGATGAAATAATTTCATCAGTTCATTGTGTTTTGGACTGCTTAGTTGATATTGCATACCATAAGTACGAATATACTTTTCTTTCATGTGCGGGAACAATCGGTCTAACTGGCTATAAAAATACTCTCTGTTTCCCTCACGAAGCGTTAAGCCCATTCCAAAACAAATAACGCCGTAAACCTTTGCTTCAATGCAATATTCTAAAATTCCTCTGATGTTTTCTTCTGTATCATTGATGAAAGGAAGAATAGGACAAAGCCAAACAATCGTTGGAATACCTGCTTCATTCAGCTTTTTCAGAGCTTCAAACCGTTCTTTTGTCGTACTAACATTTGGCTCGATTTTTTTGCATAAATCTTCGTCATAGGTGGTTAGCGTCATTTGCACAACGCACTTTGTTTTGTCGTTGATAGATTTTAATAAGTCTAAATCCCGTAATACTCGGTCGGATTTAGTTATCAAAGTAAAGCCAAAACCATATTTATTTGCTAAAGCCAATGCTTTACGAACATTCCCAATTTTACTTTCAAGTGGGATATACGGGTCTGTCATAGAGCCTGTACTCAACATACATTTTTTACGCTTTCGCTTGAGGGAATTTTCTAATAATTCGATAGCATTTCCTTTAATTTCAATGTCCTCAAAATCATGTTCCATGTGATAACACTTGCTTCGTGAGTCGCAATATATACAACCATGCGAACAACCGCGATATAAATTCATTCCGTTTGAAGCAGATAAAATTCCTTTTACCTTTATAAAGTGCATAGTCTTTTCCCTTATAACTGAAATTTCTTTTTTAAAAAGGTTTCATTGAGAAGATGGTTTGTTTCATATTCTCTATGGTAAAAAACAGCCCAGTTATTAAAAATACAAGGAAGATTTTTAGCTTTCTCTAAAGTGTCTACGGCAATCAAATTTAATGGTATGTTATTTTTAGTGCAGTATTCTTGCACTTGTTCAATGCAGTTTGGAATGTATGGACATTGTAAGCCATAATAGATTGTCAGTTCTTGTCCACTAATTCTCATTTCTTTTACGCTTTCAGAAAAATACGGTTTTTCCCCATTGAAAGATAATGCCAATAATTCATATTCATTTTTTACGGTATCAACAACTTCAAAACCATATTTGAGTAAAAATTTTTTGTCTGCCAAATATGGTTTTTTCTTTTTGGAACTAAGAATACAGACACCTGATTTTCCTTTTTCTTTTGCGTCATTGATACAATACTCAATCAAAGATTTTGCATACCCTTTCCCTTTGAAAGAACCCGCCACCCAAAGACAATAGATATACAAATAATTATCTCCATGAACAGGCACCCACGCAGTTTCCAATGGAGCATATTCAATAAAAACCTTTCCCTTTTCATCAAGTTTTCGGAAAACGTGTCCCTCAGCAATCCGTTCTTTCAACCAATTCTTTTTTACTGCTACTCCCGCTTGATGTTTTTTATCGGCAATCGCGCAACATAAATGTTCCTTGTCTATATTTTCAATCGTCAAATTTATAAATTGTTCGCTCATATTTTTTTCCTCCATAAATGCGTTACACCTATATTGTAACAACTAAACCTTGACATCTAATGTCATGCTTTATTTTTTTCATATATTTTTTTTGCTTCATCAGATAAAATTTTTTTCAAATAGGTAGGCTCAATTACTGTAACCTGTGTTCCAAAAGAAAGTAGATAGTCTATCAACCAGTTATCCTCTGGCATTTCAGATGAAACCATGAGGTCTCCGTTTTTCATTTCTTCTATTTCGTTTCCCTCAAATTCATCATACACACGATATGCCATTTCTTTTGGAAAACAAAGGGATATTTTATTGTAGCTTCTTTTTGGCTTATCTGTCGATTTGGGATATTCCATTGGTACAAATTCCTCTGATAACATTTGTATTTCAAGAATACGATTAAATTTGAAAATCCGAAAATCATCTTTATCAACGCAGTAAGATTTAACGTACCATTCCTTTGCTCTATACATCATTTTAAGCGGATATATTTTTCTTTGGCTCTTTTTACCATAAGAGTTTACATACATGATACATAGCGCCTTATGAGAAATAACAGCATTTTTCAATAATTCAAAGGTAGTGTTATCTTGTGTTTTACTTCCCCAACGTGAAAAGTCTACTTCAAACCAATTATCAGAGTTGATATTAAAGAGAGCAGATAATTTTGTCAGCATATCCTTTTCATAAGTGTTACTCACAACTGATACACTTTGCAAAGCTGCTAATATGTCTTGCTTCTCTTTTTCAGAAAAAAGAGCCTTATCTAAAACATAGTTTTCAAGTATTTGTATGCCGCCATTTCTCCCCGTTGTTACATAAATAGGAATACCTGCACTACTTATTACATCTATATCACGATAGATTGTCCGCACTGATACTTCAAATTTTTCTGCCAATTCTGGGGCGGTTATACGCCCATTTTCTAAAATATAATATACAATTTTGAATAATCTGCTTTCTTTCAAATATTTCCCTCCTTTAACCCTATTATAGTATATAAACCTTGACATCTTTCGTCAAGGTTTATATATGATTTATTTCAGTCAAAACTATGATGTGTGTAATCATATCTTGAAAGAGAGATGAAATATAAAATGTAGTTGGGTGAAATGACTATGAAGCAGAACAAAGAAAAATTTGATTTTAAGGCTTTCGGACAAGCCATTAAAGCAGCAAGAAAAGCAAAGGGAATATCACGCAATCAGTTAGCCGATACGCTGAATATTGCGCCCCGATATATCGCGTCCATTGAGAACAGCGGGCAGCACCCAAGTTTACAGATTTTATATGAGCTTGTAACCCTGCTTGATGTATCAGTAGACCAGTTCTTTTTCCCGGAACGGGAACAGGAGAAATCCACGCGCCGCCGTCAGCTCGATACTATGCTTGACGGTATGAGCGAAAAAGATTTGAAAATCCTGTCTGCTACTGCAAAAGGAATAGAGGAAGCCAACAACGACGAAACGGGGGAATAAAGTTCTCTCGTTTTTGTTTATATAGAGTGATTGAAACGTCGCAGATTGCGGCGTTTTTCTTTTGGGAAAGTTCGTCAAATTTGCCGTTCCCGGTGTTGTAGGTAGTAAGGGATAAAGTTTCGTAGCAAGCATAGGAAAAGAGTACCCTTTTCCGTATTTTCGCCCTCCCGTCCTGCGGTGCGTCGGTTGAAAATTGCTTGTTGGGAAGTGTCCCAAA
>OHQA01000067.1_pt1 | contig 130735 bp, 104 predicted proteins | sample 1577921 | NCBI WGS metagenome assembly OHQA01 (sample SAMEA3879570, study PRJEB24766) | human gut metagenome | biome: human-associated habitat; feature: feces | place: USA | collected 1985/1987 | reverse complement strand
AAAAGAATAAGTCTGTAAGCTGTTTTTCTTGCTTACAAACTTATTATACGAGGAGAAACATTATGAAAAAACTAATTAGTATCTTAACAACGATTTTTGTATTAGCTTTTTCAATTCAGGCTTTTGCAGCAACAAACGAAGAAAAGGTAAAGGGCAGTGCTGAAGGTTATCTTATAAGCGATACAGGTGAAAGTCTTTTTGTAGAAGGGAAACGTGTTAACACTCCGATTACACTTTTGTCAGATGAAAATACGGTTACATATGAGTTTATATTATACGGAAATCCGGAGTATATTTTATCTGGCAATCAGACGGATGGTTCTGAATCAATCAGAGTATATTTAAACTTACACTACAAAACACAGCCCAATGGACAAAATAGTGAATATCTTCTGACAAAGGTAACGGGGAATTGGGATATATTAGATTCTCGGGTATCAGTAAGCAGCGCATCCTTAACTTATGGTTGTTCAGATACAGGGCATTCTCAAAGTGGAACTAAGGCAGTAAATAATAATTTTAGCGTGAATACAGGGTTTAGTGGATATGTATTACCTGAAATGGGAGGAATTTGCGGAGCGACTTTAACAACTAATTTAAAAATGGGCTCCACAAGAACCTGGTCATTTGTTATGAAAAATAACATTTTTGGATAAGTCCCCAAAAGTTGTGCGTAACTTTCAAAGTAGATTTATGGTTCTATGTTAATAGTTGGGGTGGGATTCATTTGAATCCCACCCCATTCCTGCATCTGAGGAGCCAGTCTGAGGTCATCGCTGTACTGAAGCGTTAAGTCACAGGCACGTTTGTCTTCCCCGGCATTAAATCTTTCAAACCCCTCTCAACCCCCTAAAAACAAGGAAAATCCGCAAAAAAATATTCTGGAAGCCTTGACAGAACATGACAATCTGCTATAATGAGTAAGCGTGCAAAATTTTCATACAGGATTTTTGTGCGTAAAAACAGGGCTTTAAACGTAAAAGCCGCAACCAACAGACAATATCACAGGAGGTGAAAAGGATGCCTACATTTAACCAGTTAGTAAGAAAGGGAAGACAGACATCTGAAAAGAAATCCACAGCACCGGCTCTGCAGAAGGGATACAACTCTTTACAGAAGAGAGCTACAAACGTATCTGCTCCTCAGAAGAGAGGTGTTTGTACAGCAGTTAAGACTGCAACACCTAAGAAGCCGAACTCAGCTCTTAGAAAGATCGCCAGAGTACGTCTGTCCAACGGAATCGAGGTAACAAGCTACATTCCAGGTGAGGGACACAACTTACAGGAGCACAGCGTTGTTCTGATCCGCGGCGGCCGTGTTAGGGACTTACCAGGTACAAGATACCACATCATCCGTGGTACACTTGATACAGCAGGTGTAGCCAACAGAAAGCAGGCCCGCTCCAAATACGGTGCTAAGAGGCCGAAAGATAAGAAATAATTAGGTGAAAATTCAGATGAATTTTAGTGCCGGACTTTGATATTGACTTGTAGGTTGCAGGTTTAATCATAAGAACCGAGCACGACACGCATTGGAATTCATGCGAGTACCTAAGATCTAATGAAACGCTGCGGGAAACGAAATCTGCCTGCATATGCAGCGTAAAATAAGTTTCAGGCAGCCATATTAAGGAGGGAAGTAACGTGCCACGTAAAGGACATACTCAGAAAAGAGACGTATTAGCAGATCCGCTGTACAACAACAAGGTTGTTACTAAATTAATCAACAACATTATGTTAGACGGCAAGAAGGGTGTTGCTCAGAAGATCGTATACGGCGCATTTGACCGTGTAGCAGCTGAGACAGGCAAGGATGCCGTTGAGGTTTTCGAGGAGGCTATGAACAACATCATGCCGGTTCTCGAGGTTAAGGCAAAACGTATCGGCGGCGCCACATACCAGGTTCCGATCGAGGTTAAGCCGGAGAGAAGACAGGCTCTCGCGCTTCGCTGGATCACACTCTACTCCCGCAAGAGAGGCGAGAAGACTCAGGAGGAGAGGCTTGCAAAGGAAATTATGGATGCAGCCAACAACACAGGCGCTTCCGTAAAGAAGAAAGAAGATATGCATAAGATGGCAGAGGCTAACAAGGCATTTGCTCATTACAGATTCTAATAGGAGGAAAAAGCTTTGGCTGGAAGAGAATATCCGTTAGAGAGAACCAGAAATATCGGTATTATGGCTCACATTGATGCTGGTAAGACCACATTAACAGAGCGTATCCTTTATTACACTGGTGTAAACTATAAGATTGGTAATACTCACGAAGGTAATGCTACCATGGACTGGATGGAGCAGGAGCAGGAGAGAGGTATTACAATCACTTCTGCGGCTACAACATGTCACTGGACTCTGGAAGAGAACTGCAAACCGAAGCCAGGCGCTTTAGAGCACCGTATCAACATCATTGATACTCCAGGACACGTTGACTTCACAGTAGAGGTTGAGCGTTCCCTGCGTGTACTTGACGGCGCTGTCGGCGTATTCTGCGCAAAGGGCGGTGTTGAGCCACAGTCTGAGAACGTATGGCGTCAGGCAGACACCTACAACGTACCGAGAATGGCATTCATCAACAAGATGGATATCCTCGGCGCAGATTTCTACAACGCAGTAGAGCAGATCCGCACCAGACTCGGAAAGAACGCTATCTGCTTACAGCTCCCCATCGGCAAGGAGGATGATTTCAAGGGAATCATCGACCTGTTCGAGATGAAGGCTTACATCTACAACGATGAGAAGGGCGACGATATTTCCATCGTTGACATTCCTGAGGATATGAAGGATGAGGCTGAGCTGTACCACACCGAGCTCATTGAGAAGATCTGTGAGTTAGATGACGATTTAATGATGCAGTACCTTGAGGGCGAGGAGCCTTCTGTAGAGGAATTGAAGAAGGCGCTGAGAAAGGGAACCTGCGAGTGCGCGGCTATCCCGGTATGCTGCGGTTCCGCCTACAGAAACAAAGGTGTTCAGAAGCTTCTCGACGCTATCGTAGAGTATATGCCGGCGCCTACAGATATCCCGGATATCAAGGGCGTTGATATGGACGGAAACGAAGTTGAGAGACATTCCTCCGATGAGGAGCCATTCTCCGCTCTGGTATTCAAGATTATGACAGACCCGTTCGTAGGAAAGCTTGCTTACTTCCGCGTTTACTCCGGTACATTAAACTCCGGTTCCTATGTGCTGAACGCTACAAAGGGCAAGAAGGAGCGTGTCGGACGTATCCTGCAGATGCATGCAAATAAGAGACAGGAGCTTGATAAGGTTTACTCCGGCGACATCGCCGCAGCAATCGGATTCAAGTTCTCCACAACGGGCGATACAATCTGTGACGAGCAGAATCCGGTAATCCTTGAGTCCATGGAGTTCCCGGAGCCGGTTATCGACATCGCTATCGAGCCGAAGACAAAGGCTGGACAGCAGAAGATGGGCGAGGCCCTGGCAAAGCTTGCCGAGGAGGATCCGACCTTCCGCGCTCACACCGATCAGGAGACAGGACAGACCATTATCTCCGGTATGGGCGAGCTTCACCTGGAAATTATCGTTGACCGTCTGCTCCGCGAGTTCCACGTTGAGGCAAACGTAGGCGCTCCTCAGGTTGCTTACAAGGAGACATTTACAAAGGCAGTTGACCAGGAATACAAGTATGCAAAGCAGTCCGGCGGACGCGGTCAGTACGGACACTGTAAGGTTAAATTCGAGCCGATGGATGCAAACGCAGAGGAGACATTCAAGTTCGATTCTGCCGTTGTCGGCGGCGCGATTCCGAAGGAGTATATCCCGGCAGTCGGCGAGGGTATCGAGGAGGCAGCTAAGGCTGGTATCCTTGGAGGATTCCCGGTACTGGGCGTTCACGCAACTGTTTACGATGGTTCCTACCATGAGGTCGATTCTTCCGAGATGGCTTTCCACATCGCCGGTTCCATGTGCTTCAAAGAGGCCATGAAGAAGGCAGGCCCGGTTCTTATGGAGCCGATCATGAAGGTGGAAGTTACTATGCCGGAAGAGTATATGGGTGATGTTATCGGTGACATCAACTCCCGCCGCGGCCGTATCGAGGGTATGGAAGATGTCGGCGGCGGAAAGATGGTTAAGGCATTCGTTCCGCTTTCCGAGATGTTCGGATACTCCACAGACCTGCGTTCCAAGACACAGGGACGCGGAAACTACTCCATGTTCTTCGAGAAGTACGAGCAGGTTCCGAAGAGCGTACAGGAGAAGATTCTTTCCGAGAAAGCCGGAAAGTAATCAGAGACCGTAAAGGTTAAATTGTCCTCCGGCAGCCGGCAGCGGACTTGCGACGCGCCATCTGCCGAGGGTTCCGAGAGGGGCCCCGGATAGACAAAAATCTGCCGGGGGATTGTAAAATAGGCTTGAAAAAGATATTCTGATAGAATATAATTAGAAACAGCCTAACATATATCATCTAGCCCTTTTGCGGGCAAATTTAAGGAGGACGTTATAAAATGGCAAAAGCAAAGTTTGAAAGAACTAAACCACATTGCAACATTGGTACCATCGGACACGTTGACCATGGTAAGACAACTTTAACAGCAGCTATCACAAAGGTACTTCATGAGAGATTAGGTACAGGTGAGGCTGTTGCTTTCGAGAACATCGATAAGGCTCCAGAGGAGAGAGAGCGTGGAATCACTATCTCTACAGCTCACGTTGAGTATGAGACAAACAAGAGACACTATGCACACGTTGACTGCCCAGGACATGCTGACTACGTTAAGAACATGATCACTGGTGCTGCTCAGATGGACGGCGCTATCCTTGTAGTAGCTGCTACAGACGGTGTTATGGCTCAGACAAGAGAGCACATCCTTCTGTCCCGTCAGGTAGGCGTTCCTTACATCGTTGTATTCATGAACAAGTGTGATATGGTTGACGATCCAGAGCTTCTTGAGTTAGTAGAGATGGAGATCCGTGAGCTTCTGAACGAGTACGAGTTCCCGGGCGATGACACACCGATCATCCAGGGTTCCGCATTAAAGGCTCTTGAGGATCCGTCCAGCGAGTGGGGAGACAAGATCCTTGAGCTTATGGATGCTGTAGACAGCTATGTTCCGGATCCAGTTCGTGACACAGATAAGCCATTCCTTATGCCAGTTGAGGACGTATTCTCCATCACAGGTCGTGGTACAGTTGCTACAGGCCGTGTAGAGCGTGGTACACTTCATGTATCTGATGAGGTTGAGATCGTTGGTATCCACGAGGAGACACGTAAGGTAGTTGTAACTGGTATCGAGATGTTCCGTAAGCTCCTTGACGAGGCTCAGGCTGGTGACAACATCGGTGCTCTGCTTCGTGGTGTTCAGAGAACAGAGATCCAGAGAGGTCAGTGTCTGTGCAAACCAGGTTCTGTAAAGTGCCACAATAAGTTCACAGCACAGGTTTACGTTCTGACAAAGGACGAGGGTGGCCGTCATACACCATTCTTCAACAACTACCGTCCGCAGTTCTACTTCAGAACAACAGACGTTACAGGTGTTTGCGAGTTACCGGCTGGTACAGAGATGTGCATGCCTGGCGATAACGTAGAGATGACAGTTGAGCTGATCCATCCAGTAGCTATGGAGCAGGGACTTCGTTTCGCTATCCGTGAGGGCGGCCGTACAGTTGGTTCCGGTAGAGTAGTTTCTATCCTTGAGTAATCACCAATACGGATTCATAAAATAAATGCGCGGCAAGCGCTTGTAATACGATACCGGTCTGCTCTGAGTCTCTCTCTGGGAGAGACCCAGGCCGGGGCGGTATCTTGCTCAAGTGGGATAAAAGCGGTGCTGCAAAGTCGATGAGGCTTTGCGGCACCGCTTTCTTTTTGCCGTAAGAAAATAAGAAAGAAGCAGGCCGGCCGCTCTGGCATACACCAGGAGCAGCCGGCCTTCATTCGAAAAGTGAGAAGTGAGCTGTCTGAATGATTCCGTTTTACTGCGCCGCCGTTCTCATCTCACTGATTTTCTGGTTGAGTTTTTTCATCTCCGGAATGACAAACAGGGAAACAATGATCGTGGAGCTGATGTCCGCCACAGGACCGGCAAACAGAATTCCGTCGAGGCCCCAAAACAGAGGAAGGATCAGAATCAGCGGGATGAGAAGCACAAGCTGGCGCAGGGAGGATAGGATAGCCGCTTTGAGAGGCTGTCCCGTAGCCTGAAAATAGTTGGTAGAAACAATCTGAAACCCGGCACAGAAGATGCCAAACAGATAGATCCGCATACACTTTACTGCAAAATCCGTGAACGCTGCACTTTCATGTCCAAAAAGGCTGATGATCTGCTCGGGGAAGAGCTGACAGAGAGCCCAGCCGGTGATCAGACAGACGGAAGCCATAATACTGCATATTTTATAGGTTGTTTTAATCCGGTCATACTTCCCGGCGCCGCGGTTAAAGCCAAGGATTGGCTGGGCACCGATACCGAAGCCGATGGCCAGGGAAGCCAGAATCATGGAAATTTTCGAGACGATTCCCATGGCGCTGAGAGCAATGTCGCCGCCGCCGGCAGCCTCCAGATTTCCGTAGTGGACAAGAGAGTTGTTTAAAACAACCTGCATGATGCACGCCACAGACTGGGTAATTCCGGAGGAAACGCCAAGCGTCAGAGACCGGCTTACGATGGGGCCGGCAAATTTCATCGAGCGCAGGCGAAGCCTCATGTGCTGAGGATTTTTGTTTGCCCGCAGGAAATAGGCGGTCAGAATGATGGCTGAGATAATCTGCGAGGTGATGGTAGCGATAGCTGCTCCCTTGACACCCCAGTGGAAAATAAAAATATAAATCGGATCCAGGATGGTGTTGAGCCCGGCTCCAATCATCATGCCATACATGGAAAGTCTCGGATGACCGTCTGTCCTGGCCAGGTTAGACAATACAATTCCAATCAGGTTGAAGGGGGTTCCAAGCAGGATGATGGAAGTGTAATCGACAGCATAGGGCATGGATGCCTCGGTAGCTCCGAACAGAGAGAGAATCGGTCTGAGGAAGATAAGGCCCACAGCCATCAGGATAATCCCTGACACAAGGGCGAGAGCGAAGGCATTGTTCAGTATGATTTCCGCCCGCCTGTTTCTCCGCTCTCCCAGGCTGATCGCCGCATTAGCGCTGCTTCCTGCACCGATGAGGGTTCCGAAAGCCAGTATAATGGTCATGACAGGGAAAGCGATGGTCGTGGCTGCGTTTCCCAGGTACCCGACGCCCTGCCCAATGAAAATCTGGTCTACGATATTGTAAATCGAGTTGATCAGGCAGGAAATAATGGCCGGAACCGAAAAGGCCAGAAGCAGCTGGGGGATCGGTTTATATTCCAGCGGATTTCCTGACTGCAAAGCTTTGGTTTCATGTTTCATAATCGGTATTCTCCTTTTTCAGTCATTTCCCAGGCCCGTGAGGCCATTCTGCTCAGAAAGCCCTCCATCTGTGCTTTTTCCTGCTCAGAAAATCCTTCTGTGAGCTGATTTTTCCAGCGATCTCTGACTTCGTAAAGACGCTCAATCAGGGCCTTGGCTGTGTCTGTCAGATACAGATGGTGGATTCGCCTGTCTCTGGGATCCGGGACAGAGCAGACAAGGTGCTCTTCTGTGAGTTTCTGGACTGCCTTTGTCACAGTCGTTTTATCATAGTTTCCGCGTTTTGCCAGCTCCTGAAGGCTGATGCCCTCCTGCTCACTGATGCGGAGCAGAAAAAACTGCTGTCCGTATCCGATGCTGAAGTCGGTCAGAGCTGCCTCAAAGTATCTCTGGGTGCAGCGCTGAATCGTGGAAATATGCTTTAGGTATGTAGTATTTCTCTGAATGCCCATAACCTGCCTTTCCAGGCCGGATTTTACTGTGAGAGAGTTCTGACAGCAGATATCAGGCCTTTTACCGAAGATTCGGTGTTAAAATTTTGTAATAATAAAAAGTGACAAAATTATTATAGAAAATGAAAGTTGAATTGTCAACTATTTTGCAGTACGGAGATGCAGGAGTGAACATGGCTGAGAGCAGAGTCACGCCGGACCGTCAGGGAGGGGACAGAGGCGTATTTGCGGAAATCAGGCGGGAAATCAGGAAAGTATCTGCGTGTTTAGGAAAATTTAAGAAAAAACAGGAGTTAATTTTGGTTAAAATATGGTATTCTATCTAAAAGGCAGAATCTATTATATAAAAAGCGAAAAGAACTGAAATTTAATGGGAGAGAGTTTGATTCACCTGCGCAGCAGCAGGTGAGACGTGATGGGCTGAGGCGGACAGAAACATAAAAAATGTGTTCTGCGGCTATTGAAATTTCCGCAGGCTCGGTTATAATAAAAATAGAACAAATGTTCGTTTTTTGCAGGGGACAGGAGGTTATATGAGAACGATCAGTGAGCAGGAGATTATCAGCCTGGCTCCCAACGGAGGAGCTGTGATGAACGGAAGGAAAATTTCGTCGGGCGGATGCTTTGTATCACGCATGCGCTCTGCGGACGACACCTTCTATATGGGAGAGTGCAGGGGAAGCGGAAAGTCCAATTATACGGTTTCGGCAGATTTTGTGAAGGAGGGAGCGCCTGTATTTCGATGCAGCTGTCCCAGCCGTCAGTTCCCCTGCAAGCACAGTATTGCCCTTTTGTTTGAGATAGCCTCGGGAAAGGATTTTCCTGTGGGAGAGATTCCAGGGGATATTCTTGATAAGAGGGCAAGGCAGGAAGCCAGAGAGGAAAAAAAGGCAAAAACCCTTTCACAGGCACAGGGCGGCACAGAGAGCGGTGGGGAGAAAAAGAAAAAAACAGCCGCGAAGTCTTCCGGGGCTGCGAAGACAAGGAAGATGAAAAAGCAGCTGGAGGGACTTGCGCTGCTGAAGAAGATGACGGATCAGCTTCTTTTATCCGGCCTTTCGTCTATGGGAAGCATCTCTCTGAAAAATTACAGGGAGCTGTCAAAGCAGCTTGGAGATTATTATCTCCCCGGGCCGCAGAAATACCTGAATGAACTGATTCTGTGCATGGAAAAGTATCAGAGGGATTCAGATCCATCCCGCTGCAGGGCGGCAGTGAAGCTTCTGATCCGGCTGCACGCCCTGGGAAAGAAGGCGGACGCTTATCTGAGGGAAAGGCTGGAAGCCGGTGCGGCAGAGGCGGACGGGAGTATCCTGTTTGAGGAGCTGGGCGGAATCTGGCGTCTGGATCAGCTTGAGGAGCTGGGACTTAAAAAGGAGAATGCGCAGCTTCTGCAGCTCTCCTTTTCCGTTCTGTATGACGAGGCGGCCAGGGAGTACATAGATGAGGCTTTCTGGGCAGATATCGACACAGGCGAGGTGTCGGTTTCCAGAAATTATCGGCCTGTGAGAGCCCTCAGCCACATAAAGCAGGAGGACTCCTGTTTTGCAAAACTGAAGGTTCCGTCCCTGATATACTATCCCGGTGATATGAACCGGCGGATTCGATGGGAGAAGGCCATCTTTCAGGAGGTGGAGGACAGTGACAGGAGAGGGCTGATGGAGCTTGCCTGGAAGGATATTCCGTCGGCGGTAAAGCAGGTGAAGAATCAGATAAAAAATACATTGTCAGATGACTTTTGCGGGATGCTCATTGCCTTTTCACAGATTGGCCGCGCCGGGGTGGACGGCGAACATGTGGTGATGGAGGATGCAGCAGGCGGAAGGATCGAGCTGAGAGACCGCACCTGCAGGGGCTGGGAACCCTGTGTGCAGCAGCTTGGCCTGCTTCCCGACAGGACACTGTTAAAAAATCAGGTTATGTTTGGCCTGCTGTACTATGACGAGACAGACAGGAAGATTTGCCTGCATCCCAGAAGCATTGTCACGGAAAAGGAGATCGTAAGGCTCATGTATTAAAGAGGGAAAGCGCAGCTGAAAATTCAGAGCAGTTTTCGTGTGCTGCGGACCAGTCTGAACCGTTCAGGCAGAAAGGATAAGATATGAACTTGAGCGCACTGTATGAATTGAAGGAACAGCTTGAGGCAGCGGCAGTTTATGGGACAGGTCTTATGACCGAGGATTTTCGCCTGAAAAAGGCGGCAGCTCAGATGGGGCCTCTGGCTCAGGCTGCTCCTGTTTTCAAAAAAATTGAACAGGCAGCCCAGGCGGCCATAGCGCCTGAGTGTCAGGACAGGCCGGGAGCTCTGATGGATGCTCTGGCACTGGTGAATGCAGTTGTATACACGCAGGGGACCGTGGGGGCGGCCGGTGAGTTTCTCCCCCTTGAGGGAGGCGGCTGTGAGCAAAACAGAGTCTGTGCGGGGGAAGGGGGCAGCCTTTCAGATGAGACAGGCAGAGAGGACAAAGAGGAAAAGTCTCTAAGCTTCCTTCAGAATATTCCGTACAGCAGGATGGCTCCTCTTGTGGCAGCCCTCACGGGAACGGGAGGAGGAAGATACGCAGTGCTCGAGAGCGCTGTGCGGGAAGAGCCGGAGCTGCTTTCTGACTGGCGCCTTCTCCGTCTTATGATAGAGGCGCTGGGGGACAGCTATGGAGAGATCGGAAATCTTGTATACAGAAGGCTCCTTGAGATGGGAAGCAGTATTGTTCCCATGCTTTGCCAGGGCTTTGATTCAAATGGAAAGCGGGGCATGCTTCTGAGGCTTCGCCTCATAGGAGAGCTGGCCGGGGCCTCAGAAAATCAGCTGTACCGGAAGGCAGCCATGGATGGAGAGAAGAGCATCAGGGAGGAGGCGATTGGGCTTCTTCGCTTTGACAGTGAAAATGTTCCTCTTCTGTACGATATGCTGAAAACAGAAAAAGGAGGCATGAGAAACCGGGTTCTCTGGACCCTGTCCTTCATGGAGCTTGAAGAACCAGAAGAATATCTGGCCGCCATGAAGAAGAAAAAGCCCTCCGAGGCTGCCGGGATCCTCTGCGGCGCCTGCAATGTCCGCTCGGCAGATTTGATGGCAGATGTACTGGAGCAGTTCCGCAAGAGCGTGATAACAGAGATGGAGAAGGCCGGGGAGGAGTATCGCAGGACAGAATCACTGTTAGCCTCTCTCGGGAAAAACGGCACACTTGAGGACGGGACTACAGCATCCCAGCTCAGAAAGAAGAGAGATCAGCTCTGTAAACAGATGCAGTGGGACAGGCGGCAGAGCGGAAAAGACCTGAACTGGCCGGCCTGGGGAACGGATGAAGAGAAGATCTGGAGGGCAGCAGAGGGGAAGTGCTCAGATAAGCTGTTTGAATGGCTAAGGCGCGCTTATGCTGAAACGCCGGGATTTTTTCCTCCTTTCTTTTTCTATGATTCCTTCTGCGGTTCCCCCACAGAGGAAATGGCTTCCTTTATTGAAAGGATGTTCCGGGAGTTTGGAGATTCAGACAGACAGGATGAGAGACGCAGCGGGATCGAGGAGGCTGTGTTTGCCAGAGCTCTCCTTACAGAGACGGCAGAGGCCGTATACGAGAAATTCAGTCCCTGGCTGGCAGGGGGGAGAGCTTCTGCAATCCTGCAGGTATTGTGTCAAATCCAGTATTCAGAAGAGAAAAAGCAGTATGTTTTTATGAAGCAAAGCCGCGGAAAGGACAGCGGCGGCAGAACAGAGGAGCCCGTTTGCTTTGAAAATCTGGACAGGAGATGGTATGGCTGGCTTCTTCTGCCGGGGAACAGAACTTTTGTCAGAAAAAACGTGAAGGTGTATACAGGACAGATGCCGGGGCAGGGATATGCCCTGGAGAGGGCTTCGAAGGCGTCTGAATGGAGCTGCCTGGAACAGGCGCTGGTGCAGCTGTACTGTCCGGAGGCAGAGGGACTTTCCGAGGCATACAGAGCGCACTTTGAAAGCCTGATTCACATGGGACTGGAGATTGACAGCCGGCTGCTGAGGATTCTCAGGCGATGCGGATTCAGAGATTATGATTTCGTCGTTGAGAGAGTCCTGAGGGAAAATCAGAGCCAGTATTTATGGCGGGTGAAATGCCTGCTGGAAGAGATTCCTCTGCCTGCCAGCGAGCTTTCGGAGAGCCTTGGCCGTGCCCTTGAGAGGGACAGGAAAGGCACCATAGCCGGAAGAGAAAGAATTCAGATTTGGCGGGAGCAGCTTGCTGACGGGGCGTGCATGGGAGAGCTGGCATAGAGCCGGAAGACAGAATACAGAACACGATGATTTGAGAGAAAGGACAGGACATTTATGGGGAAGGAAAATATACAGAGGCTGCCTGCAGAAGAGCTGTTTCAAAAGGAGATCGATGCGCTGATTGCTGCAGAGAGGGAGTCTGTTCCCTCGGGATGGAGGATGTCGCCGCGCTCGGTTCTCACCTACATATGCGGCGGAAAGGCAAAAGGGGTGGAGATTACTCCCAAGTATATCGGCCACAGAAGGCTGGTGGAAATAGCCATCGCTACCCTGGTGACGGACAGGGCACTTCTGCTGATAGGAGATCCGGGAACTGCGAAATCCTGGCTGTCAGAGCATCTGACTGCGGCTATAAACGGGGATTCCACCAAGGTCATCCAGGGGACGGCAGGGACCACAGAGGAACAGATCCGATATTCCTGGAATTACGCCATGCTGATTGCAGGAGGTCCCTCCAGGGAGGCTCTGATCCCAAGTCCGGTGTACCGCGCCATGGAAACGGGAACCATTGCCAGAATGGAGGAGATCTCAAGGTGCGCCTGTGAGGTACAGGATGCGCTGATCTCGATTCTGTCGGAGAAGAGGATATCCGTACCGGAGCTGGGAATCGAGATACCGGCGAAAAAGGGGTTTTCCATTATCGCTACAGCCAACACGAGGGACAAGGGGGTCAACGATATGTCCTCAGCCTTAAAGCGCCGCTTTAATACCGTGGTCCTGCCGGCGCCTGAAAGCCTGGATGCAGAGATGGACATCGTGCGCACCAGAGTTACCCAGCTTTCGGAAAATCTGGATCTCAATGCGGCAGTGCCTGACAGTGAGGTGGTGGAAAAGGTCTGCACCATTTTCAGGGAGCTTAGGATGGGGATGACGCTGGACGGCAGGCAGAAGTTAAAGAGCACATCCGGCGTGCTGTCTACGGCTGAGGCAATCTCCCTGCTTGGGGGAAGCATGGCTCTGGCAGGAAGCTTTGGAGACGGGACAGTCACAGACTGCGACCTGGCTGCCGGACTGCAGGGAGCCATAGTCAAGGACGAAGACAGGGATTCCAAGGCATGGGTGGAATATCTGGAAAATGTCATGAAGAAACGCGGTTCCCGATGGCTCGGACTTTACAGGGAGTGCAGGGAGCTGAACAGCTAGCTGATCAGAGGAAGAAAGGCAGGGAGAGAAAGACATGAGAGAAGGGTTTGAGGAAAGAAAGCTGCGGCTCTGTCCGGGCGGCCCCCATCTGTTCGGAATCCGTCATCTGTCGCCTGGGGGAGCCTGGCATCTTCGGACATTTCTGGATCAGACGGATCCGGAGCTTGTGTTAATCGAAGGGCCGTCTGATTTTACCGATCTGATTGGGGAGCTGACAGACACCCAGGTGAAGCCGCCCGTAGCTGTGATGGCCTACACAACAGAGCTCCCCGTCCGGACGCTTCTCTATCCGTTTGCCGTCTATTCGCCGGAATACCAGGCGCTTCTGTGGGCCAGGGAAAATGGAAAGCAGGCCAGATTTATGGATCTGCCCTCCGGCACCTTTCTGGCTCTTCAGAAGGCGAGAGAGGAACTAAGGAGTGAAGCCTCCATAGAAAAAGAACATGCGGATAAGGAAAAACGGGAGCAGGGACTCCGTATATCCGAGCTCTACGAAAAGGTCGACCGGACGGCAGGCGCAGGAGGGCAGGAGGCCTTCTGGGAGCATGTGATGGAAAACGCAGGGACGGCTGATGGCTACAGGAAGGGGGCGGCTGAATTTGGCTCCAGTCTTCGGGAGCTGTCAGAGGAGGATCCGGCTGAGCGGGCAGAAACGAATCTGAGGGAAGCGTATATGCGCTGTGAGATAGAGCGGGCTGTGAGGGAGGGGATCCCTCCTGAGCGGATCGTCGCCGTCACCGGAGCCTTCCACCTTACAGGGCTTCAGAGGACGGCTGCCATGACAGAGGAGGAGGTACAGACTCTTGCCTGTATGGAGTCCTGCAGGACACTGATGCCTTATTCCTACTTCCGGCTTTCTGAGCGAGGCGGATATGGGGCGGGAAACCGGGCACCGGCCTACTATGAGCTGCTGTGGGAGGCCAGAAAGAGGAGAGAGGGAAGCTACGGAGCCATACGCTATCTTTCCAATCTGGCGGCATTCTGCCGGAGAGAGGGAAATCCTGTCTCTTCCGCTGAGGTGATCGAGGCCCTCCGCTTGGCCGGGGCGCTGGCACAGCTGTCAGGTTACGAGAATCCGTCGCTGAGTGATCTGAAAGATGCGGCCATAGCCTGCATGGGCCATGGGAACTATGGAGAGCTGGCAGTGGCCATGGCGGACACGGAGATCGGAACTGCAGTGGGAAGCCTGCCGGAGGGAGTGAGCCAGACCTCCATTCAGACGGATTTTAACAGAAATATGGCGGAGCTGAAGCTGGAGCGCTACCGCTCTGTGACGGCGCAGGAGCTCTCCCTGGATCTGAGGGAAAAGCTGACTGTGAAATCGGAGCGGGCTGCATTTCTGGACTTAAACCGCTCTTTTTTCCTGCACAGGCTTCGCGTCCTGGGAAACAGCTTTGTATCTCTGCAGAAAAAACGCCAGGAAGGGGCGACCTGGGCGGAGGGATGGGTTCTGAGATGGACGCCGGAATCAGAAATCCAGCTGGTGGAGGCAGTGCTCAAGGGGGATACCATCGAGCAGGCTGCTTCTCTTGAGCTGAAACAGAGGGCGGACAGGGCGGGAAGTATCGGAGCTCTTTCCAGGGTTACAGAGGAGGCATTTCTGTGCGGCATGCCGGAGGCAGTGGCCTACACTGTGTCAGCTCTGCAGGCCATGGCAGTGGATACGGCTTCTGCAGAGGAGCTGGCCTCTGCGGCCGGCAGCCTGTCTGTGGTGCTCCAGTATGGGGATATCAGGAAACTTGACAGGAAGCCGCTGATCCCAGTGCTTGCCCAGATCTTCTTAAGGCTCTGTCTGATTCTGGTGGAAGAGTGCCGGTGCGATGACGATGCGGCTAAACGGGTGGCCGAGGCCATAGACACAGCCAACACGGTAGCTGTTTCCCATGATTTTTTGGATGGGGAGCGTCTGGATCGTGTCCTGCAGAAAATTGCCGGAAGGGATGATCTGAACACAAAACTGTCAGGCTTTGCGGCAGCCATCCTTCTTGAAAAGGGAAAAATGATGGAGGAGGAGCTTTTAAGAGAGGTGTCCAGAAGGCTCTCGCCGGGAATTCCGGCTGAGCTGGGGGCCGGGTGGTTTGAAGGGCTGTCCATGAAGAACCATTACGCCCTGATTGCAAGACTCTCCCTGTGGGAAAGCCTGAGCGGATATCTGGATGAACTGGATGACAGGGAATTTAAGAGGGCCCTTGTGTTTCTGAGGAGAGCCTTCGCAGACTTCACCTCTGAGGAGAAAAACAGGATTGCGGAAAATCTGGGAGAAATCTGGCAGGTAAACCCGGGACAGGTGAGCGAGCTTTTAAATGAAACCCTTTCAGGTGAGGAGCAGCAGGAGCTTTTAGAGGGGCTGTCAGATTTTGACTTTGACGATATATAGGACGTGAGTCTGGACAGGAGAGAGTGCAGAGGGGAGGCAGAAATGGATACGGCAGAACGCATGAAACGATGGCGCCTGATTCTTGGCGCAGAGAGCGAGGGGCAGTTTCAGACAATGGAGGGGTATGGAGGAGCCATGCTGTCAGAGGAGCAGCTGATGATGGATCAGGCCCTTGCCGCCATATATAACAGCGCAGCCTACGGCGGATTTCAGGCTCAGGGAGGAGCCGGACAGGGAGGCGGAAAGGGACCCTCCAACCCTCAGATTACCAGGTGGCTGGGAGATGTGAGAACGCTGTTTGACCGGGAGCTTGTGAAGATTGTGCAGGGTGATGCCATGGAGCGGTGCGGTCTGAAACAGCTTCTGTTTGAGCCGGAGATACTGGAAAATCTGGAGCCGGACATGAGCCTGGCCAGCACCCTTCTGCTCTTAAAGGATCAGATCCCAAAACGCTCGAAGGACAGTGTAAGAGCATTTATAGAGAAAATTGTGGAGGAGATCAACCGGCTGCTGGAGCAGGATGTCAGGAGGGCGGTAGCATCTGCGGTCAACCGACGCCGCCATTCTCCTATCCCGTCGGCCTCTGCCATGGATTTTCAGAGGACGATCCAGAGAGGGCTTAGAAACTACAGGCCGGAGGTGAAAAAGATCATTCCCGAGCATTTTTATTTCTTTGACCGCACCAGCAGGACTGCGGCCAACAGGCATACGGTTATTCTGGATGTGGATCAGAGCGGTTCCATGGGAGAGTCGGTTATCTATTCTTCGGTTATGAGCTGTATTCTGGCCAGCATGGCGGCTTTAGAGACAAGAATCGTGGCCTTTGACACAAATGTGGTAGATTTAACGGAAAAATGCAGTGACCCGGTGGATCTGCTGTTCGGATTCCAGCTGGGAGGAGGAACAGATATTGACCGCTCAGTAGCGTACTGCGAGAAATTCATCGAGAATCCGTCTAAGACCCTGTTTTTCCTGATTTCAGATTTAGAGGAAGGGGGAAACCGGGCCTCCCTTCTGAGACGTCTTGCCTCCCTTCAGGAGTCGGGTGTATCGGTAATCTGCCTGCTGGCCATTGCCGACAAGGGAAAGCCCTACTACGATGCCCAGATGGCAGGCCGCATCGCCTCCCTGGGAATCCCCTGCTTTGCCTGCGCCCCGGAAAAGCTCCCGGCCCTCCTGGAGCGGGCCCTGAAAGGGCAGGATCTCACCATCTTTGAAAAAGAGGCTTCAGGAAGTTCATAACCGCACAAAAAATACAGTAAATCAGAAACCGCTCCCCCATTTAAAGCTCCACCTTAACAGAACCATGGGGGTATGGTATAATAACCGCGGAGCGGTTATTATACCTGCGCATACCGGTTTCAGCATGTACTGCTGAAATCCGGGCGCTAAATTCCGCCGGAGGCTGCCGTATCCGAAGGATATGGTATAATGGCGAGGAAGGCGCATGCCATGCTTGCATGAGCATGCATTTGACGAGCAGCTCCATCGAGACGCTAGTCGAGATGGTATAATAACTGCGGGAAAGCAAAGCGCAGTTTACCCGTATAAAGCCTGCAGGACGCGCAAGCAGGCCTCCGGCCTCACTCGTCCGCTGCAATACAGACTACTCACAGGAGAGATACATGACATCATCACATACATCCTTAACAGCATCATCAACACAGCCGCACCACCCATCTGTGTGCGGAAACTCCCATGTACAGAAACGGGGGACTGCCCGGCAGCAGGAGGTTGCGCCTATCCTCAAATGGGTGGGAGGAAAGCGGCAGCTTCTGGAATCCATTGTGCCGTTGATTCCGGAGTATACCACTTATTATGAGCCCTTTGTGGGAGGAGGTGCAGTCCTGTTTGCCACTCAGCCCCAAAAGGCAGTGATCAATGACTCCAATGCCGAGCTGATCAATGTCTATGAGACTGTGAAAAACCAGCCGGAAGAGCTGATCAGCCTTCTGGAACAGCACAGAGAAGCAAACTGTCAGGAGTATTTTTACCAAATCCGTGCTCTTGACCGGGAGCCGGAAGCCTACGGACAGCTGACGCCTGTGGAGAGAGCTGCCAGGATCATCTATCTGAATAAAACCTGCTATAACGGTCTCTTTCGTGTCAACAGCTCCGGCCAGTTTAACGCGCCCTGGGGGCGTTACAAAAACCCGAATATCTCAGGGGCGGACAACATCCGGGCCATGAGCGCCTACCTGAACCGGGCCAGGGTGACAATCAAATGCGGAGACTACAGGGAAGCCCTGAAGGGGATCCGAAAGGGAGCCTTTGTCTACTTCGACCCGCCTTATATGCCCCTCAGCTCATCCTCCTCCTTTACCGGCTACACGGCGAGCGGGTTCGGCGAGGCAGAGCAGATTGAGCTGAAGCGCCAGTGCGACCTCCTGGATAAAAGAGGAATCAAATTTCTGCTCTCCAATTCCTGCTGTGAATTTATAGAAAACCTTTACAGCGGTTATACCATAGAGCGTGTTTCAGCCAAGCGGGCTATCAATGCAAAGGCAGATAAGCGGGGAGCCATCGACGAGGTTCTGGTGAGAAATTACTGATCCGTAAGATTGCCGGACGCATCTTCAGAGCGAGGGAGGAACTGTGGGAATCATTGAGGAAAAATGGGAGGCTCTGTTTGAAAAATACAGAATCAGGGAGGAAGTGGACGCGCACGGCTGCTTCTCGATTACAGCCGATCAGATCCGGGAGTTTAAGGAACCGCGTCTCATGACAAAATTTGACACCCGGGAATCCCTTCCGAAGGTTTTTGGAAGACTGGGAATTCTCCCGGTGACCAGAGGAAAATACGTGATCGGAGACTTCAGACTCTATGAGGACTTTCCGGAGTTCTCTCCGGAGTCTGCCGGAGGGATAAAGCGGGCAGACAGTTCCCTGATACCGGATTATCTGGAAACCATCGATATAAAGGAGGTGCGCTCAGAGGCAGCGGCCATCCGTCTGATGGGGTTCTCAGGGATCCTGGAGGATTTTCTCGGAGAGAAAAGAATGATTGAAACAGTGTCCGGCAGGATGGCATCCGGCGTGTTTTCCTTTCAGGTTCACTCAGAGGACAGAAAACGGCTGTCAGCCATTGAGGTGAACAATTCCCAGGTGGAAATTGACGGCGGATTCGAGGGCCGCAGCTGTTTTTCCATCATAGAAGGAAAAAATGTAGTGCACAGCAACTTTCTGGTGCGCCAGCTCTATTACCCCTTTCGCCTGTGGAGGGAAAAGATCAGAAAACCGATCCGTCCGGTGTTCCTGGTCTACTCCAACAATATCTTCCGGCTTCTGGAGTATGAATTCACCGACTGGCAGCTTTACGACTCGCCGCGGCTGATACAGGAAAAATATTATAGCTTTGAGGACACGGCGATCCGGCTGGAGGAGCTGGCTGAGGTGTGGCGCGAGACAAAGGTTCTCCCTGAGCCTGAGGGGATTCCCTTTATACAGGCAGACAGCTTTGACAAGGTCATTTCCCTGACTGAGCATCTGAACCGTCATCCCCTGACCTCACAGGAGATTGCAGAGGTGTTCGGATTCCGGGAGAGACAGTCCGGCTATTATTACAATGCCTGCGCCTACCTGGGACTGGCGTGCAGAAAAAAGCCTGACGGGGCACAGAAAGGACCTGTGCGCATCGGGATTACTCCGGCTGGAAGGCGCCTGCTGTCCCTTTCCTACCGGGAGAGGCAGCTTGGCTATGTAAAACGGATTCTGGAGCATGAGATTTTCCATGAGCTTTTTGGGATTTTCCTGAGTACCGGAACGATACCTGATAAGAAATACATCGAAAAAAGAATGATGTCCATGGGCCTCTGCACAGAGAGCCTGGCAGGCCGCAGGGCCTCATCGGTAGCAGGCTGGCTCAGATGGATCAAACACCTTACGGACTGATGAACCCCGGGGAAGAAGGGGGAGGAGTCCAGCCTGCCCCCAGTCCGCCTCAAATCTGCCTCAAATCGGAGCGCAGCAAAGCTTTCCGCCGCGCTCAGCAAATGAGAGACAACGCCCTCGGCTCCTTAATACCATCTTACCATGGGAATCTCATTGTTGATGCCCTTTGTACAGAGGATCTGGTGGATGTCAATGATGCCGTTGTGGAAGGTAGCCGCGCAGGAGGACAGATACAGTTCCCACATTCGCAGGAAGCGCTCGTCAAACATGGCGCGGGCCTCCTCCATATGCTCTCTGTAGTTCTTCTCCCAGCAGAGCAGGGTTTTGTTGTAGTGGAGGCGGAGATTTTCCACGTCAAGGGTGTGGAAGCTGTCTTCTGCCAGGGCGGAGATCATTTCCCGCAGGCTTGGGATCATCCCTCCCGGGAAGATATATTTTTTGATCCAGGGATCTCCCGGATGCTCCTTTAAAGCGCTGATAAAGTGGAGCAGGAACATGCCTCCGTCTTTTAATACACTGTCCACACAGTCTATAAAGAGCTGATAGTTGTCACGTCCCACATGCTCCAGCATCCCTACGCTCACCACACGGTCAAAGGACAGGCCGCTTCCCTTCAAATCTCTGTAATCCATCAGCTTGACCGTGAGGGAATCCTGAAGGCCTTCATCCTGAATGCGTTTTTCAAATTCTCTGTACTGTTCATGGCTCAGAGTAATGCCTGTGCCCTTAATCTTATACTTCTTTGCAGCCTCAATCAGAAGAAAGCCCCATCCGCAGCCGATATCCAGAAGAGACATTCCCTCCTTCAGCCACAGCTTTTCGAGAATGTAGTCAACCTTATTTTTCTGGGCTGTCTCCAGGCTGTCCTCCGGCGTCTTAAAATAGGCGCAGGAATAGCTCATGGTCTTGTCCAGCCACAGCTTATAAAAATCATTTCCCAGATCGTAATGGCTGGTTACCTCCTTTGCCTGATTTTTCTTTGAGGTGGAGGAGTGAATCAGCTTTTTCAGGGCATGTTCATCCGTTGAAAATTTTCCCATCTGTCCCAGAAAGTGATCCAGAGCATTGTAGAGATTTCCCTCCACCTCCAGATCGCCGTCCATGTAGGCCTCGCCCAGAGCCAGAGAAGTACTGGTCAGGAGCTTTGACATGGGGATCGCTTTTTTGAAAGAAACGGTAAAAGCCGGCTCTCCGCTTCCGATGGGGTAAGAACGGTCACCAAACTTTATTATAAAGGGATAATCGGTAAAACGTCCGAGAAATTCTACCATGGCTTTTTCTTCTACTGCTTCAAACATCGTCAATTCCTCCTTCCAAGAAAAACTCCCGAGAGGGGAGTATAGCCGTCCATATACATTTCTACTAATGTTCATATGAATATATATAAAAACTAATACTATTTCTTTTTATTTACTCTAATTTTTTAAAACTGTCAAGGGAAATAATGGCAAAAATATCGGAAAAATAAGGTAAATTTTCGACAAATGCGAATGCGATCTTAAAATATATCCATAATAATGTCGGATTCGGACGTTTGCTGAGGGCAGAATAGAGAAACAGACGGAGGAAGAGGCAGCATAAAAGCCTTGCTAAGAGAGCGCAGATCAGGTATATTTTTCTTGCGGCACCGGCCTTATCTGGCAGGTGCCGCACACGAATCGACATCGAAAATTCAGGAGGGGAACGGAAGGATGGATTTAAGGGAAATTCAGGAGAGGATGAATACAGGACGCCTCTACTATGCCAATGACAGCGAGCTGGCGAAGGAGCAGGAAAAACAGATGGAGCTGCTCTATGAGTACAACCATACAAGGCCGTCTGAGGGAGAAAAAAGAGACAGCCTGATGAGGGAAATGTTTGCAGAGGTAGGGGAAAACTGTTATATAGAGCCTCCCCTTCACGCCAACTGGGCAGGAAAATTTGTACATATGGGAAAGGGTGTCTATGCCAATTTCAATCTGACTCTGGTGGACGATGCGGAGATCTTTATCGGGGACCATGTCATGTTTGGACCCAATGCAGTGGTCTGTACGGGAACACACCCAGTCTGCCCGGAGCTTCGCAAAAAGCAGGCCCAGTATAATCTTTCTGTAAAGATTGGAAATAACGTCTGGGTCGGAGCAGGCGCCGTGATTCTTCCAGGCGTGACGGTGGGAGAAAATTCCGTGATCGGGGCCGGGAGCGTAGTTACGAAGGACATACCGGACAATGTGGTGGCAGTAGGGAACCCCTGCCGCGTACTCCGAGCCATCACCCAGGAGGACAGAAAGTATTTCCGCCGCGGGATGGAAATCGACATTGATTAATAGAGGGAGAGATTATGCTTCTGGTACAGCTCAGAGAGATGAAAAATTTCACAAACCACGAGAGGGATGTGGCAGAGTATATTTTAGGCCATATGGACCAGATTCCGGATATCTCTGCCGGCGAGCTGGCCAGAGCCTCCCTCACCAGCAAGGCTACGGTTGTCAGGCTCAGCAAAAAGCTGGGACTGTCAGGCTACCAGGAGCTGAAGCTCAGGCTGGTGGCGGAGATGAACCAGAGCGAGCGGATCAGCCAGCTTATCTCAAAGGAGCCCATTACAGGAAACAGCTCCTACTCCGACATTATCCTCACCCTTCCGGGACTTTACGACAAGGCGATCACCAATACGCGTCTGACCCTTGATAAAAATACTATGATGCGGATCGGGCGTTTTCTGCAGGGGGCAGAGTGCATTGACATCTACGGCACCGGGATCAGCTATGTGCTGGCACAGGCGGCCGCCTTTAAGTTCGCCACGCTGGGACTGGAATGCTCCGCCTATGAGAGCATAAACGGCCACTACCTGGCAGCCAGAAAGCATAAAAGGACAGTGGCCTTCCTCATCAGCTTTACCGGGGCAAACAGGACGGTGGAGCGGATGGGAGAGTACCTGATGACGGCCACCAACAATCACATCGTAGGAATTCTGGGGCCTCACAGCCAGGTTACAGGAAAATGGTGCCACGAGGTGGTGGAGATCCCAAACAGGGATTCTGTATTGAGCCTGGATGTGATTACCTCCTTTATGGCCGGCAACTATGTGTTCGACATCTTCTTTTCCATGCTTCTGGCAGGGTGCCAGGAGGAGCATGTGAAATCTTCGCTGGAAATGCAGAAGCACGAATCGCTTTTGCTGAACAGTGCCGGAGAGGAGCCTTAAGTTCTGAGATTTTGAACCGCTGTTTCAGATACGGCGGTTCTTTTTTTGCATATTTTGAACCGATGGAACTACGGGGCCGCCCGGCCTTGTGTTTCAGGGCCGGATCCGTTACATTAAATCCATAGAAAACAAAAGGAAAAATAGGAGGAAGCTATGGGGAAGTATCAGGAGCTTGCCGCTGACATTGTAAGGAATGTGGGGGGCAGAGAAAATGTGGCAGGGCTTGTCCACTGCATCACAAGACTTCGCTTTACGCTGAAGGATGAGAGTCTGGCAAACGACGACGTCTTAAAAGGGATGAGCGGCGTTGTGACGGTGATGAAGAGCGGCGGCCAGTACCAGGTGGTAATCGGAAATCATGTGGCGGAGGTATATGAGGACGTGCTGCCTCTCCTCGCTCTGAGGGAAGACGGGGATGCGAATCAGGCAGACGGCAGCGGGGCAGGGAAGAAGAGACTGTTGGACCGTGCCATTGATGTGGTGTCAGGAATTTTTCAGCCCATTCTTGGAATCATGGCTGCCTGCGGTATGCTGAAGGGCTTTAATACCCTGTTTGAAGCGCTTGGATTCTATACCGAGACCAGCGGAATTTACATGGTGATCAACGCGGCCGGGGATGCCCTGTTTAATTTCCTGCCGCTGTTTCTGGGATACACGGCTGCAAAGAAATTTCATTTAAAGCCCATGCTGGGACTTGCCGTCGGTGCGGCCATGTGCTATCCCTCCATTCAGCTTGGCAGCCTGGAAGCCGGGGGAACGGCTCTCTATACGCTGTTTGAGGGAACGATGTTCGCCTCTCCGGTGTATCTGACTTTTCTGGGGATTCCGGTTATTGCGGCCAACTATACGGGAACGGTAATCCCTGTGATCCTGGCTGTGTGGTTTGCATCGAAATGCGAAAAGCTGTTTAACAGGATTGTACCGGATCTGGTGAAGTTTTTCTTTGTCCCGATGCTGACCCTTCTGGTGACGCTTCCGGTGACGCTGCTTCTCTTAGGCCCTGCGGCAACCTTCGGCTCCACGCTGATATCTGAATTTACCCTGGCAATCAGGGATTTCAGCCCGTTGGTGGCAGGTGCGGTAGTAGGTTTCACCTGGCAGATCCTTGTCATCTTCGGACTGCACTGGGGCTTTATTCCAGTCTACATCAACAATGTCATGACCCTGGGCTACGACAATGTCATGATGCCGTTTTTTGCCTGCACCTTTGCAACCTCAGCGGTTGTGCTGGCAATCTTTTTCAAGACAAGGGACAAGAAATTAAAGGAGATGGCGATCCCGAACTTTATCTCCGGCATTTTCGGAGTGACAGAGCCGGCCATCTACGGAATCCTGCTTCCGCTGAAAAAGCCCTTTGTGATCAGCTGCATTGCCGGCGGTATCGGGGGAGCCTTTTACGGACACTTTAACTTCCGAAAGTTTATTCTGGGCGGAATGGGAATCTTTGAGCTTCCAAACATGATGAATCCAGATGGCACGATGGGAAATATCATTGTAGCTTTTGCAGGAATTGCCATTTCCATGGCAGTGGGCTTTGTGCTGACCATGATGTTCTACAGGGATGAGAAAGAGAAGGTACAGAAGCTGGCAGAGGAGACAGAGAGCCTGCCCGGAAAGGTAGAAGAAGAAATCACTGTGTACAGCCCTCTGAAGGGGACAGTGATCCCCCTTGACCAGGTGGAGGACGAGGCCTTTTCCAGCGGAGTTCTCGGAAAAGGGGCGGCGGTGATTCCGGAAGAGGGAGTGCTGTGGGCGCCGGCTGACGGAACCATCTCTGCCATGTTCCCCACCGGCCACGCCATCGGAATGGTGACGGAAAGCGGAGCCGAGGTGCTGATGCATGTGGGAATGGATACGGTAAAGATGAATGGAGAGGGCTTTAAACCTCTGATCAAGGCAGGCGATCAGGTCAGAAAGGGGCAGCCGCTCCTGGAATTTGACATGAAGCTGATTCAGGAGGCTGGCTATTCGCTGGTGACGCCTGTCCTGGTTACCAATTACATGCAGTACGGCGAGATCAGGACGCTCAAAACGGGAGCGGCAGACAGAGGAGAGGCGCTGCTCTCTGTATGGCCTAAGGAAGAGACCAAGGGATGATGACGAGTTTGGAGGAATACGATGAGAAATGATTTCTTGTGGGGCGGCGCTACGGCTGCCAATCAGTGTGAAGGCGGCTGGCAGGAAGGCGGCAGGGGGCCGGCTATTGTGGATGTGCTGCCCCATGGAGAGAGGAGGCTTGCGGTGATGAACGGCACCTGCGATTACCGCAGCCTTTCGGCAGACACCTTCTACCCGGGACGCCAGGCCATTGACCACTACGGCCGCTGCAGGGAGGATATTGCCCTGTTTGCCGAGATGGGCTTTAAGTGCTACCGCTTTTCTATTTCCTGGTCGCGAATTTTCCCGGACGGTGAAGGGGAGAGACCCAGTGAAGAGGGACTTCGGTTTTACGACAGCCTTATTGACGAGCTTTTAAAATACGGCATCGAGCCGGTGGTGACGCTCTGCCATTTTGACATACCGCTGGCTCTGGTGGAAAAATATGGATCCTGGAGAAGCCGCCGGGTGATTGACTGCTATCTGAGATACTGCCAGGTACTGTTCCGGCGGTTTCAGGGAAGGGTTCGCCGCTGGATTACCTTTAATGAGATTAACATGCTGATGCACCTGCCCTTCATGGGAGCCGGAATCCGTTTTGAGGAGGGGGAGAATGAGCTTCAGGTAAAGTATCAGGCTGCTTACCATGAGCTGGTGGCCTCTGCTCTTGCGGTGAAGCTGGCCCACCAGATCGATCCGGAGTCTCAGGCAGGCTGTATGCTGGCAGCAGGGAGCGTCTATCCCTACAGCTGCCGGCCGGAGGATGTTTGGGAGAGCATGAAGAAGGACAGGGAGACCTACTTTTTCATCGACGTGCAGGCAAGGGGGGAGTACCCTTCCTATGCCAGAAAGCTGTTTGAGCGTGAGGGGATTCAGATAGCCATGGAGCCGGGGGACGAGGAGCTTCTCCGGGAAAATACAGCGGACTTTATCGCTCTGTCCTACTACAACAGCCGTACTGTCAGGGCAGATGGACAGGGGGAGGCCTCTGGAGGCAATGTGTTTGCATCGGCGAAGAATCCCTATCTGAAGGTGAGCGAGTGGGGCTGGCCCATCGATCCCCTGGGCTTTCGCATTACACTGAACGCCCTCTATGACCGCTACAGGAAGCCTCTGTTCGTTGTGGAGAACGGTCTGGGAGCCCTCGATACCCTGACAGAGGACAGGACCGTTGAGGACGATTACCGGATCGGTTACCTGAGCTCCCATATCAGAGCCATGATGGACGCCGTCGATGAGGATGGAGTGGACGTGATCGGATATACCGCCTGGGGCTGTATCGACCTGATCAGCGCCACCACCGGGGAGATGTCCAAGCGGTACGGGCTTATCTATGTCGACAGGGACAACGATGGAAAGGGTACCAATGAGAGGATACGGAAAAAGTCCTTCTGGTGGTATAAGGATGTCATCGCCTCCAACGGTGAAAGTCTGAAGCGGGACAGCGAACAATAATGGAAAAACGGAGAAAATACGAAAGCTGTGCAGGGAGCTTGTGGGCTCATCCTGTACAGCTTTCTCTTTTAAGCATGTTCTTTCATCGAATCCTGGCGGAGTGCTGAGGTGGTTCAAAGTCAGAACAGTTCAGGCTAAGCTTCTGCCATATCCGGCTCTCCCCAATTACATACCGCTCCCCGGAATCAGTCTTCCGGATAGAGGAGCCTGCTGTCGTCCACAGAATCCAGCACCTCTCTCAGAAAACGGTCAGCCAGCCAGTTGGCCATGGGAAGATTCATATCCAGATAGTTTCCGCAGTCCCTTGCAGATGCGCCCGGCACATCTCCCCGGTAGTCGCGGATAAAGGCGAACATTTCCTTCATCAGAGGCACAATATCCCTTGACTCATAGTCGCCGCAAAGAAGCAGGTAGAAACCGGTGCGGCAGCCCATGGGGCCGAAGTAGAGCACACTGTCTTTGTACTCGGTGTGGTTTCTGAGGAAGGTGGCACCCAGATGCTCAATGGTGTGAACTTCCGCAGTATTCATGACAGGTTCAAAGTTTGGCCTGGTCATGCGGATGTCGAAGGTGGTGACTGTCGTATCTCCGGCCTTGTCCTTTCTGGATACATAGACACCCGGAAGCAGTTTTAAGTGGTTGATGGTAAAGCTTGTGATTTTATCCATAGCGATCACTCCTGTCTGTCAGATTTGCAGAGGAGGCTTGCCGGAGGCAGGCCTGTCTGCAGGTATAAGTGTATCAGAGGAGGGAGAGGAAGACAAGTGGGTAAGGGCAGGAATGAGGAGATGCTGGTGCAAAAGCAGAAAGCCGGGGAAAAGGGGAAAAAGGTTTGCAAATATATTTTTTTTTGATATATTGTAACAAAAAGTAAAACGGTATAATTATAGAAGAAAAAAGTCAGCTGTATAAGGCTGCAGACAGTATTTTGAAGCAGAAATACAGAAGATGGGAGGAGCATGAAGATGCAGTGGAACGGAAAAAGGATCTTTAATACCAGGGGGGGGGTATTTGCAGAAAAGAAACGCTGATACCCTTCTTTTAACTGACTGGTTATGTCTGGGATCCATTCTTTTTTTTGCATATGTGGTTTTTCTGTATGCAGATCTGACAGATACGTATGAAAATTCAATTCTTTTTTTAAAATCCATTTACCACGGCTGCCTGGGGCAGTTTTATTCTTATACAGTAGAACATTCAAGGTCCTTTTGGGCGGCAAACTATGACGCTATGATCTATCTGGTTTACGGCATATGGAATCTTCCTGTGCTCCTGATCACGAAGCTTCTCGGGATCGACTATTTTTCATGGGCTCCCGGGCTTTTGTGGTGCAAAACTCTGGGAATTCTCTTCTGCCTTGGAAGTGCCTGGATGATCAGCAAAATTCTGCGCTGTATCGGAACGCCGAAGGCTTTTGCAAGGCTGGGCAGCTTTTTGTTTCTGAGCAGCTTATCCCTGTACCTGATTGTCTTCGTGATTGCGCAGGTGGACGGCTTTGCCCTGTTTCTTCTGCTTTTGGGCTTTTATTTTTATCTGAACGGAAAGGAAAAATGGTTCCTGCTCTGCTACGCTGTCGCGCTGCCGTGCAAGATGTTTGCCATATTTCTCTTCCTTCCGCTGCTTCTTCTGATAGAAAAGCGGATTATTTTTCTGGGAGTAAAAACAGCGCTGCTGTTTGTGTTCTGGTTTCTGTCAAGACTTCTGTTTAACGGTGATCCGGCCTACCACTTTGCTGTGGGGTCTCAGAGCCGGGATGCCATACTGCAGATCGCGGGAAGCAAGTTTTTCTGGGGATGGGACGTCATTCTGTTCGTAGTTGCCTATATAGGAATCTGCGCGTTCTGCTATCTGTGCAGAGAATACAGAGAAAACAGGGATCGCTATGAGATTCCTGTCTACTGTGCCATGGCCGTATGGACCTGTTTTGTCTGCTTTATCAACTTCAATTCCTACTGGGTCCTCTATCTGCTCCCGTTTTTGATTATCGGGATCGTGGGAAACGGGCGTTTTTTAAAGCTCTGCTGTTTCCTGGAGCTGGCGTTTTCTGCAGGCTATTTCGGAGTGCTGGTGCTTTACTGCAATCCTCTGGCAGACGTAGATCTGCTGAACCGGCTGTTTCTTGGCAGCTTTTACTCCATTCCGGCCTATGATGCCACAAAGTATGGTTCAGTTAATTATATGGCAGAAGTGATGGGCTGGGATATGTGGGCGCCCTTCTTTTCCTCCTGTATGGTAGGAGCTCTTTTCATGCTCCTTATTTTGGCCTGCCCGTTTCTGTTTAAGAAGGAAAAGCGCTTTGAGATGCCGGAGCAGTCGGTTTTGGCTGTGAGGGTTGTCTGTATGGCAGCTCTGACCATTTTTATTCTGTACGCATACTTAAAGACAGCGCCCCCTGTGCTGTATTCCTCCCTGGAGGCAGAGCAGCTCACATGCCAGACGGACCTGCTGAAAGACAGCTCGTGGATCGGACAGGAGATAGAGCCGGACGAAACGGCAAATCCGGAGGAGATAGAGCTGTTTTTCATGAATCCTGACTATAAGCGCAATAATTTCTGCTCCATAGAGGTGGAGGTGATTGATACCCAGGATGGCCGGGCCCTGTTTTCTGACCGAATCGGATGCTCGATGATAGAGAGCGGAGAAAAGGTTCGAATAGGCTTAGACGGACTGACTCTGGAGGCAGGGAAGACCTACCTGGTGAAGCTGACGGGAATAGAGGGAATCGAACGAAATGAAGGCATGGAGATTTATCCGAGTATAACGGATGGCCTTTACGATCCGGAGCATCCGGCCATTCTTAATGGTGCGGAGCAGGACTACAATCTCTATTTCAGGGTCCGCTGACAGGAAAGGAGGCACAGAATAATGGAGAAGGAGCAAAAAACGGTGGGAAAGAGAAAGACAGCGCCGATCCTGTATGTCGTTGTCCCCTGCTACAATGAGGAGAGCGTACTGCCTGTCACTTCAAAGATTTTTCTGGAGAAGCTTCAGGGCATGATCGGAAGAAAAAAAATAAAGGACGAGAGCCGTATCCTGTTCGTAAATGACGGTTCCAGAGACAGTACCTGGGAGCTGATACGCAGCCTGGCCAGGGAGGATCGCCACTATGGGGGGATCTCCCTGAGCCGGAACCGCGGCCATCAGAATGCGGTTCTGGCAGGGCTGATGACTGCAAAATCTGTCTGCGACATAACCATAACGATTGACTGTGACGGTCAGGACGAGCCGGACGCCATGGAGAAGATGGTGGATGAGTGGAACAGGGGAGCCGAGATTGTGTACGGGGTGAGAAGCAGCAGGAAAACAGACACCTTTCTCAAGCGGTTCACTGCGGAGAGCTTTTACCGGATCATGGGCTGGATGGGAGTGGAGACAGTGTTTAACCATGCCGACTACCGGCTTCTGAGCCGCCGGGTATTGGACGAACTGTCCGGTTACCAGGAGGTGAATCTTTTTCTCAGAGGCATGATCCCCCTGATCGGGTTTCAGAGCAGCTGTGTCTACTACGAACGCCAGGAACGTCTGAAGGGAGAGAGCCATTACACGCTGAAAAAGATGGTTGCCCTGGCGGTGGACGGGATCACGAGCCTGTCCACCAAGCCGATCCGCCTGATCACAGGCCTGGGGCTGATGATCGCCTTCCTGAGCTTTATCGGAGTTCTGTGGTCTGTGCTGCAGGTGTTTGCAGGAAAAACAGTCCAGGGCTGGGGCTCGATCGTCAGCATCGTCTGCTTCCTCAGCGGAATTCAGCTGCTGTCCCTGGGGATTATCGGTGAATATATCGGAAAAATCTATATGGAGACGAAGCACAGACCCAGGTTTATTATCAGTGAGACTACGTGGGAACTGGAAGAGGAAGAATGATGGCAAAATACTTTGAAAAAAACTTCTGCATAATCAATTTTTTTCTTACTGCGTTTTTTGCAGCTGTGATGGTAGTGGGCGCAAGTTTTATGAAGCTTAACAGCTGGGAAGAGGTGAGACGCTACCCGATATTTAGCCTGGTATCGTTTTTCTGCTACTGGGCTGCTTACTTTATTATTTCTCTGCTTCTGTTTAAAAAGATCCTGCGCCTGGAGAAAGACAGGAAAGAGACGAAGGGCGGGACGTACGCAAAATTTTTCATCCTGTGGGCAGGGCTATTGCTGTGCTGGCTCCCCTGGCTGATCGGATTTTATCCCGGGATCAGCAACAGCGATGTCTCGGACCAGCTCGCTCAGGCATTTAATTTTGAAAATGAAACGTATCTGTTAATTGATAATCCCTTATCGGATGAGGTTCTCATTAACGGGCACCACCCTGTTTTTAATACCTGGATCCAGGGATTATTTCTGAGGATTGGGATATTGCTGGGAAGTCAGAATGTGGGGATTTTTCTGCACGCTCTATGGATAGCCCTTCTTACGACGGGTGTATTTGCATATTCACTCTGGTATATGATGCGAAACTCTGTGCCCAGATGGATGTGCATGACAGTTTTTTGCATATTTGCGTTTGTTCCCTGCTTTCCGCTTTACGGGATCAATCTTGTAAAAAATCCTACCTACTCTGCCTGGCTGTATCTGTGGGTGATCCTGCTGGTGCGCCTGGCCGTGGAGGGAGAGGGACTGCTCAGGAAAAAGGCCTATCTGCTCTTATTTTCTCTTTCCATACTGATGCAGATGCTGAACGTCAAGCATGGAGTTCATGTGGTTGTTTTGACAGCTGTATTTGTGCTGTGGGCGTACAGGGCATCCCTCAGAAGACTGCTGCCGGTGTTTCTGATTCCTGTTTTGGCAGTTCAGATTGGATTTAACGGAATTCTGATGCCGTTTCTTCAGATATCGCCGGGGAGCAGGAGGGAGGCACTGGGATTTTTCTACCAGCAGACGGCCCGCTATGCCAGAGACTATCCTGATGAAGTGACTCCAGAAGAGAAGGCCGCGATTGACGGAGTGCTGGATTATGACCGGCTTGCCGGACTGTACAACCCGATCACCTCGGATCCGGTGAAGTTTGAAGCCTACAGAAAGGAGCAGACCCGGGCCGATCAGACTGCGTACTTTAAAGTATGGGCAAAACAGTTTATAAAACATCCGGGAGTGTACCTGGAGGCCGCTGTAAACGGCTGTTATGGATTCTTCTATCCGGGGCTGATGGAATGGTACGATTACAGAGGATTTGACTCTGCCATCCGGGAGGTGGGAGACGGCTTTTTCACGGCGGGACATCCCCAGGCGCTGTCGGAATTCAAAAATTTGCTGAAAGCCATAGAATACAACGCCAAATTTCTTCCTGTCATCGGCATGTTTTTCCGGCACGGCACCTACGTATGGGTGATGCTTTGGTGCGCGGCGGCGCTGTTAGCCGTAAAAAAATACCGTTATCTGGCAGCGCTGATGCCCTTTCTCCTGAATATTCTGGTATGTATAGTCTCGCCGTTTAACGCAAATACCAGATACCTTCTGCCTGTCATTTACGGATCCGGTTTTGCCGTATTAATTGTTATTTCGGCAGTTCTGCAAATCAGAAAGGGAGATAGTGAACAGCAGAATCCAGATGCCTCCTGCGGGAAAAGCCGTGAAGAAGTACGGTGAGATTCACCTCCTCAGATTTCGGTTATAAGCTGTAAAAATTCTGTTTCTATTATGTAAAAAAATGCAGTTTCAGGGGATAAGCGTGGACACGAAAAGCAGAATCATCTATAATTCCAGAAGAAGCGTGTATGAAAACTGAATGTGAATAGGATGCAGCTTAGAGTACGGTCAGCTGTCGGCCTAAGCATGGCCTGTAAACTTTTCTTTTTAAAGTATTGACATAGAACCATAAACTGATATATAACGGAATGAGTTCTGAGTTATCATAAATCCGTGTGCTCAGAAAACACTTTTTTGCCGTGATTTGCAGACGGCAGCAGCAGTGATTTAAAGTATCAATTACTGGAATATTGGGACATCAAGGCCAGAATTCATCTGTCTGGGAATGGAGAGACAGGTGAAAAACAGACTTTTTACTGGGTGACTGAGTCTTAGAAGGTGGCAGAGGCGGCTGTCAGTTCGGAACTGCTGGCGGAGACTGAGATAAGTTGTGGAGAAAAAACGGATGAAAGGATAAAGAGGAGATATTTGAGATGAGAGAGACCGGAAACAGGGAACAGGGACGCATTGCAGTTCTGATTCCGTGTTATAATGAAAGCCAGACCATCGAAAAGGTTGTGAGAGATTATAAAAACGCGCTGCCGGAGGCCGATATCTATGTTTATGACAATAACTCCACAGACGGTACAGGGGAGATAGCGAAGCGGGCTGGAGCCATTGTGCGCCGGGAGTACAGGCAGGGGAAGGGAAACGTGATCCGCAGTATGTTCCGGGATATTGACGCGGACTGTTATCTGATGACGGATGGGGATGATACCTATCCGGCAGAGAATGCCAGGGAGATGGCGGACTTGATCATGAGCGGACGGGCTGATATGGTGATAGGAGATCGCCTGTCCTCCACCTATTTTACAGAAAATAAGAGACCATTTCACAATTTTGGAAACCGGATCGTGAGGGGATTGATTAACAAGTTATTTAAGAGCAATATCCATGATATCATGACGGGCTATCGGGCATTCAGTCCGCTGTTCGTAAAAAGCTTTCCCGTTCTCTCCCAGGGTTTTGAGATAGAGACAGAGATGAGTATTCATGCTTTGGACAAAAATTTTAATCTGGTGGAGATTCCTGTCTCCTACAGGGACAGGCCAGCCGGAAGCGTGTCGAAGCTGAATACCTACAGGGACGGGCTAAAGGTCCTGAGGACGATTGCGAGACTTTTTCGGGAATACCGCCCCTTTGAATTTTTTGGATGGCTGGGACTGTTCCTTTTTCTGATTGCTACAGCCTGCTTTATTCCGATCTTTTTTGGATTCCTGCACACAGGACAGGTGCTCAGGTTCCCTACACTGATTGTGATTTCAGGGTTCTATGTGATTTCCTTCCTGCTGTGGATGTGCGGCCTGCTCCTGGATGTGATTGCCAAGAAGCACAGACAGCTCTTTGAGCTGTATCTGAACCTCATGCCAGACAGAAAACGAGAATCCGATCAATAAGCTTTTCTGACGCCCCGCTTTGCGATAGACACAGACGGGGCATAATTTGTGTATTGTGACAAGAATTTTTGCAGGAGAAAGAGAATGGGAGAAAGTTACTTACCAGGCCGGAACGGCCTTAATGATGTCAAAAATGGCAGGCGCGGGGCAAAGGGAGATGGCGCGGGCACAAAAATTTCATCAAGAAGCATCCGTCTTACCTCAAAATTATTTTATGTTTTTTTACTGTACACAGTATTTATATGGTTCTGTGAGGCTGCAGACTTATTCTGCTATCTGACGGGTCTGCCTCAGACAAGTATTCTGTCGAGAGTATTTGCGCTTGCAGCCGCCGCAGCTTTCCACCTTTACTGGGGAAAACGGGTTTCCTTCAGCAGTGCCTCGAAAAATCAAAAAATACTGTTTGCGGCAGGATGCCTGTTCATTATGGGCTTTTGTCTGGTGAAATGTATTTTTCCGGATTTCAGCTACGATACAGGAAATTACCATCTTTATGTGCAGGTTCCGGGATTTACGGATAATATTCACGAGAGTGTGCTGCCGGGGAGATTCCAGCTTTTTGGCTTCCGTCTGCCGGACCGTATGTTTTATCTGTTCAGAGCAGTGCTGGGTCTGAGGCTGGGAATGCTCTTTACCGGACTTGCTTTGACAGTATCGTATGCCCAGATCTGCTCCCTTTTGAACAGTTTTCTGGAGCAGATGGACAGGCCCCAGACGAAGACAGGCAGGGCGGCAGTGGGACTTCTGGCCTGTGTGCCCTTCCTTTCGCTGCTGTTTCTTCTGAAAAATGAGGTTCTCATGCAGCTGGGAACTTACATGGTGGAAATTCTGTGTCTTCCGTTTTTTATTGAGCTTCTGTCTTTTCTTCTTCAGGAAGAGGAGAGCGAAGAGAAGGCTGTCCTCTTTTGCATCCTGGGAGGCTTCTTTTTCTGCACGAAAATGACTAATATTGTGTACCTGATACCAGTACTGGTCTTATATATTATCAAAATCAGAAAAATCGTTACAGTCAGACTTTTTTTAGGCTGCCTGATTTCAGGGGCCATTCCTGTGTCTGTCTATCTGATTTATAACGGTCTCACCACCGGGAACATTGTCTATCCTTACTATAATACAATTTTTCACTCTCCATGGTTTCCGGATGCCGATTTTAAGGATGGACGCTGGGGACCAAGAGGGATGAAAGAACTTCTGCTGTGGCCTTTTTATATGCTTCTCTATCCGGATTACAGGACGTCAGAGCTGCCGACCAGATATGTACTGGATATGTGGGCCGGGTATATAGCCATAGGAATTCTTGTAATCAGCGGATTCCTTAGGGGCTGGAAAAAATACTGGAGAGAGGGGATTTTGCTGATTGTCTATGTATTCTCTCTCTACGGGTGGGCTGCGACTACAGGACACAGCAGATATCTGATGATAGGAAGCATACTGAACGCCTTAATTTTTGGCTTCTGGTATATCAGAACGGTTTCATCCATGAAGCCTGTCCGCTGCGCTGCCGGTGTTTTTCTGCTTCTGTTTTTCGCAGGACAGGTCTGCAGCAGCGGCTGGGGAACCTTACATGGCTCAGAGTGGGGCTTCAGGAGTATATCGCAGCCGGAAAAAAAGGCTAACATTTCCTGGTTTTTCCGGGACAGAGAGCTGGCAGATCAGGAGACCAAGCAGAAAATCGATGCTGTATATCTGACACAGAATAACTGGGGCGGATGGGCAGAAATGCTGGCAGAGGGAAAACCCATAGTAAATCTTCAGGCAATTCAGTTTGAGCTTCAGGATAAAGAAGAATTTTATGAGAAAGTTCATTCCTGGATGAGAGAGGGAAAACAGGTCTGGGACATGCTTCTGGAAGGGGAGGAAAACCTGCACACTTATCTGGATGGGCTGAACGGACTTGGATATTACGTGGAAGATATGGAGTATCTGGATAATTCCCTGGTGGGCTACAGAACAATGGCCATAGCCAGACTGACCATGGCCGATGGAAGGGAGAATCAGATCATCACAGCAGGGCGGGAGGAAAATTCCGCGACCGTACAGAGGCCGGCAGACCGATGCACGGTGAAAGCTCTGGCGGGCAATCCGGTCTATACAGGAGAGGGGCAGGAGTTTACTCTGATTATTGAGGCCAGGGACAGCGCGGGAAATGAGCAGACTGTGAGAATTCCAATGGAGGGAAAGCAGTACAGGAAAATAGAGGCTCCTATGGACCTGTCAGGAATGGAGGAGCAGGTAGAACTAAGTGTGAGGACAGAGCCGGAGACAGTAATAGAGGCGGTAGTGAACCTGCAGCTTATCCCTGCAGAATAGAGGAATCAGAAGGGCATTTATGCCGGAAAAGGAAGAGAAACAAAGATTTCCCATCCGCGCTTTCCGTCTTGAAACCATCCCCGGTCTGTACTATAATGAAGAACAAAGCCGGAAGTCCGGCCAAACCAGACAAAAAGCAAGGAGAAAACATATGTTAGACGGAAAGAAAACACTCTTCAGCGGTATGCAGGCTACCGGAAACCTGACTCTTGGAAATTATCTGGGAGCGCTGAAGAACTGGGTTACCATAAGCGATGAGTACCAGACTTTTTTCAGTGTGGTTGACATGCACTCCATTACCGTCCGCCAGGATCCGGCGGAGCTCAGAAAGAGAGCCAGAAATCTTCTGACACTGTATATTGCGGCAGGACTGGATCCGGAGAAGAACTGCATTTATTACCAGTCCCATGTGAGCGGACATGCGGAACTGGCGTGGATTTTAAACTGCTTCACCTACATGGGCGAGTTAAACCGTATGACGCAGTTTAAGGACAAGGCAGCCAAGCACGCGGACAATATCAACGCGGGACTTTTCACCTACCCGGTTCTGATGGCGGCAGACATTCTGCTCTATCAGGCAGATGTGGTTCCGGTGGGTATTGACCAGATGCAGCACCTGGAGCTTACAAGGGACATCGCCATCCGGTTCAACAATATTTACGGCGATGTATTTACCGTGCCGGAGGCCTATATCGGCAAGGCCGGAGCAAAGATCATGAGCCTTCAGGATCCGGCTAAGAAGATGAGTAAATCAGACGAAAATCCAAACGGAAGCATCTATCTGATGGACGATCCGGATACGATCATCCGCAAATTCAAGCGGGCGGTGACAGACTCTGAGGCCTGCGTGCGCTACTGTGACGAGCAGCCTGGCATCAAGAACCTGATCGATATTTACAGGGCCTGCACAGGAAAGACTCCGGAGGATGTTGAGCGCGAGTTTGACGGAAAGGGATACGGAGACTTTAAGATGGCTGTGGGCGAGGCAGTTGCGGGAGTTCTTCGTCCTCTTCAGGAGAAATATGCAGAGCTCTCCAAGGATAAGGCCTACATCGACAGCGTGATTAAGGCCAATGCCGAAAAGGCTCAGTATTTTTCCAGCAAGACACTGAGAAAGGTTCAGAAAAAGGTCGGCTTCCCTGAGAGAATCAGATAATAGGAAAGAAAAGGCATTCGCTTGCCAGGACAGATAAAAGGCGGTATACCCTTCTGCAGGGCGTACCGCCTTTTCGTGGTCCCATCAAAGATTTCCGCGTTTGTTTCGGGAAGCGGATGCTTCAAAAGAGCCGGTCTCCCCTTCCTGTCAGGCTGGAAACGTGACCGTGATCAGCAGAGATTTTTCATCCTGGGTAGCTGCCGATATTTTCCCCCGGTGGGCGTTTACAATAGCCAGTGCGATGGAAAGGCCGAGGCCATAGCCGCCGGTCTGGGAATTTCTGGACTGATCCGCGCGGTAAAAGCGATCAAACAGATGATCCAGGCTTTTTCTTGAGAGAAACGGTGTTGTATTGAATACACTCAGCCGGATGCTGTTTTTCTGTTTCTCCAGTGTCAGAGAAATGCTTCCTCCCTCCTGGGAGTACTTTACCGCATTGTCCAGGAGAATGGTGATAAGCTGGCGAAGCGCCTTCTCGTCTCCACACATGGATATCATGGGCTGAATCCTGCATTCAAGAGTTTTGTTCTGCGTTTTCGCCAGGGCCAGAAAGCTCTCGGCAGCTTCCTGGGCAATGTCCGACAGGGGAAAGTCGATTTTTTCCGCCGCCGGCTGCTCCTCCATGCGGGCCAGCATAATCAGACTGTTCGTCAGCTCTGTCAGCCTTCTGGTCTGGTTCTGAATATCGCTCAGCCACTCATTGGCTCCGTAATCCATCTCCAGGATTTCCGTATCTGCATCGATAATGGTCAGCGGGGTTTTCAGCTCATGGCCGGCATCTGTGATGAAGCGCTTCTGCTTTTCGTAAGTTTCTGAAAAGGGCTTGACGATTCTGCCGGACAGAACGAACAGCAGAAGCAGAACTGCCAGCAATCCGGCCAGGGACACGCCTGCGCTGGTTAAGATAAAGGTGCGGAAGGAATCCAGCTCACGTCCCCTGTCCAAAAAGATGATATGTGTCCCTGATTCGGAGCTGCTGACGGTATACCGGTAGTCGTTTACAAAGCCCCGGGATCTGCCGGAATCCATGACAGACTGCGCGAAATTCACGGCGTCTGTGGAGTCCACGGCCGCTATTTTTCCCGTGTTTACAGAGAGGACGGTGCCGTCCTGCGCCAGGGAGACTGAGAAAAACCTCAGCTCATAGGGCAGCTCAGGAGAAAAACGGCGATCTCCTCTGTACCTGTCGGACGGGGGAGGGGGCTCTTCTGCGGGATGTTCCCGCTTCGGAAAATTGCCGCCGTTTTCAGCCAGGATTGCCAGCAGACTGTCGGCATCAGAGGTCAGCTTCCTGTAACTCAGGATGCCTGAAACGCTCAGGATCACGGCCAGGACAATCAGCAGGGAACACATGGAGGCGATAATCAGTTTTATGCGCAGTTTTCCTATCATACGGTTTCCTCCAGTGAATACCCGGCATTTCTGGAAGCCTTAATGTGGATAGTGGCGTGGAGAGCAGCCAGTTTTTTGCGCAGGTAGGAGATATATACCCATACCACATTGATTTCAGCCTCGCTGTCATAGCCCCAGATTTTCTCCATAAACCGCTCAGAAGAGATCAGGCATTTGGGATTGCTCATCAGCATTTCCATCATCTGAAATTCTTTATTGGCCAGCCGATAGCTGCCGCTCGGTGTGGAAAGTTCGAAGCTTGCCCTGTTTAACACTACATTTCCCATTTGAAGCTGTGAATCGGGATGTGCTGTCTGCGTCCGCGTCATGGCACGGATCCGGGCCAGCAGTTCCCTTGAGTGGAACGGCTTTGTCAGGTAGTCATTGGCTCCGGTATCCAGTCCCAGCACCTTGTCATCGACCTCTGATTTGGCAGTCAGCAGCAGCACCGGGACCAGGCTTCCCTTTTGGCGCAGCTTCCTGAGCACGGTGATTCCGTCTATTTTAGGCATCATAATATCGAGGATGACCCCGTCGTAATTATCTGATTCCAGATATTCCAGCGCAGCCTGGCCGTCACAGACAGAGTCCACCGAATAATTATTCCGTTCCAATATGGCTGTGAGCGCTTTTGAAAGCGCAGCCTCATCTTCCGCCAGAAGCAGTCTCATGATGTCCCTCCTTTGAAAAAGCAGTTCTGAAGTTAAACATTTATTGTAAAATAATTATATCATAGGCCTTGTACTTTAAATAGAATTAAAATCGTCTTACCGGAGCGCGATTCTTTCGTTAAACTTGTAAAAAATCCAGAATGAAACAATATATTTTGTGAAATAACTGAGAAAATTTTACATATCAGGCAAATTGACTATTGAACAGATCTCGGTGCTTTTCTATAATAGACAGTAGCATAGTCCGGGGAAAGGGATAGTCCCGAGCGAAAGCGAGAGAGCGGGGGACTCCGGGCATAAAGGCTGCCTTATAAAAATTCTTCAGAAGATTGGAGGAAATGGCTATGAAGAAAATTATCAACAGTGTGGAGCAGGTGGAGAATGAGATGGTCCTTGGCATGGCTAAGGCTTACCCGCAGTACGTGAGAAAGCTGGACTGCGGCAATGTGGTGGTGCGCGCTCACAAGAAGGAGGGCAAGGTAGCCCTGATCAGCGGCGGCGGCAGCGGCCATGAGCCGGCTCACGGCGGATATGTGGGAGAGGGAATGCTGGATGCGGCTGTCTCCGGCGCTGTTTTCACTTCACCGACGCCAGACCAGATTTTTGAGGGAATCAAGGCTGTCGCTACGGACAAGGGCGTGCTTATGGTAATCAAGAATTACACCGGAGATGTGATGAATTTCGAGATGGCCGGAGAGATGGCTCAGATGGAGGGAATCAAGGTAGCCCAGGTTGTTGTAAATGATGACGTGGCAGTAAAGGACAGCCTCTATACAGTGGGACGAAGAGGCGTGGCCGGCACTGTGTTTGTGCATAAGATCGCAGGTGCCAAGGCTGAGACTGGGGCTTCCCTTGAGGAAGTGCAGGCAGTGGCTCAGAAGGTGATCGACAATGTGAGAACCATGGGCATGGCAATCCGTCCCTGCACGGTTCCGGCAGCAGGCCAGCCGGGCTTCGAACTGAGAGATGACGAGATGGAGGTGGGAATCGGCATCCACGGTGAGCCGGGAACCCACAGAGAGCCATTGAAGAAGGCAGATGAGATCGTGGATCTGCTTCTCGACAAGATTCTGGCAGATCTGGACTACAGCGGGAAAGAGGTAGCTGTGATGATTAACGGCGCAGGAGCAACCCCGCTGATGGAGCTGTTCATTGTAAATAACCATCTCTCAGACGTTCTGGCAGAAAAAGGTATTAAGGTGTATAAGACACTGGTAGGCGAGTATATGACATCCATCGAGATGGAGGGCTTTTCCATTTCCCTGTTAAGGCTGGATGACGAGTTAAAGGAACTGCTGGACGCCAAGGCAGACACGCCGGCTTTCAAGGCATAAGGGCAGTCTGCCGGGACTAAGGCAGATAGAGCGAGGATGGCAGGGCAGGAGAAGCGGCAGAAGGCTTCTCCTGCTTTTCAGCAATAAATAAGGCAGAGAAGAAACTATCACGCCCCAAAACCCACCGGGGTCAGTGCAAAAAACAGGGACAGGAGCGCACATTCCGGCATCCCTGAAAACAGAAAGACAGGAGTTGAAAACAAAATGACAGACAGCAAAAAGGTAATAGAACTGCTCGAAAAAATCGGGGATAAAATTATAGAGGAAAAAGAGTTTCTGACAGAACTCGACAAGCCCATCGGAGACTGCGATCACGGGATCAACATGGCCAGAGGATTCACAGAGGTGAAGAAAAAGCTGGAAACCATGGCAGACAGCGATCTGGGAACCATTTTCAAGACAGCGGGGATGACTCTCGTATCTACGGTGGGAGGCTCTGCAGGCCCCCTCTATGGAACAGCCTTCATGAAAATGGGCATGGTTTTAAACGGAAAAAAGGAGATGAGCTTTGACGAGTTTATCGCAGCCTTTGAGGCGGCTGTGGAGGGCGTTAAGCAGAGGGGAAAATCAGATAAGGGTGAAAAGACCATGCTGGATGCCATGATTCCGGCTCTTGAGGCTATCCGGCAGACCTACGGGGAAACGAAGGATGCGCAGAGCGCATGGAAGGCAGGGACAAGGGCGGCAGAAGACGGAGTAGAATACACAAAGACGATCATCGCCACCAAGGGAAGAGCCAGCTATGTAGGCGAGAGAAGCATCGGCCACCAGGATCCGGGTGCTACGTCCTTTACCTTTATGATGGAAACCGTGGAGGAGGCTTTGTAATGGTAGGAATTGTCATTGTTTCACACAGCAGGAACCTGGCCGACAGCGTGGTGGAGTTTACCGGGCTGATGGCGGCGGACGCTAAAATTGCGGCAGCAGGAGGCATGGAGGACGGCAGTTTCGGAACCAGTTTTGAGAAGATCCAGAAGGCTGTTGAGAGCGTTTACTCGGAGGATGGGGTAATCATCCTTATGGATATGGGAAGCACCGTCATGACGACAGAGATGGTCATCGAAATGTTTGATCCGGAGAAGGTTAAGATGGCAGACTGTCCCCTGGTGGAAGGTGCGGTGGTTGCAACCATCGACGCTGTCAGCGGCATGAAGCTGGAGGAGATCACGGAGGCGCTGAAAGCTGTGGGTTCCACCCCGAAATTTTGATGGCGCCCAGAGTGTACACTGGCTTAGGAAGGCAGAAGTCTGCTGGTATGAGGAGGGGAATGATGAAAAAGATAAGACAGATGGCAGCGGCAGTTATGGCTGGGGCCATGCTTGCGGCGGCCGTTACAGGCTGTGCGGGAAAGCAGGACCCAAAAGAAGTTTATGATGCGGCAGTTGCCAAAAATGCAGCTCTTGAGAGTGTGGATGTGGATGCAGATATGAAAATTGGCCTTACTATGGGAGAGGAAAACATGGAGGTGGAAGTAGCTACCAATATTAAGGCAGATCAGTCGGATAAGGAGCACTTAAAGTACCTGACTACCGCTTCCACGACGCTTCAGGGTCAGAGCATTGAAACCACAGCCTTCTATACAGACGGCTATTACTATATGGATGCAGCCGGGCAGAAGCTCAAATATCCTATGGATGTGGAAGAGATGATAAAGACCATTGAGGACAGTGTGGGAACTGCAGAGATGACCTCTGACAGCATGGAATCCATTGAGCTGAAAGAGGATGGCGATAACAGGATTCTCACATTTACCGCAGATCCGGAAAAGATGAGCGGTTACCTGGACGAAGTGATGGGCTCTCTGGGAGACATGGGCGCGCTGGGTGATGTAAATATGACCATAGACTCTGCGTCCGGTGAGTATACGATCAATAAGGACGGATATTACACAGATATGAAGATGGACATGGCCATCACCATGGAGGCTGCAGGCAGTACCATGAACATGACGATCGGAATGACAGGCTCATACAACAATCCGGGACAGGCGGTAGAGGTGACCATACCTGACACGGAGGGATATACGGAGATCGATCCGGCTCTGATGGGCGCGGGGCAGTAGTCAGCGGCTCAGGCAGGTCCTTTCTGTTTTATAGGCACGGGACGGAAAGAGAGATAAAAATAAAGCCGAACAGGAGAAAGAATGATTCCCTGTCCGGCTTTATTTTTATCAGCGCGCAGGCAGCGCACTGTCATAAACCATGATATCTGTCTGCCGTCTTTCCTGACGGTATGAGGCAGTTTTTATTAGCCAAAGTATCTCTCAAGCAGTCCCTTGAATGCCTTGCCGTGTCTTGCCTCGTCGCGTGCCATCTCATGAACTGTGTCATGGATTGCGTCAAGATTTGCAGCCTTTGCACGCTTTGCCAGGTCAAACTTTCCTGCTGTAGCGCCGTTCTCAGCCTCAACTCTCATCTCAAGGTTCTTCTTTGTGCTGTCTGTTAATACCTCACCAAGAAGCTCAGCAAACTTTGCAGCGTGCTCTGCCTCCTCGTAGGCAGCCTTCTCCCAGTATAAGCCGATCTCCGGATAGCCCTCTCTGTGAGCAACTCTTGCCATAGCCAGGTACATGCCGACTTCCTTGCACTCGCCCTCGTAGTTAGCTCTTAAGTCCTCCATGATGTCCTCACTTGCGCCCTGGGCAACGCCTACTACATGCTCAGCAGCCCATACCATGTCAGCAGCCTGCTCCTGGAATTTGGAAGCCGGAGCGCCGCAAACCGGACACTTCTCCGGAGCTGCATCTCCCTCGTGAACATAGCCGCATACTGTACAGACAAATTTTTTCATAGATTATACTCTCCTTTTCATATATAAAAATGTTTATTGGGTTCTCTCATCAAGCTGTTTCTGCATGCCGGACTGTGCGTCCGCCAAATAAAACAGTAATGATTACTGATATTAAGTTATCACAAGAAAGAGATTTTGTCAACACTTGTTTTAAAGTTTATATAAATTTTAGGTATTGCTCAGATATTTGTCCCGCTGCCAGGGCGTCAGAGAAAGAACACAGCAGGCGCTGAAAAATAAAAATCTGAGGAATAAAAAACAGGACCCCACTCCCTGCAAAACAGACGCCCAGGCAAAATTCTGTCAGTAATCTTTCCTTTCCCGGCGGCCGGGGCGCAGTTTACAAAGGGCGGAATCCTGTGTCAATGGGTGTCGTTTCTCAGACACTCTCCGCAGGTCCCGTAAAAGAAGACCGTGTGCTCTTCTACTGTACCGTCAAGGCAGGCTCTGGCCTTGTCTTCCAGGGCAGGCTCTGCGGCCATGGGAAGATCCAGTATCCGTCCGCATTTCCTGCAGACATAGTGATAGTGGGGCGAGGTATCATAATCAAAGTGGTCTGTTCCGTCTCCACAGGAGAACTTGCGGATCTCGCCCAGCTCCACTAGAAGGTTCAGATTGCGGTAGACAGTTCCGAGACTGATATTTGGAAACTGTTCACGGATGCTGGTGTACAGGGCATCGGCTGTAGGATGATCCTTGCGGCCCATAAGACAGGCCTTGATGGATTCCCGCTGGCGGCTATACTTAAGAGTTTTCATAAGCAGCTCCTTCCTTCAAGCTCATCGCTGATCTGGCGCAGCTCCAGTTACAAAAGATAGTGATAATAGTTACTATTTCATTTTGCACCATAAAAAAGCATTTGTCAATTATTTTTTTACGTGTTTTTCAGGTTGTTTTTTCTTGTGATTAGTTGGACATAAAACACGTTAGTGGTATAATAGACCATATGATATTTACGGGAGGTACGGGATGAGTAAAAAACAGGTGCGTCAGATGATTGAAGAGCTGACTTTGAAGCTGTGTGCGCGGGAATTTCTGGCAGCGTCAAACCTCAGCAGGGAGAGCGTTCAGATGCTGATGAACAGGGAATACTGGGAAGGGCAGTTTGGCCGCATTTTTCCTATTAAAAGAAGAATTCAGTGTCAGGAGATCTACGAGATCTGCCGGGAACCCATGAGCCTGATTGGCCGGGAGCCGAGAGAAGGGTGGATGAAGTTTACCTATCAGTATGTGTGCCATATCCTGTATCCCGATGAGGAGTTTACAGAGAAAGCGGAAAATTACTCTGCGGGGGCCCTGTTCTATCTGGCTGTGCTTCAGTTTATTTTTGATAAGGAGCGGGAGGCTCTCCCCTTTGAGCCGATGGTGGACTTTGATTTTCTCCCCCCGGAGGAGGCGGAAAAATACGAGTCCAGCAGAGAATATAAGAAATTCAGGGAAGCGTTTAGCAGGGAATACGTGTATGAGATGATGAGGCTCAATGCAGAGGTTACCCCATTTCGCACCCTTGAGCACATCGCAGGTGTCCACCATGTGGCCATGACCATGGCCAGAGGGCTTTACGCTGCAGGCGTTCCCATCGACCTGACCCTCACAAGCGGCGCGGCGGCAGGCCATGATCTGGGAAAATTTGGCTGCAAGCCCAATGAGCGGGTGCCGTATCTTCACTATTATTATACGAACCAGTGGTTCAACAATCACCATATGGAGTACATCGGCCACATTGCCGCCAACCACTCTACCTGGGATCTGGAGCCGGAAAATCTTTCTGTGGAATCCCTGGTGCTGATCTATTCTGATTTCCGCGTAAAGCAGAGCCGGGGCGAGGACGGGCGGGAGATTACCTATATTTCAAGCCTTGATGAGGCCTTCGAGATTATCCTCTCAAAGCTGGACAATGTGGATGAGAAGAAATTAAACCGCTACCGTTTCGTCTATGCGAGACTTCACGACTTTGAGGATTACATGAGATCGCTGGGAGTGGATGTGAACCTGGACGGAAAGCCGGAGAAGACCCCTCCCATGCCGGATATTTCCCTGAGGAATACAGAGCAGATCGTCGATTCCCTGGTATTCATGGGCGTGGAGCACAACATTGACGTCATGCACCGGATGGGGGCAGAGCGGCAGTTCGGAAACCTTCTGGAGGCAGCCAGAAGCGAGAAGAGCTGGAAGAATGTGCGGGCCTACCTGAATATCTTCGAGGAATATTTCCCCTACACAAATGACATTCAGAAGGAGCAGACCTTAAGCTTCCTCTATGAGCTTCTCATGCACAAGGAGGGAGATATCCGCACTCAGGCAGCCCGGCTTATGGGAAATGTGATTGCCCAGTTCAATGCAGGATACCGCAAGGAACGCCCGGCAAATATGCCGGACATAGCGGATCAGAAGGCAATGGAGCTGTGGAACACCTATCTGTCCATGATTATCTGTCCGGATCACAAGCTGACCGTTCAGCACAAGCGCAGGATTGGCTATAATCTGAAGGAGGTTCTGTCCTCTATGACAGAGCATGCCACGGCCTCTGATATAGGAGGATTTTTGAGCGCATTTCTCAGGTGGTATAAAAACCCTGAGGAGAGGGAGAGCGGGGAGGCCTTTGTGCTTCTTGACGCCCTTCACAACATGCCCTTTCACCTGTTAAGCCCGGAGGATATGGAACGGCTGGCAGGCTTTGCATGCTACTATGCGGTTCCCAGGGAGAACAGCTTTGAGGGACTTGTCATTGCGGCCTGGAGAGCCTTTAAGCTGATTACTGCAGAGATCCCCGATGCCCCCTGCTGTCAGGAGATCGGGCGGATTGTGGAGGAGGAAGCTGAGCGTGTATTTTCCGGGGAGTGCGACCTTTCCTCCGGAGACAACATCAGCCGGATTTTCCTGCAGTACCGGGTGCTCTCCAATCTGGGACGGGATACGTCACGCCAGGAGGCGGTGATCTACGGGAGGGATGTAGTCTCCGATATTTTCCTGGACAACCTGAAGATGGCTACGCCGTGGGTGTTAAAGGCTGTGAATATCAAGCTGCTGGCAGATCAGGTGGACCACGGGAAATCCGAGCACATTCTGCACATTGCAGCTCATCTGTCCAACCTGATTAAGGTCAGCGAGTTCGTGGTGGTTCGCCACGATGCGGGAAGAGCCCTGCTGCGGCTTGCGCCTCTTCTGACACCGGATCAGAGAAACGAGATTGCCGTAGAGCTCCTGAAGGGCCTGGAGGTGGGAGAGTATGAGTTTTCCAAATATATCCCCGAATATCTGGGCCAGCTCTCTCTCTGGCTTCCGCCTGAGCAGCTGGAGGAGGTGTTAAGCTACCTCCGCGGCCTGATGGCAAACGCCAATGACCGTGTGGTTTCCGTGGCTCTCGACACGGTGGGCGTGCTGACAGAGTATTATCCCTGCTATCAGGAGCGGTTTGAGGAGGATGAAAAAGAGAGGGAAAGCCGTCTGGGACGGCTGCTGGGAATGGTGCTTGGCGGACTTGCCAACCACAGGGAGACGGTGCGCCAGGAGGCTCTCCTTGTGACGGGACAGTATATTTTCGGCTCCAAAAGGCTGAGCGACCATGAAAAAATGAAGATTTTTGCCCTCAGCCACAAAAAACTGCTCTTCCTCATCAATGAAAACCGGGGCGGGGAGCTGACCGCCTTCTACAGGGCATCAGCGCTCTCCAACATCTGCCGGTTCATCACGGCCTACCGCCTGACAATCGGCGAGATGCAGATTGAGGAGAGAGAAAAGGTAGCCTTTTTCCCGGGAACCTTTGACCCGTTCACCCTCTCCCACAAGGGAATTGTGAGGGAGATCCGGGATCTGGGTTATGAGGTCTATCTGGCTGTAGACGAGTTCTCCTGGTCCAAAAAGACGCAGCCCCACCTGATCCGCCGTCAGATTGTTAATATGTCTGTGGCTGACGAGTTCCATGTCAACCTGTTCCCCGATGACATTCCGGTGAATATTGCAAACCCCTCTGACCTGAGAAGGCTGAAGGAGGTATTTGCAGGGCGCAAGGTCTATGTGGTGGTGGGAAGCGATGTGATCGCCAACGCCTCCTCTTACCGGAAGCCGCCGGAGAAGGATTCCATCCACTCCATGAACCATATTGCCTTCCGCCGGGTGGGCGACAGGAGAATCGACAACAAATTCAACAGAGAGATGATGGACCTGATCACAGGGGAACTGATCGAGCTGGAGCTTCCGGAATATCTGGAAGACATCAGTTCCACCAGAATCAGGGAGAACATCGATCTGAACCGGGATATTTCAAACCTTATCGATCCGGTTGTGCAGGAGTATATTTATTTCAACAGCCTTTATCTGAGAGAACCGGAGTATAAGCCGATCCTGAGGGCCAGAGCCATCGGGTTTGAGGAGACGAAGGAGCTTCAGCCGGAGGACGAGGATGCGGTATGGGAGCGTATTCTGACAGAAGAGCAGGACAGGAGAACGGTTTTCGACAGGCTGAAGGAAGGGGACGGCAGCTTTCTCCTCCTCAGAAATACGGTGGAGGACAACCGCCTGGTGGGCCTTCTGAAAATGCGCTATGTAGTGCCGGAGGAACTGCTCCGCGTGCTGGGAAGCGTGAAAGTGGCCGATATGGTCAGAAACCATACCCTGGGAAGCATACTCCTGATCACCGGGATTTATGCGGAGCCCGACAGCTCCATCCATGATCCGGAGCAGCTTCTTCTGACGGAAGCCCTGGCCCACTCTCTGGAAAAGAGGTGCAGCTATGCCATGTTCCTACCGGCATCAGAGCCGAGTCAGGCAGCTCTCGGCGCTGTGACCCGCCAGGGCTTTGTAAAGGCCGATGGCTTCGAGGGGGACAGGAGGCTCTGGATCGTAGATATGCATGCCCCCCTTGTACTGGTTCAGAACCTGGAAACTACTGTGAAGGAACCGTTTTCCAGCAATCCCCGGATCTTAAATGCCATCTATAAGGCCCACAGAGAGCTTCAGGAGGCCATGACAAAGTTTTATCCCGGCGAGCTGGTTCTCTCCCTGTCTGCCAGTGTGATTTACCACCGTCTGGTGGATAAAATTACTCAGATTAATGAGGTGCCGGGAGAGCCCACAGAGCCGCGGGTGCTGGGAAAGTGTATGTGCGCGCCCTTTGGAAAGATTCTGAGGGGAAAGGTAGTGCCGAATACGGTGACAAAGACGATCCACACCGACAAGGTTTACGAGCCGGATCTGGACAGCTACTCCATCGAGGCCTTCCCCTACTATTCACCGCTCAGAAGCCAGGTGAGGGCCATTAAATCCTTTAATCGGCCGGTCATTCTCGTAGACGACCTGCTTCACAAAGGCGGCAGATTTGAGGCCCTGGAGCCTCTTCTCAAAGAAGAAGGGGTAGAGGTAAAGAAGGTGCTTCTCGGCATGATCTCCGGCTACGGACGGGACGCCATTGCTACAAAGGGCTTTGAGGCGGACAGCATTTATTTTATACCGAATTTGAAATTCTGGTTTGTGGAGTCCACTCTCTATCCGTTCATCGGAGGCGATACGGTGCGGCGCGATACAATGAAGGTGGCAGGCCTGATGCCGTCGGTGAACATTGTGCTGCCCTACATGGTGCCTCCGTTAAAGGGATGCAGCGAGGAGTCGCTATTTGAATTCTCTGCCTGCTGCATCAGAAACTCCAGGGACATCCTTTTGGCTCTGGAATCCGAGTACAGGGCTTTATTTGGAAGAAATCTGACGCTTTCCAGGCTTTCCGAGGCGGTAATCCTGCCGCTGTGTCCTGACAAGGGCGAATGCGTAAATTATGATCCAAACCTGGCAGCGTCTGTTTACCTGGACAATGACCTGGAAATGCTTTACCGGATCAGCAAGCTGAAAAAGCTTTAGGGCATGTCAGACCTTGGGCGAAAGAGACAGGAGTGTACACAAATATGCAGCAATATACAGAAATATACAGATAGAAGAGACCGCAGATCATACAGCCGGACAGGCAGCAGCGAAAACGGCATAAGTGGCGTCGGCTGGAAGCAACAGGAGACAAGAGAGATTATCAGAATAGAAGAGAGTTGTCAGACAGGAAAAATCGTCAGGAAGAAAAAGAGGAGGAAAAGGTATGTATTACTATCGCGTCAATGGAACACTCTGCTGCAGTCTGAACGGGGAGCTTGACTTTCCCAGGGAGGAGCTTTATGGAAGGGGAACAGACGGGAAGGCAGCCAGGGAGAAGGCTGTACAGGAGGAAGAGCTTGTATTCCTGTTTGAACGCTCTCCGAAAAACTGCAGGGCTTCTTTCAAGGTGACAGATCCGGCTCTTATCTATCAGGAGAGGGAGGATGTGTCCTGGCTCAATAAAAATGCTCTGGGAGACGGGATGTGCGACGAGATCATGGACTCCTTCATCCAGGCCGGAAAGATGAGAGCTGTCAATCTGCAGCACCCTGCATTTGAGGAGATCCTGGCAGAAAAGCCGAAAGCGGGCAAGAAGAGAGTGCATGTGCTGGCTATCGGAGACGTGGGGAGTACGCTGCTTACGGGACTCCACCTGCTGGGAGGGGACGTGATAAGCTCCATCGGCATCTGCGACATTTCCGATCAGGTGACAGCCCGCTGGGAGTTTGAGGAAAACCAGATAGCCTATCCGTGGGACTATGATGCGCTGCCGGAGGTGGATATCGTAAAGCAGGAGGATCTGTTTAAGTGCGATGTGTTCGTATTTGTGGCCTCCAAGGGAATACCGCCGGTAGGCTCCGGTGTCAAAGACGTGAGAATGTACCAGTTTGAGAACAACTCAAAGATTGTCTCCCAGTATGCCCGCCAGGCCAGGAAGGAGCAGTTTAAGGGGCTGTTTGCCGTTGTGTCCGACCCGGTGGATCCGCTGGCGAAGGCGGCTTATCTGGCAAGCAACACCGATGAAAACGGGAATTTTGACCAGAAGGGACTGCGTCCGGAACAGATTCAGGGCTTTGGGCTCGGCGTCATGAACGCGAGAGCCGCCTACTATGCAAAGAGAGATGAGCGGTTCAAACAGTTTCTCACAGAAGGCCGCAGCTTCGGTCCCCACGGACAGGATCTGGTGGTAGCCGATTCTATCGAAAACTATAATGACGAGCTGTCAAAGGAGCTGACAAACCTGACAGTGACGGCGAATCTCCATATGCGCGCCATCGGGTACAAGCCGTTTGTGGCTCCGGCCTATTCTTCCGGCGCCATCTCTCTGATTCTGACCCTGCGGGGAGAGTGGCACTGCGGCTCGGTGTTCCTGGGAGGAATCTTTATGGGGGTTAAAAACCGCTATACAGCCCACGGACTGGAAACGGAAATCCTGCCTTTGCCGGATGCCCTGTATGAAAGAATTGTAACTGCGCAGAATAATCTGAAAGCAGTCATATAGGAAAACAGGAAAAAGGAAAAACGCAATACAGAAGGGTGAGACAGAAAAATAATACGATGAACGGACACCGGGCATGCTCCCGGTGTCTTGATTTACGCGGGCTGTGAGCCAGACGAATATGGCTGCAGATTCACGCTGTAGAGAGCAGAAAGGAAGGCGCAGGCTGTGAAGCAGGTTTTGGGCAGAGCAGAAGAAGACGAAAAAACGGCAGAGGAAAAGATAACGGCAGAAGAAAAGAAAATAGGAGAACGAAAGAGCCGGGAGGGCGCAGAGGGTGTCCGGCAGCTTCTTGTCATCCGGCCCTGTGAGCCGGGGAGAGAGGAAAACAGAAGATTGACAGGGGTGCTTGAAACGGCCCTTGAGGGAATTGCATACAGGGAAGTCACACAGGTTTCTGAACTGGAAGAGACGCAGATTCTGCGCTCAGGCCCTGGGCTTGTGCTCTTTGCCCTGGATCTGGGCCGGGATGGGATTAATCTGGAATACATCCGGCTGCTGGGCTGGCTGCGCCTCCATCCAGCCGGTCTTGACGGCTGGGTTGGGGGCGTGGTGGCAGATGCAGACAGCGATCTGTACACGAAATCGGCAGCCAGGGAGCTGGTGTTTACGGCCAACTGTTCCGGCTGCGCCTTCGTAGGGCGTCCTCTGGTGGAGGGTACGAGGACCCTGTCTAACTTTTCCATTGTCGCCTCCAACATGGGAACCAATCTGGACGACGCCTATGTAAAAAGTGTGAGAATCCTTGCAGAGCAGCTTATGGACAGCGCAGAGAACAAACGTGGGCGCAGCCGGAAGGAGGAGGGAGAGCCCGGCCGGCCCAGGCTTCTTGTACTCCATGCATCCAGCCACAAAAACTCCAACACCTATGCGGTGTGGAACGGCGTGAAGAGCCAGCTTCCAGGCATTTCCGTCAGGGAGCTTGGGCTCAGGAACGGAACGCTCTCAGACTGTTCCGGCTGCCCCTACAAAATGTGCCTGCACTTTGGGGAGCAGGGAAGCTGCTTCTATGGAGGAGTCATGGTGGAGGATGTCTATCCGGCCATCAGGGAGGCTGACGCCATTTTGCTTCTTGCCCCCAATTACAATGATGCCCTTTCCGCTAATCTGACCGCCTTTATTAACCGCCTGACTGCTCTGTTTCGCACAACCAGATTTTATGACAAACAGCTGTTTGGAATCGTGGTCTCGGGATATTCGGGAAGTGATCTCATTGCAGAACAGATGATAGCTGCCCTCAACATGAACAAAACCTTTTATCTTCCCGGTCATTTTGCCATGATGGAAACGGCGAACCAGGCGGGGGAAGCTATGGCTCTGCCGGGCATAGAGGAGCGGATGAAGAAATTTGCACAGGTGATACGGGACAGCCTGCTGTCTGAAAAGAGCAGATGGCAAAGTTAATAACTTTACAGATGTGCAAAAAAGAAGTATACTAAGGAATGACATTTATTTATCAAATTCAGGGAGCCTGGTATATGACCGCAAGACAATGGAAGAAAACGCTGATTATCGGCGCAGTGATCGCACTTACGTCCCAGCTGTACTGGGATGTGTTTCTCGACTATTTCCGTATCTCCACTTCTGTCATTCTGCTTCCTGTTCTTCTGATGACAGTGGGCATGGAGCTTCACACGCTGACAACCTGTTTTGTCACCTCAGCCATCATCTTTGCTGTCCGCTTTCTGATTCAGATGTGGTATGGCAACCTGGCAGGAGAGACCGTGCTCCTGCTCCTTCCCAATGCCCTGTTCTATATAAGCTACGGGATTATCTTTAAGCTGGCCCTCGGAAACCGGCGGATTGCCACATTGAAAAAGGTGGTTACCGCAATCTTTCTGGCTGACCTGGGCGCCAATATAATAGAGGCTGAAGTACAGGAGTTTCTGCAGTTTGGAAGGCTGAATGCAGATATTATCAAATACCTGGCTGCAATCGCGTTTATCAGGACGGTAATCGCTGGGCTGATACTTCTGGGAGAACAGCAGTACCGGGCTCTGCTTAAGCGGACAGAGCACGAGCAGCGCTATCAGAGACTGTTTCTCATGACAACAGGACTGAAAAATGAGATCTATTTCATGAGAAAAAATTCAGAGGAGATAGAGTCTGTGATGGCCAATGCGTACCGCCTGTATGAAAAGCTGTCAGAACAGGGACTTCCCGAGGAGATGAAACAGATGTCGCTGGCGATTGCCAGAGATGTACATGAGATCAAAAAGGATTACTTCCGCATTATACAGGGAATCGAGCAGGAGATCGGGGACGAGTACGACGAAGAAAAGATGAGTTTTCACGATTTGCTCCAGATTCTGGAGGCCTCTACCTATCACGCCATCAGGGATAAGAGGCTGAATATCCGCCTGATTTTCGACTGCCGCGATAACTTTATCACGCGGGAACATTATGCTCTCATGGCAGTTCTTAAAAATCTGGTCAACAATGCGATTGAGGCCATCGAGAGCGGAAGCAGGTCGGGAGAAGTGAAAATTCTGGAAAGAAAGTCAGGCGACAGGTATCTGTTCGAGGTAGCGGACGACGGGCCGGGCATCTCAGCCCGCCACCTGCCGAATATTTTTCAGATGGGATATTCAACAAAGTTCGATTACAAGACAGGCAATATCTACCGTGGCGTGGGACTCTGGGGTGTCAAAAATACGGTGGAAGAACAATTTAAAGGAACGATAGAGGTGGTTTCCAACCCGGGCCAGGGAACGAGGTTTCTGGTAGGAATCCCTGCAGAGATATTGGAGGAGTCATAAATATGGAAATTTACATAGTAGAAGATGACATTTCAGTGATCAACGTCCTGGAAGATATTATAGAGAGCAATGGGCTGGGGACGGTATGCGGAAATTCCGGGGGACGTCCTGCAGATCCGGCAGAGGTAGCCAGGCTGAATCCGGATGTGGTTTTAGTGGATTTTCTCATGCCTGAGAAAGACGGAATCCAGTTTGTCAGAGAGCTTAAGGCAGCCGGAAGCACAGCGAGATGTATTATGATCTCCCAGGTGTCTGCAAAGGATCTGATTGGAAAGGCCTACAGCGCGGGAATCGATTTTTTTATCAGCAAGCCAATTAATATTATAGAAGTAAAGTCAGTGATTGAGAATGTAGAGCGCCAGATTCAGAATGAGAGAACTCTTTCCAATATCAGGAAGATGTTTATGGCCGAGATGAATGAGATGCCCAAGGAGAAGCAGAAGAATGACGCCTATGTGAAGAAGCTGCAGCTGATCTTAAACCGCATCGGCATGTCAGGGGAAAAAGGATGTGATGATATAATCAAAATCTGCCAGTATCTTCACGCCAACAAAAAGCCCATCTCTCAGGTGAGCATCGGACAGCTCTGCGAACTGCTGAGCAATGCGCCTAAAAACATGGAACAGAGGGTAAGGCGGGCAATTGCAGTGGGGATGGCAAACCTGGCACATATGGGGATTGAGGATTTCATGAATGACACCTTCACCGCATACTCAGGAACCCTGTTTCCCTTTGAGGAAATACGGGCTGAGATGGACTGCATCCGCGGAAAACGAAAATATGGCGGAAAGGTCAGTATTAAAAAATTTATTGACAGTCTGATGCTGACTGCTGACAGGGAGAGCTGACAGAATGAGCTCTCTCTTCGCTTTTTGTCCGTTTGGAATGCTCTCTTCTGTTTTTGGCAGATGCCAGGCAGAAAGGGGGAAACCCGGAAAAACATCGGATAAGTGGGTTCTGGATCTATTAGAACTTTACAGCAGAAAACATGCCAAAAAATGGATGAAAAGTGCCTGTATTTTTTTGTAGTATTTGAAATTCGATGCGTCAGCCCGTTTAACAGACGTTTTTAAACGGAGTTGCCACAGTAAATCCGGGATATATGGCAATATTGACGGATTTTAGCCGATTTTTTGGCATAAAAATAAAGATATTATAAAGTTTCTAAAAAAATCTTATCGAGTTTTTAACATTTTCTTGAATTATTTTGTAGTTTTTTGTAAGGGAGATCTTATAATTCCTTCATCATAAAAAATTGGAGGTATATGTATGACAGCACCAGTATTAAGTCTTGACATGTACCAGGCAACCGCTGTAGCAGCTCTTGTGCTGTTATTAGGACGTTTCCTGGTAAAGAAGATTCCGATTCTGGATCGGTATTGTATTCCGGCGCCTGTAGTAGGAGGCTTTGTTTACGCAATTCTTCATTTAATCGTGAGAAGTGCAGGAATTGTGGAGATTGCCGCAGACATGACATTAAAGGATGTTTTCATGGTAGGCTTCTTCTGTAGCGTTGGATTTACCGCATCTTTCAGAATGCTGAAAAAGGGTGGAATCCAGACAATTATCTTCCTGGTTCTTGCCATTGTAATGGTAGTTCTTCAGAACTGTCTGGGAGCAGGACTTGCAGTAGCCTTCGGACTTGACCCGAGACTGGGACTTGCAACAGGTTCCATTCCTATGGTCGGCGGACACGGAACAGCAGGTTCCTTCGGACCTCTTCTCGAGGGTCTGGGCGTTGCAAACGCAAACGTAGTTGCTATCGCTTCCGCAACCTTCGGTCTGGTAGCAGGATGCGCTATCGGCGGACCTATCGCAACTGCAAAGATCAAGAAGTTCAAACTGCATTCAGTAGATTCTGATGCAGCGGCAGCAGGTTCAGATGATTCTGAAGAGGCTGGAAAGATCGATTCCAAGAGATTCCTTGATGCAGTTCTCTGTCTGATTATCGCAATCGGTTTTGGTACAATTGTTTCCATGTTCCTTGGAAAGCTTATGACCTTCCCATTCTATATCGGGGCCATGTTAGTAGGTGCCGTTATCCGTAATGTGGCTGATGGTATGAGCAAGGAGCTTCCGATGGAGGAGATCGGCGTAGTAGGCGGTTTCTGCTTATCCGTATTCCTCGGACTCGCTATGATCGACATGAAGTTATGGCAGCTTGCAGAGCTGGCTCTTCCGTTAGTAGTTATGCTGGCAGCACAGACGGTTCTCATGTTCGTATACGCATACTTTGTGGTATTCAATGTATTAGGACGTACATACGATGCAGCCGTTATGACAACAGGTTTCTGCGGTTTCGGTATGGGCGCAACACCGAATGCTATGGCAAACATGCAGGCAGTAGTTGGACAGTACGGACCGGCTCCTACAGCATTCATGGTAGTGCCGTTAGTAGGATCTCTGTTTATTGACTTCTTCAATGCTTCGATCCTGACAGGCTTTATCAACTTCTTAGGTTAATCAGGCTGAGCGCACTCGGGCGCAGTCTGACAGTCTGGAAACAGAATTGAAACGCCGCAGACCGGCCTTCCCCATAAGGGTGTTTCCTGCAGAGGAGCAGGGGATACCTTTGGTGAGGAAGGCTGAGGGCTGCGGCGATTTTTATTCTGATTCTAATCTTTAATATTATATCTCATTCAATTATATCTTTTTCATATATATTCATTCTCAGACCGCTCAGACTGGCTCTGAAAGCCGGATACAGCCGGGGACGGAAGCCGGGATGGGGAAGCCGTCCGGAAGCGGCAAAAATGCATGACAGCAGACAGTTGGACAATATAAACAAACCATAATAACAGCTATAATGTGATATTAATTTGATTATAAGGACAAGATAGGGTATAATTTAACCAGAACGTAAGAATTTCACAAAAAACTGTAGATTTTTTTATTACTTTTTGGTAAAATATAGGCATGCAAATGCAGCTGCAGTTGAGTGAAATCACTCACAATATTTATGCGAAAGCAGGAGGTATCAAGAAATGAGCCAGTATGTTGACAGAGTTCTTGCTGAACTCAAAGAGAAGAATGCAAACGAGCCAGAGTTCCTTCAGACAGCTGAGGAAGTATTATCTTCCTTAGGACCAGTTGTAGATGCTCATCCAGAGTATGAGAAGGTTGCTCTTCTTGAGAGAATGGTTGAGCCGGAGAGAACAATCGAGTTCCGCGTTCCGTGGGTAGATGACAACGGCCAGGTACATGTAAACCGTGGATACCGTGTACAGTTCAACGGAGCTATTGGACCGTACAAGGGCGGCTTACGTTTCGCTCCTTCTGTAAACCTTTCCATCATGAAGTTCTTAGGATTCGAGCAGACATTCAAGAACAGCTTAACAACACTTCCTATGGGCGGTGCTAAGGGTGGTTCCGACTTCGATCCGAACGGCAAGAGCGACGCAGAGGTTATGAGATTCTGCCAGTCCTTCATGACAGAGTTATACCGTCACATCGGACCAGACGTAGATATCCCAGCTGGTGACCTTGGTGTAGGTGCTCGCGAGATCGGCTATATGTACGGACAGTACAGAAAGATCAGAGGAGCTTTCGAGAACGGCACAATCACAGGTAAGGGAATGTCCTTCGGTGGTTCCTTAATTCGTCCAGAGGCTACAGGCTACGGCGCTGTTTACTATGTAGAGGCAGTTATGAAGCATGAGAATGATACTCTGGAAGGCAAGACAGTTGCTCTGGCAGGCTTCGGTAACGTAGCTTGGGGCGCTGCTAAGAAGTTAGCTGAGTTAGGCGCTAAGGCTGTTACACTTTCCGGACCAGACGGATACATCTACGATCCAGACGGTGTTGTAACAGAGGAGAAGATCAACTACATGCTTGAGATGAGAGCATCCGGACGCAACAAAGTTCAGGATTACGCAGACAAGTTCGGCGTACAGTTCTTCCCAGGCGAGAAGCCATGGGGCCAGAAGGTTGATATCGTTATGCCATGTGCTACACAGAACGACGTTGACCTTGAGCAGGCTAAGAGAATCGTTGCTAACAACATCAAGTACTACATTGAGGTTGCTAACATGCCAACTACAAACGAGGCTCTTAAGTTCTTAATGGAGCAGCCGAACATGGTAGTAGCTCCTTCCAAGGCTGTAAACGCAGGTGGTGTTCTTGTATCCGGTCTTGAGATGAGCCAGAACAGCGAGAGATACTCCTGGACAGCAGAGGAAGTTGATACAAAGTTACATCAGATCATGACAGGTATCCATGACGGCTCCGCAGCAGCAGCTGAGAAGTACGGCTTAGGCTACAACCTGGTAGCAGGTGCTAACATCGTTGGTTTCCAGAAGGTAGCTGACGCTATGATGGCACAGGGTATCTGCTGGTAATCAGTAGTGAGTGAAGGCCGGACTGCCGAAGCCTTATCAGCTTAGGTATGAAGGCGTGACAGCCGGACAGGCTGTGAGATACAGAGATAATTACATAAAGCGGTTATCTAGGTAAGGGGGCTGCTGCATTAAGTGGGTGATGCCTGACATCAGGCATGCGGCTTAAGGCAGCGGCCCCTTGCTGATAGGAGAATTTGAAAGGAGCTAGATTTACAATGAAGTGTCTTATTATTGACAAGGTATACGCAGGCATTGCAGAAGAGCTTGGAAAATTCATGGAAGTTAAGACAGCAGAGCATCTGCCATCCTCCAAGGAGCAGGTTCTGGCTGAGATCGGTGATGTGGACGTGCTGATCATGCGCGTGGATCCGAAGATCGACAAGGATATCCTGGACGCTGCCAAGAACTTAAAGATCATCGGCGTTTGCTCCGTTGGATTAAATCACATCGATATGGAGTACGCAAAGGAGAAGGGAATCCAGATCTTCAACGCACCTGGCTTAAATGCCAATGCAGTTGCAGAGCTTACCATCTCCAAGATGCTGGACATCTCCCGCGGAACCATGACAGCAAACTACGATGTTAAGGTAAAGCATGAGTGGGATAAGTACAAATTCGTAGGCCGCGAACTTCGCGGAAAGACTCTGGGCGTTATGGGCTTCGGCCGCATCGGACGCCGTGTCGGCGAGCTGGGACGTGCCTTCGGCATGACTGTAGTTGCTTACGATCCATTCTTAAAGCCAGAGGACTTCGAGAAGGAGCACGCAACAGGAATGGGAATCGACGAGCTGTTAAAGGTTTCCGACTTCGTTTCCATCCATGTTCCGCTGACACCAGAGACAAAGGATCTGTTCAATGCAAAATCCATCGCTGAGATGAAGGATGACGCAGTAGTTCTGAACATGAGCCGCGGCGGAATCGTAAACGAGAAGGATATGTATGAGGCATTAAAGGCCGGCAAGATCGGCGGCTATGCTACAGACGTTATGGAGAACGAGCTGGCAGGAAGCGGACTGACAGGAAATGATACATTCGCAAGCCCGCTGTTTGAGTGCGACAATTTCATCGTTTCCCCACACATCGGAGCACAGTCTGTGGACGCTTCCAAGGACATCGGAATCCACATCATTGCTAAGGTAAAAGAGGCACTGGGACTGTAGAAGGTACCGGGCAGGGAGAGGAAACTCTCCTCCCGCAAGTCCGCGGCTGCCTGCCTGGAACAAGAAGCAGAACCGGCGGATAAGAGAAGCTGTCGCATAAAAGACAGCCGATAAAATTCTATCAGATAAAACAGGAAAGAGCAGTACTCCGGAATATTCCGGGGAACTGCTCTTTTTCAGAAGAAATCAGATGGAATTTAATGGAATCTGCCCTGAAGCAAGAGACTCTGCCAGCAGACTCTGCCTCAAAGTGAGGATCCTGCCTGGCGGGAGAGTCCCGCTACAGTTCAGCTCTCTCCAGGTAATCCTGAAGCAGCTTTCTCGAATAATTTGCTACAAGCTCCGGAGGAAAGTCTGTTTCCTGAAGCAGCTCAAAGGCAAAGCGCTGATTGCCGGCGTCAGCGGCGCAGTGGGCATCGCTGTTTACGATAACGGGTGTGCCGCAGCGGCGGCAGAGCTCCAGCATGGTGAGGTAGTTTTCCCGGGCCCCCGGACGCGGCGAGCCTGGCTTTAAGGAGCTGTTGTTGACTTCAAGGAGAACGTGGTTTTCTTTGGCTGCGCGGACGACAGCCTCGTAGTCAAGGGGGATGGAGGCGCTGTCAGGGTGGCCGATGATCTGCACGAAAGGATTTTTCATGGCCCCGATGGCAGCGGCGGTGTTCTCCTCTCTGGTTCCGATGGGAAAGCAGAGATCATGGATGCTGGCAATGCCGTAGTCCAGGCGCTCTAAAAGCCAGGGAGCCAGATCCACCGTGCCCTGGAAGTCGATGATGTTCAGCTCACAGCCCATGAGCAGGCGGACGCCGAACAGCTCTCTGGGGATAACGGAAAAGTTGCAGAAGTACATTTCGCTGCAGGTGCCGGGCATGGCCGGCGCGTGGTCAGAGGAGCCGAAAATGGACAGGCCTGCCTCTGCTCCGGCCCGGGCCATTTCGTAGAGGGTGTTGTAGGCGTGGCCGCTGGCAGTCGTATGTGTGTGGAGATCGCAAAGGTTTTTCATTTTCATGGATTTGCCTCCTGAAATTTTCATTGAAGGGATCAAAGTACCGTCCGATGAAAAAAGAATAACATATTTTTCAGAAGAAAACTATAGAAATATCAGATAGGATATGGTTAAATATAGTATAGAATTTTTGTTCAGGAGGAGAAGTTTATGTCAGAAGAAAGATTGACAGAAGAAAAATTAAATGAAAATATGGAGAATGCAGAGACAATGGCTGATTATGAGAAAGAACTGGAGGCGTCCTTCAAGAAAGTAAAGGAGGGCGATATTCTGACGGGAACCGTGATCGGTGTGACGGACAGCCAGGTGATCGTAGATCTCAAGTATTATGCGGAGGGGATTATCCGCCGGGAGGATATTACGGACGATCCTGACTACAATATGCAGGAAGAAATCCATGTGGGGGATGAAATTTCCGGTACAGTGATTAAGACAGATGACGGAGAGGGAAATATTCTGCTCTCCAGAAAGAGCGCAAATGACACCCTGGTCTGGGAGAAGTTTGAGCGGATGCTGGAAGAGCGCACCGTTGTCCCTGTCAAGGTGGCAGAGGTGGTAAACGGAGGAGTTACCGCTTACCTGGAGGGTGTAAGAGGCTTTATACCGGCATCCAAGCTGGCCGCTTCCTATGTGGAGAACCTGGATGAGTGGGTAGGAAAGACAGTGGAGGTCACTGTCATCACCGTGGAGAAGGACAGAAAGAAGCTGGTTCTCTCCGGCCGTGAGGTTGCCAGGGAGAAAGAGAGGGCAGAGAAGAGAAAGAAAATTGAAAAATGCGAGGTTGGAGCCGTCATGGAGGGAACCGTGGATACGCTGAAGGATTACGGTGCCTTCGTGACTCTTGAAAACGGACTTTCCGGTCTCGTACACATTTCCCGCATCAGCAGTCAGAGGATCAAGCACCCCGGCGTGGTCTTAAAAGAGGGACAGACCGTGAAGGTGAAGATCATCGGCATCAAGGATGGAAAAATCAGCCTGAGCATGAAGGATGCAGAGCCTGAGGAAACAGAGGAGGTATTTGACTACCATGAGAACGGCCAGGCGACTACCGGCCTCGGCGCTCTGTTAAAGGGACTGAAATTATAGGGGGTATCACCTTGCCTCCATGCCCTTACCGGGGGAGGAGGCTGAGACACAGGGGAAACTCTGTGGAACCCCGGCTGCGGGCGGAAGGCGGAATGAAACCGGGAAATGGAGAGAAGAATGTGAAACTTCAGTGAAAGGGGGGCCGTTCATGACCAATATTCCCAAGACATTTGACCAGATGGATCAGTGGAAGGCCGTTATGTTTTTGTATAACTCCGCGCTGAAGGAGATCAATACAAAGATAGAAATTCTGAACAATGAGTTCATCCATATATATTCCTACACTCCTATCGAGCATATTAAATCGAGGCTGAAGACACCGGAGAGCATAGTCAAGAAGCTGAAGCATGACGGGCGGGAGGTGACGATCGCCAACATGATCGACTATCTCAGCGACATTGCCGGGATCCGGATTATCTGTTCCTTCACCTCGGATATATATCTGATTGCGGACATGATCGCGAAGCAGTCCGATGTGACGGTCCTGTATGTGAAGGACTATATTAAAAACCCGAAACCAAACGGTTATAAGAGCTATCACATGGTGGTCACAATTCCCATTTACCTGAGCGAGGGGCCGGTGGACACGAAGGTGGAGATCCAGATCCGCACGGTGGCCATGGACTTCTGGGCCAGCCTGGAACATAAGATTTACTATAAGTTTGAGGGAAATGCTCCGGACTTTTTGGAAAAGGAGCTGAAAGACTGCGCAGATATGGTAGATATGCTGGATGCAAAGATGTTTTCTCTCAACGAGGCGATCATGCAGCACAGCGCCGAGGAAAGGCGAAAAGAGGCGGAGGCCGAGGAGCGCAGGATCCGGGAGGAGATGGCAGCCCGGGAGGCCGGGAACCGGGAGAGAGAAGCGGGAAAAGAGGTCTGGGAGAGAGAAGAAGAGGAGAGAAAGGCCGGGGACAGAGAAAACTGGGCTTCGGACAGCAGAATTTAACAGACGGACAGAGAGGACAGACATGAAAATTGTACTTCAGAGAGTGTCACATGCCAGCGTGACAGTAGACGAAAAGGTGATCGGAGCCATTGGGCAGGGATTTCTGGTGCTCCTTGGCGTTTCAGACACAGACACGGAAGAGATTGCCGACAAAATGGTGGATAAGCTTTGCAAGCTCCGGATCTTTCAGGATGATCAGGGAAAGACGAACCTTTCTCTGGCAGATGTGGGGGGAGAGCTTCTGGTGGTGAGCCAGTTTACTCTCTACGCAGACTGCAGAAAGGGCAACCGGCCAAGCTTCATCAAGGCCGGGGTGCCGGAGCTTGCAAACCGCCTGTATGAGTATGTGGTAGAGCGCTGCAGGACCTATGTGGACAAGGTAGAGCACGGTGAATTTGGAGCCGACATGAAGGTGGAGCTTTTAAATGACGGACCCTTTACCCTGGTTCTGGACAGCGAGGAGATTTGCAGATAAAAAACCATGCATGAAGAAAAAGAAAAAGGAGAAAAGACAGATGGCAGACACAGCAAAAGAATTACAGAAGAGCCTGACCTGGGAGTTTCCGCATATTGCAAAGGAGGCGCCGGCTCAGACAGAGGAGGCAGCAGAATACTGCGAGGGCTACAAGGCATTTTTAAATAAGGCGAAGACAGAGAGGGAGTTTGTGACAGAGGCTGTGAAAATCCTCACTGAGAACGGCTACACACCCTATGAAATCGGAAAAAAATATCAGGCAGGGGATAAGGTTTACCTGGTAAACAGAAAGAAGGCTCTGATCATGACGACCTTCGGCGAGAAATCCCTGGAGGAAGGAATCAGACTGAATATTGCCCATATCGACTCCCCAAGGCTTGACTTAAAGCCGAATCCGCTGTTTGAGAAGACAGATATTGCCTATTTAAAGACACACTATTACGGCGGAATCCGCAAGTATCAGTGGGCTACCATTCCCCTTTCCATGCACGGCGTGGTGATCAAAAAGGACGGAGAGGCAGTCAATATCTGCATCGGCGAGGAGGAGGGAGATCCCGTATTCTGTGTGACGGATCTTCTGCCTCATCTGGCTGCCGAGCAGAATGAGAGAAAGTTAAAGGACGGAATCAAGGGAGAGGAGCTGAATGTGATTATCGGTTCTGTGCCCTATGCGGATGAGGAGATCAAAGAGCCAGTGAAGCTGCTTGTCTTAAAGCTTCTGAATGACAGGTACGGCATGACAGAGAAGGATTTTATCCGCGCGGAAATCGAGCTTGTTCCGGCAGTCAAGGCAGTGGATGTGGGACTTGACAGAAGCCTGGTGGGCGCCTACGGACAGGATGACAAGGTATGCGGCTACACGGCCCTGACAGCGGAGATCGCCACAAAGCTTCCGACCTACACGACGGTGACGGTGCTGGCAGACAAGGAAGAGATCGGTTCTGTGGGAAATACAGGTCTTGACTCTGACTTCAGCCTTCACTATATCGAGTATCTGGCAGAGGCTGAGGGAGTGAATGTAAAGACTGTCCTCAGAAATTCCATCTGCCTGTCCTCCGATGTGAACGCTGCCTATGATCCGACCTTTGCGAGTGTGTATGAGGAGAGAAATTCCTGCTACATCAACAAGGGCTGTGTGCTGACCAAGTACACGGGGGCCAGAGGAAAATCTGGAAGCAATGATGCCAGCGCCGAGACCATGGCTAAAATCGTGGAGATCATGGACGCAGAGGGCGTTTACTGGCAGACAGGAGAGCTGGGAGCCGTGGACGTGGGAGGCGGCGGAACCGTTGCCTGCTATGTGGCTAAGATGAATGTGGACGTCGTGGATCTGGGCGTGCCGATCCTGGCTATGCATTCTCCGTTTGAGCTGGCTTCAAAGCTGGATATTTACAACACGTATAAGGCATTCAAGGCCTTCTACAAATAAAGAGAGCGCGGCAGAAAGGGCCGGTGCGAAAGCCATACGTCAGAAAGAGCCGTGTGCAGCGCACCGGCCCTTTCTGACGTATGCTTTAACGGGCGGAGGGACCGTATCTTTTTTCCTGAAAACTCTTTTTATTCAGAGGCTTTTGTGATATTATATTTTTTATACCTTCCGGTGAAGGCAGAATAAAAGAGTAAGAGGGACAGTAAATGAGAAAATTATTAACAGCAGGACTCGCAGGAATGGCAGCAGTGATGATTATGACCGGCTGCGGGGCAAAGGATGAAGCAAAAACCGCTACAGCGTCAGATGCGAAAGCCGGCATCGTGCTGGGAGAGTACAAGAATGTGCCGGTGACAGTTGTGAAACCGTCTGTTTCCGACGAGGAGCTGGATGCGAGAATTGAGACGGTTCTGGGCGGATATGCCACCTGGGATGCCGTAGATCGGGCAGCAGAAGAAGGGGACAGGGTAAACATTGACTATAAGGGGCTGAAGGACGGCGTGGCCTTTGAGGGCGGCACGGCAGAAGGATATAACCTGGTGCTGGGCTCCGGCAGCTTTATCGACGGCTTTGAGGACGGGCTCATTGGGGCAGCGGCAGGGGAGCAGAGGAATCTGAACCTGACCTTCCCGGAGAACTACCAGTCAGAGGAGCTGGCAGGCCAGGATGTTGTGTTTGAGGTTACGGTAAATGAGGTGGCTGAGAAGCATACGCCGGAGCTGACGGAAGCGTTTGTGGCGGAAAATTTCCCGGATCTCGGCACTGTGGATGCGTATAAAGAGGATTTGAGACAGCAGATGCTGGACAGCAAGCAGCAGCAGAGCGACCAGCAGAGAAATGCAGAGCTGCTCTCTGCGATTGTGGAGGACTCTGAGATCACATGCGCCACAGAGGATGTAGACGAGATCTATGATCAGCAGATCAACTACTATACTACCATGGCCTCCCTCTACGGACTGGAGCTTGCAGATTATGCGTCTGTGATGGGAATGGACGAGGATACCTTCCGCACAGAGGTGAGAAATATTGCAGAGCTTACAGTAAAGCAGAATATGGTTCTCGACGAGGTGGCAAAGAAGGAGGGATTGAAGGTCGAGGATGCAGACCGCCAGGCCCTCGCTGAGGAGTACAAGGACGTATACGAGAGCGTTGACGATATGATCGAGCAGGCCGGAGCAGAAAATGTGGACAGGGCCATTCTCTCTGAGAAGGCGCTGCAGGTGATTGTGGACAATGCGGACATCACAACAGTGGACGGAATCGACGTAGCAGAGTAGGAGAGAAATTACCAAAGACGACGGGAGGATTTAGGAAATGCAGATTTTATACGATAGAATCCGCAGGGATGGAGTGGTGAGAGCAGGAAATGTTCTGAAGGTGGACCGCTTCCTGAATCATCAGATGGATATTGAGCTGTTTAAGGAGATCGGAAAGGAGTTCAAGCGCCGCTTTGCCGATGTGGAGGTGAACAAAATCCTGACCATTGAGGCCTCCGGTATAGGAATTGCCTGCATTGTGGCACAGTATTTCAATGTGCCGGTGGTTTTTGCCAAGAAGACAAAGACGAAGAATATTGCCGGGGACGTCTATACGACGAAGGTGGAGTCCTTTACCCACGGAACCGTGTACGACATTATCGTGTCCAAGGAGTTTCTGGGAAAGGGAGATAAGGTGCTTGTCATCGACGACTTTCTGGCAAAGGGCAAGGCCCTTGACGGGCTGACCACCCTTATCCAGAACTCAGGGGCAGAGCTGGTGGGAGCCGGAATCGTGATCGAAAAGGGCTTCCAGTGCGGAGGAGATATTATCAGGAAGAAGGGGATTCGTCTGGAATCGCTGGCCATCGTGGACAGCATGGATGAAAAGACGGGTGAAATTGTGTTCCGGGGCGAGAAGAAAAACGCAGAATAGAGGAAACACAGAGAATGGGAAACAGAAAAGCACTCTTTTTTGACATTGACGGAACCCTGTTCAGTGAGACGGACAGGAATGTGCCTGAGAGCGCGTCCAGAGCGCTTGAGAAAGCCAGAAGCAGGGGCCATCTGGTCTTTGTGAACACCGGGAGAACCTGGTGTGAGACGGAGCAGATAAGAACGCTTGTGGATGTGGACGGCTGGCTCTGCGGCTGCGGAACCTACATTGTGGCCGAGGGTTCCGTGCTCTATGACAGAAGGATCCCGAAGGAGAGAGGCGAGGAGATCAAGGCCGCCGTGATCCGGTGCGGCCTTGACGGAGTTCTCGAGGGAGTGGAGGCCTGCTACATGCAGAAGGCGCCTTCCCCCATGAAGAAAGTGGAGGACTGCAGGAAAGGGTTCATGGCTATGGGGATTATTTCCGACTATACCTGGGATGATACCTGCTATGACTTTTCGAAATTCTGTCTCATGACAGACGAGAACAGCCGGATGGACGAGCTGAAAAAGGAGATCGGCCGGGATATGGAGATCATTGACCGGGGAGATGACTTTTTTGAGATTGTTCCAAAGGGCCATTCCAAGGCCACGGCCATCGAGATGATCTTAAAGCGCTTCGGCCTTGAGAGGGAGGATGCCTGGGTATTCGGCGACAGCATGAATGACCTGCCCATGTTCCAGTATGCCCTCAACAAGGTTCTGATGGGAAAGCATGACAGAGGGCTGGAGCCCTATGCGGCCTTTGTCACAAAGACCGTGGAGGAGGACGGAATTGCCTACGCCATGGAAACTCTGGGACTGATTTAGCAGTTCAGGCAGAAGTATGACAGAACAGGAAATGACGGAAATGGAAATATGTGCCTGGAAAACAGATAAAACAGATAAGTGAGAAAGAAGAGCCTGAGCAGCTGGATTGGCCTCCTGTCAGAAAGACAGGGGGCTTTTCACAGATTCTGCCGGGCTTTTTCGATTGCATTTTTTCTTCTTTCAGACATAGGGAAGAAAGATACAGACTGGGAGGAACATACATGAGATACCTGATTCTTGATACAGACACAGGAGTGGATGACGCCCTTGCCATCCTCTACGCTCTGGGACTTGAGGCCAGGGGAGTGTGCAGGCTGGTTGGAGTGACCTGCACCTTTGGAAATGTGGAGGTGGAGACAGCGGTGAAAAACAGCCGCGCTGTCCTTGATTTTCTGGGGCGCAGGGATATTCCCGTATTCGGGGGGAATAACCGGCTGTTCGGAAGCGGCGAGGAGTTCGTACAGCGGCCTATCTGCAGGATTGTCCACGGGGAAAACGGCCTTGGAAATGTGGATATCCCCATGCCCCAGGAGAAAACGGTGGATAAAGAGGAAAATGTGAAAGAGAAAGGGGATAAAGGAGCTTCAGATTATAAAAGAGCGTTAGACTATGAAGCAGGCTGCGGGGAATCCGAAGCGGTCCGCTTTCTCACGGAGATGGCGGAGCTTTACGGGGAGAGGCTGACGGTGATCGCCACAGCATCCATGACCAACATAGCCGAGTGGATACAGGCCCACAGAGAGGCAGCTCTCAGGACGGGGACCATCGCCGTCATGGGGGGAGCCCTGACGGTTCCGGGAAATGTGAATCCCTTTGCCGAGGCCAATATCCTGGCAGACCCGGAGGCGGCAAAATTCCTGTTTGAGAGCGGGCTTTCCTTTACGATGACAGGGCTTGACGTGACTCTTAAGACAAACAGAAGGGCAGACCAGATGGAGGAGAAGACAGGCAGGTGGAGAGAGGAGGGAGGTGCCTGCGGAAAGGTCTTTGCCGATATGCTGAGCTACTACTGCACCAATGAGGCGCCTTCGAATGGAAAAAAGGAGGGGGCCATTCACGACCCCATGGCAGTTGCCGCCGTGTTCAGAAGCCAGCTCTTCCATATTCTGGAGATGAATCTGACTGTGGAGACAGAAGGGCCGTCGAGGGGGCGGACAATCGGCGACCTGAAACGTCTGCGGGACAGGATAAAAACAGCCCGCGTGTGCGTAGATGTGGATGAGGAGCAGTTCCTGAACGAATTTGCTGAGGTGTGTCTGGGAGCCTTCCCTAAGTGTGATTAGAAGGCCGCAGACTTCTGAAAGCGTATCTGTGGCAGGAAGGAACTGCAAAGGGGGCAGCCTGCTTTGTGTGCAGTCTGCCCCCTGCTCTCTTCCTGTTTTCTTTCGATTCTGGTTCTTTGCTGTTTTTCTTCCGGTTCGTTATCGTTTTTCAGCCAGTTCGTTTACAAGTTCTTCAGCCAGTTTTTCGAGAGAATGATTCTGCCCTTTTTTATCACGGTTTCCACCTGATTGATGGCAGTGTGGTAAGGCAGATAGGTGATGGAGGGGTATTTCATAATCAGCAGGTCGGCCTGTTTTCCCGCCTCAATACTTCCGATGGTTTCCGCCCGTCCCAGAGCCGCCGCCCCGTTGATAGTGAGGGCGGTGATCACTTCCTCGATGGACATATCCATATAGATGCAGCCGAGGGCGATCAGAAGGGGGATGGAGTTGGTAAAGCAGCTTCCCGGGTTCAGGTCAGAGGCCAGAGCCACCGCGCAGCCGCTGTCGATCATTTTTCGCGCCGGGGCGTACTCCTCCTTCAGGCAGAATGCAGTGGCAGGCAGAAGGGTGCTGATGACGCCGCGCTCTGCCATCTGTCGGATGCCCTCGTCGGATGCCTTGAGGAGATGATCCGCAGAAACGGCTCCCACCCGCGCGGCCAGCTCCGCCCCGCCCAGGGGGTACATCTCATCGGCGTGGATCTTAAGTTTAAAGCCCATGTCTTTTGCCCGGGTCAGATAATACTCGGAATCCTCCAGGGAGAACACGCCCTTCTCGCAGAAAATATCTGCAAATTCTGCCAGATTTTCCCTGCGCACAGCAGGCATGACATCCTGAAGCATCCGGTCGAGAAATTCCCTCTCCTTTCCCTTATATTCGGGAAGCACACTGTGAGGACCCAAAAAGGTGGATACAATGTCCACCGGATGGCGCCTGTCCAGTTCCCCCATGACACGAAGCTGCTTGAGCTCTGTGTCGAAATCCATTCCATAGCCGCTCTTGCCCTCAACGGTGGTGACGCCGAATTCTGTCATCCGGTTCAGCCGATCCATGCCGGCAGTGATGAGCTCCTCCTCGGAGGCAGTCCTGGTAGGCTCGATGGTGGCGTTGATGCCGCCGCCCCGCTCCATGATCGACATGTAGCTGTCGCCCTTTAAGCGCCAGGAAAATTCATCGGCACGGTATCCGCCGAAAATAAAGTGGGTGTGAGAGTCCACAAAGCCGGGGAGGAGAGTTTTCCGGAAGGCATTGATAACGGAAAGAGGGCGGCCCCCCCAGGCTGTCTCTTCTGTCTCCTTCCGGTCAAGGGCATGGCTCTCTTCCTCGGAAAGTCCCAGCATCCGGTCTAACTGCCCTGTCTCTCCCACAGCGGTGATCCGGCCGTCCTCCATGAGAACTGCCCCGTCGTGAATCAGGCCGATGTCGGCCATTTCCTTTCCGCGCTTTTGAGTCCTGCCGCTGCAGGAGGCCAGCTCTGAGGCGCGGCGAATGTAAAGTCTGTTCATATCTTTCTATCCCATCCTGTCTGTACTGTCTGAAACAGCTTTCAAGCGGCGCATGGACTCTGCACCGCTTAAAAACCACACCGCTATTTCTTTACCGCATTCTCATAAGCCCTCTCGATCAGCCCGTCGTCGGCGATGTAAGGCATGGTGATCACGTCGCTTCCCTTTCTCAGGGTGTTGTATTCTGCAACGGTCTCGATGGAGTGCTCATTTCTCGCCCAGCTTCTCCTGGAAACGCCCACCATGGTATCCCACGGGATCGCCTCCCGGATAATGGCATCCGTTTCCGGTGTTCCGTCGAGAACCAGGCCGAAGCCGCCGTTTATAGCCTTTCCGATTCCCGTTCCGCCTCCGTTGTGGAGAGCCACCAGGCTCATGCCTCTGGCTGCGTTTCCCGCATAGCACTGAACTGCCATGTCGGCCGTTAAGTTGGAGCCGTCATAAATGTTTGAAGTCTCACGGTAGGGGGAGTCTGTTCCTCCGGTGTCGTGGTGGTCACGGCCCAGCATGACAGGGCCGATTTCCCCGTTTCTGACCATCTCGTTGAATTTGAGGGCAATATCTCTTCTGCCGAAGGCATCCTGGTAGAGGATGCGGCACTGGGTTCCCACAACCAGCCTGTTTTTCTCGGCATCCCGTATCCAGATCCAGTTATCCTTGTCCTGAGGCCTTCTGTTGGGGTTGATGATTTCCATAGCTGCGTGGTCTGTCTTTACCAGATCCTCATGCCTGCCGGACAGACAGCACCAGCGGAACGGGCCGTACCCGTAGTCAAACAGCTCCGGTCCCATAATGTCCTCCACATAGGACGGGAAGATAAAGCCCTCGCTGGTGTCTGTGCCGTTTTTGGCTATATCCTTTGCGCCGGCGTCGAATACGGCTTTCATGAAGGAATTGCCGTAGTCGAAGAAGTAGGCGCCCCGCTCTACCAGAATTTTGATCAGATGAAAATGCTTAACCAGGGAGGCATTGACAAGCTCAGCGAAATGCTCCTTGTCGTGGGCCAGCATCTCGGTTCTCTCCTCGAAGCTCAGTCCCTGGGGGCAGTAGCCGCCGTCGTAGGGCACATGGCAGCTGGTCTGGTCGGAGAGCAGCTCGATTTTAATATTGTGATCCACGGCATACTGGAGAAGATCCACAATATTTCCGTGGTAGGCGATGGAGATGGTCTCCTTCCTTGCCATATAGTCGGCGGCCAGCCGGTAGGCCTCCTCGGCGCTGTCCGTAATCAGGCTCACCCAGCCCTGGCTGTGCCTTGTCTCGATCCGTGAGTAGTCTACCTCGGCGATGATTCCTACGCCTCTGGCGATCTCAATGGCCTTTGGCTGAGCGCCGCTCATGCCGCCCAGGCCGCTTGTGACAAACAGATGGCCCGCCAGATCTCCGTCGTGGGGGACGCCCAGGAATTTGCGCCCTGCATTTAAAATCGTATTAAAGGTTCCGTGTACGATGCCCTGGGGGCCGATGTACATCCAGCCTCCGGCTGTCATCTGGCCGTAGGAGGAGCAGCCCATGGCTGTGGCCTTGGCCCAGGCCTCCGGGTTGTCGCCCTCACCGACCATGAGGCCGTTGGTGATAATGACTCTGGGGCTGGATTTGTGGGATTTAAAAAGGCCCAGGGGATGGCCGGACATGACCACCAGAGTCTGCTCGTCGGTGAGCAGCTCCAGATATTTTTTGATCAGCTGGTACTGCATCCAGTTCTGGCATACCTGTCCCGTTTCACCGTATGTGACCAGCTCATAAGGATAGAGAGCAACCTCGTGATCCAGGTTGTTGTCAATCATTACCTGAAAGGCTTTGCCCTGTACGCAGTTTCCCCTGTACTCGTCAATGGGCTTTCCGTAGATTCTCTCCTTGGGCATAAAGCGGTAGCCGTAGATGCGGCCTCTGGTCAGAAGCTCTTCCATAAATTCCGGAGCGAGGGCCTCGTGGAGCTCCTCCGGCACATAGCGCAGGGCATTTTTCACGGCCAGTTTGATTTCACGTTCATTTAAAGTAAGCTCCCGCATGGGGGCGCGGCGGATTCCCTCCTTGAAAACCGGATATTCCGGGAGGACTGGATCCAGTTTGACTGTCATGGCTGCACCGATCTCTTTGTTGTTCATATCCTCATCCCTTCCTTGAAAATAATATTCTGATTTTATTATAGCCTCAGATGGTCAAAAAAACGTCGAAGTGGAAAATCCGATCAGAAATTTTTTCTGCTGCACCACAAGGTGAATGAGAAAGAAAACGGGAATGACGCCAGGGCTCAGTCTCGTTGACATAGCAGAAGCAGGTGGGTTATACTTAGTAAATAGTATGGACAGGGGAGAAGGAGCCTGGAGAGAAGGTCATGGGCCCCTGCAGAGGGCAGCCGGGAGAGGAAAATGAAGGAAATTTCAGTACATCTGTTGGGGAATCCGGAGATTTGGGCCGGAGGAGAAAAGATCAGCTTTCCCTATAAAAAGGCGGAGGCTTTTTTCTATTATCTGTGTGTGAAGAAGAAGGTGAGCAGGGAGGAAGTGATCTGCCTTCTGTGGGGGGATGAGGACGAGACAACGGGAAAGAAAAAACTGAGGGATGCAGTCTATCAGGTGAAGCGGCTCCTGGGAAAGGAGGTACTTTTCACCTGGGGCCATACGGAAATTGCCCTGAACCCGGAGTTCCCCCTGAAAACGGACTGGGATGAAGCTTCCGAAAACGGAGAGGGCCTGTGGGGCGCCGGGTTTCTGGAACATTTCTATATTAAAAACTGTTATGAGTTTGAGGAGTGGACCCAGGAGGTGCGGCGGCGGCTCTCGGAGAAGCAGGCTCAGCTTGCAAGGGAGAGACTTAAGGAGGCAGCCGGCAGGAATGATGCTGCCATGCTTCAGAAATACGGAAATATTCTCCTGTCAGGGGATCCCTATAATGAGGAGCTCTACTTTGAACTGATGAATCTGTACGCTCAGAGTGGAAGCTATACCATGGCAATCCGCCTCTACAGTGATCTTCAGAAACTGCTTTTGGAGGAGCTGGACGAGAAGCCGTCGAGACGGCTGACAGAGCTGTTTCACCGCATTTACACCATGAAGGAGGCTGTGAGCTGTGAGGGGGCCATGGCAGAGCTTCCCTTTGTAGGAAGGAAGCGGGAGCTGTACAGGGTGAACAGTTTTCTGGCTGAGGAAGGCGGGGAAACGGATGCGGCAGGGCCTGTGGGCTGCCTGGCGGTAAGCGGCGAAAACGGCTCAGGGAAAACAGCCTTTCTGGAGCAGGGAGCCCGCCTGGCGGCAGGAAACGGAATGATTGTTCTGAAATCCTCCTGCTATAAGCAGGGGGAAGAATTTTATCTGAGCCCATGGAACGATATATTCCAGGAGCTGTACCAGCTGGTGGCAAAGGACGGGGAGGCAAAGGAAGAGGGAAAAGCCGGAGGGGAGAGCCGGCGGGAGGAGCTTAAAAGGAACCTCTCCTGCTTCCTGAACGGCTCCGGCGGTGAGGAAGTGTCGAGGATGACGTACCCTATGGTCGAGAAGCTGGCCCTTGACCTTCTGGAATTTCTGACAGAAAAGAGCAGAATCCTTCTGGTTTTCGATGATATTCAGTGGATGGATTCTATGAGCTGCCAGCTTCTCAACCGTCTGCTGCACCTTCTGGGGAGAGAGAAGCTGCTTCTTCTGTGCAGCATGAGCAGGGAGGAGGAGGCCAGGGCAATGGGGGCTCTGGAGCCGGTTCTTCTGCGGGACGGCGTGGAGATCCTAAGGCTCAGCCCGTTCACCAGGGAGGAGACCGACGAGCTGATCCGAAAATACCTTCCCGAACTTTCCGGCGAGGAGGAAAAAAAGGCGGAAATCTACCGGGCCACAGACGGAAACGCCTTTTTCCTGAAGGAGCTTCTGAACCTGATTCGGGAAAAGGGCTATACCCTGGAAAAATCCAGAAGAACCAATTATGTGATTCAGGCCCGGCTTTCCGGACTTTCGGCCCGGGAGAGGGACGTGCTGGGAGCCATGTCTGTGTTTCCGGAGAAGGCGGGAGTGGAGGAGCTGGAGCTGCTTTTGCCGGATACAGACAGGCTGTCCCTCCTTCGGGTTCTGGAAAGCCTTCAGGAGAGGTTCCTGATCCGGGAGGTACTGGTGGGCTGGAATGTCCACTATCAGTTTGTGCACCGGGTGTTTCAGGAGTACGTCTGTGAGCGCCAGAGCAATGGAAAGCGCATGCTGTACCACCAGATGCTGGCAGCCTGCTATGAGGAGGCTGCGGCTCAGAACAGGCGGGCAGCCCTCCTTCCCCTTGTTATCTACCACTATGAGCACTGCCACAACCAGATCAAGGCCTGCCAGTACAGGATCGAGTGGCTGAAGGAATATTACACTCTGATCAACGAAAATTTTCCGGTGCTTCACTGGTCACTCTCTGATCTGGATGAAAGCCTCCGGGTGACGCCGCCGGCTGACGAGATGATCCGTCTGGCCGGGGAGCTTGTGGGGCTTGAGGGAAATACGGAGGAGATCCGGCGGATGAAGCTGGAAATGAACTATATCAGGGGGCGGTATGACATTGCCCATGGAAACTACAGCCAGGGGTTATCCCATATTGAGGAGGGGATCCGCCTGTCCAGGGAGCTTTCGGATCATAGGATGCTTCTGTCCTGCTACAAGCAGCAGATATTTTACGGAATCCAGGTGGAGGATCTGGAGCGGGTGGAAACCTATACAGAGATTGGCCTTTCTCTGGCAGCAGAGGGACTGGACCGTGAGGAGAGGCTTTCGGCAGAGCAGTGGATTGAGCAGGGCCCTTCAGACACCGGACAGAGTCCGGAGGATGTTTCTCCTGGAAAGGGCGGGATGCCGGGATGGGCCAAAGGCACAGGGACAGAGGAGAAGAGGAGGAGAGAATGCCTGGAGGAATTCGGAACCTTTCTCCGTCTGAGGGGCTGGTATAATCTTCACACAGGTCAGTACGGGAGAGCGGAGCGGGCGCTTCGCCTGGCCGGCGCAGTGTTTGAGGGACTCGGGAATGAGTACGGAGCCGGTCAGGCCGCCTGCCTGAATTACATTGGAGACGTGTACCGCCTGAGAGGGCAGCCGGATAGGGCGGTCTCCTTCTACAAAGAAGCCATAGGCCTGGTAGAAAAGGAGCCTGTGATCATCGGGCTGGGACAGTTCTACGCAAATACGGGCCAGGCCCTTTACCAGTCAGGAGATAAGGAAGGGGCGGAACAATACCTGAAAATGGCCGTCAGCTATCTGAGAAAGAATGGCTGCATCTGGGGGCTTGAACGGGTAGAGGCCTGCCTGGCGCTCCTGTTTCTGGAACAGGGAGATCCTGAGAGGGCAAAGGAACATTACCGGACAGGGCGGGAGCTCTCCGACAAAATCAGAAACCCTCAGACCCGGAAAATTCTGGAAACCGTCGGACTGCGCCTGAAGGAGGAAGAGAAAAAGACCGAGGGAAAGGAAGGAAAAAAGACTGCACTGTAAGGGGGCCCCTTACATAGACGGTTTTTGGACGTTTCGTTTATTATAATCATAACAGAAATAGGGAAATTCATAAAAGGAGTGGGCTTGTATTATGAGTAAAGTTCTGATTACAGGAGAGGATTTGACAGTTGAGGAGATAGTGGCAGTCTGCCGTCAGGAGGCTCTGGTAGAGCTTTCCGATGAGGCCAAGGAGAATGTGAGAGCGTCCAGAAAGATTGTGGACGATTTGATTGCCGAGGAGAAGGTGGTCTACGGGATCACCACAGGATTTGGAAAATTCAGCGACGTGGTAATTTCACAGGATCAGTGCAAGGAGCTGCAGAAAAATCTGATTATCACCCACGCAGTCGGCGCAGGAGAGCCGTTTTCCAGGGATATTGCGAGAGGGATCATGCTGCTTCGCATCAACAATCTTTCAAAGGGATTTTCCGGCATCCGCCTGGAAACGCTTCAGACTATGGTGGACATGCTGAACAAGGGTGTAACTCCGGTGATCCCTGAGAAGGGCTCTCTGGGCGCTTCCGGCGATCTGGCGCCCCTCTCTCACATGGTGCTGCCAATGATCGGTCTGGGGCTGGCAGAGTACCAGGGGGAGGTGCTTCCCGGAAAGGAGGCCATGGATCGGGCAGGCATTCCGGTGATTGAGCTTTCCGCCAAGGAGGGGCTTGCCCTCAACAACGGGACGCAGGCCATGACGAGCGCAGGTTCCCTGGCCCTCTACGATGCCATTTGCCTGTTGAAGGTGGCGGACATCGCGGCAGCTCTCAGCTTTGAGGCTCAGAATGGGGTGGTGGACGCGCTGGATCCGAGAGTTCACAAGGTCCGCCCTCACAAGGGTCAGATGGCTACGGCGAGAAACCTTCTCACCCTTTTGGAGGGAAGCAAAAATACCACAAGACAGGGGCAGATCCGCGTGCAGGATGCCTATTCCCTGCGCTGCTGTCCGCAGATTCACGGCGCCAGCAAGGATGCGGTAAACTATGTGAGAGACAAGGTGGATATTGAGATTAACTCGGTGACAGACAACCCGCTCATCTTTCAGGACGACCATGCGGGGATTTCCGGCGGCAACTTCCACGGACAGCCCATGGCTTTGAGCTTCGACTTTCTGGGAATCGCCGAGTCAGAGCTGGCCGATGTGTCTGAGCGGAGAATCGAGCGTCTGGTGAATCCGGCCTACAGCGGCCTTCCGGCCTTCCTGACGCCAAACGGAGGCGTCTGCTCCGGATTTATGATTGTGCAGTACTCGGCGGCGGCGCTGGTGTCAGAGAACAAGGTTTTGGCCCATCCGGCCAGCGTGGACAGCATCCCGTCCTCAGCAGGACAGGAGGATCACGTGAGCATGGGAACCATCGCTGCCAGAAAGGCAGGGGAGATCGGTGCCAATGTGCGCAGAGTTCTCGCTATGGAGCTGATGGTAGCCTGCCAGGGAATCGATATGAGGGGCAATAAGGGGCTTGGAAAAGGAACCCAGGCAGCCTATGACCTGGTGCGCAAAGAGGTGGCCAGACTGGAGGAAGACCGGGAGCTTTACGGCGATATTAACTACTGTGAGGAGATTATCAGGAACGGAAGCCTGATCAGGGCAGTTGAGGCGGCGATCGGGAAAGAAATTGAGGTATAAAAAAGGCGGTTTATCTGCCGGCTCTGCAGAGAGCAGCAGGGTGTGGCAGAATAAAATAAGAATAGAAATAAGAATACAAATAAGAAAGGTATCACAGGCAGTTTGGTCCGATGGAAAGAATCGGAGGAACTGCCTGTGATATTTTTGTCTGCAGAAAAATCCGTTTGGAGAGCATGACAGAACGCTCAGATTTTTTTCACAGGTTCTCACCTGCCGCTCCCCGGAATATACTGTACAAGCATCGGGAAGGGAGGGGATGGAGTGGGAATAGAGACAGCTGCGGCAGTGGGAATCATCGCGGTTCTGACAGCAGTTCAGTTTAAAAGCAAAGGCGCAGAATTCGGTATCTACATTATCATGGCAGGGGGCCTGGTGATCTTCTTTTACAGCACGGGAAAACTCAGGGCAATCCTTGAGGCAGTCAGAAAACTTCAGGACTATATCCAGATAGACAGCGTCTATATGACAGCCCTCCTCAAAATGATCGGGATCACCTATATTGCTGAGCTGGCATCGGGGATCTGCCGGGATGCAGGCTATTCCTCCATAGGGACACAGATAGAGATGTTCGGAAAGCTGTCGATTCTGGCGGTAAGCACCCCGGTGATTCTGGCTCTGTTTGAGACACTGGAGCATTTTCTGGAATGAGGAGGGAGGTGAAAGCGGTGAAGGTCAGGCCTTTTCTGAAGAGAACAGCGTTTTTTCTCGCCGCTGCCGCAGGTTCCGTTATGCTGCTCTTTGTCCATGGAGTCTCTCCCGCCTATGGGGCACAGGGGTCCGCGGCGGCAGAGGAGACAGAGGCCGGCTCAGGGAGCAGCCAGGGAGAGGGAGGGCCGTCCGTTCAGGAGGAAGTATTGGACGGGCTGTCGGAGCTGGATTTTTCGCAGGTGGAGAGGTTTCTGGAACAGAGTCAGTGGGGGGAGTCCGGATTTTCCTTTGAGGAGCTTCTGCTAACGCTTCTGAAGGGGGATTTTGCCGGGGCATTTTCCCAGGCACTTTCAGGGCTTAAGGCGGCTCTCTTTTCGGAGCTGTCTTCCGGGACAAGGCTGATGACCCAGGTGCTTTTAATCAGCATGGCGGGGGCGGTATTCTCCTGCTTTTCGGATATTTTTTCCGGAGGGCAGATTTCGGAGACCGCCTTTTATGTCACCTTTCTTCTGCTGTTTTCCCTGCTGGCAGCCAGTTTTTACGGGAGTCTTTCCATAGCAGGGGAGGCCATCTCCACAGTTCTGGGCTTTATGAAGACCCTGGCTCCCGCCTACTTTATGGCAGTATCCTTTACCGGAGGAGGGCTGAGCGCCGCTGCCGGCTGTGAATGGATGCTCCTTTCCATCACAGCGGTGGAATGGCTTCTCTCCACCTTCCTTCTGCCTCTGACCAAGGTTTACATTCTCCTCGTTTTAGCGGGCCATCTGACGAAGGAGGAACTGTTTTCCAGAATGACAGTTCTTATAAAAAATATTATTGAGTGGAGCCTTAAGACGGTCACCGGAATTGTCCTGGGATTTCAGCTGCTGCAGGGGATGGTGCTGCCCTATGCAGATGCCATCAAGAATGTTTCTATCCAGAGGCTGATTTCCGTGATTCCGGGCATTGGGCAGGGGGCCTCTGCCATATCGCAGATGGTGCTGGGGTCGGGGATTCTCATAAAAAATACGGTGGGTGCAGCGGCAGCGGTGGTCCTCATCCTGCTTACGGCTGTTCCTCTTTTAAAACTGCTGATTCTTATGGCCCTTTACCACGGACTGGCCGCAGTGACAGAGCCAGTCTGCGATAAAAGGATTGCAGCGTGCATTTCCGATATGGGAAAGGCTCATCAGATTCTGATAAGGCTGGTGCTTACATCTGCCTTTCTCTTTATTATCTCCATTGGAGTCATCTGCATGACATCCAATACGGTCTACTATGCCGGATAAGCTGTGAAGGGCAGCAAAGAGCGAAGGGCCGGAGGGCCAGGAAGGGAGGAGTGTGGATGGAAGCGCTCGACACATGGGTGAGAAATATTGTCTTTTATCTGATTTTCATGACCTTTGTGACAAATCTGCTGCCGGGAAAGGCCTATGACAGATATTTCAGGCTGTTCACAGGAATGGTTTTAATCCTTTTAGTGCTCAGCCCCCTGACCGGGAGTCTGAACCTGGATGAGCGGCTGGCCTACTATTTTGAGTCTATCTCCTTTCAGAGCGAAGCCGGGGAATACAGGGGGCAGATTGAGGAGATGGACAGAAAACGTCTGGAACAGCTGATTGGACAGTATGAGGCGGCGGCGTCAGAGGACCTGAAGCGGCGTCTTTCTGATGCCGGATGCCGGGGGGTGAGGGCTCAGGTGAGGATCAGCCGGGACAGGGAGAGCAGCGATTTCGGAACGGTGGAGACAGTGGAGGTCTGGATAGAAGAGATGAAGGCAGCGCCGGGAAGTGAATCTGAAGGTTTTGGACAGGAAGCAGAGCCCTTCCGGGTTACTCTGGGAGAGGATGAGAGCGCCTGGAACTGGGAGGATTCCGGCAGGGGCGGTCAGGAGAACCTGGACAGTGCCCAGAGAGAGGGAAAGCCAGGGGAATCTGCCAGCCAGGTATCGGCTCCGGGCATTGCAGGCAGCAGGGAGGCCATAAAAATAAGAAAGGAGATTGCAGAGTTCTATGGACTGGAAGAAAGCCATATCAAAGTTCAGATGGGGAAAGGGCGGGACGAACCGTGACAAGCTGGGCCCTGAGAAGTGGGCAGTACTTCTGGTATGCGGAATTCTCCTGCTGCTGCTCGCCATTCCTGCGGGGAGAAAGCAGAGCGCGGCCCAGACTGCCGAAGCGGCGGCAGCGGGAACAGAAGAAGCGGGAACAGGGGCTGCGTCAGGAGAAGGGGAGGATGCCGTCGAGGGGCTGTTTACGGGAAGAGAAAATTCCGGAAAAAAAGGTTCCGGCTCTCTGACTGCCCAGACCGGGGATGATTTCATTGACAGCCAGCTTGCCTATGAAAAGCAGATGGAGGAACGGGTGAAAGAGATCCTTAAAAATACAGAGGGAGTGGGGGAAGTGGACGTGATGATTGTATTGAAATCCTCGGAGGAAAAGGTTCTTCATGTAGACCAGACGAAAAGCCGCACATCTACAGAGGAGGAGGACAGCGCAGGGGGAAAGAGAAAAGCCATGAGCGAGGAGGTATCGGGGACGTCCGTTTTTTCAGAAAACGGCTCAGAAAAAGTCCCTGTGATCGAGAAAGAGCTCCGGCCGGAGATAGAAGGGATTGTGGTGAGCGCCCAGGGGGGAGGAAATGCCGCAGTCAGGGCCGAAATTTCAGAAGCCATGGAAGCATTATTTAATATACCGGCACATAAAATAAAAGTATTAAAGAGGGTGGATTAAAGGAGCGAAGATTATGAAAATGAAACGAATTTTTAGACGCAACCAGATTATTATCACCACGCTGGCCATCATGATAGCTGCTGCCGGATACCTGAATTATTCAGGGCAGGAGGAGGTGGGGGGACCTGTCTATGAGGCGGGGGTTATGGAAATCTCAGATGAGGACATTTTGGCGGAAAACAAGGCGGCTCAGAGCGGACAGCAGGACAGCGTGAATGTGGACAGCGGTGAGGCGAAGGAGTATCAGGAAATTGCAAGCCTTGACAATGAACCGGATGCAGAGGCAGCCGATGCTGAAAATGCAGAAGCAGCCGGCGCCCAGGCAGAGGGCCAGGACGCAGAAGCTGCTGGGTCAGGAGCGGCAGATGCAGGAGAGACGGGGATGGAAGCCGGCTCATCAGAAGCAGATTCCGACTCCGGCATCGATAATCCCGGGGAAGCTGTCCTCACAGGAGGAACAAGTGTTACCGACTACATAGCGAATGTACAGTTAAACAGAGAGCAGATCCGGGCAAAGAACAAGGAAACTCTGATGGAGATTATCAACAACGAGAATATTGACAGCGTGTCCAAGGAAACGGCGGTACAGGATATGATCGACATGACTGCCATCGCGGAAAAGGAAAATGCGGCGGAAACCCTCCTCATGGCAAAGGGATTTGCCGATCCGGTGGTAAGCATCACAGACGGAAAAGTAGATGTGGTCATCAATGCCACAACCCTGACGGATCCAGAGCGGGCGCAGATTGAGGATATTGTAAAGAGGAAGACAGAGGTGACGGCTGACAATATCGTAATCACCCTCATGCAGCTTCAGGAATAGAGAGTGTTTCAACTGACCCCAGAGGCCGGCTGAAGAGACCGGTTCACACAGCTTTTTAGGGCTCCTGCCCAGAGGTTTATTCTTGCAAACCTCTGCCTATCTGCTATAATGAAGCTATGGTTGCTGCTGCCGGAAATACAGAAACGCCGGAATATATTTCAAAAAGGGAAAGCCCCTGATTTCTGGCTGAGCCTATGATATGGAAACTTTGAAGTGCTCTCCCAGGAGAGAGGCGGCAGCGCCGTAAAAACAGGACAGGAGGTAGCGGGAATGCAGATGGAAACTGAGAAGAAGGACACACAGGAGCTGAGCCGGAAGGAAAAGCTGGGAGAAGTAAAGATTGCGGATGAGGTAGTCGCCATGATTGCAGGTCTGGCTGCCACGGAGGTGGAAGGCGTAGATTCCATGGCCGGAAATATTACCAATGAACTGGTGGGCAAGCTCGGCATGAAAAATCTGAACAGAGGCGTGAAGATAAGTGTAGACGACGACCATGTCTCGGTGGAGCTTTCACTGAACATGAAATATGGCTACAGCATTCCTGATGTAAGTGAGAAGGTTCAGGAGAGGGTCAGGACGGCCATTGAAACCATGACGGGGCTGACTGTTCTGGAGGTAAATATCAAAATTGCCGGCGTCAGTATGAGCGGACTGAAATAGAGACGGCAGGACAAATATGGTAAGAAAATGTTAAGAATTCGACAACAAACACTTTCTTTCTTGACTCAAGTGGAAATCTGTGTTAAGATTTTTCACGTTAAAAGGGAGTAGTTGCCAACATGCAGTCAACATACGCCGGGCGAGGAACCCGTGGTTGCATGTCTTTTGTATGGAAGATACGATACAGAAGAACAAGACTTTTAGCATATGCTTATATGCTGAAAGTCTTTTTTTGTGCCATGATAACCACTGCCTTCGCTGCCCTATATGCTGCAGGCTGCCTGAATTTCTGACGGCTGTCCGATACCGCTGCAAGACAGAGACGGGACGTCATAGGAGGGAATTCTGCGGTGAGGGAATGCCGGACCGCTCCAGGACAGGCATAAAGTGAAAGGCCAGCGGAAAAGCCGGGCTTTTCTGTTCTGGAAAGCATAAAATGCTGAGAGCAGGCGAAACTTAAAAGAGGCATAAACTCCCAAAACGAAAAACAAGGGAAGAGAAAAGAAATTAGGAGGGAAAGAAATGGACTTTTTACTGGAAGGCATCATGGCTATCACACCACAGCAGCTGGTCATGTATGTTGTAGGAGTTCTCCTTATCTGGCTCGCAATCAAGAAGGGGTATGAGCCGGCTCTGCTTCTGCCTATGGGGTTTGGAGCAATCTTGGTAAACCTGCCATTATCAGGCGTAATCAACCAGGTTATGGAAGGCGTGGGTGAAACGCCAGGTATTATTCAGTGGCTCTTTGAAACTACAATTGAGGCTTCTGAGGCGCTTCCAATCCTCTTATTCATCGGTATTGGCGCCATGATTGACTTTGGGCCTCTGCTTTCACAGCCGATCATGTTCCTGTTCGGTGCAGCGGCACAGTTCGGTATTTTCTTTGCTATTATTGTAGCAACTCTGCTGGGATTCGACCTGAAGGATGCGGCATCCATCGGTATCATCGGTGCAGCCGACGGTCCTACATCCATTCTCGTATCTCAGGTGCTTCATTCTGACTATGTGGGAGCGATTGCGGTAGCGGCTTATTCCTATATGGCTCTGGTTCCGATTATCCAGCCATTTGCTATCCGCCTTGTGACGACCAAGAAGGAGCGCCGCATCCATATGACATACAGCCCGAAGGCAGTTTCTAAAACTACAAAGATTGCCTTCCCGATTATCGTTACAATTATCGTAGGTCTGATTTCTCCGGCATCTGTTGCCCTGGTAGGCTTCCTGATGTTCGGAAACCTGATCCGCGAGTGCGGTGTGCTGCAGTCCATGTCCGACACAGCACAGAATGAGCTTGCAAACCTGATTACACTGCTGTTAGGTATCACAATCTCTTTCAGCATGAGAGCTGATGCTTTCGTCCGTATTGACACAGTTCTGATCATGTGCATCGGTCTTGTGGCATTCATATTCGATACAATCGGCGGTGTTGTCTTTGCGAAGATTATCAACCTGTTCCGCAAGGAGAAGATTAACCCGATGATCGGCGGTGCCGGAATTTCCGCGTTCCCAATGTCTTCTCGAGTTGTTCAGAAGATGGCTCAGGAGGAAGAGAAGGGCAACATCATCCTGATGCATGCTGTAGGTGCTAACGTATCCGGCCAGATCGCATCCGTAATCGCAGGCGGCCTTGTTATCAAGCTGGTGACACAGTTCCTGTAGGAGGAAAAAATTATGATGGACAATCTTATAATCGCCCTGGAAATTATGGCGCAGGGAATGAGCGGTATTTTCGTAGTCGTTATCCTGATTACCCTGGTTGTAATGCTGATGGGAAAGATGAATAAAAAATAACTGAAAACACTGACAACAGTGAAAAAGGCCCAGGGCGTTATGCCTTAAGGCTAAAAAGGGGAGCTCTAGTTCTGCTCAGGCGGACTAAAGCTCCCCTTTCTTCATTTTCTGCCGTTCTTCCTTCTGCTTCTGTGCTTTGGAGTTCCTGTTCTTCGTAGTTTCTATCCTTCGGAGTTCCTGCCCTTCGGAGCTCCTGTCTTTCCAGGCTCCTGCCTTTCTACATCATAGGGCTTTACTGACACACTCTGCTTCTCAAAATCAATAAAAATCTGATAGGCGTACTCATCCTCGCCGCTGGTATCCCAGATTTCCACGAATTTCGGCGTCACCTCAATCAGAATTTCAGTATCCTCATGGCTGTAGGCGTTATAGCTTTTCCAGAGATATTTCCTGTAGCCTTTCTCAAAACGCCTTCCTGGCTCCTGTGTCACAAGTCCCAGGTTTCTGGCAGTCCCCTCCACCTGGACGCCGCTCCAGCACATGGCCACCCGGGGATTTTCAAAAAGCTGTTTCGTCTTCCGGAAATTTTTGTCCGTCTTAAAGTAGATTTTTTTGTCGTAAAAAAGGCAGCTCACATTGCGCACCATCACATAGTCGTTTACGCTGGAGGCCAGAGCCATGATTTTCCACTGACCCAGCTGTTCAAACATCAGGGCCGTGGCCTGCTCAAAGGTGAGATTTTTTTCTCTGCTGAATTTCATAATTCGGTTTCCTTTCCTGTTAAGTCTGTCATCTGCGCTGTTTCAAAGAGACCTGACTCAGGCTGTCTGAGTCCTAGCTGTTCGGATGTTCCGTGCTGCCCTTCTGGCTGCCTTCATCCGAATTTTTGATCCTGACAGCTGCCGGCTGTCGGGAGGGCTGGCTCTGCCCGCCCTGGCAGGAGACAAACTGTTTGATATGGCGGCTTATCTTCTTGTAGACGGCAAAGGCCAGAACGGACAGCACTCCGTTTTTTATGAGGTTGAAGGGGATGATCCCCAGGAGAGCCAGAGATAATTCTGTGGAGAGAAGAGGGTTGACTGCCCGGCACATGGACAGAATATCATCCATCCCAATCCCCATAAAGGAGGTATAAAAGGGGATAATGATATAGAGATTTGTAAATACGGCAGTCACCGCACAGATGACGGTCCCGGCAGACATGCCGATGACTGCCCTCAGCTTTGTCTTGCGGGTGCTGTAGATGAAGACAGCCGGAAGCACGTAAGCGCAGCTTAACATAAAGTTTTGAAGTTCTCCGGTCCAGGCAGAGGAGCTGCCCTGCCAGAGTATTTTCAGGATAATTTTCAGGGTAATAATTGCCAGAGCGGCGAAGGGCCCCATGGTAAATCCGCCGATGATCTCCACCAGGCCGGAAAAGTCAAAGTCCATGAACGGCGGCATAAACGGCAGGGGAAATCGAAAAAACATCAGGGCTGCCGAGAGTCCCCCCATAAGTCCGCAGAGTGTCAGCTGTTTTGTGTTCAGTTTCTGGTTCATTTTTCTGTCCTCCTGAAATTTGATGATAACACAGAGGGAAAAGTCCGCCCTGTGCGCTGCCGTGACAGTCCTGTGTTCTGCAGGGGTTTATCACGGTCTGTTTCGCCTTACCGGGCATCCTTCTGTGCTTCTGCCCGCAGGCTTTTGCCGTGCAGCCTGAAAAAGCCGCCATACAGCAAAAAAGCCTGAAAACACAACGGTCTTCAGGTAGAGTTACAGAAAACGTCTTTTCTCATCCGGACTGTAACCGTCGGTTCTGGAATTTCACCAGATCAGCATCAGGCCTTATACGCGTTTTACGCGCTTTACGCCGTCAGGTCATGGACTGTAACCATCGGTAGGGACTTCCACCCTGCCACAAAGACTTCAGATATGGAATTGTATCAATGTGTCTTTCGACGTCATCTATAGTGTGAAGTATATACCCTGAAAGGGAAAATGTAAAGAGAAAATTTCAAAATTTCAAATATTTTAGTTACAGTTCAGCCATGCGAAGATTCCGACGCCAGACGCTTCTTGTCCGCATTAAGTGGGCAAGAAGATATATGGCTGAACTGATACTAATTTTATAACTATTTCCCTGTACAGAAATTCATTGAAACGGCTGCTCAGCGGCTGGGGGAGGCGGATGCAGGAAACAGGAAGGGAAGAGTCGAAGCTGCAGAACTTTCGGAACGTGGGAACGGAGAGACAAAAGAGGATGCCTTCTGCAGAAGAAGGCATCCTCACTGACAGGGAATCTCTGAGGCAGAGGAAGGCACACCTCTTATAAAGGTCCCTGCTCTTCCTCAGAGTCAAAGTCTTTGCTGACATCTTCGATATGTTTCTCAGAGGAAGCTTTTTTCTTCCTGCGGCCGGAACGGCCGGCAGATGAAAGGCTCTGCCCGTGTTCGGAGGCCAGGCGCTTTCTCTCATTGAGTAGCTGGAAGAACTCTTCCTCCGTGTAGTTTTCCTCCCGGAGCCTCTGCATACGGCGTTCACGGCGGCGTCTCAAGTCCTCGGCCTCTTTCTTTCTCGAGTATACAGTGTAGGCTCCGATCAGAGCCGCTGCCAGAACGAGAAGAGAAACTGCGACAGCCGGAAGGGTTGGGGCGGGGAGAGAGAAGCCCGCGCCGGATTCGCCGGGAGCCTCAGAGCTGCCGGAATCAGGGGAAGAGGATTCTGCTTCGCCGGTTCCTGTGCTCTCACTGGAAGCAGGCACTGCACTTTCTTTTAAAAGCAGGTAGGCCTGTCCGATTTTTCGGTCGTTGTAGGTGTACTGGAGAAGGGCGACAGCGCGGTCGGGATGGCTGTCAGGAAGAACAGTCACAAGCTCCAGGGCGGCATCCTGGAAGGAAGCGTCCTTTGGGATAGTGATGACAGTTCCTGCCTCGATTTCCAGATCAGACGGGCTGTATTCGGTTCCGTTTACAGCCACGGACTCCTCCCCTGTGACGTACCGGGTTTCATTGTCCGGCACGGAAAGGTTCTGAAACCGTTCAAATCCGAACTGAAGCAGGTTCTTTCCGTCCAGGAAATAGTTGGGGGACGGCTGGCCCTTCAGGATGACAGAGATCAGACATCTGCCGTCCTCTTCTGCACAGGTGACAAGGGTGTTCCCGGCCAGGGAGGTGTAGCCCGTCTTTCCCGCCTTGGCGGCCGGATAGTAAAGCTCGCTTGTCTCGTCCTCCGTGATGATCAGCCGGTGCTCATTGGTGCAGGTGACGCCGTTTGGGTTGTTGATGGTAGCAGGCAGCTTGTAGGACTTTGTGCTGGCAATTTCATAAACCTGCTGGTTGTCAAAGGCTGCCTTTGCGATCAGTGCCATGTCATAGGCAGAAACGTGCTGGGTGTCATCGTTAAGGCCGGAAGGATTTGCAAAGTGGGTGTCGTCCACGCAGCCCAGTTCACTGACCTTTTCATTCATCATCTCCACAAAGGCATCTCGGCTTCCAGCCACATGTTCGGCCAGAGCGTTGGCTGCCTGGTTGCTGGACTGCAGAAGCAGCAGATAGAGACAGTCGCGCACGGACAGGACATCGCCCTCCTCGATATTTTTCTTGTTTCCGCTTCCCGACTCCACATTGTACACGGCGTCATGGGAGAAGGTGACCATATCGTCAAGACTGCTGTTTTCTACCACTACCAGTGCTGTCAGAAGCTTTGCGATACTGGCCGGCGGCGACTGGTTATGGATGCCCTGACCAAACAGCACTGCCCCGGAATCAGCGTCAATCACAATTCCGATGTCAGCCATAATTCCTGTATCGCTTGGCCATTCAGGAGCGGCCAGAGCTGTGAGGGAAGATGACAGCATAAGCTGCAGAGAGAGCAGCAGGGCCAGGCCCGGCCTGAGGATCCGTCTTAAATTCATTTTCAAATTCCTCCGTTGTATGAAATATAATTTCAAATATGATCATCATGTAATACAAAAAGTAATGCAAATATTTTGCCTGCCGGCTGAGTACGGCGCTGCCGCCGAGTCAGACATGTGCTTACAGGCAAAATTTCTATCCTATTTCTATCTTATTAAGTATAACGTGAAACTTTTCACCTGTAAACCGAAAGAAGAAAAGTTTTAGGAACAGCAATTCAGGGGATGGAACAGAAATGTTTTATGCATTGTTTTGTTTAATGTTTCATGTAAGTATTGTAGAATTTCTCTCATTCAGTTATAATGATAAATTAGAGTAATAGTCGACTGTGAATGGCTGACCAAGACAGAAGAAATCAGGAGGATACATTTTATGACCAGAAGAGAACTGCGTGAGCACTGCTTTAAGCTGCTGTTCTGCGCTGATTTTTACCCGGAGGGGGAGACAAAGGAGCAGATAGAGCAGTATTTTACAGAACCAAGGGAGGACGATTACACCTCTGACGGCGTCTATGAACTGATTCACTGCCCGGAGCTGGACGTTTACGACAGCGGCTATGTGAAAAACAAGGTAGAAAAGGTTCTGGAAAAGCTTACAGAGCTGGATACCGCGATCAATGAGACGGCCGAGGGCTGGACTACCAGGCGCATGGGAAAGGTAGAGCTTACGATTCTGCGTCTGGCCCTGTTTGAGATCCGTTATGACGAGGAGGTGCCGGACAAGGTGGCCATCAACGAGGCCGTAGAGCTGGCAAAGAAGTTCGGCGGCGACGAGTCTCCGGCCTTTGTAAACGGAATTCTGGCAAAGCTGGTATAGGCGGCAGCTGGGCAGAGAGCTTTTGAAACGACGGAGGGAGCGCAGGTGGCAGGTGTCTATTCAGTTTCCCAGGTAAACGCCTACATTAAAAACATGTTTGCTCAGGACTTTGCCCTGAGCCGCATTTCCATTAAGGGAGAGGTGTCTAACTGCAAGTACCACACCTCGGGCCATATCTATTTTACGCTGAAAGACGGGCTGGCGGCAATCCAGGCCGTCATGTTTGCGAGCCGCAGAGGCGGACTGGACTTTGAGCTGAGGGACGGGCAGCAGGTGGTGGTGAAGGGAAGCGTGGAAGTCTATGAGAGAGACGGCCGATATCAGCTCTATGCATCCCAGATTGCCCTGGACGGGGCAGGGGATCTGTTCCGGCGGTTTGAAAAGCTCAGAAATGAGCTGGAGGAGATGGGGATGTTCGCCCCCGAGTACAAGAGGCCGATCCCGAAATTTGCCAGGACGGTTGGGGTGGTGACAGCCAGCACCGGGGCGGCCATCCGGGATATTATCAACATCTCCTCAAGGAGAAACCCCTATGTGCAGCTTGTGCTGTACCCGGCCAGGGTGCAGGGAGAGGGAGCGGCAGAGAGCATTGCAAGGGGGATTGAGGTCCTTGACAGGATGGGGCTTGACGTGATCATTGCAGGCCGCGGAGGCGGCTCCATCGAGGATTTGTGGGCCTTTAATGAGGAGATTGTGGCGCGGGCTATCTTCCGCTGCAGTACCCCTGTGATTTCTGCTGTGGGACACGAGACGGATGTGACCATAGCTGATTACGTGGCCGATTTGAGGGCGCCCACTCCCTCGGCAGCGGCTGAGCTGGCAGTGTTTGACTTTGGCCAGTTTGAGGCGCAGCTTCGGGGAGCAAAGGAGCTTCTTGCAAGAGGGCTTAAGAGGAAGATAGACGGCGTGCGCTATCAGACGGAGCAGTACCGCCTGAAGCTTCGTCTCCACGATCCTCAGCGCCAGATCAATGAAAAACGGCAGCGCCTTGTGTCGGCGGAGGATGAACTGAAGCGTCTGATGGAAAGGCGGCTGTCAGACTGCAGGCACAGGCTGGCTCTCATGAGCGGAAGACTCCACGGACAGTCTCCCCTGGAGAAACTGAGCCGTGGCTTTGGCTTTATCACCGATGAGGAGGGGCGCAGGGTGGACCATGCCGCCTCTGTAAGGCCCGGCGACCGCCTGAGCATCCGTCTGGCGGACGGGCAGATTGAGGCCAGAGCGGAGCAGACAGAGCTTTATGAGAAACTGGAAGTCCAGGAGGAGAGTTAATGGAAGACAGAGAAGAAAGAGCGCAGGACAGCGAGTACGGCTGGATTTTTGATAAGCCCCAGGAGAAGGCCGGCATGCAGGACGGCATGGAGGCAGAGACTCAGTCTGTACCGGAGAAGAAAAAGACGGCGGCCAGGAAGAGAACCAGGAAGACCGGAAGCGACGGGCAGGAAAATTCCCGGGGACAGGAGAAAGAGGCAGGCGCCGGCGGCTCGTCCGAGGATCCCCGCTCCATTGAGGAGCTGTTTGAGGAGCTGGATCTCATGATCAGGAAGCTGGAGGACGGCAGCAGCTCTCTGGAGGATTCCTTCCGGTACTACGAGGAGGGAATGAAGCTTGTGAAGGCCTGCGCAGGAAAAATTGACCGGGTGGAAAAACAGATTGTGGCGGTCAATGATACGGGAGGAGAATATGGAGCTTAAGGAACAGCTTTTACAGTATACAAGGGAGACAGAGGAGATTGTTTTCTCCTACCTTCCCCAGGAAACGGGACATCAGAAAACGATTTTCGAGGCCATGAATTACAGCGTGAGGGCAGGCGGGAAGCGGCTGCGCCCTCTGCTGATGAGGGAGGTCTACCGGCTTTTCGGAGGGCAGGGAAAAGAGGTGGAGCCCTTTATGGCAGCCATCGAGATGATTCACACCTCGTCCCTGATCCACGATGATCTGCCCTGTATGGACAATGACGAGTACCGCAGGGGCAAGAAAACCACCTGGGTGGCATACGGATACGACATGGCAGTTCTTGCCGGCGACGCCCTTCTGATCTATGCGGTGGAAACTGCCAGCAGAGCCTTTCTTTCAGGAGCGGACGCTGTCATGGCAGGGAGAATCGGGCGCTGCATCCACATTTTGTCTGAAAAGACAGGAATTTACGGAATGATCGGCGGCCAGACGGTGGATGTGGAGCTGACCAACAAACCGGTTCCCAGGGAGAAGCTGGACTTTATCTACAGGCTGAAAACAGGAGCGCTCCTGGAGGCGTCCATGATGATCGGCGCAGTGCTTGCCGGTGCGTCAAAAGAGGAGCTTGACACGGTGGAAAAGATTGCTGCCAATGTGGGCATGGCCTTCCAGATCCAGGACGATATTCTGGACGTGACGGGAAATGAGGAAGTGATCGGAAAGCCGGTGGGAAGCGACGAGAAGAATCATAAGACAACCTATGTGACCCTCGAGGGCCTTGAAAATGCCAGGGCCAAGTCAGAGAGGCTGTCCGATGAGGCTGTCCGCCTGCTTCACTCCCTTCCGGGGAAAAACGAATTCCTGGAAGGCCTGATCCGCCTTCTGATTTACAGAGAAAAATAACAGGAAAGAGGGTGCAGCTGTGATTTTGGAGAGAATTAACGGGCCTGATGACATTAAAACACTTAATGAAACAGAGCTTAAGGCGCTGGCAGAGGAGATACGCCGGTTCCTGATCGAAAAAATCAGCCATACAGGCGGTCACCTGGCCTCAAATCTCGGCGTGGTGGAGCTGACTATGGCCCTTTTTCTGGCCTTTGATCTGCCCAGGGACAAGGTGATCTGGGATGTAGGGCATCAGTCTTACACCCACAAGATTCTGAGCGGCAGAAAGGACAACTTTGACGGCCTGCGTCAGTACGGCGGCCTGAGCGGCTTTCCGAAGCGCAAGGAGAGTCCTTTTGACGCCTTCGATACAGGCCACAGTTCCACTTCCATCTCGGCGGGCCTTGGGATGGCTCTGGGAAGAGATGTGAGGGGGGAGAACTATTCCGTCATCTCCGTGATCGGGGACGGAGCCCTGACCGGCGGCATGGCCTACGAGGCTCTGAATAATGCGGCTCAGATCAAAAAGAACTTTATTATTGTGCTGAACGACAATAACATGTCCATCTCGAAAAATGTAGGAGGAATCTCCCGGTATCTGAGCAATCTCAGAGCCGATGAGGGCTATAATGAGCTGAAAAAATCAGTGGTGGCAGCCCTGAGAAGCATTCCGATGGTGGGAAACGGGATGGTTCAGACGCTCACCAGGACAAAAAATGGAATCAAGCAGCTCTTCATTCCCGGCATGTGGTTCGAAAATATGGGAGTTACCTATATCGGCCCGGTGGACGGCCATGATGTGAGGCAGCTTGTCAAGATCTTTCGGGAGGCAAAAAAAATGGACCGCGCCGTCCTGATCCATGTGCTGACGAAAAAGGGGAAGGGTTACCAGCCGGCAGAGAAAAATCCTTCTGCCTTTCACGGTGTGGAGCCCTTTAACCCGGATACAGGAAAGCCGCTGGCCACCAAGATCTATCCCACCTACACGGACGTATTTTCAAAGACCATCTGCCAGTTAGCGGCAGAGGACAGCCGGGTGGCTGCCGTCACGGCGGCCATGCCTGGAGGCACGGGGCTTTCCAGGTTTGAAAAGCTCTATCCGGATCGCTTCTTTGACGTAGGCATTGCGGAGGAGCACGCCGTCACCTCAGCCGCGGGAATGGCTGCGGCGGGGCTCAAGCCGGTTGTGGCAGTCTATTCGTCCTTTCTGCAGAGAGCCTATGATCAGATTCTCCACGATGTCTGTATCCAGAACCTGCCGGTGCTGTTCTGCGTGGATCGGGCGGGCCTGGTGGGAAGCGACGGGGAAACCCATCAGGGAATTTTTGACCTGTCCTTCCTCTCCTCCATACCGAATATGAGCGTGATGGCCCCGAAGAATCTGTGGGAACTCAGGGAGATGCTCCGGTTCGGCGTGGAGTATGAGGGACCTCTGGCAATCCGGTATCCGAGAGGACAGGCCTACCGGGGGCTCAAGGAATTTTTGGCTCCTGTGGAGTACGGAAAGAGCGAACTGATCTATGAGGAATCAGAGTTTGCCCTTCTGGCAGTGGGGAGCATGGTGAGCACGGCAGAGCATGTGAGGCTCAAGCTGAAAAAAATGGGTGTTTCCTGCTCCCTGATAAACGGCCGGTTTGTGAAGCCTGTGGACACAGATATTGTGGACTATCTGGCAGAAAACCACAGAGTCATTGTCACCCTGGAGGAGAATGTGCTGAGAGGCGGCTACGGCGAGCAGATTACCGATTACGTGCAGAAGCGCTATAAAGAGATAGAGGTATTAAACATTGCTCTGCCGGACGCCTATGTGGAGCATGGAAATGTTTCTCTTCTGCGAAGCGATCTGGGAATTGACAGTGATTCCGTCCTGAAAAAAATAACGGAGCGCTTTCTTAAAGACAGGGAGCCGCAGGCCGGGAGCTGCTCTGACTGAGACGAAGCTGCCAGGTCCGGGAAGATGGCGTTTGAGGCAGAAACCTGCGCGGCGCAGGGCGCGAAAAGTCCTGGCCTGCGCAAAAGCGATTAGATGGAGGTAAGAGATGAAGGAACGTCTGGACGTCCTGCTGGTGAAAAACGGGCTGGCAGAGTCGAGGGAGAAGGCGAAGGCCATTATTATGTCCGGCATCGTCTATGTGGACGGGCAGAAGGAGGACAAGGCCGGAACCACCTTTGAGGAAACGGCGAAGCTGGAGGTGAGGGGAGCGACTCTCAGGTATGTCAGCCGCGGGGGGCTGAAGTTAGAGAAGGCCATGACGCATTTCGGTGTGGAGCTGTCCGGCAAAGTCTGTATGGATGTGGGCGCTTCCACGGGAGGCTTTACGGACTGCATGCTTCAGAACGGAGCCGTGAAGGTTTACGCAGTGGACGTGGGACATGGGCAGCTGGCCTGGAAGCTGAGAAACGACCCGAGAGTCGTGTGCATGGAAAAGACGAATATCCGCTACGTGACGCCGGAGGATATTGAGGAGCCGGTGGAGTTTGCCTCCATCGATGTCTCCTTTATTTCTCTGACGAAGGTTCTGGGGCCGGTCAAGGAGCTTCTGACGGAAAACGGGCAGATCGTATGCCTGATTAAGCCTCAGTTCGAGGCAGGCCGTGAGAAGGTGGGAAAGAAGGGCGTGGTCAGAGAAAAGAGCACCCATCTGGAAGTGATTGAGATGGTGATTTCCTTTGCTGTGAGCATCGGCTTTGAGGTGATGAACCTGGAGTATTCGCCCATCAAGGGGCCGGAGGGCAATATCGAGTATCTCCTTCACCTTCAGAATCACAGGGCCGGAGAGCATTTTGAGAATGTGCCGGTAAATCCGTCCGCTGTCGTGGAGGCGGCCCACGGGGAGCTGGACAAGTAGGCGTCAGACAGACAAAAACAGCAGAGCAGGAAGCGGCAAATCGGAGCTGATGAGATGAAGTATTTCTATATGATTGTAAACCATTCTAAGAAAAAGGCGGAGTATGGGGCAGAGCTGATCAGCAGATACCTGAGGGACAGGGACTGCGAGTGCGTGGTGTGGGATGCCAGCGACACGGAAAAAAGAACCTCCTGCCGCCATGCGTTCCGCTATACAGACAGCAGCACTGTGCCTGCAAGGACAGAGTGCGTCATCTGCCTGGGGGGAGACGGGACGCTGATCCAGGCGGCCAGGGATCTGGCAGGCAGCAATATTCCCCTTCTCGGCGTCAATATGGGGACGCTGGGCTATCTGGCCCAGATTGGGCGTGAGAAGGACATTTTTCCGGCTTTAGACGAGCTGATCGCGGATCACTACGGTCTGGAGAAGAGAATCATGCTGAAGGGGACGGTAAGCTCCGGTGGAAGTACGGCGGCAAAGGACATTGCCCTCAATGACATTGTCCTGTCCAGGTTCGGACTTGGCATGCTTCGGTTCAACCTCTATATCGACGGGGAATTTCTGACGGATTACTCGGCGGACGGGCTCATAGCAGCCACGCCTACGGGCTCCACGGCCTACAACCTTTCGGCAGGAGGCCCCATAGCCGTCCCTGATTCGGAGATGATCCTGCTGACCCCCATCTGTCCCCACACGCTGAATTCCAGAAGTGTGGTTCTGGCTCCGGACCGGGTCATCGAGCTAGAGATTACCGGAAGGGAGGAGCCGGGAAAATTCCTGAGCTTTGACGGGGACACCCAGGTGCGCTTAAAGACGGGGGACCGGGTAAGAATTGAGAAATCGGAGACAGTCACAATGCTCATCAGGCTTAAAAAGGTGTCCTTCCTGGAAAATCTCAGAGACAGGATGAGGCAGATATAAAGACAAACAGACAGAAAAACAGGCAGAAAAACAGACACAGGAGAGAGGGGAAGACTCATGAAACTGGAACGTCACAGCAAAATTGTAGAGCTGATTGGAAAATATGACATTGAGACACAGGAGGAGCTGGCTGAGTACCTGAATAAGGAGGGGTACAATGTCACTCAGGCTACTGTATCGAGAGATATCAGGGAACTGAAGCTCTCAAAGATCCAGGGGGAGAACGGGCGCCAGAAGTACGCTGTCTTTCATCCCCAGCAGAGCACCTTTAACGACAAGTACATCAGAATCCTTCATGACGGCTTCCTCTCCATGGATATGGCCCAGAACATTCTGGTGATTAAGACCGTGTCGGGGATGGCCATGGCAGTGGCGGCGGCTCTGGATGCCATCCATTTCAGTGAGATTGTAGGGTGCATTGCAGGGGACGATACGATTATGTGCGCAGTCAGAAGCGCAGATGACACCATCCTTCTGATGGACAAGCTGAAAAAAATGATTAACGGATAGGCATCCCGGGCAGTGAGCAGGATGCAGGAAAGAGGTGGTACCATGCTGTTTCATCTGAGCGTCAGAAACCTGGCTTTGATTGACTCTGCGGAGGTAGAGTTCGAGGAGGGGCTCAACATCCTGACAGGAGAGACAGGAGCGGGAAAATCGGTCATCATCGGCTCTGTCAATGTGGCCCTGGGCGGAAAGGCGTCAAAGGAGCTGATCCGCCAGGGCTGCGACTACGCCTACGTGGAGCTGGTTTTCTCTGTAACGGATGAAAAAAAGAGGGAGGAGCTGAGAAAGAAAGAGGTCTTCCCGGATACAGACGGAAATTTAATCATATCTAAAAAGATCATGCCGGCCAGAAGCATCAGCCGGATCAACGACGAGACGGTGACAGCGGCAAGGCTCCGTGAGATTACAGGGATTCTCATAGACATCCACGGGCAGCATGAGCACCAGTCGCTTTTATACCATTCTAAACATCTCGAAATTCTCGATGAATATGGAAAATCCCGGATTGAGCCCTTAAAGAAAAAGACGGCAGAGGCCTATCAGGAATATGTGGCTGTGAAAAAGAAGATGGAATATTACCAGAGCGGGAAGGAACAGCTTCTCAGGGAAGCAGATTTTCTGCGCTTTGAGATCGAGGAGATTGAGAATGCCGGGCTGAGGGCCGGGGAGGAGGAGGAGCTGGAAAGCCGGTACCGCCGCTTTTCCAACAGCCGGAGAATCGCCGAGAGCCTTTCCGAGGCTTATCGGGCAGTAAGCGGAGATCAGATAGCGAGAGCCCTGAAAGCGGTGGAAACGGCCTCTCAGTTCGATGAAGGGCTGTCAGAAATCAGGGATCAGCTCTATGATGTAGACTCTCTTATGAGTGATCTGAACCGTGAGATTTCCTCCTACATGGACAGCATGACCTTTGACGAGGAGGCATTCAGGCAGACCGAGGAAAGGCTGGACCTGATCAGAAGCCTGGAAAACAAGTACGGCAATACCATTGAAAAGGTACTTGAAAGCCTTGAGAAAAAGCAGGAAAAGCTGGAAGAGCTGGAAAACTTTGATCTGCTCAGGATGGAGACGGAAAAGCGCCTGTCAGAGCTTACAGCGCGGCTGGAAGAACTGTGCGGGGAGCTTTCAGAAATCCGCCGCCAGACGGCTGTGAAGCTTACAGAGCGCATGAGGGAGGGGCTTTCCGATCTGAACTTTATGAATGTGGACTTTACCATGGAATTCCGGCGGCTTCCTCACTACACTGCCGGCGGATTTGATGAGGCGGAGTTTCTCATCTCGACCAATCCGGGCGAGCCGGCCAGACCCCTTGGAATGGTGGCCTCCGGAGGTGAGCTGTCCAGAATTATGCTGGCTCTCAAGGCGGTTCTGGCGGAGACGGACGATATCCCGACGCTGATCTTTGATGAGATAGACACCGGAATCAGCGGCCGTACGGCTCAGATGGTGTCGGAGAAGCTGAGCCTGATTGCAGAGAGTCATCAGGTGATCTGCATTACCCATCTGCCCCAGATTGCAGCCATGGCGGACAGCCACTATGAGATAAGAAAGACGGCAAGTGACGGCCGTACAGCCACGCAGATACAGCGCCTTTCAGAGGAGCAGAGCATCGACGAGCTGGCAAGGCTTTTAGGGGGAGCTGAGATTACAGAGGCAGTAAGACAAAACGCCCGCGAGATGCGGGCGCTTGCAGGTGAGAAAAAGGGGAGGAGAGCTTCCGAAAAAGCCGGGAAATGACGGCGATTTAGTCGTCATAGCCCATTTTCTCCAGGGCTCTTTCCACCAGCTCTTCCTCCCGATCCAGTTCTTCCTTCTGGCGGATCAGCTCAGTCTGCTTAGAGATAAAGTCCTCGCGGGTGATGTCGCCGGAACGGTAGCTTAATTCCAGCTCATCCTCAGAACGATCCAGCTCATCGCCTTTGGCCTCCAGATTCTGTTTCTGGGAGAAGAGCTCCTCGGCGGTTCCCTCCGGGAGAGCAGGGTTGCTCTTGCGGTAGGCGAGATCCAGGCTGTCCTCAAGGATCTCCTCCTGGGCATCCAGATAGTCCTCCTGGGTTTTCAGATCAGCTTTCTGGCTGGTAAAATCCTCCTGAGAGATAGTTCCGATGCGGAAGGAGGCCTCCAGATTTTCAATGTCGATTTCTACAGCATCTTTTTCAGCCTTGACCTGATAGTAGGTCTCTTCGTCCTTTGCCTGATCTCCTGTCACGATATCGGAGAGGGAAGTCTGGCTGGCTGCCTGTGAAGCGGCTGCCTTCTGTCCCTCTGAGGAAGTGTCAGAGGAGAGTGGCCCCGTCTGTGCCTGAGGCGTCATCCGAGTATTCAGAGCGCTCTGGGAACCCTCCTGAGACTGAGCTTCAGAAGCGGTGATGGTGGTGTCGGTAATTTCCTGGGTTTTATTTCCGGAGGAGGTGCCTGCACACCCGGTCAGAAGAAGGGCGGCAGTAAGACCTGTCAAACCTAAGTTTCTCATAAACGATTTTCTCATAATTTCCATTCCTTTCCAGATAAAAAGTATCTTACAAAATGTTCCGTGCGTTTCCCGTTCTCCCGTCAGGGAGGAAGGAAGCTGCCCCAGCACGCCGGTACGGCTGTTCTGGTTGATAAGTCTATGGTACTAGTGTAAGATTAAAAGTAAATTAAAATACAAAAAATAAAAGAAATTTCTGGATAAAAAAGAGAACAGCAAGGAGGTTTCAGCATGAGAATTTTATTTGCAGAGGATGAGCCGGCCCTCAGGGAAGTGACGGTAAAGCGGCTTAAGGCGGAAGGGTTTGGCGTAGACGGATGCAGGGACGGCAAGGAGGCTCTCGATTATCTGGACAGCACAGACTACGACGTGGTGATTCTGGATATTATGATGCCTGGAATCGACGGGCTGACCGTGCTTCGAACACTCAGAAGCCGGGGAAATACGGTGCCTGTCATGCTTCTGACAGCCAGGGATGCCGTCGCTGACCGGGTGGGAGGGCTGGACGCCGGGGCAGATGACTACCTGACGAAGCCCTTCGAATTTGCGGAGCTGACTGCCCGCATCCGCGCTCTGCTTAGAAGAAATTCTGACAATAAGACGGATACGGCCTCTGTGGCAGATCTGACAGTGGAGTTTTCCACCAGGAAAGTGACGAGGGGAGGGGTGGAGATCAGCCTTTCTTCCCGGGAATTTGCCCTGCTGGAATCCCTGATCCGCCATAAGGGAGCCATACTCTCACGCACACAGCTGGAAAACCAGGTCTGGGATTTTGGCTTTGAGGGGGGAAGCAACATTGTGGATGTCTATATCCGTTACCTCAGAAAAAAGATTGACGATCCCTTCGAGAAGAAGCTGATCCACACAGTGCGGGGAGCCGGCTATACACTGAGGGAGGACTGACATGACAGTGGGAAAAAGGGCCAGAAAGACCAGGACAAAGCTGACTGAGGCAGGCAGGCATCTGTCTATCAAGGCCAGAGTGACGCTGTGGTATACCTTCTTCATGGTTCTGCTCTTGGCCATGGCGGCTGTTTTTATGTTTTCTTCCTCACGCAGGATGTCCGGAAGCCAGATGAAGCAGCAGCTGATGGACACAGTGACAGACAGCGTGCAGCAGGCCAGCTTCCGGTATGGAAAGCTGCAGACAGAAGAGATGGACTTTTATAAGAACGGAGTCTCTGTTTTTATCTATGATACAGAGGGCAGGCTTCTGGCGCCTAATGTGAACCTGGGGCTTCAGGTGGACTCTCTTCTGGAAGATCAGACCATCAAGACAGCCAGCAAAAGAGGAGAGCGTTGGATGCTCTACGATGTATATTCGGAGAAGGAAGGAAATGGATTCTGGGTACGGGGAATGATCTCCATGACAGAGTTTGGACAGGCTTTGGGAAATCTGCCTCTCCTGTTTTTCGGAATGCTGCCTGGCTTTGTGGCCGTGGCAGCCCTTGGAGGCTACAGAATTACGAAGGGAGCCTTCCTCCCAGTCCGTCAGATTGCAGAGACGGCGGAGGCCATCGGCTCTGGGAGCGATCTGAGCCAGAGAATTGAGACAGACGGTTCCGGAGATGAGCTGGATCGCCTGGGAGGCACTATGAACGGAATGCTGGCCAGACTGCAGGCATCCTTCGAGGCGGAGCGCCAGTTCTCATCTGACGTGTCCCATGAGCTCAGGACGCCGATCGCGGTGATTCGCTCTCAGTGCGAGTTCGCCCTGTCAGGGCAGGCAGAGGAAGGAGACAAAGAAGAGGCCTTCCATGCAATTCTCACCCAGTCTGAGCGGATGAATGCTATCGTCTCTCAGCTTCTGCTCTTAAGCCGGGCGGAGAACGGAAAGTTTATTCCCAAAAGGGAGCCGGTGGACTTTGGCACACTCTGCAGCTTTATCTGTGAGGATCTGGAGGCATCGGCTGGAGAAAATCATGTTTCACTTACCTGGGAGACAGGGGAGGCTCAGGTGGTGGGAGATGAGACGCTTCTGATCCGAATGGTTACAAATCTTGTGACAAATGCCATCCGGTACAACAGAGAGGGAGGACATGTCCGCGTGGTCACTGAGCGGAAGAATGGAAGCGTTTTTCTGACGGTACAGGATACGGGCATCGGAATTAAGAAAGAGGACTTGGAAAAGATTTTCAACCGTTTTTACAGAGCAGATGCTTCAAGAAGCACAGAGGGGACAGGGCTTGGGCTCTCCATGGTTAAATGGATCGCGGGTATCCACGGAGGCAGCGTCAGAGCGGAGAGCGTGTACGGAGTCGGAAGTGCATTTACGGTGGAGCTTCCGGACGGCGGCAGGCAGTCGGACGGAGCAGACAGGGGAGAGTAAAACAAAGAACAGAAAAATTCAAAAGACAGAAAAATACAAAGGCTGCTGCAGGAAGCATATTTAAGCTTCAGTCAGCAGCCTTTTATGATATTGCAGAAAACCTGTATCTGGTGGAAGAGGTCAAGCCGTTTCAGGGGCTACAGCATATCAGGGTTATCGCGCATAAATTTGTACTCTGCCACAGAGCGGTCAAAGCCCTTGATGTGGTAGAGCAGCCATTCGAGAACCTCGGTCTTTACCTTCTCCTCAAACTCGGCTGTAGGGCCGTTGGAAGCTGCCAGCATGTCCTTTAATTCCTGGACAGACTTTTTCAGCTCTGCGTGCTTGGCCTTGTGCTCCTCATACCCGGGGTAGCCGATGGAAAGCTGCAGCTTTTCCTCAGCGCCGAAGTGGAAGTCTGTGTAGTCGGACAGATAGCCGAGCATTTTCACTGCGCCTTCCTTGTCGCTTTTATTTTCACAGCTGATAAGCAGGTCGTTGATTTTGGAAATCAGCTCCCTGTGCTGGGAATCGATCATTTCGTTTTTTGTAATCAGGTCGTCTGTGAATTCTGCGTACATATAAGTTCCTCCTTATTTTTTCTTGCGGCGGTATATCTGAACGGTCATGAACTGCTGCCCGGTATTCTCTGCCGCAGGTGAAAACCCTGAAAGGGATTTTCTTAACTAAGTATACCATGATTGCGGAAAGAAAAAAAGACTGAAACAGAAAAAGAGCGGCCAAATGAGTCAGATCCCATTTGGCCGCTCCTGTCAGTTTTCAGACATCAAAGGCAGCTTATTTCTGCATAATATGGATAGCAAATCCGCCGAACTCTCCGTCCAGATAGACATTCTTGATCGTTCCGTCTTCATTGTAGGCAGCGGTATCCATCCGGAAGGAAAAGCCCTTCTCTTTTAACTCCTCCACGGCAGCTGTCAGATCCGGTGTGCGCATGGCAATATGACCGTTTGTGCCGAGGAAGGGAGATTTCATGCACTCGAAGTATGGGCCGCCGAATTCTGATTTCTGTCCGTGGCGGGGCTCTAAGTTAAACATCAGGCTCAGAAGCTGCGCCAGCTTTTCAGCCTCCTCAGGATTCGCGGTGTTGATGCCGATATGCTCCAGTTCAAATTTATTTTTCATAATCACGTACCTCTTTTCTTGAACACTCTGTTTTCAGCATTCCTGCAGTTACATTGGGAATACAATCAGGGCACCGGCTGTCAGGAACAGCAGTCGGATAAAGTACTGGGGAATTGTAAACTTACAGAACTCCTTGCTGCTGTAATTTCCGACGCCCATAACCATGGCCGGCATACCGTCGATGGGGAGGAAGTGTCCGCACCAACCGGAGATAACGATGGCACATGCAGCGGCCGTCGGATCCAGTCCCAGGCTTGTACAGGTGGCAATGGCCAGAGGAGCAAATACGTAAACGGTACCGATTGTAGAGCCTGTCAGAGTTGCCAGAACGCTGGTCAGGATACAGAATACAAAAATCATGACAAATGGATTTACGTTTGTTCCGAGCATATTTGCAACAGTGGAACCAACCAGATCGGTCAGTCCTGTGCTTCCGAGAGCGTCGGCAACACCGATAACACCGGCTGACATAAGGATAATCGGAGCGCTGATCGCATCGCGGATCTCTTTGAAATCCATTACGCCTGTAACCAGGATGACGGCGACAGAAAGACCGGCAATGGCATAGCCGGCGTCACCGATCGTGCTCTGGAGGAGCATGCCGATTACGGCTACTACGAATACGATATAGGTAACATTCTCTTTCCACTTCGGAAGAGAGACGGCTGCGGCCTCCTGAACCTTGGCTGCGTCCTCAGAAGCTGCGGAGATGGGATGATCCGGCAGAAACTTGTACTGGATGACGCAGTTTAACAGGAAACCAACGGACAGGAAAAAGTTTACGACTGCAAACTTTGCAACAGAAACCTGTGCCATTACGCCTGCACTGTTTAAAACAGCGATAACAATACCGTACTGCAATGCAGTATTGAATGGGATTAACGGGTGGTTGGCTGCGAATCCGGCAGTCATAACGACCTTGGACGGGGGCAGCTTTTTGCTGTAAGGAAGCGTGGACAGAAGTCCGATAACCATAACATAGTATGCTGTAGAACCTGTACCGAACAGGCTGCAGCCCAGCATAACAATGAGAATCATGAGCAGGTAGGCTTTGAGTCCTCCCTTGTTGGCTATGTTGAACATGGTTCTCTTAAAGGCAGCGATGAAGCTGGTTTTCTGAAGCGCTGCAATGATTGCCATGAACTCGGCAAGCATTACGATAGTAGCGTTGGAAAATCCGCCGAAAGCAGCCTTAATGTCGGCGATGCCGAAGATGACAAGCAAAAGACAGGCGAGCAGCGGCGGCGCGCCGAAAGGCAGCTTGTCCATCATGATCAGGACGACCATGAACGCTGTGATTGCTAAAGCAATAATCATCTGGGTGGTCATGTGAAGTTCCCTCCTTGTATTTTTGCTGTATTCATACAGGTATGTAGCTGCAATTTGCACAATTCTGTATGGCTTTATCTGATGATAATTATATAAGATGACCGAATTTATGACAAGAAAATAAACAGATTAATGTGTTGCATTTAGAAACAAATATAAAAAATATATAAACTCAACGTAAAAAACGTTAAAAAATGAAACGATATAAATTAAAAGTCAATGAAAAGTTTCATATTAGAACATTCGAACGGACTGGAAAAAGACAGATTGCACGAAAAAGTAAAAAAGGAAGCAAAAAAATTGCTGTTTTTATCAGTGGGTGTGAAATGGGAGAGCTGTACTGGTTTCCGGTTTCGCCATTTGAAAGGAGCCGGCTCCTATTTGGACAATGACTGCCAAATAAAAGCCGGCTCCTTAAGATATGCCCCGGTCTACGCCCGGCGTCCCTTTGCCATGCGGATGGCATAGTCGATGGCGTTCACAAGGCTGAGCTCGTTGCTGGTTCCCTTTCCTGCCAGGGCGAAACCTGTGCCGTGATCCACACTGGTGCGGATGATCGGAAGACCCAGGGTAATATTGACGCCTTCCACGGCTTTCCAGGATTTCAGCTCACGGTCATAGACAAAGCCTACGGTTTTCAGAGGGATATGTCCCTGATCGTGGTACATGCATACGACGATGTCGTACCAGCCGCCGAGAGCCTCTGAAAATACACTGTCCGGAGGGATGGGGCCCATGGCGTTGATTCCCTCAGCCTTAGCCGCCTCGATGGCGGGGCTTATCTCTTCCCTCTCCTCTGTGCCGAACAGGCCGTTCTCACCGCAGTGGGGATTCAGGCCGGCAACGGCAACCTTCGGGTTTTCGATTCCCATATCCCTGCAGGCCTTATCTGCAATCTCGATTACCTCCAGAACGCGGTCCTTCTTTACCCGGTCGCAGGCTTCCCGCAGGGAGACGTGGGTGGAAACGTGCACCACCCGCAGGTCGTGGTGGGCCAGCATCATCGTGTATTTCTTTGTATTGGTGTAGGCTGCATAGATCTCTGTGTGGCCGTCAAAATGTGTGTATCCGTCAGATTTCTCGCCGTGATAGAACTCCAGAGCCTTATTCATGGCTTCCTTGTTCAGAGCGTTCGTGCAGGTTGCGTCCACCTCTCCTGCCAGAGCCAGCTCGATGACCTTTCTGACGCACTGGAAGGCAGCGTTTCCTCCCTCGATGCTCACCTGACCGATGGGGAATGCGCTCACATCCTGGATTAATTCCAGGTGCAGCACGTCAATGGTGCCGGACTCAAATAAGGCGTCACTTACCTTTTCACAGCGGTGAATATTGATGTCGGGACGGCCAACGAAACGGGCCGCCTGTTCGATCATCTTGGCATCGCCGACCACGATGGGGCGGCAGCGGTCATAGACATCGGCGTGAGCCAGCGCTTTGACGGTGATCTCCGGGCCATTGCCTGCAGGATCACCCATGGTAATACCGACAATCGGCTTTTCGTTCATGGTCGTACCTCCTCCCAGGTTAGTGCATGCCCTTGGCTTCGTTTTCTGCCAGAACCTTCTTCAGTGCCTTGATGCCCTCCTCAGGAACCTGGTTGAACGGCGCGCGGCACGGTCCTACGTTGTAGCCTAACAGGCGTGTGGCAGTCTTGACAATGGTGTTCGGGTTGCCGTATTTGAAGCAGGCGCGGAAGCTCTGGATGCTCTCGTTGGCAGCCTTGGCCTCCTCAATTTTGCCCTCCATGAAGAGGTTGTAGATGGATGCCATGGTGTGCGGGTAAACATTTGCGCAGCCTGCGATTCCGCCTGTGCCGCCTGCAAGCAGGGTCCAGATAATTAACTGGTCGTTGCCGGACAGGGTACAGAACTTGCCGTTTGTTTTCTTCTTTCCTGCGTCAATGTAGCCCAGGATGTTTGTGAAGTTTCCGCTGGAATCCTTTGCTCCCACGATATTCTCGATCTGTGCCAGGCGGCCTACTGTGGCGGGAGCCAGGGCGTTTCCTGTGCGGGCCGGAATGTTGTAGAGAACGATGGGCATGTCAACGGCCTTGGCCACAGCCCTGTAGTGCTCGTAGAGCTCGTCCTGGCTGGCAGCTGCAAAGCTGGGAGTGATGATGGAGAGCACGTCTGCGCCGGCAGCCTGTGCCATCCTGCTCTGCTCGATGGTTTCCTTTGTGGAGATGCAGCCTGTGCCTGCGTATACCGGAACACGGCCGTTGCACTGCTCGATTACGGTTTCCAGTACCAGCTGCTTTTCCTTGGCGTTCAGGATGTAGCCCTCGCCGTTTGTTCCGAATGGGAAGAGAGCGTGAACGCCGCCCTCGATCATGCGGTCTACCTGGTTGCGAAGCTCAGCTACGTTGATGCTCTCATCGTCGTTCATAGGTGTGAGAATTGGCGGGATGATACCTTTGATTTCAACTGCTTTCATAAAAAAATCCTCCTGTTCATTTATTCTTATAGTCTGTATGACTGATTCTGCAGAGGCAAAACAGTTCCGGACGGCGGCAGGGAAAAGCTCTTTGGCCCCTGCTGCCGGGAAACATGGTTCCTCTATAAAATTTCCATATAAAGGGCCCGGGCGTCCTCAGGCGTTACGGTGCGCGGATTATTGACTAACAGGCGCTGTACCTGCATGCCTGCCTCTACAAGGCTGTCCAGATCGCTCTCCGGCACGCCGAATTCCTTGAGGCTTGTGGGGATGTCGAGATGTTTTACAATCTCCTCCAGCCGGCTGATGATCCATGCAGACTTCTCAGCGGCGGTTTTGCAGGTCTTTACCTCGTCGTGGCAGCAGCGGTCGTAGGCGATGGCGAAGCGCTCACGGCAGGCCGGCTCATTAAAGCGCATAACCGGTGCCAGCAGAATGGCGTTTGAAACGCCGTGGGCAATATGGTATTTGCCGCCCAGCGGGTAGCTTAAAGCGTGTACGGCTGTGGTGCCGCTGGCTGTGATAGCCAGACCGCCGTAGTAGGCTGCAATCTGCATGCGGTTTTTCTCTGTCATGGCCTCCGGATCGTCGCAGGCCTTCTCGATGTTGTTGAGGATCAGGTCCAGTCCCTCCAGGGCATAGAGATCGCTGAAGGGGTTGGCCTTGTTGCTGGTGAAGCACTCAATGCAGTGGGCCAGAGCGTCCACTCCTGTGGCAGCGGCGATCTTGCGCGGCAGATTCTTGATCATGCGCGCATCGAGGATCACATAGTCGGCGATCATGTTCTCATTGACGATTCCCACCTTTAACTCCTTCTCGGGAACTGCCACAATGGCGTTCGGGGTAACCTCTGCGCCTGTGCCGGCAGTGGTTGGGATCAGGATGATCGGAACGCATTTTTTCGCGCGGCCGGGATCGTCCAAGAGCTCCTTAACACCGTACTCATCGGTAACCAGAATGCTGGCCAGCTTTGCAGCGTCCATAACGCTTCCGCCGCCGCAGGCAACGATCATGTCAGCGCCGCTTGCCTTGAACTCGTCTACCAGCTTCTGAACAGCCATGTAGCTGGGCTCTGCCGGCAGCTCATCTAATACATAGTAGTCAGCTCCTGCTGCCTTCACTGCCTCCTCCGGCAGAGAGAACAGACCGGCTGCCTCGATTCCCTTGTCAGTGAACATTGCCACGCGCTTTACCCCGTTTAATTTGAGGATGGCGGTAATGTTGTCCATAGCGTTTTCCCCGCCGTATACGGCATGGGGCATTTTAAGATTGTAGGTGGTAAGCATGGTTGATAACCTCCTTGTTCTGTTTGCTTCTGTTTTATCTTTATCTGTTCTGCCCTTGAAGAACCGGCTTAGCGGCTCTGAGCAGCAGTCGGATTGTAGAGTCCCACGCGCTCCCGCTTTTCGCCGAGAATATCCTGCTCGGTGAAGCGCACGTACTTGACTCCCTGGCGGGTGCGGGCGGCATAGGCCAGATGAATCATTCCGTCTTTTCCCTGCATGATATAGGGGTATTCGTACTGCTTGTTGTTGGTCTTGTTTTCATCGCCGATGAATCCCTCGCCGCGCTCCATCCAGCGGATGATGGGGAAGGTCAGACCGCCGTCCTCAGACAGGGCCACTGCCACCGGGCAGCGAAGTCCCGGCCATGCTGCCTTTCCAGGCTGTGGATCCGGCGTGCAGGTAGGATTGTAGGCGATGGCGATGCGGCCGCTCTGCAGCTTGACTGCGCTGATGCTGGAGTTATTGTTCGGAAGGGGAGTCGGCTCAGGCTTACTCCAGGTTTCGCCCCAGTCGAAGGACTCGCTGCGGTGAATGCGGTAGGCCTCGCGGTTTCTCATGAAGGCAGCCAGGTGACCTGGCTCCAGCTCCACCACATTGGCATGTACGTGGCCGTTGCTCTCCGGCATCATAACCTTTTTCCACGTTTTTCCCTGATCATCGGAGATGCGGAAGGCTGTCGGATCGCCGGACAGACCGTCTGCAGAATCGGTGCAGATCCAGTTGGAGAAAATCCAGCGTCCGTTGGAGAGGATCTGAATGGGCTGGCGGCAGAAGGTTCCCTCCTCCGGGAATATGGTTTCATACGGTCCCCAGGTGAGGCCTCCGTCTGTGCTCTTCTGACAGCGCACAACAGAGGTAAACTGCATATTATCCTTGCCCTCCTGGCGGTCCAGCTGGGCTGTGTACATGGCCCACACTGCGCTGTCAGGGCCGTAGAACAGGGAGGGATTCTGTTCGCTGCGGGTCGGGTCGCTGGAGATATCCACAGGCGGAAGCCATGCCTGTCCGTCCTTGGGAAGGCGGGAACATACAATGTGAACGTCAGCGCTTCCCTCGTAGGTTCCGGCAAACCAGCAGCACAGCAGGTCGCCGTTTGGCAGTTCCACCATGGCCGGCGCGTGAGCAGTCGGGTAGCCGCCGTTTGGAATCAGGGCCTCGATGGTGCCCATCTCTTCATTTTCATAAACGGTTCCATCCCAGGTAAGTCCCGGGAGCTTTGGATATGTCATATCGTGTACCTCCATTGTATTTGCAATTTTTATGGTTTCGATGTTTCATTCTGCCCGCCGGAACCGGAGGCAATGCGCGAGGCCAGTTCGGTCAGCAGGTCTTCTTTGCCGAAGCCGCCGGATTTTGTGATGACATGGCGCGTGCATCCATTGCAGGAAAAGCGGGCCAGCACCACGCCCTGCTCCAGCTCGCAGAGGGGCTCCAGCTCCGTGACGCCTACACAGTTCATGCACTGTAAAAGTGTGTCTCCGCCGGTCAGCAGAAGAGTGCCCAGAAAAGGACTGGTGAACAGCTCTCCTACCAGATATCCGAGGCTTCCGGCAATACGCACGCGAAGGGTTTCCCGGTCAATGCAAAGTTTTGCCGCATAATCGGCAGTGGGCTGATTGCCTCCCGGATCATTGGTTTCAATGATGCAGCGTGGGTTTTGAGCCAGAATTTCTTCTATCTGCAAGAGCTCTTTCTGTCCATGGCTGCCGGACCAGTAGCCCGGCTCCAGCTTCTGCCTGGGAGTCAGGCGTATCCGTGCAAAGCCTGCGCGCTCCGCCCGATCAAGCTGAGCGAGGGTGATGGGATTGACGCTGCCGCACACCACCAGAAATCTGGGATCCAGGCTTGGAAGCGGCCGGGGCTTTCCTTCAAAAATATCCAGAAGGTCCGGAAGAATGGCGCCGAAGCCTGCGCAGCCGGCAGATATGGAAAGCATGCCGGCTTCTGAAAGCCTCCGGCCGGTTGACAGCAGGTCATCTGTGCTCTCAGCGTCAAAGACAAGGATGCCCGGCTCATCGGGAAGGGAGCTGTCCGGCGTGGGAGCCGGACAGCTCTTTGCCGGAGTACCGCACTGCTCTGCAATCAGCTCCGTCACAGAGGCATGTCTCACAGGCTCAAAGGGATCGAGCCCAAAGGGACTTTCCGTTACCGGGATGCCGTCTATGTAGTGAAAGCCCTGTCTGGTTATCCGCCCCGCCTGCGGGAAGGCAGGCAGAAATGGAAGATTCTTCCTCCCGGATGCCTGAAGGAGAGCCGTAAGCTCCGCACCGATATTCCCGCGCAGCGCCGAGTCTGTCTTTTTGTAAATGTTTCTGATACCGTAAGCCAGAGCCCTCCTGCTCAGGTGAAAGACTTTTTCATAGGCCTCAGACGCCGGAAGATGGCGGGTCTCTGTGTCGACTACCAGCACAGCGGTATCGTGGGCAGCGAAATCCACCTCAGGGTCAACCGTTACCTGCGTGGGAATGCCCCGGGCGGCGAACTGGACGCCGGTATCGAGAGCGCCGGTGAAGTCGTCTGCAATAATGAAAAGAAGGATCATGTGTTTGCCCTCTCTTTTTAGATTATGCTATTATTATGCCGTATTTAAGGTAACTTCGCATCGAAAAAAAGTCACAAAAGCGTTACATTTTTAAACATATTAAATTTTTTTTAGAATTACATTTGTAAAATGTTTCGTAATGAAACTTATATTGCGTGATTTTTTTGTGGGTTTCTGCTATAATAGTATCAAAAATAAACGGAGGGATTTGCAATGGTTGAAACACGTACCCGAATTTTAGGGATTGCCCCCTACGAGGGGATGCATACTGCCATGGATCGGGCAGCTGCCGCGTATCCGAATGTACAGCTTGACGTTTTTACCGGGGATCTGGACGTGGGAGTTGCCATTGTACAGAGTATGTCCCCGAATTCCTATGACTGTATTATTTCCCGCGGCGGCACGGCAGAGCTGATCCGCCAGGTGACAGATCTGCCGGTAGTGGAGATTCAGCTTTCCGTATATGATGTGCTGAGCACCATGAAGCTGGCTGAGAATTATTCTAACCGCTATGCCATCGTCGGTTTTCCCAGCATTACGGAGCCGGCCCATACATTGTGCGATCTGCTGGGTTACCAGCTTGATATACTGACCGTACACGGGGCAGATGAGGCTACGGAAACGCTGGAGCGGCTGAAAAAAGACGGCTACCGCATGGTAGTCTGCGACATGGTGACCCATACTATCGCAAGAAAAATGGAGCTGGACGCATTTCTGATCACCTCAGGCGTGGAGAGCCTGCATGCGGCCATTGACCAGGCCATCAATATCAGCCTCTGGTTTGGAAGGATCCGCCAGGAGAATACGTTTCTGCGAAGCATTACCCAGGGACAGAACGGGCGGGCAGTTGTCCTCGATGCCGACGGCGCCGTCTTTTACAGCAGCCCTACAGAGCCGCCAGACGGGCTGGCAGAGGCTCTGCGCTCCCATCTCGGGGAGGTGCCCGGGAACGGTTCTATGAAATTTTATTATACGGATCGCAGCCAGCTCTACAGCATCACAGCTCAGACCCTCTTGATGAATACGGAGAGATACTGCCTGTTTTACTGCGTGCCCTCACGCATTCCGCTTCACTCCCATTGGACGGGAATCCGTACCATGAATAAGGGGGAGTGTGAATATCTGTTTACAAACAGCTTTTACAGCATCAGCGGAGCTATGGGCACTCAGGACGCGGAGATCCGGGCACTTGCCGCTGTACATCACCCTGTCATGATCCGCGGAGAGTCCGGCACCGGAAAGGAGCAGATTGCATGGTTTCTCTATCTACACAGCCCGCAGGTGAATAAACCCTTTGTGGCGGTAAACTGTGAGCAGATGAACGACAAGAGCTGGGACTTTCTCCTGGGCCATTATAATTCGCCGTTAAATGCTACCGGCAATACGATCTATTTTCAAAATTTTGAGGCAATTCCAGAACAGAGGGCATCAGAGCTCTTGGCAGCCATACAGGAAACAGGGCTTGCCAGGCGCGTGAGGCTTCTCTTTTCCTTTGACTGCCGGGACAGCGAGCCGGTTCCTGAGATGGCCCGACGCTTCATGGCCAGGCTGGGCTGCCAGACACTGAACCTGCCCTCTCTCAGAAGCCGTTCCGATGAGATTCCCTCCCTGGCAAGTCTGTATCTGGCGAGTATGAAGATGGAGCTGGGAAAACAGATCTCTGGCTTTGAGCCAAAGGCCATAGAGATGCTGCGCCAGTATGACTGGCCAAACAATTACACACAGTTTAAGCACATTTTGGAATCACTTGCGATGATGACAACCTCCACCTATATCCGCAGCAGTATGGTGGCAGAGCTTCTGGCCAAGGAGCGCTCTGTACGGCGGGGGCTGGTTCAGGCGTCTTCCCTTGTGAGCACCGGGAGAACCCTTGAGGAAATCATCAGGGAGGTGGTGGAGCAGGCCGTGACGGCCAACAACGGAAACCGCGCAGCCGCTGCCCGCCAGCTGGGCATCAGCCGGACAACCCTCTGGCGCTATCTGAGCAAGAATGGTGATCTTTCGCAGGAATAAAACCGCGGACGCAAAATGAGGTATAAAAGCCTGAAAACTTTAATATGATGTAAAAAACGTTCTCAGGGGTAGCCCTATGAAGGAATATATTGAGGAACGGGCCGTAACCATTGCCAATTACATCATAGACCATAATGCGACAGTGCGACAGACGGCGAAGAAGTTTGGGATCAGTAAGTCGACGGTACATAAGGACGTAACAGACCGCCTGGAAGGCATCAATCCGTCCTTGGCCGCCCAGGCCAGAGTGGTTCTGGACATTAATAAGGCAGAACGCCATATCCGCGGCGGACTTGCCACGAAGGAGAAGTACCAGCATCAGCTTCAGGCCTGCAGCACAGATGAGAAACTTATGTAGCTCAGGCGTCTGGCAACAGTTGAATAAATTCATTGAATAAAGAGAAAAGCTCCCTAATAGAATGGTAATAATCAATCGACAGGGAGCTTTTTTCATGAAACATATTCTTAGAACCAGAGGTGCCGCCATTCTCGCGGCCGGCGTCCTGATTCTCGCAGCATGCCTGCTGGGCGGCTGTACCGGAAAAGAGGAGGCGGCCAAGGTAAGAGATTTGGAGTTTACCGTGATAGGACAGAATGAAATTCCGCAGGAGCTGGCCGATATGATTGGACAGAAAAAGAATGAGGAATTCAAATTGACCTATACAGACGGTGCGGATCTTTACATAGCAGTGGGGTATGGAGAGCAGCCTACCGGCGGATACAGCATCACGGTTCCGGAATTCTACCTGACTGAAAACTCTATTGTCATCAAAACGGAGCTGCAGGGGCCTGAGAGTACGGAACAGGCAGGAAATTCACCCTCTTTCCCCTATATTGTGATAAAAACTCCGTTTATGGAGGAACCGGTGGTTTTCCAGTAGTTTTATTATGTATGAGAAGATAAGCGAAGGACATGGCTGCTGCAAAGAGCCGTCGCTTTCCTGCAGCAGCATAACATAAATTTTTAGATGTCTGAAAATCAGACAAAAAATGATATAGAAATTTGTGAAAGATCACAATGAAAATCAAGAAAATGGTACTTGACTTTACAGAAAGAATTGTTACACTGAGGCTATCTTCCAAATCCCCCTGCTCTCAGGGCAGGGAGCAGTCCAATTCTGGCAGACGCATCCAAAAACAGCTGTGGCAGCCATCCTGCCGTGTCCCAGAGAGTAAAAATTACGAAAAGAATGAGATGTAAAGAGGATAAGGTATAAGGAGAAAAATATAGAGAGAAGTAAGATACAAAAAGAATAGGGTACCCATAAACGGGACAGAGAAAAGCAAATTGTGAAAAGCAGGCAGCGAAAAGCAAACAGAGAAAACCAGACAGCGAAAAGCAAACAGCGAAAATCAGACAGAGAAAACCAGACAGCCAAAATCAGACAGAAGGCAGAGGGCAGCCTGTATTTCCAGGTATGGAAAAATAGAGTAAGCGGAAAAGAAGAGGAGCCATGCGGAATGAGACCGTAAATCTTTTCTCCTTACAGGCAGAGATAAAACCAGCATATTTTCAGGAGGAATAGCTGTGGACAGAGGCAGGCAGAGAAAAACAGAGAGAGAAATAAGAGACAGTCAGGGCAGAGGAGTACAGAGGAAAGGGAGCCGACGGGGTGTTCGGAGCAGACTCCCTTTGTCATTCCTCGCTTCTGGTATACTTTTAGCATCGTTCTGTCCTGTCTGCGTCCGCGCTGAGACACTGGATGCAGAAATTTATCAGGAAGACCGCCGGGGAGAGATACCCGGGAGAGAGCTGTTTGAGAAAGAAATATCCGATGCGGAAATGCCGGACAGAAGGATGCATCAGGAGGAAATATCTGGAAGAGATTTACCGGGACAAGATATGCCGGGAGAGGGAACGTACAGAAAGGAGGAAATGCGCAGAAAAGAGGAAACGTACAGAAAGGAGGCTGAGAAGGAAAAAGAAGAGGGCGTAACACCGCAGGAGGGGCCGTTTCCGGAAGAGATTTTAGAGTATTCTGCGCCGGAAAATTCCAGGGAAAAACTTCAGGAACCTCAGCAGCTGATAGAGAGGGGAGGAAAGACATACAGACTCTCTTCGTGGGAGACGGTGAAGGAGGAAAAAGACAAGGACAGGCAGTATAGGGAAGCCTCCGTTGTATATGAGTTGGTTGGCGCGGAGGCAGAAATCCCGGACGAGGCTGAGATAACGGTGGAGGGGCTCACGGAAAAAGTAAAAATGCCCCTCCTGCGCACTGAATTTTATAATGAGAGGTGGGAGCCGGATTTTGAATGTATCCTTACCTTCCACAGCTGTGAGTCAGATGTGTATGAGCTTGGAGAGACTGAAATTTACGCAGATCACAGAGCAGAAAAGCCGGCTCTCGGGCAATTTGAGGAAGAAATTCTTGGCCTTTTGGGTCTGTCAGGAGAGAGATACCGGATCCTGGAGTATCAGTGGGCCGAGGAGCCGTATGAGGATGAGACCGGGATTCTGTGCAGAAAGGCCAGGGCATCCGGAGAACGGCTGGTGCGGGACTGCCGTGCTGTGTACGGGGGAATGACTGACATGGAGCCGCCGCCTTCCTACAGAACAAAAGCGGTTTATGTTCTGGAGCGGAAAATGGTCCCCGAGACGGCTGGCGGAGAGGAGAAAGCAGAGAGTATGGAAGGGCAGAGGGAGCCGGATAGGGATTCTTTGGAGGATTCATTGAAAGAAAAGCTTGTGAAGGTGGTCACAGTCACAGTAGCAGTTACAGTGGGTATCGGCACCATCCTTATTTTTCTGGTGATTCTGCGTTTTGTCTGGCGGACAGGGAGGAGGATTCTGGAACAGTTTTTTGACTCCCATTAGTTAGCTGTACTGACTATTGTGAAATGAGAGTTAATTGAGCGTGGGAGCTGGCTTCCCGCTGCTCTCAGGACGCCAGCCAGGGAGCAGCATGGCCGGCGTCTCTCTGACTCAGTTTCAGCATCTGCCATTGTGGTCAGCCAGGGAGCATGATATTAAGCAGGACGCACAGAAGGGACCCGATAAGGGTTGGGAGCAGAAAGGCAACGGCCGTCCACAGCCAGCTTCCTGTTTCCTTCCTGATGGTCAGGCAGGTAGTTGAGCAGGGCCAGTGAAAGAGGGAGAAAACTGCCATACAGAGGGCAGTTTTCACAGTCCACCCGTGGGCAGACAGAAGAGAAAAAAGCTGAGCCTGATCGGACATTTCAACCAGCTGGCCGGTCTGCAGATAGGCCATCAGGATAATGGGAATTACAATCTCGTTGGCGGGAAAGCCCAGTATAAATCCGGTCAGGATCACGCCGTCCATACCCAGAAACTGTCCAAGTGGTTCAAGAAGGCCGGAGAGCCGGGAGAGCAGGCTCAGATTTCCGACGTTAATATTGGCTAACAGCCAGATAACAAGCCCTGCAGGTGCGGCCACCATGAGAGCGCGCCCCAGAACGAAGAGAGTCCGGTCAAAGACAGAGCGGATCAGTACCTTGCCGATCTGCGGCTTTCTGTAGGGCGGAAGCTCCAGGGTGAAAGCAGAAGGAATCCCGCGGAGCAGCGTCTTGGACAGAAGAAAGGAGGACAGTAAAGTTGCGGCAATTCCCAGCAGAATCAATCCGGTCAGGAAGGCGGCCGTTATGAGAGAGCAGAGGAAGGGCGAGCCGCTTCCCGCTTCTTTAAACAGTCCGAATCCTCCCATAAAAAACAGGGAGATCAGCATAATGAGCGTAGGAAATCTCCCGTTGCAGGGAACCAGGGAGTTTGTGAGAATGGCGATCAGGCGCTCTCTGGGAGAGTCGATAATCCGGCATCCCACAACTCCGGCTGCATTGCAGCCAAAGCCCATAGCCATGCGTAGTCATCGCCGGCAGCGCCGCTTTTGAATTTCCTCTTTACATGCTTCAAACACAGCTTCGCTCACAAGAGGCTCGTGGGTTCTTCCGGCATCCACCCACAGCTCCGCAGGGTTTGCCACCGTCAGCCTGCTTTTGAAGGAGAGTTTGCGGCTTTTTCCCTGAATCATACGGCCTAGGTAAACGGGATTGTGGAGCATTTTTAAGACGGAGTTCGCTGTCCAGATACGTTTAACTGTGTAATTGTTTTCACAGAGCCATGGATGCTTCAGGCAGCGGTAGACAGCGGGGGAGGGGATTTTTCTCTGATTTAAACTGTCTGCGATCTCAGCAGGTGTTCTGCCCTCAGCTCCCATGGAGAATATTTCTTTAACGATGGAGGCGGTCTCCGGATCGGGAATCAGCTGCACAGGAGGGCCGGGCTGCTTGATATAGCCGTAAGGCGCAAAATTTCCTATATAGCTTCCGTCCTCCATCCTCGTCCGCAGGGAAGAGCGGATCTTTCTGGAAATATCTCTGGCATACATTTCGTTGATGATATTTCTGAAGGGAATGAGATCCATGTCGGAAACAGCTGAATCATAGCCGTCGTTGACTGCAATAAAGCGGACATTCATCGAGGGGAAAAAAAGTTCTGTGTACTGCCCGGACAAAATATAATCTCTGCCGAGCCGGGACAGATCCTTGGTCATCACAAGATTAATCTCTCCCCGCTTAATATCCCGGATCATTTCCTGAAATGCAGGCCGGTCAAAGGTGGTTCCAGACCATCCGTCGTCCGAATACTCGCGGACGATGGGAAAGCCCTTCTCCTGTGCATACCGCAGCAGAAGCCTGCGCTGGCTTCCGATACTGGAACTTTCCTTTCGTCCGTCATCGTCTTTTGAGAGCCGCAGATAGATAGCTCCCCGCAAATGACAGCCTTCACGGTTCTGAGGCTGTTGGCCTGCGGCGTTTCCTCTTTTCAAATGCCTGTCGTACGTGTCGTGCTCATACTGCAACTGTGCTCACCTCGTTTGGCGGCGGCTGTTTAAGAGGCAGCCGCTATGCGTTCTATAAAATATATGAAAAACAGCCAGTCTCCTTTCCCGGATGTCTGTGAGAACAGGAGAAGTTATGAATCTGCCGGCAGCTGGAGCCCTGTATGAAAAGCTGGGGAAGAAACTGCCAAATCATAAATTTCCATAAAACGGTTGTGCTGGATCTTTAAAAATAGTATGATAGCCATAGAAATGATTTGAGAAAATGAGGAAAGTGAAATATGGCGGTATTAATGTCAGAGCTGTGCAGCCAGGGAGCAGATTTAATCTGGAAGCAGTGCAACGAGGAGCTGTTTGCGCAGGGACTTGAATATTTAGAGAGAGCAGCAGAGGACGGGGATGCGGATGCTCTCTTCTTTCTGGGACACTGCTACAGCTGGGGAGATGCGGCGGTAGGCTTTAATGATAAAAAAGCATATGAGTGTTATCTGGCCGGTGCGGAAGCCGGAAGCGCCCGCTGTGTGCTGGGAGCGCTGCGGGCGGGGCAGTACGATGAGCGGCTGCAGGCGCAGGCCCGGTATTCTCTGGCAGAAAGCCTTCAGATTGTGATGGAAGCGGCTGCAGGAGGGGAGCCCTATGCCGCTTATCAGCTGGCAGATGGATTTTACTATGACGATTTTTATGACATTCTTCCCAAGAGCGAGCGGGCTGCCGGAAACTGTTTCAAATGGTATGAAAAGGCGGGAGAAGGCGGAATTGTAAATGCCATGGAGAGAGCAGGAAAATGCTGCTTTTCCGGGACCTATACCCGCAAGGATGTGTCGGCGGGACTCTATTGGGCAGAGAAAGCCGCAGCAGCCGGGAGCGCCTGGGGGCTGCTGAAGATGGGGCTGTTTACCCTGGAACAGCAGGATTATGAGGCCGCGTTTGCCTATTTGTATGCAGCCGCCCGCCAGGGAGATGAGGAGGCCCCCTTCTATCTGGGGGAGATGTGTCTGAACGGGGCGGGAACCGAACAGGATACCGAGCAGGCGATTGCCTTCTTTGAGGAAGCCGCCAGGCACGATAACAGGGAAAGCTTTGTCAGGCTGGGGCAGATCTACTCAGAAGGAGAGTATGAAAATTATGAGAGAGCCTGCTACTGGTACAGCAGGGCCTATGCCGCCGGAGATCATCAGGTTGGCCTTGCTCTGGGAAGACTGTACTGTATGCCGGGAGAGTACCAGGATTTCCAGAAGGCCGAAAGGCTTTTAGCTGAGTATGCCCAGGGGGAAGAGGATGGACAGGCCTGCTGTCTGCTGGCTCATCTTTACCATGAGGGCCTGATTCCAGGCTCCGGTGCAGAAAAAGCGGCGGCGTATTTCGAGCAGGGCGCATCCATGGGAAATGATGAGTGTATTCAGATTCTCGGGCATCTCTACTTTGAGGGAGAGGAGCTTCCCCAGAACTATGCCAGGGCCTATGAACTGCTAAACAGCTCCTGGGAAAAGGGGACGCTTAGGGAACTGTGCCAGCTTGCCTATCTGTGCCGGAATGGCTATGGATGTGAAAAAGATGAGAAGCGGGCTGCAGAGCTGTACAGGAAGGCTGCAGAGACTGAGAAAAACGCGGATGCCTACTATGAGTTGGGCAGCTTATATGAAAAAGGAACACAGATTCAGCGGGATCTGGAGCAGGCGGTCGATTACTACAGACAGGCAGCTCTTTTGGGAAATGACAGCGCCAGAAGGAGGCTTACACACTTTAAGCGCAACATTTTTGGAAAGTGGAAGTATGTCAACTGACAGGAGGAGTGGGAGTCTCTAAACGGTGCGGCAAGTCTGGAACACCGGCCAGCAGACAGATAAACGGAAAAGAAGACTGGATGAAAGCGGGAAATTGACGGAGATGAAAAAGACAATAGGTATTCTGGCCCATGTGGACGGAGGAAAAACAACTTTTTCAGAACAGCTTCTGTATCATGCGGGAATTTTAAAGACGCCCGGAAGGGTAGATCAGGGAAATACGCTTTTGGACAGTGATCCGGTGGAGCGTTCCAGAGGTATTACCATATTTACGGATCAGAGTCCCTTTGTCTTTGAAGGTAATACTTATTATCTGATGGACACACCGGGGCATGTGGATTTTTCAGCGGAGATGGAGCGGGCTGTGATGGCCCTGGATGCAGCCATCCTTCTGGTGGCGGCCGGTTCCGGAGTGACGGCTCATACTGTGACACTCTGGCGTATCCTGGAAAAATATAAGGTACCTGCCTTTCTGTTTTTCAACAAGATGGATCTGGAGGGAGCTGACAGGGAAAAGCTGCTTTTTCAGGTGAGGGAGCGGCTGAGCACAGATGCTGTTTTGGTGGCAGAGCCGGAGGCCCAGAGTCTGGAATCAGGAACGCTCCAGGAAGGAGAGACAGAAACGTCCCGCAGGCTGACAGAATTTATCTGCGAGAGAGAAGACAGGCTATTGGAGCGGTACCTTTCGGACAGCCTGACAGGGGATGAGCTGAAAAGCGGGGCGCAGGCGCTGATCCGGGAAAGAAAGCTGTTTCTTTGCATGTGCGGGTCTGCGCTCAGAGATCAGGGAATAGTCGAATTCTTCCGCCTGTTTAACTGCATGCTGGAGGAGGGGGACGAAAAGGAAAGAGAGGAGCTGCCCTTTCGGGGACTTGTCTATAAGATTCGCCATGATGACAGACAGAACCGTCTCACCTTTATAAAAATTCTGCAGGGAAAACTGAGAGTCAGGGATGAGATACGCTTTTGCCAACAAGCGGAGTATAGCGGCAGCTCTGGAAGAGACGGGGAGGAGACAAACGGAGCTGAAAAAGGCCTGGAAGAGGCAGCGGCGGAAAAAATCCATGAAATACGGAGCTATTGTGGAAAAAAATTCAGCTCCATGAAAGAAGCGTCTGCAGGGGAACTCTGTGCAGTTACAGGCTTGTCCATCCCCCGCTGCGGTTCACTGATCGGAACGGGCGGCAGGGAAATGGAGAAAGCTGACTTTTTTCTGGTTCCGTCTCTGGCAGCCAGGGTGATACCAGAGGAAGCACAGGCAGCCGCCTCCGCTGAGGAGTTTCAGCGTCTTACAGACGAACGTACAGAGCTGATGCAGAAAATCATCAGGTATATGCGGCTGCTGGAAGAGGAGGAGCCTCAGCTCAGCCTGTCGCTTTCTCCCCTCACTGTGTCGGTTATGGGTGAAATACAGCTTGAGATTATAAAACAGATGTTCAGAGAGCGGTGGGGAATTGACATCGCCTTTCTTCCGCCCAAGGTAATTTATAAGGAAACGATCGGGAAGCCGGTTATGGGCTACGGTCACTACGAGCCGCTCAGGCATTATGCGGAGGTGGCGTTCAGGCTCGAGCCGGGGGAAAGAGGGAGCGGAATTCAGTTTCGGAGCGAGTGCCCTTTGGACGAGCTGGCACAGAACTATCAGAATCTGATACGAACCCACGTGTTTGAGCGGGTACACAGGGGAATCCTCACAGGCGCTCCTCTGACGGATGTGACGGTTGTTCTGACAGCAGGCAGAGCTCATCAGAAACATACCGAGGGAGGCGATTTTCGCGAGGCAGTATACCGGGCTGTCAGGCAGGGGCTTGAAAAGGCGGAAAATATCCTGCTGGAGCCCTTTTATCGTTTTGAAATTGCAGTGGAAAACAGCCTGACAGGCCGGGTGATGGCGGATATTCAAAAGCGCTCAGGAACATTTGAACCGCCGGTGAGCCAGGGAAGTATGACAGTCATAGCCGGAAGAGGGCCGGTGTCAGAGTTTGCGGATTATCCGGCTGAGCTGGCTGCCTTCAGCCGCGGAGGGGGGAGCATTTCACTTATAAGCGACGGGTACGATGCCTGCCATGACGCCTCGAAAGTGATAGAAGAAATTGCTTATGATAAGGGGGCAGACAAGGAAAACACATCAGCTTCAGTATTCTGCGCCCATGGGGCCGGATTTCTCGTTGCCTGGGATCAGGCGGAAAGATACATGCACTGTCTGAAAAAATAAGAAGGAGGCCGGGAGAAGGGGCGGCAAAGGACTGGGGAACCGGGGCAGTGACTACACACATGGTTAGGCACTGCTTTCCGCAGGCGCGGCATTTTTTAAATGCACAGTCCATATTGAACGCAGCTCTGGGCAGGTAGCCTAAATCCTCAAGAAGGGTAAACAGAGGGAAAAAAATGGCCATGGGAGGAAGCATGACGGAGACAATCCATGCCGCCGACCAGAACACTCCGAATACCAGGGCATCTGTAAACGGCTTTGGAGCTCCGGCAGCGCTCAGGGCAGAGGCCATCCATGTCTCGAGCCTGTAAAACTGCTCCCAGAGGAATGACGACGGGTAGTTTGCCCCGGTAATGGTAATCCAGAAGATGAGGAGCAGAAGCAAAATCATCACAAGGCTTCCGGTCAGACGGCCCGTTAGAAAACGGTCGATGGCTTCCTGGCGCTTTCTGTAATCAGGTTTTGTGTACCGTACAGCCTGCGCAGCCAGAGCTTCAGGAGAGAAGTCATTAATTTTACAGAGATTCTGTCCAGTGCGCTGATTTGGGGATACGGATTCCATGGAAACTCCCCTTAACATACAGCCGTGACAGCCGCAGCACTCAGCGCAAGGCTTTTCTGTGTCTTCACGAAATGGACAATGGGAAGGCAGGCTGTCCGAATTGACATTCCCGGGTTCTGTTTCGGAGGAAACCTCAAAAATTTTTTCTTTCAGAATATTGATTTGTCTTCTGTCTCTGGCTGTACAGGGAGTAACCGGAATGCCCAGCTCCCGTTCCAGCAGAGAGAAATCAATGACAATCCCCTTTTTTTCCGCTTCATCGCAGAGGTTGATGCAGAAGAGGAAGGCGGTGCCGGCAGACAGGGGAAGTTCAGAAAGCTGCTTTAAGAGATGGAGACTTCTTTCCAGACAGGTGGCGTCTCCGATCACGATCAGCACGTCTGCCTGACCGGAACAGATAAAATCTCTGGCAATTTCCTCCTCCTCTGAATGGGTGCGAAGGGAGTAGATTCCCGGCAGATCCGTCAGCTCACAGACGGATTCTCCCAGGGAAAAAACGCCGGTGGCGCAGGCTACTGTTTTTCCGATCCAGTTTCCCGTATGCTGCCTGAGCCCTGTAAGGCCGTTAAAAACAGTGCTCTTTCCCACATTCGGATTTCCCACAAGGGCGGCTTTAACAGTTTTCAAGTGAGTCCACCTCCTTCAGGTCTTCCTGCATGTCAGGCTCCTCAGCCAGAATGAGCCGGGAGTCCTCCCGCCGCAGCGCAATGACGGCATTGCGGACAAGAAAAGCAGAGATAGCCCCATGACTGCGGCTGAGAGTGCAGGTAACAGCAGTGCCGGGGGTAAAGCCCAGATCTAAAAGACGAGCGGTAATCGATCTATCATCTGACAGCCAGCGGATGACAGCCGACTGGCCTGGTTTCAGCAAACTAAGAGGTCTAAGCATACTCTCACATCATAAAAAGGACGTTACTATTGAATATGCCAGAGCTGGAAAAAGAGTGACAGAACAGACTTATGTGCAGAAAATCTGCTACAGAAATACAGGAACATCCCCATCAATCTTCATGGAGTGCTCTGTCACAAGACAGTCCTTTGCCAGAATCTGTACACCATTCTGGCTGATACGTTTCAGCGCATCGGCAAAAGCGGGATGGGTCCCTCGATTGGGCGTAAAAGCATAGATTCCTTTCATCTGGATGACAAAGAGTACATAGGCCTGAAATCCGCTTTTCACAGCCTTCTCAAGTTCCAGAAGGTGCTTCAGCCCGCGCTCTGTGGGGGCATCTGGAAAGCTGGCAGTTCCGTTCGTTTCAAGAGTCACTCCCTTGACTTCCATAAAACAGAAGGAACCGTCCTTACGAAAAGAGAGATCAAACCGTGAGCCGCCGAACCGAACCTCCCGTTTGACATCGGAAACGGGGCCCAGGCCGCCCTGGCACAGCCATTCAAAGGCTGCCTGATTAGGAGCCTGTGAGTCCATGTTGATGAGAAGCGTCTCCCCGTACCTGCCGGCGCGCTCTTTATAGACGCCGATGAGGGAGTACTCTGTTTTCCTGCCCTTCTGAAGCGCATCAGGGTGGTGCTCGATCAGGACAGAGGTGCCTGGGATCAGAAGCTCCCGGCAGCGCCCTGTGTTTTTAACATGGCAGACAGCCGTTTTGCCGGAGGATGAGGAGGGGAGGGAAACCAGGGCGGTAAAGCGGTTTGGACGTTCCAGAAAAACAGCGCTTAAGATATGGTCGTAATTCATAAAATCTCCTTTATAAGGGCGCGCCGGGCGGCTGTCTCCTGTCTGTTTCAGAGAACAATACCCGTTCAGGCGCCTGTGCGAAATTATTCTATTTCCAGTATGCTATTTATTTTGCACGAGAAAGGCAAAAAGGTCAACCGCAGACTGTGAAAGCTGCCCGTCTGCTGTCTGTCCGCGCCGCTGATAGCTTTTTTGGGAGGTGCTGCTCTGCCCTTTTCAAGTTGCGCTTCCAGATAAAATATGATAAAATTTTGAACCATACAAATATTCTGATTCAGGGAAAGAGAAGATTCAGGCATAGTATAGAAATGTGTTTGATATTTCCGGAAACCACAGAAAAAATGAAGCCGGATCATGGCGAAAGACCAGTCAGAAGCCAGAGAGGTCCAAGATAAGAAAGGGGCCGGATTAGGCAGAAAAGAGGATGAGAAGAATGGAAATTTACTACAACAGTACCAGAGGCGGCGAGAACCATGTGACAGCTTCCCGGGCGATATTAAAGGGGCTGGCAGATGACGGAGGACTTTTTATGCCGGAGAAAATCCCTGCTCTTGACTGTTCTCTCAGGGAACTGTCAGGCATGAGCTATCAGGAAACGGCATATGAGGTGATGAAGCTCTTTTTTACGGATTTTACTGAGCAGGAGCTGAGAGACTGCATCAGCCGTGCCTATGACTCCAAATTTGATACAGAGGAGATTGCTCCGCTTGCAAAGGCAGACGGCGCCTATTATCTGGAACTGTTTCACGGAAGTACGATTGCATTTAAGGATATGGCGCTGTCGATTCTGCCCCATCTGATGACGACGGCAGCCAGAAAAAACAGGGCAGATAAGACCATTGTAATCCTGACGGCTACTTCCGGGGATACGGGAAAGGCAGCTATGGCCGGCTTTGCGGATGTGCCGGGGACGAAGATTATCGTATTCTATCCCAAGGGCGGAGTGAGCCGGGTGCAGGAGCTTCAGATGGTGACGCAGAGGGGAGAGAATACGGCAGTGGCATCTATCGCCGGAAACTTTGACGATGCCCAGAGCGGAGTGAAAAAGATTTTTGGAGACAGGGAGTTTGCCGCTGAACTGGCAGACAGGGGCTTTGTCCTCTCCTCCGCCAACTCCATCAATATCGGACGTCTTGTGCCTCAGATCGTGTATTATGTGTATGCGTACGGAAAACTCCTGGAAAACGGTGAGATTGAGGAGGGAGAGAAAATCAACATCACAGTTCCCACCGGAAACTTCGGAAATATCCTGGCAGCCTATTTTGCCAAGAGAATGGGACTTCCGGTCAGCCGCCTGATCTGCGCCTCCAATGACAATAAAGTGCTCTATGATTTCTTCCAAACAGGTGTTTATGACAGGCGCAGAGAGTTTATTCTCACAACCTCTCCGTCCATGGACATTCTCATCTCAAGCAACCTGGAACGTCTCCTCTACCTGGCCTCCGACTGCGATGCAAAGGCAACGGGAGAGCTGATGAGGCAGCTTGCCGAAAACGGTTTTTATGAGATTGATACTGCCATGAAAGAAAAAATAGCCGACTTTACAGGCGGTTTTGCAGACCAGGAAGAAAATGCCGGGGAGATCCGCAAGGTATTCAGGGATACCGGCTATCTGATGGACACCCATACAGGTGTCGCCTCCTCTGTATACAGAAGATACAGGGAGGAAACCGGCGATCAGACAAAGACAGTCATTGCCTCCACGGCAAGTCCTTACAAATTTTCCAGAAGCGTGATGGAGGCAATCTGTGACTGCACAGAGGAGAGGGAAGCACTTCCTGAGGATGAATTTGAGCTGTGTGACAAAATGGCGGAAAAATCAGGAATTCCTGTTCCCATGGCTGTAAAAGAGATAAGAAATGCCGAGATCCGCCACAATCGCACGTGCAGGCCGGAGGAAATGGAGGATATGGTGAGACAGATTCTCTGGCAGGAGAGATAGGGATTGTTATTTTGTTCACAATGCTGGAATTAAACGGTATTTCGGCAGAAGTCCTGCACATTACAGCGGGCACACAGGGAAGCAGCAGAGAGGCAGGGAAACCTGTCTGGACAGAATATACAGAAATTTTTGAAATACAGCCTGAATAGTGTACAAAAACTATAATTTTCACCTGTTCTGTCCAGACCGGATCTGGAAAAACAGAGCCGGGGAATCCGCATATTAAAATGAGGAACAGCTTTTCAAAAAACAAAAAATGGTATATAATAAGCGCAGGTAAGTAGAGAAATGCGAAGGAGGTTCAGCAATATGTTAGTATCAGCGAAAGAAATGCTCAATAAAGCAAGAGAGGGCAAGTACGCAGTTGGCCAGTTCAACATTAACAATCTTGAGTGGACAAAGGCAATTCTTCTGACAGCAGAAGAGTTAAAATCCCCGGTTATCCTCGGCGTATCTGAGGGTGCAGGAAAATACATGACAGGCTTCAAGACAGTTGCGGCTATGGTTGCAGCTATGGTAGAGGAGTTAAACATCACTGTTCCGGTTGCCCTGCATCTGGATCACGGCTCCTACGAGGGCGCTAAGAAGTGTATCGAGGCAGGATTTTCATCCATCATGTTCGACGGCTCCCACTATCCGATTGCCGAGAATGTGGAGAAGACAACGGAATTAGTGAAAATCTGTCATGAAAAAGGCATTTCTCTTGAGGCAGAGGTCGGCTCCATCGGCGGCGAGGAAGACGGCGTTGTAGGTATGGGCGAGTGCGCAGATCCGAACGAGTGCAAGGCTGTGGCAGACCTCGGCATTGATATGCTGGCAGCAGGAATCGGAAACATTCACGGAAAGTATCCGGAAAACTGGCCGGGATTAAGATTTGACGTTCTCGAGTCCATCAAGGAGAAGGTAGGCGATATGCCTCTCGTTCTTCACGGCGGTACGGGAATTCCGGCAGACATGATCAAGAAAGCCATTTCTTTAGGCGTTGCAAAGATCAACGTAAATACAGAGTGCCAGTTAGCATTCGCTGATGCAACACGCAAATATATTGAAGCAGGCAAAGACCTTGAGGGCAAGGGATTCGATCCGCGCAAGCTCCTCGCTCCTGGTACAGAGGCAATCAAGGCGACAGTAAAAGAGAAGATGGAATTATTTGGTTCCGTTGGAAAGGCTTAAGCTGTCCCTCAGATGAGATAAGCCAGCCTGCCCGGATTTCTGCGCGCAAGGAGCAGAATTTCCGGGCAGGCGGGCTTATTTTCTTTCCAAGTGCCGGCGCGTCCGTTTTGGGAATGTTTGTACAGGGAACTGACATAGGGAAAAGAAAGGTGATCCCCGGCGCGGCTGTCAAGGGACAGTCCTGAGGATTTGACAAATATTAAATTGGAGGAATATTCAGATGAGCAGCATCACAAATGTATCCGAGATTTTCGGAAAGAATGTATTCAATGATTCCGTGATGAGAGAGCGCCTTCCGAAGAATGTCTATTTAAAGCTGAAAAAGACTATTGAAGACGGAACGGAACTGGATCCATCCATTGCGGATGTGGTTGCCCATGCCATGAAGGAGTGGGCTATTGAGCGGGGAGCTACCCATTTTTCACACTGGTTCCAGCCGCTGACAGGCGTTACAGCTGAGAAACATGATTCCTTTATCTCTGTTCCCGGAAGCGATGGGCGGGTTATTATGGAGTTTTCAGGAAAAGAGCTGATCAAGGGAGAGCCGGACGCATCCTCTTTCCCGTCCGGCGGTCTGCGCTCTACCTTTGAGGCGAGAGGCTACACTACCTGGGACTGTACGTCTCCCGCATTCCTGAGGGAGGACACCTGGGGAGTGACACTCTACATACCCACAGCCTTCTGTTCCTACCGGGGAGAGGCTCTTGACAAGAAAACGCCTCTGCTGCGTTCCATGCAGGCGATCAACGAGCAGTCCCTGAGAGTCCTGCGCCTGTTTGGAAATACGACCTCCAAACGAGTCATCCCCTATGTAGGTCCGGAGCAGGAGTATTTTCTTGTGGATAAGGAGAAATATCTCCAGAGGAAGGATCTGATTTACGCGGGGCGCACCCTGTTTGGAGCTATGCCGCCAAAGGGACAGGAGATGGATGATCATTACTTTGGAAGTATCCGCCCCAGAGTCGGAGCCTTTATGAAAGAAGTCAATGAGGAAATGTGGAGGCTCGGCGTGACAGCCAAGACCCAGCACAATGAGGCTGCTCCGGCGCAGCACGAGCTGGCCCCAATCTACACACAGGTGAACGTAGCCGTTGACCATAACCAGATGATGATGGAGGCACTGAAGAGGATTGCCGGCCATCACGGGCTGACCTGCCTGCTTCATGAGAAGCCGTTTGCAGGGGTGAATGGTTCAGGAAAGCACAATAACTGGTCACTGTCCACAGATGACGGAATTAATCTGTTAAATCCTGGAGATACGCCTCATGACAACATGCAGTTTCTGCTTGTGCTGGCATGTATTATGAAGGCTGTGGATGTGCATGCAGATCTGCTCAGAGAGTCTACGGCAGTGCCTGGAAATGATCACCGTCTGGGGGCGGCAGAAGCTCCGCCAGCGATTATCTCCATTTTCCTCGGAGAGCAGTTAGAGGATGTGGTAGAACAGCTCTGCAGCACCGGAGAGGCCACCCATACAAAACAGGGCGACCGCCTGAGCACCGGAGTTGCCACGCTGCCTAATTTCGTGAAGGATGCGACAGACAGAAACAGAACCTCCCCGTTTGCATTTACGGGAAACAAGTTTGAGTTCCGAATGGTGGGATCCTCTGACTCTGTTTCCTCACCGAATGTGGTTCTCAACACGATTGTGGCAGAGGCCTTTAAGGAGGCTGCCGACGAACTGGAGAAGGCTGATGATTTTGATATGGCTCTCCACGATTTTATCAAACGCACCATGTCAGAGCACAAGAGAATCATTTTCAGCGGAAACGGCTATTCAGAAGAGTGGGTAGAAGAGGCAGAGCGCCGGGGTCTTCCTAACCTTAAGTGCGGAATCGACTCCGTGGATTCGCTGATCACAGATAAGGCTATCCGCCTGTTTGAGAGCTTTGGCGTATATACAAGAGCAGAGCTGGAGTCCAGAGCTGAGATTGAATACGAATCCTACGCAAAGACTGTGAATATTGAGGCCAAAACCATGATCGACATGGCAGGAAAGCAGATTATTCCGGCGGTGATCCGCTATACGGCAAATCTGGCAGAATCCCTGACTGCTGTACAGACAGCCTGTCCTGAAGCGGACACAAGTGTGCAGAAGGAGCTTCTCCTGGAAGCATCCGATCTGCTGTCTGATATGAAAACTGCCCTTGCCAGGCTGACAGAGGAAACAGAAAAGGCTGCAAAGGTAGAAGGCAACAAGGAGAGGGCTTACGCATATCACGACATTGTAACTGCGGCGATGGAGGAGCTGCGCCGCCCTGCCGACAAGCTGGAAATGATCGTAGATAAGGAGCTTTGGCCGCTGCCAAGCTATGGAGACCTGATCTTTGAGGTATAAGTTCAGGCCATAAATCAGAGAGGAAACTGCACAGAGAGGGCCGAAGGGCATCATGAATCATTTTCTGATGCCCTTCGGCCCTCTCTGCAATTAAAATCCCTCCTGTCCGGTTTTGAGTATCAAAGATATTACCTTCCTGGTCCGCCTGTGAGGCCAGGTTCGATCGTATAGTGATCTTCAGAATCAGAGCTTCCTGAACCTGGACGTGCAGTACCGGTACCGGAGGAACTGCTGCCGGAGGAACTGCCCGGAGCATTGGAAGTTCCGGAGCTGCCAGGAGCGCTGCCTCCTGTGGAACTGCCCGGAGCGCCGGAATTCCCGGCGCTGCCTGAACTTTCCGAATTCCCAGGGGAAGTCTGTCCGCTGATTCCGGAAGGTCCGCTTCCAGCTTCTGAATTTCCGCTGCCGGGAGTTCCCATCCCTGAACCGGACGATGCTGTTCCTGGTTCTGCGGCTGTCACGCCGCTCATAGAGTTGGTCTCATTCTGGCAGACGCCGTTTTGATCAAAGGTGTAGGTGACGTTGTCAATCACCCGGGAGCAGTCAGAGGCCATCACGCCCGTGGAGGGATCCAGATAATAATACTTTCCGTTTTCCCTCAGCCATCCCTTTACCATATGGCCGCTGCTGTTGAAATAGTACCAGCTGTTATCAATCTGGCGCCAACCCCGGATCATGCGGCCGGAACTCGTGCTCATATAATAACGGTTTCCAGTATTGTCATTGAGCCATCCGGTGAGCATACGGCCGTCAGTATACAGATAGTAGTACTCATTGTCGATTTTCTGCCATCCGGTCAGCATTTTCCCGTCCTGGCCCAGATAATACCAGAGTCCTTTCACCTGCTGCCATCCGGTGCGCATTTTTCCGTCTTCGCCCAGGTAGTACCAGCTTCCGTCAATCTGCTGCCAGCCCACGCGCAGCTTTCCCTCAGGACTTAAGAAATACCAGCCTCCGTCAATCTGCTGCCATCCGGTTTTCATCTTTCCCTCATTGTCAAGGTAGTAGTAGCGTCCGTCAACAAGCCTCCACCCTACAGCCATCTTTCCGTCTGTGCCGAAGTAGTACCAGTACCCGTCTATTTCTTTCCATCCGGTAGTCATCTTTCCATCTGTTCCAATAAAATAGCGGGAGCCTCCGATGTCGGCCCATCCCCGGAGCAGTTCCCCGTTCGGATTGAAATAATACCAGGCGCCGTCTATAGTCAGCCATCCTGTGGCCATGGAACCGTCGCTTTTCATGTAATAATAGGTATCGCCGGATTTCAGCCATCCGGTCATCATGGCTCCGTCTGTTCCGAGATAGAACCATTTCCCGTCAACCTGCTGCCAGCCATAGGCCAGAGCTCCGTCATCCTTCAGGTAATACCATTTAGAGCTGGAGGAATCGCGAAACCATCCCACTGTCATTTTGCCGGAGGATTCGTCGAGATGGAAATATTTTCCTCCCAGCTGCATCCAGCCTCTTCGGGGAGTTCCATCCTCCCCCATGTAGTACCAGCCGTTTCCGTCATTGATCCAGCCCTTCTGCATTTCGTAGTCTTTATAGTAATACCAGTTTCCTCCGATATTTCTCCACTGGTTAGCAGGAATCAGGGAAGAAAAATCTTTGTAGGCAAAGTTGATGTCCACATTGCCGGAGATTCCGGAAACGCTTCCGCTGTTGGTAGCCTGCCACATGGCAGCGTTGGAATAGGAGTGGCGCACATCGTACCGGGCAACCCAGACATCGTAGTTCACGGAACTCATATCAATTTTGTTGGTAAGCCAGTAGTCATTGGCATAGACCATGGGATAATAGCCTGCAGCTCTGATCTTTTTGCAGAAAGCATTGATCACGGCGCTTAGCTCAGAAGGAGAGAGGGCGCTCATCTCCGAGGACTCCACATCAAAGACAACGGGATAGGAGATAGGATAGTCCTTAATCAGATTCAGCACGAAATCAGCCTCCTGTTCAGCCATCTGCGTGGTTGTGGCATAGGAGTAAATATAGGCGCCGACCTTCAGCCCTGCTTCAGCGGCCTTGGATGCGTTGGACTGAAAAAAAGGATCAACGGCATTATTGTATCTGGTTCCAAGCATGACAAACTGGATGTCGTCGGCAGCTACCGCATCCCAGTTGATGCTCTGCTGCCAGTGAGACACATCAATCCCTCTGGCTGCCACTCCGGCAATCGCAGTTCCCGAGCTGTCTGTATAGATACCGTTTACCTTTGTCCAGGCCGCAAATGCGCTCATGGCCGGGTGCAGTGAGAGCGCCCCCAGCAGGCAGGCAAGACCGACTATTTGCAGACGTTTCCTTTGTATCATAAAAACTCCTCCTGTGTAATCGTGTCGATCAAAAATCCATTTTATCCCATTGTATCATAAAAACATACCGTGTGCATAGATGTGCCGAAACTGTTTAATCAGTAAGGGCGCCGAGCTGCTGCAGCTTTTTATAATAGAGCTTTGCATAGCGGTACATGATTAAGGTATACTCGCCGAATTCCTCACCCAGGCTGCTCTTGAAAACTGCCCACAGGCACCAGAGAAAACCTCCCAGAGCTGCACAGGCATAGATGACAAAGCGTTCCTCTTCATCTGGGGAACGCTTCAGATAGAGCTCAATCAGATGATCCATTTCTTCCTCATTGTAATAGGAGTAAATACCGCACATGGCAATATCGATGAGAGGGTCATGCATGCCTGCATATTCCCAGTCAATGATTTTACCGGAGCCGTCCGGGAGAATCAGAAAATTGTCAGGGACGCAGTCAATATGGGAGAGACACTGAGGTCTGTCCATCAGTTCCAGGAGCTCCAGAAGCCGGTTCATGTGACCGCGCACTTCCGGATAATCCTCAAACAGCATTTTTTCCCGTCCGCGGCACAGGCCCTCATAAAAATCGATCCGTTCCCGCAGAGAAAAGGAGTGGGGAACCGAAAGACCGGATTCATGAAGTCTGTGAAGCTCCTTCATAAAGAGCCTCATGTCCTCCTCACTGTGGGGATCTGCATTGCGCGCCCCCTCATAGTAATGGGCGATTTTGTATCCGGTTTTCCCATCAAAATAGACAATGTCCTCTGTCATATGAAGAGGATTGACAGCACGGTAGACAGCCTCTTCCTGCCTTCGGTTGATGAGCTGTTCCGTCCCCGGCCCCGGAATACGGCAGATGTAATGCTTTCCCCGAAGTTCAAACAGGAAAGATTTATTTGTCATTCCTGCCTTCAGACAGCGGATATTGGTGATTTCCTCCTCCTGTATCTCGAAAACTCTGGAAACGAGAGCCAGGGCTTCATTATCAGAGTGATTCTGGTACTTGGGATCAAACTGCCGGAGCTCCTCCAGATTCTCAAATTCGTAAACCTGATTCTCCGGCTGCGGGTTGGAAAAAAGCGCAAGCTCCTGGAGATGTTCCATCAGGGCATTTTCCCAGTAAAACTGTTCGGTGCCAGGCCGGTGATAATAGTCCTCTATAATAGGAAGAAACTCCATCGAAAACTCCCGGGAGAAGAAAGCCGGTCCGTACAGAGCATAGGAATCATGTCCTCCTACAGAAATAGAAGAAATTCGCCCCTTCTTATTGGTTTTTACGCACCATTCAGAAGTGTTTCCCTCCATATAGGAAGTGGAATACCAGGCCCCGCACTCATAGGCGTGGAACATATTGTCCCTGAGCCAGTTGTCTGAGGAGAGAATATACATGTTTCTCCCGCGAAGAACTTCTCTGGCGTGATAGATGGTGGCGAGATTATTCTTAGAAGAATACTCGGGATTATAGAGGAGCTTTACCTGATATTTGTCAATCAGATATTCGAATTTTTCTTTCAGATATCCCACCACAATAGTGATATCGGTGATTCCGACAGAGTGAAGCTGCTTGATCTGGCGTTCGATCATCCGCTCTCCGAAAACCTCAAGGAGCCCCTTGGGCATTTCGAAGGTGAGAGGCACGAAGCGGGAGCCGAAGCCTGCAGCCATAATTAACGCTCCGTCTACCTTATAAGGAAGCAGCAGTGCCATTCCTTTTTCAGTTAATGTATATTTATTCGCCTCAGAATCTATCACAGCCAGCCCCTGCTCCAGGCAGTCGTTTATCAGCCTGTTAGCTGTTCCGAGAGAAATATCCAGCCTCTTTGCCAGCTCCCTCTGTGTAATATCGGGATGCTCCAGAATATTTCTGCATATCAATCCATATCGATCCATAATACCTGCTTTCTGGCTGCTGTTCAAAAAACAGCCTTATAGAATTAAATATGAACATTATAGCATGAAATCAGCAAAAGTACAGCTCAAATCTTAAGATTGTATTGATATTAGTACAATTTTTGATTAATTTTTTTGTTCTGTAATGATTCTGTAAGAAAATGCACAGAGAAATGTTATTGTATTTTGGGTAAAGGTGTATTATGATATGAGTGTATCGGAGGTGAGGCACTTCTGAAAGGGAAATCGTACATATTTACAAAAAAGTGAATGGAAATAAATTTATTTTTTTGTTAAAAAACTATTGATAATTTCCCTTATCCGAAGTATAATAGCCACGTAATGCAGTTAGGAATTTCGA